>SWCG01001106.1_pt1 | contig 11721 bp, 9 predicted proteins | sample 4690071 | NCBI WGS metagenome assembly SWCG01 (sample SAMN10267281, study PRJNA491770) | bioreactor metagenome | isolation source: DHS bioreactor inoculated with subseafloor sediment | place: Japan: off Shimokita Peninsula | collected 2012-10 | reverse complement strand
GCCCGCCCTTGTATCCCTTGTGCTTCTTGTAGCCGACCTGGGCCTTGATGTCATTCTGATGCGTCAGCCGTTCAACGCGGCCTTTACCGCACGTCTCGCCCAGATCCCGCAGGTCGTCGTAAATCTTGCGGTAACCATACACGCAACCGCTTTCCAGCCACGACTGCTTGATCAAGCCCAGCAATCGCCTGTCCTCGATGGCGCGTGGCGAGTGAGGCTGGAGCAGCCAGGCGTAGTATCCGCTGGGATGAACTCGCAACACTCGGCACATGATCCGGATACCATGCTCATGGCGATGCGCCTTGATGAATTCATACTTTACCCGCACTCCCCGGCAAAGTATTTTGCGGCCTTTTTTAGGATGTCGCGCTCCTCCTCAGCGCGACGCAGTGCAGCCTTGAGCCGCCGGATCTCCTTCTGTTGATCGCTGATCTGAACATGCTGGGCCTGCTCGTCGCCGTAACGCTTGATCCAGTCGTACAGGCTCTTTGGTGTGATCCCCAGCCGCTTGGCGACTTCCGAAACCGAATACCCCCGTTCCGTGACCTGCCTCACCGCCTCAATCTTGAATTCTTCGCTATACCGCTTCCCACTCATATCCACCTCCGTTACAGTTACATTGTAACGCTCTGAGGTGTCTACGGAAGTCGGGGCGATTCAATATTGTTCGCCGTATTATCCAGGGCAGTGAACCACTTTCAGAATTTATGATGGTTATTGGTCTTATTGCACTTGCTGCAAGTGTTATTTGTCTTGCACTTATACATAAACATAAAGATGGCGAAGTTCATATGCGTGCAAGTTGGATATTTTCTGCCAATGATGTCATTGCTAACATTGGCGTTATTATTAGTGGTGTGCTGGTCTGGTGGTTAGATCAACGCTGGCCAGATATTATAATCGGTATTGTTATTGCTTTTGTTATCCTACGTGGCGCTCGCTTAATTCTGCAAGACGCAAAAAATGAATTAAAACAAATATAGTAAGTAACAAAATATGTACAAGAGTAAAATCCGCCATCAAATTAAATTTATTTTAAGGAGAATTATTATGCTACTTAACAAAAAATTAAAATCATTAATTATTACTACAGGAATAATACTTTTATCTGGTTGCTCTACTTATACAGAATTTGTTGGAGATAAAAAGTTAGTCGTAGAAAAAGTTGGTTCAACCTATGCGAGGATAACCCATGCAAGCCTATATACTGTTGAGTCAAATCAAATTTTATTGCGAGGCAAATTGAAACGACGCTCTTTTCAAAGAGGCGCAATACCTGGACATTTAGATGTTCAATTAATGAATTTGGATGGAAAGATATTTAAAGAAGGAGAATTCAGGTATTCGCAGAAAGGAAGCATATCTCGTGTTTCATTGTTTTCTATCCCAATTCAGATAGATCCTGCATTAATATCAACCGTACGTATTGCGCATCATGTTTTTGGTTCACATCCTGCTTTTGTAAAACCATTATGGAGAGATATAACGTTGGATTAAGATATAAAGAGAAATATTAATTACTGCGGTAGATAAATCAATTGAAAAAGGTAGTCGTTTACATTTAGCTCATATTGAATCTACCAGGCATAATGATTGAATGTTCGTTGAAGATCCAAAATACCAAATGGTATATGTCTTCAAATGTCTGCTTCCAATATTAGTTTCATTTTGAATAATTTTTAGAACGACTGCTTTGGAAGCGGCCAAAGTGTAAAACAATGAAGAGGGATGATTGAACCATACAAGGCACTCCAACTTATTGCTAACATTGGGATTGAGTTTAAACACTATGCAGTGATATTAATTTAACTTAAATTTGCTTTTATAAGCATAATCCCTTCCTACGTTTTCTTGGTGCTCTGGGTATCGTCTCGCCAGGCCATAATACATCATCAAAATCTAAGGGTTGAGTCGTTAACCCCAAGCGCATAGCAGGGGTCTTTTTATCTTTACCGACCTTGATGAAATTATGATAAACCCTGAGAAGGCTAATATATTGCTCTACCATCTTTGGCTGGTATGGCGCGTATCCATGCCAAACAGTGTTATAGCCGCTTGATGTACCAATAGGACGTTCAAAAGCATTAACCAATCGACGTGATATTTGAAAAATGTTGTCAACAGCATTAATACCAGCATTCATATACATCTGCGCCATAGTTATATCATCGTATTGATTATTGGCATTATCTGTTAACCAACAAACTGCCTTATCCGGTTCGTTCATTGAGGGCATAGGATGTGTCACCCATTTATCCTTCCATTTTCCGATATGAGCCGCTGTTCTAATGTGATCGTTCATCAACCATAATGCAGCCTGTTTCTTTTTGTTTGCTGGTAAATTTCCTCGGTAGTCTGACAGACTCTCTTTTGCCTTCTCATACAAGTCTGCTTTTTTCGGGGTTGTTAAATACTTTGAATAGCGTACATAAAAAGCGTGTGCATCACCGGAGCGGATTTCCTGTTCAAATGCCGACATAAAACCAGCTCTCAACATGGAGTCACAGTCCATGTAGTAGAATAATTTCTCAACACCTGCACCATTTACTAACATGTGAATCAACTGGAAATGGGCATAGCAGGTATAAGGTACATGAACTTGCATGCCTTCTGTCAATATAGGGTTGCAGTATTCCAAATTCATTTTTTGGTCTTCACGATCCTCGATATCTTCACGTGATTGTGCGGCAGAATAAATATCTGTGATTTGTTGCAGGACATCTTGGCTATTGTTGAAGCCAAGCTTTTGTCCTAGCTTGCGACCTCCCAATACTTCATCAGAAGACAGCCAGTATTGAGCACGTTGTCGGAATGCTTCCGGTTTTAGCGTGTCACCATTGAGTGCGGCTTCTTTATTGATTAGAAAGGAATCGGCATCCTTATCGTAATTCGCGGACATGCCAAGAATGTAGCGGGTATCCTGATCAACTGAGCATACGGTTGAAAATTGAGTGTTGCGCCTATCATGCTTATTGGACCAGTTCAGTTGATACTCTTGAACATCGACAGACAATTTGAGTGTTTTGGGGAGCAATACCTCACCATCTATCATACGTCTGTCGAACTTTCCGGATAACGCATTACAACGTCGGCTAATAAAATCGAGTATGGAGTAGTAGCTGTCTGGGGTTTTTAATGCCATCCCGCGCACAGCACCTCGAACGGGGGATTTATTGGCAACCCGACTAAACAGATCTGAAGCGAGATGTCGTGTCTTATGGTGAATTCGTACCGGGTCAGAGTCAAGCAGGCGTTTTCTGCATGATTTACAAATATATAACTGTTCACCAGTTATTGAGTGATGTCCTGCTTTGCTATATAGCCCAGGGTGCTCTCCCACAGAATACCCGAAATTAGAACACGAAGCTGTCTTACAGGAGAGTTTTTCAGTAGTCGTAAGGATGAAGTGTGTAATCCTCTCAAATTCGGCTGAAATGCCGGAATTTGACTTGATTGGAATCTTTTCTTTGCAGGATTTGCATAGGATTGCAGGGATACGTCCTTTAGCTGTGTTGGTTACCTTGTAGTGAAAATCCCGATCAGGGCTTGGGCCTGGTTTAATAGGCTCTTCTTTAGCCGGGATACCGAAGTTCTCGCATTGTGGGTTCTTACAGAAATTAACCTGGATAGGCTGAGCCTGAGCAGACCCTAATTTCAGTAAGGAAGTGGGTGGAATCCGGTAGTTTTTTTGCTGTGCCATAAGATTGCCATTAAAATAATCAATAATATAGTTATAACCTATTGATAATAATCCACAAATGGTATTTTATATCACAAAACTCCGAACGCCTAGCTCTCCGCCAAATATTGACCTAACTATCTGACAAGGAACGTCATCCTAGCAGCCAAAAGTTCCTATACCTACCGACTGGTACACCAACGGGGTACACCGTGATGTCGGATATGGCTGCACAAACACATCTTCAAAGACGCAATGGACGTTACTACTTCAGGGCCAAGATCCCTGTCGATCTACAGCTGTATTTTGGCCGGAAAGAAGAAAAATTCTCGCTAAAAACATCTGATTACAGAGAGGCAAGGCATCGGGCGCATCTTGCTTCGGCAGAATTCGTCAACAAGTGCGAGGCCCTCAGAAGAGGTATTCGCAGGCCCGGCTCGGAGCCACAGACAGTTATTCTGGACGACGAGGCCATCACACAGGTCTGCGCGCTTTGGCGCTACCTCACCCTTGATGGAGACGAGAAAACCCGCCAGGAAGGCCTGAGTGCGGCGGAGTTTGCCGATCTGGCACAGGCTCGCGCTGAGACACAGGAACACCTCAAGCAAATCCTTGCTTGTGGCCAGGCAGATCAAATTTTACCCGCACTGAACCAGTTTCTTTACCTCTTGGGTGTTGACCTTACAGGCAACAGTGAGGCCTGGAGGCGTCTTCAGTATAAATTCTTGCAGACAGTGGCAGAGGCACACAACCTTCAGATTCAGCGTGATGCGGGTGAGGTGGTCTGGACACCACCAGCCCCAACGCATGCTGGCCTACAACCTGCCTCGCTGACTACCACGTCGCTACAAATGCTTGTCGAGGATTGGATACGATTCCAACCGAATCGTCCTCAGAAGACCATTGATGACGTCAAACGTGTCATAGGAGAGTTTCAAAAAATTATTGGGAGAAAGCCTGCCGAGGGTATTACCCGACAGGATCTCATGACGTTTCGCGATTATTTGGTGCAGGACAGGCAACATAAGGCGAAGACGGTTGAAAAGAAAATCACGTTTTTATCGACTGTCTTCAATGTGGCGATTCACAATGGAAAAATGAGCGTCAACCCAGCGTCGCGCATGCCGCTACCGAAAGACGACAGTGATCCCAGGCTGCCATATGATCTTGACGATCTTAAAGCGATTTTTGGTTCACCCTTATATACTCGGGGCGAGCGTCTTGGTCGAGATACCTGTGAGGCAGGAGTGTGGCTGCCTCTGCTATCGCTATATCAGGGGGCACGTGAAGAAGAGCTTGGCCAGCTTCTGACAGAAGATGTAGTGAAGGTCGATGGTATCTGGTGCCTTCTGATTACAAATGTAAATGATACTCGCAAGCGCTTAAAAAACCGCGCATCTCGTCGCCGACTACCACTGCATCCAAAGGTTATCGAGGCTGGCTTTGTGCGCTATGTGAATAAAGTTGCAGCCAGTGGGTCCGCTAGAATTTTTCCTTCGCTTACACCCGACAAATATGGAAAGCTGACATCAGACTTTTCCAAGGCATATATGAAGTACACTAGGGCTGAGCTTGGAATTACCGATCCAAATAAAGTTTTTCATAGCCTCCGTCATTCATTTCGTGATGCGTGCCGTGAAGCGGATATTGGCGAAGAACTGGCTGATGCCCTGATGGGGCATAGCTCTCGTGGAAAAACCGGCCGCCATTATGGGAAAAGTTTCTCTCTTTCTAAGCTTCATGAAGCCATCTGTCGGATAGACTACCCCGGTCTCAAGATCCCAGTTTTAGTGCCTGATCGCGGGCAAAATTAAGAGGGGACCCCACCATAAAGGTGGGGCGCCCAGCGGGTTGGCCAGGCCCAATAAATTACGGCCATTCACGCTAATTATCCTCCTTCTTCGCTATGATTGAACACATAATTGAGTCGCTCGGTACCATCCGAGCATGCGATTCGGCTGCGGCACCATCCGTTCAGCTGCGATCGCTTCATTACACCATTTGGGCTGCCACGCCCAGTCACTTTTCGCATACGCTTGATGCTTTCGACGCCGGGGTACCACCCTCGGCTGGCTTACGCCTCTCTCATAGCTTCGACTGAATCGCTAATGAGGTTTGTAGTCTACTCACATCGCTCCCGGCCATAGCAATCCAATGGAACCACCCATGGATCATATGCCTTAGGCCTTCCCGCGTTAGCACGCAGACGTCACTTGGCTAGCCAGCGCCTCATATTCAAAACAGGGTGTTTCCCACCTCGCCAGTTGGTTTTCAGGGGGCCGAGATTCCAAAGCGCCTCCCTTACCGTTTTGAACATTTACAGCTTCAGTCATTCGCCCACTGCGGGGGTGAATACTGGCATTACCTTGCTTACCCGACAGCGCCCTCATGGGACGCCGTTACTGGCTTAAGCTATGCATCGACCCACCCAGGTTGCCCCGGGTGGTGCCAGTCGCTCCAGATTTCTCCTCGCGACCTCATGGCGGTTTCCCGCCATGCGAAGCCCACCAGTCAGGACCGAGTTACACCTTTGCAGGCGTCCCTCGGTGGGGATTTTCACCCCTTCGTCTGCGGCAGGGATCCGCCGGTTTCAGTGCATTAGCACATCCTCCATTGGCCCGTTTCCGCGTCGCCCAATCTCACCCAGTCGGGTGTGGATTGGGTCGAACGGGGCATTGCAGCCCCGAGCGCCCGTCGCAACCGTACGAGCCCAATTACGGGCATACGGCTACAGCGCATGCTCAGCCGGGATTGGTGATCCCGACCTGGTCAGGTGGTTAGCCTGACCTTGGCCGTTCGGCCAAGTGACAATGGTGCTGGGGGCTGGTGAGGCCCCCACAGTAGTGGTGAGCCAGGCCCCCGGATGTATTCGTCATGCAACGCATACACACCGATGTCCTGTCTCATATAGCCAATCTGGGGCGCACCAGTGCACCCAGCTTGGAATCTCTTGTAGTTTTCCGTGAATCCAGCACGGCTGGATTCACAGAAAGTTTTTAATTCAATAGGTTATGGTATTCCAGAAATACTCTGGAATAGCCGTCACCAATCCACCAAAGATCGCTATATGGGGTATGTCCATCCGATGGGGATATCCTATGTACGATCCGCAAGTACACATACACAAAACCGTGCTTATGCAGCGTATCCTCGATGCGGTGAGCCGTGGGTATGTTTGGCATACCGCTGGAGTCGTCCCCCTGCATCGGGCTTCGGCTATGGCGAATAAATTTTCCGAGCTGTATCACGTGCATCGGAACGATAATCAGCGCGCATATGCCCGACGCACTGGTAAGGCCAGCGCCAAGCTCATGTTATGGGCGCAAACTGAGGACGCAGGATTGCACTGGTGGTTACTCGCAACCGAAGGGATAGGTCTGGTGCATGAATTGGAGCAGCTTGTGCACGCATGTTCGCCAAGAGGGCGAGTGCGTATTGATGAGGATTATGAGCTCGTCAGGCGCACACGCAGCCATGCAAAAGGTGGTGGTACGGTATGGAGTTGGCGAATGACACATGAGTGCGTCAACAGTTGGCGTGAACGCATCATCATGGCATGCCGCCGAACTGATTCGTTGGTAATAATGCGGGCCATGGGGCCTTTATACCGAAGTCCGGGTTTTTCTGGGGTGCGAGTGCAAGTCGGGAAATTAGTTGCCTTGGCGCGCCAGGAATGGCGCAGGCGGCATGGTAGTCTTGATGCGCTCGTGATGCCGCCAGCTTTGCCTTATGTCGAGAGATTGGTCGACACATCGGTGCCACTAAGCTCGATTCACGCCGGGTGAGCCATACCAAAGCCTACGCGAGAGTGGCGCCCATCAGCTTCGGTTTCCTGGCGTTAGAAAAGTGCAAATTTACGCATCAATTTATGCATGGGATTCTATGCCCCATATGCCCCATAGGAGTATGCTTTTGGCATGTAACAGAGTATCGACGATCCATTCACTTCATACTTGCTGATCTCACGGTAGTCTGGAACATGCGCAAATGCCTGTCTGTGAATGTCGCAGGTCACACTGTAACGATCGGCCGCGCGGATAAGTTCAGCGATTGGCATAGCGGGATATTGTGGGCGCCTGGTATGTATTTGCCATGTCCAGCAATATTGTAGTGCCAGCGCACCTGCGGGCCATGCCTGCTCCAGCATGCGTAGCGGTTTTTCCAGTGCCTTGAGCGTGACTGCGTCATGCGGTATCAGCCAGGAAAAAGCTGAACCTGTTTCACGACTGGTTTCGATTTTTCCAATATCGTGTAATAGAGCTCCGATCACTGCAAGGTCGCGCATATCGGATGGTTCCGTGAGCTGCCGCAAGACGTATTCCGCACACTCCACGCTATGAAGGAGCAGTCCCCCCGCTTCATTGTGGTGATGGTGATAGCTGGCGCTAGCGGTCAAATATTTGATCGCACGAACCCGGTCACGGAGTACCTCATTTATGAACTCTTTCAGTGCCGGATTCTTGACTGTCGACAGCACCTGCACAAGCCGCGACACGGTTTTCGGCTGTGGACATATGATCCTCGGAAGTAGCTGGGCGGCGTTGGCAAGTGGCTCTAAATCATCCCAGAGTGGCATCAGCTCAAAAATATCCACTTGCCAGCGGCCCCTGTGCTCACGGACGCGCCCCACCACTGTAACCGCCTCCAACTCCTCGAAGAGGCGGGTATGTGCCTGCCGCCACCAATAGCCCGGGATCTCTCCCGTGGCGTCACAGAGCGTCATGGCGTAGTAGGGGCGCCCGAACGAATCCGTTCTCTGACTCACGTTCCTGACGCGATAATCTCCGGCGACGCTTGCTCCAGTGGAGCGTGGTATTTTTTCGATGCTCATGCTCATTTGTGCTTCCTATTATTTGAGTAAATATGAGGAAAATTACTCAAAAACGATACTTATGACTCAAATATGAGTATATTCGATCAAAATAACTCTGTCAAGCGCAAATTGACTCATATTTGCGCTATACTCGCCTGATTCGAGGAGTCCGGGATGCCATATGATTCGAATCCGCCTTAAGCAGCTGATTGACGACAAGTCATTTCAAGAGCGCAGCCGCATCACAATTGGTGATGTCGTTGAAAATACCGGCTTATCTCGTGCGACACTTACGCGTATTCTCAACCTGCCCGGGTACAACGTGCGCCTGGACGCTGTAGACGCCTTGTGCCGTTATCTACAGTGCCAGCCAGGCGATTTGCTGGAATATGTGGAGGAGGGGAGCGAGCCCAGTGCTGGCCAGTAAAACCGCTCCTTGGCACCTTCCGGCCTGATATGGATTCTCGCTGCCAGGCTTGATGGCAGAGTGGGAGCCTTGGCAAAAATCTAAAAATTATCAATAGGATGTATTCTCTTTAATGAACCATGTTACTCACAACACTATCGTCAGCTTCATCTGGGGTATTGCTGACGACGTATTGCGCGATGTTTACGTGCGCGGCAAGTACCGCGACGTGATCCTGCCGATGACGGTCATTCGCCGTCTCGACGCGCTTTTGGAGCCGTGCAAGGAAAAAATCCTCGCTATGAAGAAGCAGCTGGACGGGGCCGGGATCGCCAACCAGCATGCTGCGCTCTGCCAGGCATCCGGCGAGGCCTTCTACAACGTCTCCCCATTTACCCTGCGTGACCTGAAGAACCGCGCAAAGCAGCAGCAGCTCAAGGCCGATTTCGAGGCCTACCTGGACGGCTTTTCGCCCAACGTCCAGGAGATCCTGGACAAGTTCAAGTTCCGCAATCAGATCCCCACGTTGATCGAGGCCGACATCCTCGGCCACCTGATCGAGAAGTTCCTCGACGGCCGAATCAATCTCAGCCCCAAGCCGGTGCAGGATGTAGACGGCAACGAGCTGCTTCCGGCGCTCGACAACCACTCGATGGGCACCATCTTTGAGGAGCTGATCCGTCGCTTCAATGAGGAGAACAACGAAGAGGCTGGTGAGCACTTCACGCCACGCGACGTGGTGAAACTCATGGCCGACCTGATCTTCCTGCCTGTGGCGGACGACATCGAATCGGGCACCTACCTCGTCTACGATGGGGCCTGCGGTACCGGCGGCATGCTGACCGTGGCTGAGGAGCGTCTGGCCGAGCTGGCCCAGAGCCATGGCAAGGACGTCTCCATCCATCTTTTCGGCCAGGAGGTGCAGCCGGAAACCTACGCCATCTCCAAAGCCGACCTGCTGCTCAAAGGTGAGGGGGCTGAGGCCGAGAACATGAAGTACGGCTCCACGATCTCCAGCGATGCCTTCCCGTCGCAAGAGTTCGACTTCATGCTCTCCAATCCTCCCTACGGCAAGAGCTGGAAGACAGACCTGGAGCGCCTGGGCGGGAAGGGGGACATCAAGGACCCGCGCTTTGTCACCCAGCACGGCGGCGATCCGGAATATAAGATGATCACCCGCTCCTCGGATGGGCAGCTCATGTTCCTGGTCAACAAGCTTTCCAAAATGAAGCACTCCACCCGCCTCGGCAGCCGCATCGCCGAGGTTCACAACGGCTCGTCACTCTTTACCGGCGATGCGGGTCAGGGCGAAAGCAACATCCGCCGCTGGATCATGGAGAACGACTGGCTGGAGGCCATCATCGCCTTGCCGGAGAACATGTTTTACAACACCGGCATCGCCACCTACATTTGGGTGCTGACCAACCGCAAGCTCGATACGCGCCGGGGCAAGGTCCAGCTCATCGACGCCACCGAATGGTTCGTTCCGCTGCGCCGCAACCTTGGCAAGAAGAACTGCGAGTTCTCCGAGGAACACATCCGCGCCATCTGTGACCTAGTGATCAATCCGGTCGAAACCGAGAAATCCAAGATCTTCCCCAACGAGGCATTTGGCTATTGGAAGGTGACGGTGGATCGTCCTCTGCGCCTCGCCGTTGACCTGAACCCGGCCCGACTGGAACGGTTCGAGCGGGCCTGCGCCAAGGCCAAGGAAGAGCCGCTGGTCAACCTGGCCCGCCGCGTGGCCGAGACGCTTGGAACCGGGCCGCACCTGGATTTCACCGCCTTCATGGACGCCGTTGAGGCCGATGCCGACAAGCACGGTGTCAAGCTCACCGCCAAGCGCAAGAAAGTGCTGCAAGGCGAACTCTGCGACACCAGCGAGGACGCCGCGCCGGTGCTGAAGAAGATCCACAAGCCGGGCAAGGCCACGCCCGATCCCATCCACGGCCTGTTCGAGGCCGAGGTGGGCGGCAAGCCCTGCGTGGTTGAATACGAGCCGGATACCGCCCTGCGCGACAACGAGCAGGTTCCGCTGCTGGAAGAAGGCGGCATCGAGGCGTTCTTCCAGCGCGAGGTGCTGCCCTACACCCCGGACGCCTGGGTCGACCCGGGCAAGACACAGGTGGGCTACGAAATCTCCTTCACCCGCCATTTCTACCGCCCCGCGCCCATGCGCACCCTGGATGAGATCAAAACCGATATCTACGCCCTGGAGCAGGAGACCGAAGGCCTTCTGGAACAGATTGTCGGGGAGGCTGGGTGATGAAGCTCGCCCCTTATCCAGAATACAAGGAATCCGGTAGCCCTGCGGCCCCGAACATTCCTGGCCAATGGGCGATTCATCGTTGCCGATACCTATTCCGAGAGGTGGATGAGCGTTCTAAAGACGGACAAGAAATCCATCTGTCGATGAGCCAGAAGCATGGACTTATTGACAGCTCAAAAATCGACAAATGGCGCTTGCAGTCAGAATCATATGCCGGTGGAAAAGTTTGCCAGAATGGCGATTTGGTACTGAATAGACTGAAGGCCCACTTAGGGGTCTTTGCTCATGCGAAGCAGTCTGGTGTGGTTAGTCCTGACTACACGGTTCTCCGACCAGTTACCGATGATAATCCGAGGTTTTTTGAGATCCTTTTCAAAAGCCCCCAATTCATCACGGAGTTCACTAAATCAACTAAAGGAATCGTTAAGGGATTCTGGAGGCTTTACACGGACGATTTTTATTCAATTCGTGCCGTTGTACCCCCACAAGAGGAACAACAACAGATTCTCAAATTTATCGATGCGCTCACCGCACGGGCCAACAAATTCATCCGC
>SWCG01001786.1_pt2 | contig 11769 bp, 9 predicted proteins | sample 4690071 | NCBI WGS metagenome assembly SWCG01 (sample SAMN10267281, study PRJNA491770) | bioreactor metagenome | isolation source: DHS bioreactor inoculated with subseafloor sediment | place: Japan: off Shimokita Peninsula | collected 2012-10 | reverse complement strand
GTCACCAACATTCTGCGGCCCCTGGCCAACTCCCTGGTGGAGCGCCGTGCCTTCGAATATGCCGCCACCTTCGACCTGACGGTACACCTGCACGCCAACGACGAATCCCTGTCCAACGGCGGCTGCGCCCACGAAGGCGCGGTCGCCACCCGGCTGGGATTACCCGGCATTCCCGCCGCCACCGAGACCGCCAGCGTCGCGCGCCTGCTGGCGCTGATCGAGCAGACCGGGGTACGCGCCCACTTCTGCCGCATCACCAGCGGCCGCGCCCTGGGCATGATCGGTCGCGCCCGCCACGATGGCCTGCCCGTCAGTGCGGACGTGGCCGTGCCCTACCTGTTTCTCACCGAAGTGGATATCGCCGAGTTCGACAGCCAGTGTCATGTGCTGCCACCCCTGCGCGCCCAGGAGGACCGCGATGCCCTGCGTGCCGGCCTGGCCAGAGGCAGCCTCACCGCCCTGTGCTCCGACCATCAGCCCCACGAGGACGACGCCAAGCGCGCGCCCTTCCCCAGCACGGCACCGGGCATCTCCGGTCTCGACACCCTGCTGCCCATGGCCCTGCGGCTGGTGGAACAGCGCGCCATGGCGCTTGGCGATGTACTGCACCGGCTCACCGCCGGTCCGGCCGCCATCCTCGGCCTGGAACAGGGACAGCTCGCCATTGGGGCGCCTGCCGATGTCTGCATCTTCGACCCGGAACACACCTGGATACTGAATGACCGCAGCATGGAAAGCGAGGGCCACAACAGCCCCTTCCGGGACTGGGAGATGAAGGGCCGCGCCAGCCATACCCTGCTGAACGGTCGGGTGGTGTATTCACGCGAGTCGCTGTAGACACTAGGCCCGCCTTCCCGTAGACCCGCCTTCCCGATGGTTGTCCCCGGCGGGTGTCGGCCGCAGGGATGCGGCCGTCAAGCCTACAGGGAGGTATTCACGGCGACCCGCCGGGGACAACCATCGGGAAGGCCGTTTCGGCAGCGACGCAAGCAACCCGCCACGCTACAATAGCCACCATGACGAACCCAGCCACCAAGCCCCATCGCGGTACCATCCACCTGGAAGAGGCCGCGATCCTCACCCACCAGGCCTACCCCGGCGACCAGTACGTGCTGCGCGTGCAGGCCCCTGCCTGTGCCGCGAAGGCCCTGCCCGGCAGCTTTGCCCACCTGCAGTGCGATCCCCTGCTGGCCATGCGCCGGCCGCTGTCCATCATGCGCGTGGATCCACAACAGGGCTGGGTGGAATTCCTGTACAAGGCCGTGGGCGAAGGCACGCGACTGCTGGCGCGCCGTCCGCCGGGCGAGACCCTGAGCCTGCTCGGCCCCATCGGCGTGCCCTTCCAGGTCCATCCGGAACGGCCGCGGCCCCTGCTGCTGGGTGGCGGCGTGGGCATCCCACCCATGGTTTTCCTGGCGGACAGCCTGCGCGCTGACACTGCCTGGCAACCCTTCGTGGTGATGGGTTCGGAAGTGCCCTTCCCCTTCCAGGCCCGCCCCTCGCAGTTCCTGGTGCCCGGTCTGCCCGAGGGGGTGATCGCCGCCATGCCATTGCTGGAGGACTGGGGCATCCCCAGTCGCCTGGCCAGCCTGCAGGGCTATCCCGGCGTGTTCGAGGGCTATGTCACCGACCTGGCGCGCGCCTGGCTGCACGGACTGACGGAGGCGGAACGCGCCGAGGTGGAGGTGTTCTCCTGCGGCCCGCATCCCATGCTGGAAGCGGTCGCACACCTGGCACGGGAGTTCGATCTGCCCTGCCAGGTTTCCCTGGAGGAATTCATGGCCTGTGCCGTGGGGGGGTGCGCCGGCTGCACGGTGGAGATCCAGACCCCGGATGGCCCCGCCATGAAGCGGGTCTGTGTCGACGGTCCCGTGTTCGATGCGCAACAGGTGTTCCGCTAGGGGTCATCCGCCGCAAACAGTTCCGCCGCGTTGTCGTGGGCCAGGCTCCGTGCCAGGTCCGGCGGCAGCTGCGCCAGCCAGGCGCGCATCGTCTCCACCACCCCGTCGAAGCGTTCCCAGCGCTTCACACTGAAGGTATCCACCCCCACCAGAAAGCGCCCGGGAAAATCCAGGAACAGCTGGCGCCATTCCTCCGCCAGCACCCCCTCAGGCGCGATGCGCCCATCACGCACCGACAGGTCCACCCGCAGGGCCGGGTAGCGACGCAGGTAGTCGGCGAGCAGTGCCGGACAGGGATAGGCACCGGCATGGGCCCAGATGACCGGTTGTTGCGGGGCGATGTCGTAGAGGGTGTCGATCACCGCGGGGTCGCCATGTACCTGCAGCGGCAGCCCCTCCCGCGCGGCGATCTCCACGATACGGCGGAACACCGGGCTGTGGCGCTGCCCGGCGAAGATGTGCAACTCGCCGATCCCGCGCCAGATACCCTGCTCCAGCGCGGCCTCCACGCGGGCCGGCAGGGTCTCGTCCCCGGGCCATGGAATCTTGTCGTCATGGTCACGGTACAGGCCCAGGAAGGGCATGATGCGCTCCGGTGCGTGGCGGTACAGGGCCTCGGTGTGGACATTCGGGGTGCCGGAGACCAGCGCCCGGCGGATGCCGTTGCGGTCCAGGATGGCGAGGATGTCGGCGGGCGCATAACGTGCCGCGTCCTCCACACTGTAGTGGAGATGGGCATCGAACAGGGGCTGCGCAAGCAACCCTGCAGGAAGCAGCCCCACCGCCGCACATAGGAGTGATCGGATTATTCTCCCCATGGATTCAAAGATAGCAGCCTCTGCGGATCATCGGAAAGGGAACCATGAGGATGATCTGTCACACAGCCTTCACGCCCCCGTCATGTTCCACCGGTAACCTCCTCGCTGCCAATCCGGCGATTCAGAATGTTTAGAGGAGCACCCCCATGATTTTCCCGCAAGCCAATAAACTGGCGCTGGCCGTCGGCCTCGCCCTAGCCAGCGGAACCGGCCTGGTACAGGCCGATGACGATACCCCCCGTGACTTCGGCGTGATGGTGCAGGACCTGCTGCATGCCCAGTCCGATCGCCTGTTCGGTTTCAAGAAGCCGCTGGAACAGTCCGCCACGGAATATGACTACGTGCCGCGCGAGCTGGCCAGCGCCGACCAGCGTATGCTGCTGGCCAAGGGCCTGAAGGCCGAGTTCGTCACCCGTAGCCTCGGCACCTCCGGCGACTTCATCGCCTTCTGGCCGAGCGCCGAACAGTACAGCCACCTGATCGTCTGCATCGAGCAGGGCCGCGCCGCCGAAGGCCGCAATGCCGGCGTACAGCGTGTCGACGTGGCCACCGGCGCGGTGGAGACCATCGTCTACGGCATGAGCCGCTGCGACGGCATCCGCACCACCGACTGGGGCACCGTGCTGGCCACCGAGGAAACCACCGACGGCCGCGCCTATGAAATCATCGACCCGCTCAACACCACCGGCCACTGGATCGCCGACCGCAGCACGGGCGACGTGCGCGATGCCATCGACTCTCTGAATCCGAGCCAGAACATCGTCCAGCGCCAGGCCCTGCCGACCATGGCCTGGGAAGGTCTCATCGTGCTGCCCAGCGGCGTGGTGATCGCCGGCGACGAACTGCGTCCCGGTTCCTACGCCAATGATTTCGGCACCCGCGATACCGATGGCGGCGCCATCTTCAAGTTCGTACCGGCCATGCCGCGCATGGACGACGGCAAGATCAGTCACCTGGACGACTCCCCGCTGGCCTCCGGCGCCACCTATGCCATGCAGGTGTCCTGCTACAACAACCGCCAGCAGTTCGGCCAGGGCTGCGAAATCGGCAATGCCGCCTGGGTGGGCGTGAATGCCCTGGATGCGCGCATGGATGCCAACCGCAACGGCGCCACCGGCTACTACCGCCCCGAAGACCTGGAAATGGATCCGCTCTTCCATGACGAGGAAAATCCCGCCGCCATCCGCTTCTGCGTGGCAAACACCGGCAATGAAGGCGCGAAGAACTATGCCGAGGTCCTGTGCGGCGTGGACAGCGACCCGCTGCTGGCCGACAACAACATCCGCTCGGTGGTGGTAAACCGCTTCGTGGAAGGCGACATGGAGTTCAACAGCTTCGACAACCTGGACTTCCAGCCCAGGACCGGCAACCTGTACGTGATCGAGGACCACAAGTACGGCGACATCATCGGCTGCCTGTCTGATGGTGAGGACCGCGATATCAAGAGCGACGGCTGTGTGCGCATGGCTTCCGTGACGGACCCGGCCGCAGAACCCACCGGCTTCATCTTTGACGCCACGGGCGAAACGGCCTACGTGATCGTGCAGCATGGCGAACAACCGGCCGAACTGCTGGATTACGCATCGAACCCGGTCAATGGTCGTACCGATGACCTCATCAAGGTCACCGGCTTCAAGGTGAAGGGACAGAAGCACGAGAAGCGCAGCAAGCACGACAAGCACGACAAATAAGTCTGCTACAGGACCGGAACAGGGCCAGGGAGGCCCGGCGACGCCCCGCCCCGCGCGGGGCGTCGTCATTTTTACCGCGCGGTTTCCACCCGCCAACCCGCCCGCACGGGTCGGCGCGACACCTCACAGCCAAGCTCGACCAGCCAGTCGGCCAGCAGCTGGTTGGAATTGTGACCCAGATGGTAACCAGTGGGGTAGGGAATGAATGTCAGGTCGACCTCGGGTGTTTTCAGGCGGTGCTCCGCCTCGGCAATCCGGGCATCCAGCCGCCTGCGCAGCCTCTCCACCCGTTCCCGTTCGACGTTCAGGCTGTGCAGCTCGACGATCACCACCCGTACCTGGGAGCGCACCGCCTCCGCCGTGGCGGGCCCTGGCAGGACCCGATAACCCAGCGCACCTTGCGTGGACCAGAGCAAGGCCGCCAGACCGCTGGCGGTACTGGTATCCCGCTCGGCGTAGTAGCGCCAGTCGCCATAGGCATAACGGCGCAGACTGCCGTCCGGCGCCGGCAGCACCAGGCTGGTATGACGTCCGTGATCGAGCACGAACACCGCTACCGGGTCCCGCGGATCCGGCGGCGGCACGATCCGCGTGGTGCCGCAGCCGGCCAGCAACAGTAACAGCAGTGTCGCGACGCAAGCCCTGCGGATCACCCTGAACATGCCTTCACGGAGCGGACCAGCGCCAGTCCCGGATCTCCGGCTTGTCGATACCGTGTTCGTAGGCGTAGCGCCGGCAGTCGATCTGCCGGTCGCGCATCTCCTGCTTCACATGGGCACCGGCCACCAGCAGGCCGGGCACTCGATTGATGACATCGATGACCAGGCTGAAGCGGTCGATCTCGTTTTCCATGGCCAGGTCCAGCGGCGTGTTGATATTGCCCTTCTCCTTGTAGCCGCGCACATGCAGGTGGTTGTGGTTGGTGCGCCGGTAGGCGAGGCGGTGGATCAGCCAGGGGTAGCCGTGGAAGTTGAAAATGATCGGTTTGTCGAGGGTGAACAGGCTGTCGAAATCCCGATCGGGGAGTCCATGGGGATGCTCGCCGGCACCGGCCAGGGTGAACAGGTCCACCACATTGATGAAGCGGATTTTCAGCTCCGGGAAATACCCGCGCAGCAGTTGCACGGCAGCCAGCGCCTCCTGGGTGGGAATATCTCCGCAAGAGGCCATCACCACATCGGGCTCGCTGCCCTGGTCGTTGCTGGCCCAGTCCCAGATGCCCAGCCCCTTGGTGCAGTGACGGATGGCCGCATCCATGTCCAGGTACTGCAGATGCTGCTGCTTGTCGGCCACGATGACATTGATGTCGTTGCGGCTGCGCAGGCAGTGATCGGCGACGCTGAGCAGGCAGTTGGCATCGGGCGGCAGGTAGATGCGGGTAACAGCGGGATCTTTGTTCACCACCAGGTCCAGGAAGCCGGGGTCCTGGTGGGTGAAACCATTGTGATCCTGGCGCCATACGGTGGAGGTGATGAGCAGGTTCAGCGAAGACACCGGCGCCCGCCAGGGGATGTCCTCGCAGATGGCAAGCCACTTGGCATGCTGGTTGAACATGGAGTCGATCACATGCACGAAGGCCTCGTAGGTGGAGAAGAAGCCGTGCCGACCGGTCAGCAGGTAGCCCTCCAGCCAGCCCTCCAGGGTGTGCTCCGACAACACCTCCATGACCCGGCCGTCCGGTGACAGTTCACCGCCATCGGCGTCCTGGGGCAGATACTCGGCCATCCAGGTCTTCTTGCTGGCCTCGTACACGGCCTGCAGCTTGTTGGAGCTGGTCTCGTCGGGACCGAATACCCGGAAGTTATCCGGGTTGGCGCGCAGGATGTCGCGCAGCATCTCGCCGAGGGGGAAGGTATTGCCGGCCAGGCCGGCGCCGGGGCGCTCCACCGTCACGGCATAGTCGTGAAAGTCCGGCATGCGCAGGGTCTTGCGCAGCACACCGCCGTTGGCATGGGGGTTTGCGCCCATGCGCCGCGGACCCTGCGGCGCCAGGGCGCGCAGCTCCGGAACCAATCGCCCGCGTTCGTCGAAAAGCTCCTCGGGGCGGTAGCCGCGCAGCCAGCTTTCCAGCGCCTGGCGCTGACGCTCATCGTCGCGCGCCTTGGGCAGCGGCACCTGGTGGGCGCGCCAGCTGCCTTCGATGGCGTGGCCGTCTATTTCCTCTGGTCCGGTCCAGCCCTTGGGACTGCGCAGCACGATCATGGGCCAGCGCGGGCGCACGGTCTCCTGGCCACCGCGCGCACGCGCCTGGATCGCATGGATCTCCTGCATGCATTGGTCGAGGGTCGCGGCCATGGCCTGGTGCATGAGGTCCGGGTCGTCGCCCTCCACGAAGTAGGGCGTCCAGCCATAGCCCCGGAACAGCGCCTCCAGTTCCTTGTGCGGGATGCGCGCCAGCACGGTGGGATTGTTGATCTTGTAGCCGTTGAGGTGCAGCACCGGCAGCACGGCACCGTCACGCGCGGGGTTGAGGAACTTGTTGCCATGCCAGGCGGTGGCCAGCGGACCGGTCTCCGCCTCGCCGTCCCCCACCATGACGGTCACCAGCAGGTCGGGATTGTCGAACGCGGCACCGAAGGCATGGGACAGGCTGTAGCCCAGCTCACCACCCTCGTGGATGGAACCGGGCGTCTCCGGGGTGCAATGACTGCCGATGCCGCCGGGGAAGGAGAACTCGCGGAAGAAACGCCGCAGGCCGTCCTCGTCCTCGGCCTTGTTGGGATAGACCTCGGAGTAGGCCCCTTCCAGGTAGACCGGCGCCAACACGCCGGGCGCGCCGTGGCCCGGCCCGGCGAGGAAGATGGCGTCCAGGTCATGCTTCCGGATCAGGCGGTTGAGGTGCACATAGAGAAAGCTCAGCCCCGGGCTGGAGCCCCAGTGGCCCAGCAGGCGCTCCTTGATGTGCTCCGGCCGCAGGGGTTCACGCAGCAGCGGATTGTCACGCAGATAGATCATGCCCGCGGCCAGGTAGTTGCAGGCACGCCAGAAGGCATGAAGCTGTTGAAGCTCCCGGGAATTCAGGGGGGTGACACTGGTTGTACTCTTCATTGCTTACTCCCCAAGCGCGAGGGCTTGCTGTGCCATGATGGCGGCCTCGTCCACGGGCAACACCCACACGGACACCGGGCTGGCGCTGGCGCTGATGCAGCCGGGCTGGCCGATGGTGGTGTCATTGGCCGCCGGGTCGAGATGAATGCCCGCCCAGTGCAGGTTTTCCAGGATACGGGCGCGGATCACGGGTGCATGCTCGCCGACACCACCACCGAAGACGATCGCCTCCGCGCCGCCGAGCACCGTGAGATAGGCGCCGATGTATTTGGCCGCCCGATAACAGTATAGACCGATGGCCTGGGCCGCCGTCGGGCTGTCGCTGGCGAGCAGCTCCCGCATGTCGCCGCTCGACCCCGACAGGCCCAGCAGGCCGCTGCGGTGGTTGAGTATCTCCTCGAGTTGCCGCGCATCGAGACCCGCATGCTGCTGCAGGTACAACAGCAAACCCGGATCCAGATCGCCGCTGCGGGTGGCCATGACCAGGCCTTCCAGGGGTGTGAAACCCATGGAGGTATCCAGCGGTCGCCCGTCACGAATGGCACTGATGGAGCAGCCGGAGCCCAGCTGCAGGCTGATGATGCGCGCAGATTGCGGTGCCGGTGCCTGGCGATCCCGCCAGGATTGCCACAGGGCCTGGTGAGCCAGGCCATGAAAGCCATAGCGGCGCAGCCCGTGACGGGCGGCCAGCTCCCCGGGCAGGGCATAGCGGGTGGCCAGGGCAGGCAGGTCATGGAAAAAGGCGGTGTCGAATACCGCGACCTGGAACGAGTCCTGGCCCAGCAGGGCACGGCAGGCCCGGATCAGCTCCAGGGCGGCGGGGTTATGCAGGGGGGCCAGGGTCGCCAGCCGCTCGATACCCGCCTCCACGGCGGCATCGATGCGACAGGGCGCCACGAAGGCATCCCCGCCATGCACCACCCGGTGGACCACCCGGTCCGGTACAGCTAACCCGTATTCCTGAAGGAAACCCTGGAGCAGGTCACGCGGCTCGCCCTCGTCGCGCGTATGGTGGCGGGAGGCCAAACGGCGCAGGCGGTCGGGCCCGGCCTCGAAGGCCGCGAGGCGGAGGGAGGAACTGCCGGCATTGATCGTGAGGATCATCGGCATGGTTCCGGATCATACCGGAACCCGCCGGGGAGGGCGACGCCTTACTCGGTGTCCACCAGTGATATGCCGCTGAGGGCGGTATCCGCGTCCACCTCGCCATCCTTGAGCTTGACCATGAGGCGCACTTCGTTGGCGGAATCGGCGTGATGCAGGGCATCGTCATAGGTGATCTCGCCGGCCTTGTACAGCTCGTAGAGGGCCTGGTCGAAGGTCTTCATGCCCTGCTGGCCGGACTTCTTCATCAGTTGCTTCAGCTCGTGGATCTCGCCCTTGCGGATCAGGTCGGAGGCCAGCGGGGTATTGATCAGCACTTCCACGGCGCAGCGCCGACCCTTGCCGTCGGGGGTGGGGATCAACTGCTGGGCCAGCAGTGCCTTGAGGTTCAGGGACAGGTCCATGAGCAGCTGGTCGCGGCGGTCTTCCGGGAAGAAGTTGATGATACGGTCCAGCGCCTGGTTGGCATTGTTGGCATGCAGGGTCGCCAGGCACAGGTGACCGGTTTCGGCAAAGGCGACGGCATAGTCCATGGTTTCACGGGTACGGATCTCGCCGATCAGGATCACATCGGGGGCCTGGCGCAGGGTGTTCTTGAGGGCGGTTTCAAAGGATTCGGTATCCACGCCCACCTCGCGCTGGGTAACGATGCAGCCCGAATGCTGGTGTACGAATTCGATGGGATCCTCGATGGTGATGATATGGCCGGTGCTGTTCTGGTTACGGTAGCCTATCATGGCGGCCAGCGAAGTGGATTTACCGGTGCCGGTGCCGCCCACGAAGATGATCAGGCCGCGCTTGGTCATGGCCAGGGTCTTGATGATGGGCGGCAGCTTCAGCTCGTCGACACTGGGGATATGTGTCTCGATACGGCGCAGCACCATGCCCACATGGTTGCGCTGGTAGAAGGCGCTGACACGGAAACGGCCTACACCGGTGGCACTGATGGCGAAGTTGCATTCGTGTTGCTGTTCGAATTCCTCGCGCTGCTGCGGCGTCATGACGCTGAGCACCACCTCGCGCGCCTGGTCCGGGGTAAGACTGCTCTGGGTCACGGGTGCGATCTTGCCGTTCACCTTCATACTCGGCGGCATGCCGGTGGTGATGAACAGGTCGGAGCCGCCCTTGTGCACCATGAGTTTGAGCAGCTGATTAAAATCCATGTCGTACTCCTGTTAAGGGTTGCATCCCAATCTTCCTTGCCCGCCCTTCAATCTGCCTGCGAGGAATCCGCGCCCTCATCCGCCCCGCGGCATTCAATCAACGGAACGCCTCTTTGTTGGATGCCTTGCTGCGGGCATCCAGGCGACTGACCAGGCCCTTCTGCACCAGCTCCTGCAGGTTCTGGTCCAGGGTCTGCATGCCCACGGACTGACCGGTCTGGATGGCAGAGTACATCTGCGCCACCTTGTCCTCGCGAATCAGGTTGCGGATGGCCGGGGTGCCGATCATGATTTCGTGGGCCGCGATACGCCCGCCGCCGGTCTTCTTGAGCAGGGTCTGGGAAATGACCGCGCGCAGGGATTCCGACAGCATGGAACGCACCATGGTCTTCTCCGCCGCCGGGAACACGTCGATGATACGGTCGATGGTCTTGGCCGCGGAGCTGGTATGCAGGGTGCCGAACACCAGGTGCCCGGTCTCGGCCGCCGTCAGTGCCAGGCGGATGGTTTCCAGGTCGCGCATTTCCCCCACCAGGACGATGTCCGGGTCCTCGCGCAGGGCCGAGCGCAGGGCCTCGTTGAAACCGAGGGTGTCGCGATGCACCTCGCGCTGGTTGATCAGGCACTTCTTGCTTTCGTGCACGAACTCGATGGGGTCTTCCACCGTCAGGATGTGCTCGAAGCGGCTGTTGTTCACGTGGTCGATCATGGCCGCCAGGGTGGTGGACTTGCCGGAGCCGGTGGGCCCGGTCACCAGCACGATGCCGCGTGGCTGGTCGGCGATATCCTTGAAACTGGCCGGCGCGCCCAGTTCCTCCAGGCTCAGGATCTGGGAGGGGATGGTACGGAATACCGCTCCGGCGCCCCGGTTGTGGTTGAAGGCGTTGACACGGAAACGTGCCAGGTTGGGGATTTCGAAGGAAAAGTCCGTCTCCAGGAATTCCTCGTAATCCTTGCGTTGCTTGTCGTTCATGATGTCGTAGGTGAGCTGGTGCACGGTCTTGTGATCCAGCGCCGGGACATTGATACGACGGATGTCCCCGTCCACCCGGATCATGGGAGGCAGGCCGGCGGACAGATGAAGGTCGGAGGCATTGTTCTTGACGCCAAAGGCGAGTAGTTCAGCGATATCCATGCTATTCCCTGACTTGATGAAGCTCTGGACTCCAGTATCGACAGCAGCAACAATTCCTTGATAGTGTCGATCCCGCGTGAAAGCGCATTATTAAAAGATTATCCCGGGAAGTATAGTGTCCACCGCAAAGATCACTTCAACCCATGCCGAGCGCCTGACGCAGGTGCGGGAACGTATCGCCAGGGCGTGCCGGGACAGCGGCCGGGATCCCGATGCGGTACGACTGCTGGCGGTAAGCAAGGGCCAGCCCCTCGAGGCCCTGCGCGCGCTGGCCGCCGCCGGCCAGCGCCGCTTCGGGGAATCCTACGTCCAGGAGGCCATGGCCAAGATCCAGGCGCTGGACTGTCCCGACTGTGAATGGCATTTCATCGGCCCCCTGCAGTCCAATAAAGCAGCCCTGGTGGCCGAAAACTTCGACTGGGTTCACAGTATCGACCGCGTCAAGATCGCCACGGCACTGTCCCGCCACCGCGCCCCGGATGCCCCACCCCTGCAGGTCTGCCTGCAGGTGAACATCAGCGGCGAGACCAGCAAGTCCGGGGTGGAGGTGACGGAACTGCCGGCCCTCGCCGAGCAGGTGGCCACCCTGCCCGGCCTGCGCCTGCGCGGCCTGATGACCATCCCCCGCCCCACCGACAACAGCGCCGCCCAGCGGGACGCCTTCCGCCGGCTGCGCGTCGCCAGCGAGGAGCTGCGCCGGCACGGTCACGACCTCGACACCCTGTCCATGGGCATGTCCGACGACCTGGAGGCCGCCATCGCCGAGGGCAGTACCCTGGTGCGGGTCGGCACGGCGCTCTTCGGCCCGCGGCAGCTGGCGGGCTGAAACCCGACCCATAACCCAGGCTTGTTTCACCCGTGGTGCGTGGTATCGTGCCGGACATGAAGACCCGCAAGCTCTCTTTCATC
>SWCG01000783.1_pt1 | contig 11852 bp, 11 predicted proteins | sample 4690071 | NCBI WGS metagenome assembly SWCG01 (sample SAMN10267281, study PRJNA491770) | bioreactor metagenome | isolation source: DHS bioreactor inoculated with subseafloor sediment | place: Japan: off Shimokita Peninsula | collected 2012-10 | reverse complement strand
CCTCCAGGGAACCATCCTTGTAGACGGTGACCTCGATGGTCTTGGCGTGGCCGGCCATGGCCTCGTCGACGCTGTTGTCGATGACTTCCTGGGCCAGGTGGTTGGGGCGGGTGGTGTCCGTATACATGCCCGGGCGCTTGCGCACCGGGTCGAGACCACTCAATACCTCGATGGAGGCGGCGTCGTAGGCATTGCTCATAAAACGTTACAGGCTACCGGAATGGAAAACCGGCACAGTGTAGCGCGGGCGGGACGGTGATGACAGGAGGGAAGCCCTTTACGTACGCATGGGCCATGCCCGGAAAGGGCTCTGACCCCTTTTGGGTTGGGCTTCAGCCCGACAGGCGTCAGGCCAGATCCGCCGCCAGGGAATCACGCACGCCGGCGGGTAGCGGATCGAGCTGGGTGGTGTAACCCTCATGGGCAATGCCGGCGGCAATGGCCGCGCCGCCCTTGACCGCGGTCACCATCTCCGGACTCAGTTCAAAACGCAGGAAATGCACCGAGGAGGTCTTTTCCACCGTGTCCCGCTCCAGATCTTCGTCGGCAATGGCGAACACCGGCTCGAAGCCCTCGACCCGCACCCAGACCTTGTCCTCGATACCAATGAGCCGGGCCAGTACCTTGCGCCGTTCGTCCTCGTCCGGCACCTCGATCATGAAGGTGGCCTTCCAGTTACTGCCATCGGGAATGAGAGGATTGTAGGCATCCAGTTCTTCCTGGATCCCTGCGGACTCGAAGATGCGCTCCACGCGCAGCATCTCCTGGATCTGGTACTGCATGGTCAGACGATCCTCGAAATACAGGGTCGCCATGTCACCCAGATGCACCTGGCGGTGTTTCTTGTGGGCCATGACCTGGGCGCGGAAATCCTGCCGGGTCTCGGCGTAGCGCTCCAGGTTGAACAGGTCGTCACGGGTCAGTGTCCCGTATTGCGTATTCATGGAACTGCTCCTCTTGAAAATCACTCGTTGATTTTGTCATCCCGGCGCAGGCCGGGATCCAGTGCGGTCAGAGGCATGGATCCCGGCATTCGCCGGGATGACGAGAAACTTTCGCCGGGATGACGGAAATTTTTCGTCGGTATCAGATCCCGTAGGCCTTGCGCAGCAGGCACAGGGGATGCTCCGGTTCGGAGTCGCCCGCCAAGCCGTTGCTGATCTGGTGACCGGCCATGGGACAATCACTGCTGTAGTGATCGGGACTGGCCTTTTCCACCCGGTTCACCACCGGCTTGGCGATCTTCATGGAAATCTCGTGGAACTCCGATTTCACGGCATAGGTACCGTCGTGGCCGGAACAACGCTCGATGGCGTCCACACGGGTGTCGGGTACCAGTTGCAGCAGGTCACGGGTTTTCATGCCGATATTCTGCACCCGCAGATGACAGGCCACATGGTAGGAAATCGATCCCAGGGGGTTCTTGAAATCGGTCTTCAGCTTGCCGTGCTTATGGCGCAGCATCAGGTATTCGAAGGGGTCGTAGATGTTGTCGCGCACCTTGGCGACATCCGCATCGTCGGGGAACATCAGCGGCAATTCCTGCTTGAACATCAGCACACAGGAAGGCACCGGACCGACGATATCCCAGCCTTCATCGATGAGCCTGGCGAGCACGGGGATGTTGGCCTCCTTGGCACTGGCCACGGCTTCCAGGTCGCCCAGCTCCAGCTTGGGCATGCCACAGCACTGTTCCTTGTCCACCAGGCGCACCGGGATGCCGTTGTGCTCGAACACCGCCACCAGGTCCTCCCCGATGTGCGGTTCGTTGTAGTTGCCATAGCAGGTGGCAAACAGGGCCACCTTGCCCCGGGTCGGGCCGGCTTCCTCGACACTGGCGCTGGCAGGATTGTGATCGCGCAGGCGCTTGCGCAGGGTCTTGCTGTGGTATTCGGGGAGCTTGGCGTCGGGATGCACGCCCAGCACCTTGTCCAGCAGCTTGCGCGCCGCCGGATTGCGGTTGCTGGTGTTGACCACGCCGGACACCACGGGAATGCCTGCCAGGCTCCCCACCAGGTCGGTGGAGGTCAGCAGCTTGTCACGGACGCGGGTCTTGCCCTGCTTGTACTTGACCGCCTTGGCCCGCAGCATCAAATGCGGAAAATCGACGTTCCATTCGTGGGGCGGCACGTAGGGGCACTTGGTCATGAAGCACATGTCACAGAGATAACAGTGGTCGACCACGTCCCAGTAGACCTGGCGCGGGACACCGTCCAGTTCCATGGTCTCGGATTCGTCGATGGCATCGAACAGGGTGGGAAAGGAATTGCACAGGTTGAAGCAACGCCGGCAACCGTGGCAGATATCGAAGACCCGCTCGAGCTCCGTGAACAGGCTGCCCTCGTCATAGAACTCCGAGTTCTGCCAATCCAGGCTGTGCCGTGTCGGCGCCTCCAGACTACCTTCCCGTGCCGTCATGTTCGCTCTCCCACTGTGCGCAGACTACCAGGTGATGAAATCTTCTCCGGAACCGGTGGTTACCCCGTCATTGCGGGTGTTATCTCGTCATTCCGGCGCATGCCGGAATCCAGATGCCGAACCCCTGGATTCCGGCATGCGCCGGAATGACGAAAAGAGGCGTAACCCGGGACTCCCCTAACAGACACAGGGCCGGGACAGCGCCCGGCCCGGCCTTTCCTAACCTTAGCTGTCCAGCGCGTCCAGTGCCTTCTGGAACCGGTTGGCGTGGGAACGTTCGGCCTTGGCCAGGGTTTCGAACCAATCGGCGATTTCGTCGAAGCCTTCGTCACGGGCGGACTTGGCCATGCCCGGGTACATGTCGGTGTACTCGTGGGTTTCACCGGCAATGGCGGCCTTCAGGTTGTCGCTGGTGCCACCGATGGGCAGGCCGGTGGCGGGGTCGCCGACGGCTTCCAGGTATTCCAGGTGACCGTGCGCATGGCCGGTTTCGCCTTCAGCGGTGGAGCGAAACACGGAAGCCACATCGTTGTAGCCTTCCACGTCGGCCTTGGCCGCGAAATACAGGTAACGGCGGTTGGCCTGGGATTCGCCGGAAAATGCGGCCTTCAGGTTGTCTTCGGTTTTGCTGCCTTTCAGATCCATGGTGGTTTCCTCCGGTTGAACATGGAATGCCGGAAAATCCTTCCGGCGATTGATTTAGAACAAGTCTAAACTGGACAAGACAATAGCCCAGCCAAAAGGCCGTGTCAACACGGAAAAGCCCTTTGCAGTCAGGGAGGAGAGGTTTGACCGCGGGGTCCGCGCTGGGTAACGTAAGCCCACCCTACAGGAGTTGCCCGCTGTGAGCCGTAAACGCACTACCCCCCCCGATTTCGAACAGGCCCTCGCCGAACTGGAGGCGCTGGTGGAGAAGATGGAACAGGGCGACCTCAGCCTGGAGGAATCCCTGCAATCCTTCGAGCGCGGCATCCAGCTCACCCGCAACTGCCAGCAGGCGTTGCAGGAGGCTGAACAGAAGGTCCAGGTCCTGCTGGAAAAGGACGGCGGCGAACAGCTGCAGGATTTCGCTTCCCGCGATGATTGACCCACGCCTGCTGGCCTTCATGACCGCCTGCCAGGCACGGGTGGAAACCGCACTGGACCACTGCCTGCCCGCTGCCGGCATCCACCCCGCCTCCCTGCACCAGGCCATGCGTTATGTCAGCCTCGATGGCGGCAAGCGGGTACGTCCCCTGCTGGTGTACGCCGCCGGCCAGGTGGCCGGGGTCCCCGCGGAACGCCTCGATACCCCGGCCTGCGCCGTGGAACTGATCCACACCTATTCCCTGGTCCACGACGACCTGCCCGCCATGGACGACGATGCCCTGCGGCGCGGCAAGCCCACCTGCCACATCGCCTTCGGCGAGGCCCAGGCCATACTGGCCGGTGATGCCCTGCAGGCCCTCGCCTTCCATATTTTGGCCCACGACCATGAGGGCGGTCTTGCCCCCGCGGCCCGCCTGGCCATGGTGGAACAACTGGCCCTGGCGGCCGGCTCCCGGGGCATGGTGGGCGGCCAGGCCATCGACCTGGCGTCCGTAGGCAAACACCTGGACATCGCGGAACTGGAAGACATGCACATCCACAAGACCGGCGCCCTGATCCGCGCCAGTGTCCTGCTGGGCGCCATGGCCAATCCGGAACTGGCACCGGAACGACTGGAGGCACTGGATCATTACGCCAAGTGCATTGGCCTGGCCTTCCAAGTGGTGGACGATATCCTCGATGTGGAAGGCAGCACCGAGGTGCTGGGCAAGACCGCCCGGGCGGACCAGGCCCTGGAAAAACCCACGTATCCCGCCCTGCTGGGGCTGGAAGGCGCTCGGCAACGGGCGCGGGAACTACACGAGGCGGCCCTGGCCAGCCTGGTAGAATCCGGCACCGAGGCGGATCCGCTACGCTGGCTGTCCAGCTATATCATCGAACGCACCCACTGAATACGCGGCAGGTGGCGCGGGGTCCCCTATCCGGGACCGTCGGCCGCAGGGGTGAGGCGGGAGTTGTAAGATGTCCAGTGGACATCTTACCCGCCGAACGGGTTCGCCGGATTTTGGCGAACCCTGGACCTGCGTAGCAGGCGGCCGTCGAGCGTACAGGGACAAGGTGAGACCGCACAGCGGTCGAGAAAGTGCCCTGGGGTATGTATTCACAGCGTGTCCCGGACAGGGGACCCCGCGCCACCTGCTCCAGACCGTGAAATTCGACAGGAAACCGACATGAACCTGATCCCCTGGTACATCGCCGCACTGGGCGCCGCCATCATGTGGGGCATCCACTATCCCCTCATCGGCCATGCCCTGAAATACGTTTCCCTGCCCTCGGTGCTGGTGATCACCGTGCTGCCCCTGTTCGTGCTGGGTCCCTTTTTCGTGCGCCCGGTACTGGCCGACCTGCAAATCCTGATGGGCCTCGACTGGGGGATCCGCGCCCTCATCCTGGCCATCGCCCTCACCAGCCTGCTGGGCACCGTGTTCCTGTACCTGGCCATCGGCGGCAAGAGCGCCACCCTGGCGGCGGTGATCGAGATTTCCTATCCGGTCTTCGTGGCCTTGTTCACCTGGTTGTTGTTTCGCGAGGCGCACATCAACGCCAGTGTAGTGATCGGCGGTACGCTGGTGTTCGCCGGCGTTGTCACCATCATCCTCGGGAACCGCTGACTCCGAGGCCTAAATCGCGCAGGTCCGCGCCGCTGGGGTGCTGGAACAGGCGCAGGCCGAACTCGGGCAGGATCGCCATCAGGTGATCGAAGATGTCCGATTGAATCCCCTCGTACGGTACCCACGAGGTGGTATTGGTAAAGCAATATACTTCCAGCGGGAGCCCGTCCGCCGTGGGATTCAACTGGCGCACCATCAGCGTCAGCGACTTGTTGACCCCCGGGTGGCTGCGCAGGTAATTGACGATATAGGCGCGGAAGCAGCCAATATTGGTCAAGCGCCGGGTATTCACGGGTTCCATCCCGGACTCCGCCAGGCGGGTGTTCCATTCCTCGATTTCCTGCTGTTTCCCCTTCAGGTACTCACCCAACAGGCTGAAACGGTGCAAACGCTGCACCTCCTCCACCCCCAGGAAATGCACGCTCTGCTGGTCCAGGTAGAGGCAACGCTTGATGCGCCGCCCACCCGCATCCGCCATGCCGCGCCAGTTCTTGAAGGAATCGCTGATCAGGCGCTTGGTGGGAATCATGGTGATGGTCTTGTCCCAGTTCTGCACCTTCACCGTGTGCAGGGCAATGTCGATGACGTCGCCGTCGGCATTGAGTTCCGGCACCTCGATCCAGTCGCCGACCCGCACCAGGTCGTTGGAAGAGATCTGCACGCTCGCCACCAGGGACAGCAGGGTGTCCTGGAAGATCAACATCAGCACCGCGGCCATGGCGCCGAGGCCGGACAGCAGGATCAGAGGTGAGCGATCGATGAGGGCGGCGATAATGAGCAGCGTCGCAATGGCGAACACCAGGATCTTGATTACCTGCAGGTACCCCTTGATGGGGTGCATGTCGGAATCGGGCCGGCGCTGGTAGAGATGGTTGATGATATCCAGGAAGGCGCTCAGCGCCAGCGCCAGGGTCAGCACGATAAAACCACTGCTGACATTGCGTACGACGGTGACCAGGGTTTCCGGGAGATCCGGGATGGTGCCGATGCCGAGAGAGATCACCAGCGCCGGTACGATATTGGAGAGGCGCTTGATGATGCCGAAGTCCTGCAGGGGGGCATCCCCATAGCGGCGCGCGATACGGTACAGGCCGCGCACCAGGATGCGCTTGACCACCCAGTTGGCCAGCCAGGCAACGAAGATCAACAGCACCGTGGCGTACAGGGTCTGCAATTGGGGGCTGTCGCTGAGCCCGTGCCACCACGAGGAAACATCATCGAACATGGTCAACTCCACATCGTCCGCCTGAGCGGATGACTGTTTCAAAAGGGAATGCTGGCCTGCAGATTACCACCACCGAAGGCCAGGCGGTGGAGATACAGGGTGGGATTGAAGATAAGGGTGGCGCCACTGGCCTCGTGCACCAGCACCTCCAGCGGCAGGCCCAGCTTGCCCACAAAGCCCTCGTCATCGCGGTTACGGGCAGGGTCCGCGGGAAAACGTTCATCATTATCGATGAAGTCCAGATAGATCATGGGATGAAAACGATAGCGCGCGCCCAGGCGCCAGGTCACCCCCGCGTACAGCATGGTCTCCTCGCGGCGCAGCCGCAGTTCGTCCAGCGGGTCAAAGCCATGACGGCCGGTTTCCTCGAACCGCAGCAAACGGACCCCTGCCCGTCCCGCCAAACCCGGGCCCAGGTCACGCCCCAGTTCCGCACCCAGCTCGCGGTGATGGCGGGAAAAACGCGCCGGTGCGTTGGAGCCGGACAGGCTTTCATAGCGGCGTCGACCCTGCTCACCTTCCAGCCAGACCCGTAACCGCCAAATACCCAGATCGGCATCGACCCCTACGCCAGCAACCGTTTGCCGGTAGTGGAAATCCTGGTCCAGCAACTCATTGCGCAGGCGTGTGTCCGTGTTGTGATTGACGAAGGCGAGCAGGGCCAGGGCCGGTGTCCACTGCCAGCGCAGATCGGCAAAGCCGGTATATGGCTGGCGGGTGAACCGCGCCGCCTCCTGCTTGTCATTGAAAAGGTAGTCCGGGGCGACCAGGGCGAATCTTGCATGGTTGCCGGTTTCATCGCGCCAGCTCAGATCTGCCTGCAGATCGATCCGCGACTTGTCCCCCTCGACATCGCCGGAAAAACCGGCACTCCAGCGCGCGCCAAAATTGCGGCCCACACCGATCAGGTTGCGATCGTAACGGCCGTCGAAATCCTCGTCGCGCTGGAAGCGGTAACGCAGGAACCAGTCATTGTCGAGGGGCATGGTCTTCTGCAACTGCATCAGGGTATAGAGTTCATTGCTGCGGGTACTGCCGGCACTGCCGTACAGGCCTTCTCGATCCTCGGCAAGCCCCGATGGCGGAGGCATCAGGGGCATGAAGCTGATACGGTGCAGGAAGCTCACGTCATTGTAATGAATGTCGCGTCCGGCCAGGGCATCCTCCATCCGAAAGGGCCGCGGATCGGCATAACCCAGTGGACGCAACAGGGACTGCGCCTGGCAGGCAGAACTGAATACCAACAAGGAGGCCAGGACAAGCACAACATTTAGGCCTGCACAGCCACGGCCCGGGTTCATGTCAACCGCCCCCTCTCATGGGCCACCGTCAAATCCTGCTCCGGCCCCAGGGGCACGATCTGGCGCGGGTTGAGATCCGTATGGCTGTAGTAATAGTGATACTTGATGTGATCAAAATGTACCGTCTCCGCCACGCCCGGCCACTGGTACAGCTCCAGCAGATACTGATAGAGGTTGGGATAGTCGCGGATACGCCTGAGGTTGCACTTGAAATGCCCCACGTACACCACGTCGAAGCGCAGCAGGGTGGTGAACAGACGCCAGTCGGCCTCGGTGATGCGCTCGCCCACGAGATAACGCTGCCGCGACAGGCGTTCCTCCAGCTGATCCAGCATGTTGAACAGGCGCGTGAAATTCTCCTCGTAGGCCTCCTGGGTGGCGGCGAAGCCGGTACGGTACACCCCGTTATTCACCTTCTCGTAGACCTCGGCATTGATGGTATCGATCTCGCTCCGCAGTTCATCGGGATAGAAGTCCAGGGAGGTGTCGCCCCAGGCATCGAAGGCACTATTGAACATGCGGATGATTTCCGCGGATTCGTTACTGACGATGGTGTTGCGTTGCTTGTCCCATAACACCGGCACGGTGATGATGCCGCTGTAACGGGGATCTGCCTGGGTATAGACCTGATGCATGAACGCGTGGCCGTTGACCGTGTCACCCGTGGCGCCGGGCCAGGTATCGAAGCTCCAGCCTTCCGGCCCCATGTAGGGATGCACCACGGACACGCTGATCAGATCCTCCAGTTTCTTCAACTTCCGGAAGATGAGGGTGCGATGCGCCCAGGGACAGGCATAGGAGACATACAGGTGATAGCGGCCCGGTTCTGCCTCGAAACCACCCTCGCCGCTGGGCCCGGGACTGCCATCGGGGGTGATCCAGTGGCGGAAACTGGATTCCTTGCGCTTGAACTCGCCACCCTCGGTTTCGGCGTCCAGCCAGTCCTCATGCAGCTTTCCATCGATCATCAAACTCATGCCATACTCCTGCGTCACTGAGACATCGATCAACACATTTTAGTAAAAAGAGTAAAAAGGGGTCGGTGACAAATGAGTCTAGTTATCATTTGTCACCGACCCCTTTTTTCCCTTTTTTTGCTGTAGGTCGGGCTTCAGCCCGACAACTACAATGGCCATACCAAGAGCAGCATGGGAATGCTCACCGCCACCACCAGTATTTCCACAGGCAGGCCCAAGCGCCAGTAATCGCCAAAGCGGAATCCGCCCGGCCCCAGGATCAGGGTGTTGTTCTGGTGCCCGATGGGTGTGAGAAAGGCGCAGGAGGCGCCGATGGCCACCGCCATGAGGAAGGAGTCCGGACTGGCGTTCAGCTGCGCGGCGCTGCTGATGGCGATGGGACACATGACGGCGGCGGTGGCGGCATTGTTCATGAAATCCGACAGGGTCATGGTGACTACCAGGATCAAGGCCAGCGCCAGCACCGGGTGCCCCTGTGCCACCCACTCCAGAAGTGCGCGCGCGAGCAGATCGGCCGCGCCCGTGGTGGCCATGGCGCCGGCCACGGGAATGAGGGCGGCCAGCAGCACCACCACCGGCCAGTCGACGGCCTCGTAGACCTTGCGCAGGGGCATGACCCGCAGGGCCATGTACAGCAACACCCCACCCGCAAAGGAGATGGCCGCGGGCAGCAGGCCCAGGGCGGCGCCGCCCACCGCCATGAGCATCACCAGCATGGCGATCAGGGATTGGCGCCGATCGGGAATACGGATGGCGCGGGCCGCCAGCGGCACGCAGCCATACTCGGCCGCGAAGCCCGCCAAGGCCTCCTGGTGCCCCTGCATGAGCAAGACGTCGCCGGCGCGGAGATCGGTGGAGCGCAGGCGCTTGATGCTGCGATGGCCCTGGCGGGAGATGGCCAGCAGGTTGAGGCCGTAGCGGGTGCGCAGCTGGATGCCGGTGGCGGATCGGCCGATCAGGCTGGCCCCGGGCAAGACCGCCAGTTCCTGGATCAGGATCTCCTCACGCTCACGCCGAGCCTTCTCCTTCTCCTTCTCCTCCTTCTCTTCCTCTTTGCCTTTCTCCGCGTCCTCCCCCTTGTCCGTTTTCTCGCCGGTCTCGGAACCCCGCTCCAGGACATCAGCGGCCACCTTGCCCCGTGCCTCGTCGGCGTCCATGGCCTCTTCGATGGCCCCCGCCACCTCCTCCTCCAGTTTCAGGCCCAGCGAGGACAACACCGAGGACAGCGCCTCCGGTTCCGCCTCGATCACCAGGATGTCGTCCTCCCGCAGTACCCGCGAGGGATTGGGCGCGCTGACCCGGAATTCGTTGCGCACCATGCCGACCACCTGGGCATCCGCTTCCTCCAGGACCTGCTCCACCTCGAACAGGGACTTGCCCACCGCCTTGCTGCCCTTGTCGATACGCACCTCGGTCAGGTATGTGCCCGTATCGAAGCCCCCGCTGTCCGTCTGTTTGCGGGTCGGCACCAGGCGCCAGCCGAGCAGAACAATGAAGAGCACACCCAGCCCCGCCACCATCACACCCACGGGTGTGAAGTCGAACATGGCGAAGCTGCCCAGACCGGTCTCCTTGCGAAAACCGGCCACGATCAGGTTGGGCGGCGTGCCGATCATGGTGGTCATGCCGCCAAGAATGGAACCGAAGGCCAGCGGCATGAGCACCTTGCCCGGCGGCAGTTCCTGCTTGGCCGCGATCTGCAGCGCCACGGGCATCAGCAGCGCCAGCGCGCCCACATTGTTCATGAAGGCAGACAACAGGGCGCCCAGGCCGGTCAACGCAGCGATGGTCAGGGTCGGCCCACCCGTGGTGGGCAACAGGCGCTGAGCCAGCACGTCCACGGCGCCGGTGCTCTGCAGGCCCGCGCTGAGTACCAGCACACAGGCCACGGTCACCACCGCGGGATGGCCAAAGCCAGCAAAGGCTTCGGCGGAAGGCACCAGTCCCAGCAGCACACAGGCCAGCAAGGCGCCCACGGCAATCATATCGTGGCGCCAGCGGCCCCAGAGGAACATCACAATGGTCACTGCCAGCACAAGAAAGATGGTCAACTGGGCCTGGGTCATGGTGTCTAAGGGGTCCTGTGAAAGGGTGGTCGTGCCAATAATGAAATGTCGCCAGGCGTCTTCGTTGCGTAAGGAAACCTGTGTTGGCCAGCCCGGTCGCGTCATGGTAGCCTGGCAACGCACTGACACGCCACCAGCCGGGTATCCTGCATGGGTACACCATGAAGCGACACACCAGACAGATTCCGCGGCCTCGCCTTACCGGCCTGCTCGTCCCGATCGCGGTTGCAGGCGCGTTGTTGACCGGCTGTGGCGAGGCACCGGAGTCCAGTGGCGAGGCCGTGACGCCCATTGTCGGTGCACAACCACCGGCCGCGGCACCTGCCCAGGTCGAGTTCCGCATTCCGTCGGCGGATTTCACCGCGGACCCTACGCGCGGGCATGAGCTCTTCAACGACAACTGCCTCCAGTGCCACGGAGTCGAGGCACGTGGTACCGACCGGGGACCGCCACTGATCCATCGCATCTACGAACCATCCCACCATTCGGACCTGGCCTTCTATCGCGCCATTGCCCTGGGCGTACACCAGCATCACTGGGAGTTTGGAAACATGGAGCCGGTACCGGCCCTTGATGGCGAGGATGCCGCCCACATCATCTCCTGGATCCGCGCCGAACAGCGCGCCGCGGGCATCGAGTAAGGCCCACGATCCCGGATTCCGTCTCACTTCATCCGGGCTACGCCACTGCCTCGGGGTGCCGCGGATGACCAGGCGCAGGCCTGCGCCGGTCCCCGTCATCCGCCGCTCCTGTCTTCCGCAGTCGACCGTCCGCCCTGAATGACCTGCCACAGCCCCGCCAGGGCCAGGCCGATGCCCAGGATCTCGAATCCGCCAAACCGCTCCCCGAAAAACACCATGCCCATCATCAGACCGAAGACCGGCGTCAGGAAGGCAAACGGGACAAGCCGGCCGAGCGGCGCGCGGTGCAGAAGCCGGAACCACAGCGCCGAGGCCAGCGCCGTTCCCAGCAGGCTGAGCGTCAGCAATACCCCCAGGAATGGCGCGGTCCATGCGATTTCATGCTCGCGTTCCAGCAGCATGCCGCCCGCCAGCAACGGCACACTGCCGATCAGGAGCTGGCAACCCACCGCCACCAGCACGTCGACACGCCCCGCCAGCAGCTTCAGGACGACATTGGCGATGGCCACACCGGTCGCACCCAGC
>SWCG01000746.1_pt1 | contig 11852 bp, 9 predicted proteins | sample 4690071 | NCBI WGS metagenome assembly SWCG01 (sample SAMN10267281, study PRJNA491770) | bioreactor metagenome | isolation source: DHS bioreactor inoculated with subseafloor sediment | place: Japan: off Shimokita Peninsula | collected 2012-10 | reverse complement strand
CTGCAGGCCACGCAGGGGTGTCTGGTCGAAATAGAAGGTCGGGGTGGCGTCCACGCCCAGCTCGCGGGCGGCGCGGGCAACGTCGCGCAGCCGTTGCTCGTAGCGCGGATCGCCCCAGGCGCGCTCGGGCAGGCCGGGGTCGAGGCCGAGTTCCGTGACCAGCCCGCGCAGCACCGACGCGTCGGCGAGGTTGCGCCCTTCGCACAGATAGACCTCGAACAACCGTCGGTGCAGGGCGTAGAAGGCCGCGGCACCTGCCTCCTTGGCGGCCTCGGCCAGCAGCAGGGCCTTGTGGGAATTGGTGGTGCAGTGCAGGCCGCCGAGGCACACCCCCTCCTCCTCCGCGGCGGCCTCGATGTCGCTCACCAGCCGCTGCCACTGCTCGGGGGAATAGCCCATCTCGGTGGGCGGGCGTCCCGCGTCCGTGGGGTTGTCGGCGTGGATCTCGGTCATGCACCAGTTCACGCGCAGCTCGTAATCCGCGCGCAGCCGTTCCAGGCGCAGCAGCCCAGGTAACAGAAGGGACACAGGTAGTCGGAAAAGACCGTGACCCTGAGCAGGGGTTTTTCAGGCAAGGCCATGGTTCACTCCATGGTTTCGTGTGATCCGCGATCGACTACCGCATGGCCTCCAGCGCATCGATCATGGCCTGGGGTTCCATGCGCTTCCTGTAGTCGGTGTCGGCGAAGGCCGCGCGCACGATGCCCTGCCGGTCCAGCACGAAGGTGCCGGGCACCGGGAGTCCGTGGCGACCCGCGCCGTTATAGGCCTCGATATCAAGGTCGAAATTCCCCTTGTACAGGGCCAGCACCTCCGCAGGCAGCTCGAAGTACAGGTTGTAGGCCTTCATCACGCTGTCGTCGAGGTCGCTGAGCACATGGAAGGGATAATCATCCTTCTCCACCTGCGCGCGGGACCGATCAGGGGTCTGGGGTGAGATGGCCACCAGGCGCGCGCCATAGGCCTCCAGGTGCGGCAGGCTCTCCCGCAGCGCCTTCAACTGCAGGCTGCAATAGGGACACCAGGCACCCCGGTAGAAGGTCACGATCACCGGGCCTTGCTCGAGCAGGTCCGCCAACCGGATGTGCTTGCCATGGGCATCCGGCAGGGTGAAGTCGGGTGCGCGGCTGCCCACCTCGAGCCCGGGATCGGGCAAGGCGGCGGCCAGGTCCCGGGCCGCCTTCTCCATGATGGCCCGGCTGCGGGCATCCGGCCCCGCGCCCTGACGCTGCGCCTCGAAGGCAGAGATGCGTTCCTCCAGGCTCGGCACCGGTGCTTCGGCCGCGAAGGCGGCCAGGGGCAACAGCAGGAACAGGCCCAGGATGTGGAACTTCAGGAATGATCCATTCATTTTCGCCTCCAGTCAGGTTGCAGTGTATACGCTCACCGGGACCTGCGTGGTACCTGCCCGGGGAGCCGCCACTGGATTGGTCGCGGCATGCATCGAATCCTGACAGGCAATGCGCGCGCTACCTGAAAGGGTGTTCCGGCTTATAATCCCCCGCCAATGGAAACCCTCCTGGCCCCCCTGCTGGAATGGCTGCAACAACACCCCCACTGGGCGGGGTTCACGGTATTCCTGACCGCCTTCCTGGAATCCCTGCTGGTGGTGGGCCTGTTCATGCCGGGCGCGGTGCTGATGTTCGGTTTTGGCGCCCTGGTGGCGACCGGCGTCATGGAGCTGTGGCCCACCCTGTTATGGGCGGTGCTGGGGGCCATCGCCGGCGATGGCATCAGTTTTTTCATCGGCCGCCATTTCCACCAGCGCTTGCGGGTCATGTGGCCCTTCTACAAACACCCCAGGCTGATGGCACGCGGGGTGGATTTTTTCCACCACCACGGCGGCAAGAGTATCATCCTGGCGCGCTTCGTGGGGCCGGTGCGCCCCATCCTGCCGGCGGTGGCCGGCATGCTCAATATGGGCACGGGGCGGTTCTTCCTGTTCAACAGCTTTTCGGCGCTGCTGTGGGCGCCCATCTACCTGTTGCCGGGTCTGGTGTTCGGCGCCTCCCTGGGCCTGGCCGCGGAGGTGGCCGGCCGCCTGGCCCTGCTGTTCGCCCTGCTGATCATCCTGCTCTGGTTCAGCCTCTGGCTGGTATGGCGACTGTTGCGTCTGCTGCAGCCTCACGCCAGCTACTGGATGGCGCGCACCCTGGACTGGAGCCGCCGTCATCCCCGCCTGCATCCCCTGGCCGCGGGCCTGCTGGACCCCAATCATCCCGAGGCCCGCGCCCTGACCCTGCTCACCCTGTTGCTGCTGGCGGCCAGCTGGGGCTTCCTGCTGACCCTGCAGCAAATCCTGGGCCAATCGACACTGGCCGGCCTCGATCCGCTGGTATTCAACCTGCTGCAGGACTTGCGCACCCCCTTCGCCGACCGGGTGATGGTGTTCATCACCCTGCTTGGGGATGGACGCCTGCTGACCCTGCTGGTGGCGGGCATGGCCCTGTGGCTGGCGCTCAAGGGCCGCTGGAAGGCCAGCCTGCACTGGCTGGCGGCCTTTGCCATCACCTCCTTGCTGACGCGGGTGCTCAAGATCAGTTCCGGCAGCACCCGCCCGCTGGATCTCGGTCCGGACATGAGCCTGTCCTTTCCCAGCGGTCATGCCGCCATGAGCGTGGCGGCCTATGGCTTCCTGGCCCTGCTGGTGGCGGGCGAACTGTCCTGGGCGCGGCGCTGGATTCCCTACCTGGTGGCCACGCTGCTGTGCGTACCCATTGCCTTCTCGCGCCTCTACCTGGGTGCGCACTGGCTCTCCGATGTGCTGGCCGGCCTGACCCTGGGGCTGTTCTGGGTGGCGCTCATGGGCATTGCCTACCGTACCCATCCCGGTCCAGCCGTATCCTTGCGCCCCCTGCTGTGGCTGGGCCTGGCCCTGCTGCTGGTGCTGGGGGGCTGGCACATCCAGCAACAGTTCCAGCCGCGGCTGGAACGCTACCAGCCCCAGCGCAGTGTCCAGCAATGGACATTCCAGGACTGGCAGGCCGGGAACTGGTCCCTGCTGCCGGACAGCCGCCGGGACCTGGAGGGCCACCGGCACCATCCCCTGAACCTGCAATGGGCCGGCGCGTTGGAGGACATCGCGCACTGGCTGGATGCGCGCGGCTGGCAGGAGCCGCCCCGCCTCTCACTTCGGACCCTGTTGCCCGAGTTCGCCGCCGACCCAGCCCTGGAACTGCTGCCGGTGACACCCCAGGTGCATGATGGTCATCACGACGACCTGCGCAGGGCACGCTACCTGCCCGGCGGCGAACAGCTGCTGGTACTGCGCCTGTGGCCAGCCGGAGTCGAGCTAACACCCGAGGCGCCACCGCTGTGGATCGGTAACGTCACCCTGGTGGAGCGCCAGCAGTCCCTGGGCCTGATCACCACCCTGCGCACGGGCACGGATTTCCACACGCCCTTCGAGCTGTGGCGCGAGGAGATCGGCCAGTGGCCGGCAGACACGGCATGGGAATGGCGCCTGCAGAATGGAGCCAGGCCGATGATGATGCTGTGGCCGGGAAACATCGAGGTGGAGGCAGGGCCTCGGTGAGAGGCCCTTTCGTGAGTGGCAAAAGGCGGCAAAAGGGGTCGGTGACAACTGAGTCCAATTCTCATTTCCCAGTTGCGAATTAGACTCAGTTGTCACCGACCCCTTTTTCTTCTTTTTCTTTCTGCCCGCGAACCCTGACTTTGTTATTGCGCCCAGCGCCGCGACACCGCGTGCTCGATGTCGAGCTGGTCGAGGATACGTGCCACCACGAAATCCACCAGGTCGTCGATCGACTGTGGCTGGTGGTAGAAGCCCGGGCTGGGCGGCAGGATGCACACACCCATGCGCGCCAGCTTGAGCATGTTCTCCAGGTGGATCACCGAGAAGGGTGTCTCGCGCGGCACCAGGATGAGCTTGCGGCCTTCCTTGAGCACCACGTCGGCGGCACGATCGATGAGGTTGTTACTGGCGCCGCAGGCAATCGAAGACAGGGTGCCGGTGGTGCAGGGGCAGACCACCATGGCGCGGGGCGCGCTGGAGCCGCTGGCGACCGGCGCGGTCCACTCCTCGCGTCCGAACACCCGCAGCTGGCCCGCGCCGGCACCGTGGCGTTCCCTAAAGAAGCGCTCGATCTCCGCCGTACGTCCCGGCAGCTTCAGGTCCGTCTCCATGCCGATCACCACCTGCGCCGGCGCGGAGACCATGAGATAGACCTGCTCGCCGGCCTCGAGCAGGCATTCCAGCAGACGCAGGCCGTACTGGGCGCCGGAGGCGCCGGTGAAGGCGAGGGCGATGGGTTTTGGCGTGATGGTCATGACAGGGAGGGTACAGGAAGGCCTTGTCGGGCTGAAGCCCGACCTACAAGCCCGGCCTACCGGGTTTCCAGGGCCCGCAACAGCAGCTCGTGGATACCGCCGAAACCGCCGTTACTCATCACCAGCAGATGGTCGCCGGGACGCGCCTTGGCCACCACATCGGCGACGATGGCAGGGATGGCCGCCATCACCTCGGCCGGAGGACGGGTGCCGGCGGCCACGCGCGCGAGATCCATGCCGATGTCCGGCGGGGCGTACAGCCACAGGGCGTCGGCCTGGGCCAGGGAGGGCGCCAGGCTGTCCTGGTGCACGCCCAGGCGCATGGTGTTGGAGCGCGGCTCCAGTACGGCGAGGATGCGCGCCTTGCCGACCCGCCGGCGCAGCCCTTCCAGGGTGGTGGCGATGGCGGTGGGATGGTGGGCGAAATCGTCGTAGACGGTGATGTCATTCACCACGCCGCGCACCTCCATGCGTCGCTTCACACCGACGAACTCGCATAGAGCCGCGCAGGCCTCCGCCGTCGGCACCCCCGCATGGCGGGCGGCGGCGATGGCGGACAGGGCGTTGTGGAGGTTGTGGGCGCCCAGTTGTTCCCATTGCACCCGGCCCTGCACCCGCCCCTCGAACAGTACCTCGAAATCGCGACCGTCCTCGACCAGCAGGCGCGCCGTCCACTGGGCCGGGTAGGTACCGGCGGAGACGGTTTCATCCGGCGTCCAGCAACCCATGGCCAGGGTCTCGGCCAGGTTGCCGTCGGCGGCGTTGACCACCAGCAGGCCCGTGCCGGGCACGGTGCGCACCAGGTGGTGGAACTGGCGCTGGATGGCCTCCAGATCGGGAAAGATGTCGGCGTGGTCGTATTCGAGGTTGTTCAGCACCAGGGTGCGCGGCCGGTAATGGACGAACTTGGAGCGCTTGTCGAAAAAGGCCGTGTCGTATTCGTCGGCCTCCACCACGAAGAAACCGCCACCGCCCAGGCGCGCCGAGACACCGAAGTTGGCGGGCACGCCGCCGATCAGAAAGCCCGGCTCGAGTCCCGCGTGGTCGAGGATCCAGGCCAGCATGCTGGCGGTGCTGGTCTTGCCGTGGGTACCCGCCACCGCCAGCACCCATTTACCCTGCAGTACGTTTTCCGCCAGCCACTGGGGACCGGAGGTGTAGCGCAGGCCGCGGTCGAGCATGGCCTCCACCGCCGGGTTACCACGGCTCAGGGCATTGCCCACCACCACCGTGTCGACATCCTCTGTAAAGTGCTCAGGCAGGAACCCTTCCTGCAGGCGGATGCCCGCCGCCTCCAGCTGTGTGCTCATGGGGGGATACACGTTGGCGTCGGAGCCGCTCACGGCAATGCCCGCCTCGCGGGCCAGCAGCGCGATGCCGCCCATGAAGGTGCCGCAGATGCCGAGGATGTGGGTGGTCATATCATTCCTTCCATAACAGGTTGCTGATAAGGCCGGGGTTTGTATGCGGGACCGTAGGCCGCATGGACGCGGCCTTCGAGCGTACAGGGATGTATTTACAGCGAGTCCCGCATACAAACCCCGGCCTTATCAGCCTCATGTCGGCGCCGGCAGCCACCAGCGCACCAGCCAGATCAGCACCAAGGCATAGCCCGCCGACAGCAACAGTCCCATACCAAAGGGGATTTCCAGGGCGTGGCGCAGGATATGGCCGCGCACCGCCAGGTTCCAGAACAACAGCGCCAGCCACAACAGCCCCGCCCAGGCAGGCACCGGATCCTGCGCCATGAGCACCAGCGGCAAGGCCAGCACACCCAGCAGCGCGCCGGTTCCCGCCAATGCCGACAGGGTCTGGTTGAAGCGCACCGGCTTGCCCCACAGCCACAATACCAGGGCCGTGAGGGCAGCCATCACCCCCAGGTCCAGCACGCTGAGCAACAGCGCCGTGGACCAGCCGGATCCCGGCAATGCCACGACGATACCCACCAGTACGTAGAGCGCCAGCGCCAGGCCCAGCAGCCCGGCGGAAGCCGGTAGCTGCTGAGGTGCCAACCGCAGGCGACACATTTCGAACCAGGCACGCAACAGGTAGGCCATAACCAATATATTCCCCAGGCGCCGCGGGGCGCTCTGCTCCTTGACCATACCACGATGCCTGTCTATGGTTATGCAGTGCAAGGTCCGATTAGCCGATTATAAGGACAATGGTGACCACTATGTACCTGCGCGAGCTCGAGTCATGCATTCGCTGCGGATCCTTGCAACTGCACCTTGCCAATGGCACCAGCCGCCGCCTCGGGCACGATCGCATCGAGCCCCCGGTGCACTGGCACCTCCACCATTCCGACACCCTGCGGCGCATTCTTTCCAACCCGGCGCGCATGTTGGGCGAGACCTATGTGCGCGACGAATGGCATGTGCCCACGGGAGAGTTGCCGCGATTGCTGGCGCTGTTGATGCGCAGTTTCCCCGACACCCCCAGCCATCCCCTGCGGGAGACCCTGCAGCACTGGCGCGCCCGGCTCGCGGACGCCGACAGCATGCTCGCTCCCCATGACCCGACCTGTTTCGATGACTGGTTGCTGAGCCGCTTCCTGGATGCGGACCTGCACTACCAGTGCGGCTACTACCGCGACCCCGATGTCAGCCTGGAAGAGGCGCAACGCACCATGTGCCGCCGCCTGCTGGACAAGCTGCAGCTGCAGCCGGGTCAGCATGTGCTCGATCTGAACGCCAACTGGGGCAGCCTGCCCCTGTACCTGGCGGAAGAGGGACAGGTACGCGTCACCGCCCTGGTTCGCAGCCATGCCCAGCTGCAGTACGCCCACCAACGCGCCCGGGCGCGGGGCCTGCAGCAACGGGTGCGTTTCCTGCACCAGGATTTCGGAACACAACAGGAATGTTATGACCGCATCATCGGCCTGGGTGTGCTCGAGTCCCAGCAGCCCCACCAGTACGTATGGCTGTTCCGGAAACTGCATGAGCGCCTGACCGAGGATGGCCGGATCCTGCTGCAATGCATCGGGCGCCTGGGCGCACCGGGCCCGATCAATCCCTGGCTCCGACAGTACCTGCTGCCCTACCAGTACAACCCGGCCCTGTCGGAAGTCAGCCAGGGGGTGGAACAGAGCGGGCTGTTTACCCATGACGTGGAAATCTTGCACGATCATTACGCCCACACCCTGGCGGCCTGGCAACGGCGTTTCCAGCGCCATCGCACGGACATCGCTCACCGCATGGGTGAACGCTTCTGCCGGATATGGGAGTTCTACCTCGCCACCATCGAGGCAGGCTTTCGCTGGCGGGACCTGGCCTTGTTCGAATGGCAACTTGGCCGCTGCCGCCTGCCGGCGACCCGTGATGCACCTCGCAGCGGGGCGCCCCAATCCGCGCCGGAACTCATCCGGCGCCTGCAACAGGGTGCTGCGGTGGGCAAGGGGGAATAGGCAGACGACCTAGCGGCGGACCTTTTTGCGGGCCGCGGTCTTCTTTTTGGTTACCGCCTTCTTCTTGGCCACCGGCTTCTTCTTGGCCACTACCTTCTTCTTGGCGACTGCTTTTTTCTTGGCCGTCACCTTTTTCTTGGCCACCGGTTTCTTCTTCGCTGCGATTTTCTTCTTCGCCACCGGCTTTCTGGCCGTCACTGCCTTTTTCTTTGCCGCCACTTTCTTCTTGGCCGTCACTTTCTTCTTGGCCACTGGTTTCTTCGTTGTCGCTGGTTTCTTCTTCGCGACTGGCTTCTTCTTCGTCACCGGCTTTGCCTTGGGCTTGGGCTTGGTGGCCACCTTCTTGCTGGTGACCTTCTTCTTGCCCACCGACTTCTTGGCGGCCGCCGGTTTTTTCTTCGCCGCGGCCTTCTTGCCCGCCGCGTTCTTACTTGCCGCGTTCTTACTTGCCGCGGTCTTTTTAACCGCTGCCGGTTTTGCCTCGGCCTTCTTCTTGCCAGCCGCGCCAGCCGGCTTGGCCTGCGGCGCTGCCTTGCTTTCCGGCGGTGCTTCCTCGCCGGGCTGTGCCACACCCTGCTGGCGGGCCACCGCCTGGCGGATGGCATCGGAACGGGAAGCGGTCTTGCGTACCTGCTTCACACTGTCCATCACCTTGCGCACCGCGGCATGGATATCATCCACCTCGCCCACACCTTGCACGGTGCGCAGCAGACCCTGCTCCCGATAGTAGGCGATGAGGGGAGCGGTTTGTGCCTCGTAGACGCGCAGGCGGTTACCGATGGTCTCTTCATTGTCATCGGCGCGGTGATGCAGGCGTCCGCCGCATTCATCGCAGCGGCCATCCATCTTGGAGGGGGCGAAATAAACGTTGTACATCTGGCCGCAGGCCACGCAGGTGCGACGCCCGGTCATGCGCTGGATGAGGCTGTCGTAGTCCACCTCGATGAGCAGCGCCAGGTCCAGGGGTTGGCCGATCTGTTCCAGCAGCACCTCCAGGGCCTGAGCCTGGGGGATGTTGCGCGGGAAGCCGTCAAGGATGAAGCCGCGCCGGGCATCGGGCTGCACCAGGCGATCGCGCATCATGCCCATGACCACCTCGTCGGACACCAGTTGACCGGCATCCATGGCGATCTTGGCCTGGCGACCCAGGGGCGTCCCCTGTTCCACGGCGGCGCGTAGCAGATCGCCGGTGGAGATCTGCGGAATCTTGTACTCGACCTGCAATCGCTTGGCCTGGGTCCCCTTGCCGGAACCCGGTGCCCCCAACAAGACCATTCTCATGGTGGCGTCCACTCCCCTTGGTTTGATTTTGCTTGTAATTCCTTCTGCTTATAAAGTTTTTTACAGGGGCGTATACAATATTTTGCATGGCCCCATGGCGAAACTCTGATTAAGCTACCCTTTGCGCCTGCCCCCTGTCAACGAAAGCTCATGAATTCCATGTACTTTTACGATATGCTCCAGCGACGTTGGCGGCTGCCCGCCAAAAAAATCCCATAAACGGGGCCATACATGGGCACCATTATGGATTCCGGCATGCACCAGCATGACGTGAGCCAAAATCAAAAGACACAGACCGAAGGGAGTAGCACCATGGCCAAAGCATCGGCAAAGAAAAATGCCTTTTATGCCCAGTCCGGCGGCGTCACCGCCGTCATCAACGCCAGCGCCTGCGGCGTCATCGAGACCGCACGCCAGCACAAGGACAGGATCGGCAAGGTCTACGCCGGCCGCAACGGCATCATCGGCGCGCTGACCGAGGACCTCATCGACACCAGCAAGGAATCCGCCAAGGCCATCGCCGCCCTGCGCCACACCCCGTCGGGCGCCTTCGGCTCCTGCCGTTACAAGCTCAAGAGCCTGGAGGCCAACCGCCGCGAGTACGAGCGCCTGATCGAGGTGTTCGCCGCCCACAACATCGGCTACTTCTTCTATAACGGCGGCGGCGATTCCGCCGACACCTGCCTGAAGGTGTCCCAGCTGTCCAACAGCCTGGGTTATCCCCTGCAGGCCATCCACGTGCCCAAGACCGTGGACAACGACCTGCCCATCACCGACAACTGCCCGGGCTTCGGCTCGGTGGCCAAGTACATCGCCATTTCCACCCGCGAGGCCAGCTTCGACGTGGCCTCCATGTGCAAGACCTCCACCAAGATCTTCGTACTGGAGGTCATGGGCCGCCACGCCGGCTGGATCGCCGCGGCCGGCGGCATGGCCGCCTCGGAAGACTGCGACCTGCCCATCCTGATCCTGTTCCCGGAAGTGCCCTTCAACGAGGAAAGCTTCCTGAAGGCGGTGCAGGAGAAGGTGGACAAGTACGGCTACTGCTCGGTGGTGGTGTCCGAGGGCGTGCATGACAAGGACGGCAAGTTCCTGGCCGACCAGGGCCTGAAGGACGCCTTCGGCCATGCCCAGCTCGGCGGCGTCGCCCCGGTGATCGCCAACATGATCCGCAGTAAGCTCGGCCACAAGTACCACTGGGCCGTGGCCGACTACCTGCAGCGTGCCGCGCGCCACATCGCCTCCAAGTCCGACGTGGAACAGGCCTACGCCATGGGCAAGGCCGCGGTGAAGATGGCCCTGGCCGGCAAGAACTCGGTCATGCCCACCATCGAACGCACCTCCAACAAGCCCTACCGCTGGAAGGTGGGCGAGGCCAACCTGTCCAAGGTGGCCAACGTGGAGAAGATGATGCCGGCCAGCTTCATCACCAAGGACGGCTACGGCATTACCAAGAAATGCCGCGAGTACCTGGGCCCGCTGATGCAGGGCGAGGATTACCCGCCCTACGGCAAGGACGGGTTGCCCAAGTACGTGCAACTCAAGAACGTGGCCGTGAAGAAGAAGCTCGACTCGGACTTCGAGGTCAAGTAGGAAAACCGGACAAGGGGTGCTCAGGCACCCCTTGTTGTTTATCGGCATCCGGTGGTTTGTCTGCCGGGGCTGGAGTCCTTGTTCCGGGACTCGCTGTGAATACATCCCTGTACGCTCGACGGCCGCGTCCATGCGGCCGACGGTCCCGGAACAAGGACTCCAGCCCCGGCAGACTCCAACCGCAGGAGACCATGGAACGTCATGACACTGGAAAAAGTCCACGAACCGCTGTTCGGATTTACCCTCGGAACGGAATTCAAGGGGCCTTGATGTATATCAACGCGTAGCCAGCCACGGCCGGCAAGACTACACCACCCACAATTTGCTTGAACACTTGATTCGGAGGAGAGGCTATGGAGATGGGGCTTATGTTCGCCTTGGGTTGTGCGATCGTCGCGCTGATTTATGGCGGCGTTTCCGTGCGGTGGATTCTCGCCAAGCCGGCCGGCTCGGCCCGCATGCAGGAGATCGCCGGCGCCATCCAGGAAGGCGCGTCCGCCTACCTGAACCGCCAGTACACCACCATCGGCATCGCCGGTGTGGTGTTGTTCGTGCTGGTGGGCCTGTTCCTAGGCTGGGCCACGGCCATCGGCTTCGCCATCGGCGCCATCTTCTCCGGGCTGGCCGGTTATATCGGCATGAACGTCTCGGTACGTGCCAACGTCCGCACCGCCGAGGCTGCCAAGGGTGGACTCGATGCCGCCATGCAGGTGGCCTTCCGCGGCGGCGCCATCACCGGCATGCTGGTGGTGGGCCTGGGCCTGCTCGGCGTGGCCGGCTACTACGCCATCCTGCTGGCCATGGGCACAAGCATGATTGACGCAATCCACGCCCTGGTGGGCCTGGCCTTCGGCGGTTCGCTGATCTCCATCTTCGCGCGACTGGGCGGCGGTATCTTCACCAAGGGCGCCGACGTGGGTGCCGACATCGTCGGCAAGGTGGAAGCCGGTATCCCCGAGGATGACCCGCGCAACCCGGCGGTCATCGCCGACAACGTGGGCGACAACGTGGGCGACTGTGCCGGCATGGCCGCCGACTTGTTCGAGACCTACGCGGTCACCGTGATCGCCACCATGCTGCTCGGCGCGCTGTTGCTGAAGGAAGCCGGCACCATCGCGGCCATCTATCCGCTGGTGCTGGGTGGCGTATCCATCATCGCCTCCATCATCGGTGCCTACTTCGTGCACGTGCGTGAGGGCGGCAAGATCATGAACGCCCTGTACCGGGGCGTAATCGTCTCCGGGGTGCTGGCGGCGATCGCCTTCTACCCGGTCACCACCTG
>SWCG01001511.1_pt1 | contig 11923 bp, 11 predicted proteins | sample 4690071 | NCBI WGS metagenome assembly SWCG01 (sample SAMN10267281, study PRJNA491770) | bioreactor metagenome | isolation source: DHS bioreactor inoculated with subseafloor sediment | place: Japan: off Shimokita Peninsula | collected 2012-10 | reverse complement strand
CATCGTCATCCCCGGGCGCAGCGAGACCGCCGGCGCCGGACCCGCCACCATGGTGGGGGTCACGCCGCGCGATCTTACCCTGGACGATGCTCGCGCCCTTACCCGTCACCCGCGCATCGATCGCATCGCGCCCCTCAACGTGGGCGCGGCGGAGATTTCCTGGGAAGGCCGCAAGCGCGAGGTGGGTGTGTGGGGTTCCACCCATGACCTGCTCAGCCTGCGTCACTGGTCCCTGGCGCAGGGCCGCTTCCTGCCCGATGGAGAATGGGAGCGTGGCACGCCGGTGGCGGTGATCGGCAGCAAGGTGCGCGATGAGTTGTTCGGACCCCGTTCCGCTGTCGGCGAACAGGTGCGCATCGGGGACCGGCGCTTCCGGGTCATCGGCGTGCTGGCCTCCGAGGGCCGTTCCATCGGCCTGGACGTGGACGAGGTGGTGGTCATCCCCGTGGCCTCGGCCCAGGCCCTGTTCAATGCGCCTTCCCTGTTTCGGATCCTCATCGAGGTGCGCGGCCGTGATGCCATTCCCACCGTCATCGACTTCGTGCGCAGCACCATCCGGCAGCGTCACCAGGGCGAAGAGGACGTCACCGTCATCACCCAGGATGCGGTACTGGCGACCTTCGACCGGGTGCTGGGCGCACTCACCTATGCGGTGGGCGGCATCGCCGCCATCAGCCTGGCGGTCGCCGGCATCCTGATCATGAACGTGATGCTGGTGGCGGTGAGCCAGCGTACCGCGGAGATCGGCCTGCTCAAGGCGCTGGGTGCCTCGGCACGCCAGATCCTGGCGCTGATCCTGGTGGAGGCCCTGCTGCTGTCCCTGCTCGGCGGGCTTATCGGTATCGCCGTGGGCCAGTTGGGCAGCTGGGCACTGCGCACCGCGTTCCCGACCATCCCCGCCTGGCCCCCGGACTGGGCGATGTTCGGATCGCTGGCGGTGGCGCTCATCTGCGGCCTGCTGTTCAGCCTGTTGCCGGCGCGCCGCGCCGCGCGCCTCGACCCCGTGCTGGCCCTGGCGGGACGCTAGCATGAGATTCGGGATGGCTACGGGAGTAAATGTAGGAGCGGGCTCTGCCCGCGAAGGGGTTTTGCCATCCCGCGAAATTCATTCGCGGGCAGAGCCCGCTCCTACGGGGCGCGATGGGTCCGCGAACGGGGTTATCCATGCTCACCCGTGATTTCCTGCGTCTTACCGGCACCGCGCTGCTGGCCCACAAGCTGCGCAGCTTCCTCACCCTGCTCGGCATCGCCGTGGGCATTGCCGCCGTGGTGCTGCTTACCTCCATCGGCGAGGGTATCCATCGTTTCGTGCTGGCGGAGTTCACCCAGTTCGGCACCAACATCGTTGCCATCAACCCGGGCAAGACCACCACCCATGGCATGTCCATGGGGGTGTTCGGCACCGTGCGGCCGCTGACCATCGACGATGCCGAAGCGCTGCGGCGCCTGCCCCAGGCCCTGGCCGTGGTGTCCGTGGTGCAGGGGAATGCGGAGGTCAGCGGCAACAATCGCGTGCGGCGCACCACCGTCTATGCGGTTGGTCATGAGTTTCCCCGGGCCTTCAACATGCCGGTGCGCAGCGGGCGTTTCCTGCCCGATGACGACCCGGTGGCGCCGCGCGCCTTCGCGGTACTGGGCGACAAGGTGCGCAGCGAGTTGTTCGGCACCGCCAATCCCCTCGGCCAGCGTATCCGTGTCGGAGGCGATCGCTACCGGGTGATCGGCACCATGGCCCCCAAGGGGCAGGTGCTGGGCTTCGATCTGGACGATTCGGTGTATATCCCCGCGGCGCGCGGCCTGGAGCTGTTCAATCGCGACAGCCTGATGGAAATCGATGTGCTCTACGCGGAGCAGACCGACGTGGACCAGGTGGTGTCGGCCATCGAGCGTGTACTGATCGCCCGCCATGGGCGCGAGGATTTCACCATCACCACCCAGCAGCAGATGCTGGACGTACTGGGCTCCATCCTCAATGTGCTCACCATTGCCGTGGGCGCCATCGGCGGCATCTCCCTGCTGGTGGGCGGCATCGGTATCGTCACCATCATGACCATCAGCGTGCGCGAGCGCACCGCCGAGATCGGCCTGCTCAACGCCCTGGGCGCGAAGCGGGGCCAGGTGCTGGGCCTGTTCCTGGGGGAGGCCGTGGTGCTGTCCGCCCTCGGCGGCCTGGCCGGCCTGGTGTTGGGCATCGGCCTGGGCCAGGTGCTGGCCCTGGCGCTGCCGGCCCTGCCGGTGCACACCCCCTGGCTGTTCGTGGTGCTGGCCGAGGTGGTCGCCATCCTCATCGGCCTGGTGGCCGGCGTCGCCCCGGCGCTGCATGCCGCCCGCCTCGACCCGGTGGAGGCGCTGCGGGCGGAGTGATGCATAAAGTGAAAAGGGGTCGGTGACAATTGAGTCTAAACAGCAAGTGGGAATTGGACTCATTTGTTACTGACCTCTTTTTACCCTAGCCATCGGATCACGCTTCCCGAACCGGAGGTTTGCGAGGCGTAACCGTTCGATTTCGGCAATTTCGCTGCATTTTCGCGACGATTTGAGCCATGGGCTGAAATCGCGTACCCTTGCGGATCGGTACAATACTGGTTCTCGCCGCCTTGCGGCATTCTTGTTGGTGACGGGAAATACGCCCGCATCACCTGTTAACCGCCGCCCCGGCGTCACGTTGCTGACAGTCCTGGCGGCGATTCAGATACGGTCCGAGACGAATAAGGTCTCAGAGTCAAATGGCGTTTGCTTTTTCAACGTCATTCCCGCCTGCGCGGGAATGACGAAATCCATTCGTCTTTTATGCTCTGATGCGAATTTTTCAGGTTGCATCCGTTCGGGCCTCGAAATACGAGGTATTTATGTCCCCAACCATTCCCATGCAGGCCCGGCGTCTGCAGCGCGATCCGGTTTATACCGAAAACACACGTTTTCAGGTCTACACCGAACGCCAGTTCGACCAGATCGATGCCCTGAAGCGCCTGCCGGAAGAGCTGCGCTTCGCCATGCGGGTGGTGGCCAATGTCCTGCCCTTCCGCGTCAACCAGTACGTGATCGATGAGCTCATCGATTGGGAACGCGTGCCGGAAGACCCTCTCTTCCAGCTGACCTTCCCGCAGCAGGGTATGCTCGAGGAGGCGGATTTCGCACGCATGGCCGACGCCTTGCGTCGCGGGCTCGAGCGTACCGAGCTGCGTGCCATCGCCCGTGAGATCCAGGCCGGCCTCAATCCCCACCCTGCCGGCCAACAGGAAATGAACGTGCCGCACCTCGATGGCGAGCCCCTGCCGGGCGTGCAGCACAAGTACCGGGAAACGGTGCTGTTCTTTCCCAGTCAGGGCCAGGTGTGCCACAGCTATTGCACCTTCTGTTTCCGCTGGGCGCAGTTCGTCGGTGACAAGGAATTGCGGTTTGCCGCCAATGAGGCGGAAAGCCTGCACCGCTACCTGCGGCAGGATCCTGCCATCAGCGACCTGCTGGTAACCGGCGGCGATCCCATGGTCATGAAGACCAAGCACCTGCAGGCCTATCTCGAACCCCTGCTGAAGCCGGGGCTGGAGCATGTACAGACCATTCGTATCGGAACCAAGTCCCTGACGTTCTGGCCACAACGCTATGTCACCGACCCCGACGCCGATGACCTGCTGCGCTTGTTCGAGAAGCTGGTGGCCAACGGCAAACATGTGGCGCTCATGGCCCATTTCAATCATTGGCGCGAGATGGAGACCCCGGTGGTGCGCGAGGCGCTGCGCCGGGTGCGCGATACGGGCGTGGTGATTCGCACCCAGGCCCCCTTGATCCGGCATATCAACGACGATCCCGCTGTCTGGGCGCGCATGTGGCGTACCCAGGTGAGCCTTGGCCTGGTGCCTTACTACATGTTCGTGGAGCGGGACACCGGTGCCAAGCGCTATTTCGAGGTACCCCTGGCACGGGCCCATGAGGTGTACCAGGGAGCCATGCAGCAGGTATCCGGCCTGGGTCGCACCGCCCGTGGCCCGTCCATGAGCGCCGGTCCCGGTAAGGTGGAGATCCAGGGCATAACCCATATCCAGGGTGAGAAGGTATTTGTGTTGCGTTTCATCCAGGCCCGTAATCCCGATTGGGTGCAAAAGCCTTTCTTTGCCCGCTTCGATCCCGAGGCGACCTGGCTGGATGACCTGAAGCCGGCGCTGGGCGAAAAGGAGTTCTTCTTCGAGCGGGAATATCGTGCCATGTGTGGGCAATCCATGAAGGCACTCCAGGGGCACGAATGAATCCATGGCCCCTGTAGGAGCGGCCCTGGCCGCGAAACGGGGTGCCACGCCAGTTCGCGGCCAGGGCCGCTCCTACAGGAAAATCATCCGAACCTGGTTTCAACGCATGTTGGCCGGTCCGGAGCCTGATTCCTCTTTGTTCCCATTTCAAGTACTCTGACCCCTTGAAGATCCCTGGTCAAGCGAGCCCGCACCATGCTGACGAAACTCGAGGAACTGCTGGAAGAAATCCGCAGGCTGCAGGATCGGGTCACGGAGGAGGTCAGCCGCGAGGCCGGCGAATTCGGTTACAGCATCCACCAGGGCCGGGTTTCCTTCGAACAGGAAGTGGCACGTCGTCACCGGCAGATGGCCACGCGGTTGCGCAGCTACCTTGCCCAATCCTCACTGCTGGCCATTCTTACGGCACCGGTGGTCTACAGCCTGATCCTTCCCCTCACGCTGCTCGATCTGTTTGTCTCCCTCTACCAGGCGATCTGCTTCCGGGTATACCGCATCCCGCGTGTCAGGCGCTCGGACTACGTGGTGGTGGATCGTCATCACCTGCAGTATCTCAACCTCGTGGAACGCATGAACTGCCTGTATTGTGGTTATGGAAACGGTGTGTTGGCCTACGCAGTCGAGGTGGCAGCCCGTACCGAACAGTACTGGTGCCCCATCAAGCACGCCCGGAACCCGGCGGCCCCCCATTCCTATTACTTTCGCTTCCTGCCCTATGGCGATGCGGAACACTACGCCAGCGAGCTGGAACGCCTGCGCCGGGAGCTGCGGGATCTCTAGCACATTCGCGGCCAGAGGCCGCTCCTACAGGTGCGTGGCCTGGTCTTCCTGTAGGAGCGGCCTCTGGCCGCGAACGGCCGGGGCGGGGCATAACCGCAAACCGCTCGTGCAGGAAATGGTCAGGGTGATTCACCGTAGCGCACGTCCAGCACGCAGTAATGACTGCTGCCCAGCGGTGTCTCCACCATGACCTCGTCGTCCAGCGTCTTCTTGAGCAGGGCGCGCGCCAGGGGTGAGTCCAGGCTGATATAGCCTTGCTGGGGGTCGAATTCGTCGGCGCCCACGATGCGATAGACCACTTTCTCGCGGTGGTCCTTTTCCAGGGTTACCCAGGCGCCGAAGAAGATCTGCTCCGGGTTGGAGGGCGGGCTGTCCACCACCTTCAGGTCGGGGATCCGCTTCTGCAGGTAGCGGATGCGCCGGTCGATCTCCCGCAGTTCCTTCTTGCGATAGATGTACTCGGCATTTTCGGAACGGTCCCCCTCGGCGGCCGCCGCCGTCAGGGCCTTGGTGACCCCGGCGCGCCGCTTCCAGAGGTCGCGGGATTCCTGCTGCAGACGCGCCAGGCCCGCCGCGGTGATGTGCGGGGAGGATTTTTCCGGTGCGGGTTTCCAGCGTCCCATGTACAGGCTCGTGATGATGGACTGGCGGTGATTTCTACCCGTACCAGGGTGCTGGGTCAAGAGGCGCTTTGGTTCTACAATGGCAACTGGTCACGGGGAGGAAATGCCATGACATCATCACCGGTCTGCTGGAAATGTGGTGCCTCCATCGAGGCACAGCCTTTACCCCTGAGCCGACTGGCGGAATGTGACGCCTGCCGTGCGGAATTGCATGTCTGCCGTCAGTGTCTGTTTTTCGATACCGGCAAGGCCAACCAGTGCCGCGAACCCGTCGCCGAGGAGGTGCGGGACAAGACCCGCGCCAATTTCTGCGGCTATTTCCAACTGCGGCCTGACGCCTACCAGTCGCCCGATGACCGCGCCGCCGAGGCCGCACGCGCGGAGCTGGAGGCCTTGTTCGGTTTGCGGGAATAGTCGGGAAACTACGGCAACACGCTGGCGTACACGATCTCCGTGTGCTGCGTGTTTCATGGCGTAGGCTGTAATCAGACAGCGGAAAGGCCCGCTCAGGGTGCCATTCTTTTCTTCAGGGTCTTGTGGATCACCCGTGATACGGCGGCGAAGGCGAAGCTGCCGGTGACGAAGCTGGCCGACCCGTAGCCGAAACGGCAGTCCAGGTGAACGCCGTGAATACCGGGCTTGTCGTGGCCCACGCTGCCGTCCCCCCGGGGGTAGAGCTGCTGCTGGCCGGAGAAGACACACTCCACCCCGAAGCTCTTCCTGGCGTTGCGGCTGAAGTTGAAATCATCGCGCAGCCGGGCACGTACCTTGGCCGCAAGGGGATCATTATAGGTACGGCTGAGATCGCGCACCTGGATCATGGTGGGATCGGTGAGACCGCCGGCACCCCCGGTGGTGATGACGGGTATCTTGTTGCGCCTGCAGGTGTAGATGATCATGGCCTTGAACTGGATGCTGTCGATGGCATCGATGACGTAGTCATATCCCCGTTCGGGGGACAGCAGCTCACGGTAATTGTCGCGGGTGATGAAATCATCCACCACATGACAGGCACCCTGTGGGTTGATGGCGGCGATGCGTTGCGCCATGACCCGGATCTTTTTTTCCCCGACGGTATCACTGAGGGCATGCAATTGGCGGTTGACGTTGCCCAGGCTGACCTCGTCATGGTCGATGAGGGTCAGGGTGCCGATGCCACTGCGGGCCAGGGCCTCCACCGCCCAGGACCCGACCCCGCCGATGCCGATGACGCAGACGTGCATGGCGCGCAGGTGGGGGACGGCGGCGGAGCCGTACAGGCGTTCGATGCCGCCGAAGCGTTCCGGGTAGTCGGGTGTGCTCATGGCTGGGGAAAATAGCAGGAAAACCGGGACGAGACACCTGGTTTTGGCGCGGAGTTCACAAGGAAAGTATCAGTCTTCGTCATTGCGAGCGAAGCGAAGCAATCTTGCAACGATAACAACCATGTCGAAGAGATTGCTTCGCTTCGCTCGCAATGACACGCGGGAGGGGAAGCCCCGGGTCCCGTTGCGGGACCCGGCACTGCAAGACTTCCTAGCGGAAGCTGTCCTGGGTGATGCTGGCGTACCAGCCCTCGGCGTAGCGCGCTTCCTGGGTGCGGAACTGGTGAGGGACGTCGGTCGGACTGACACCCCCGGCGCCCTTGACCCCGGCAATGGCACCATCGTCGCCCAGGCGATACACCGCGGCCACGGTGATGCCGTAGTCGGGGCCGATGAGGCTGTAGCAGGTGTTTACGTGCGAGGGTGAGATCACCGGCAGGTCCTTCAGTATGGCCACGATCGCCGCGGCGGTCATCTTGGCCTGGCTGTTGGCGGAATGCCCCGACTTGGGCATGGCCCCGGCGATGCTGGAATCCCCGATTACGTGGATGCCGGGATGGATGCTGGACTCGAAGGTCTGCTGGTTGACCGGGCACCAGCCAGTGTCATTGGTGAGCCCGGCGATCTGGGCCAGCTGGCCGGCCTGTTGTGGCGGGATGATGTTGATCACATCCGCCTTGTGCCGGTCCATGCCGCTTTGGGCGTACACGGTGTTGGTGGCCGCATCGACCCGTTCCACCTTGCCGCCACTGCTGCCCGGCACCCATTCGATCATGCCGGGATAGAGCGCCGCCCAGCCTGCCTCGAACAGCCCTTTCTTGGAGAAGGCATCCTTGGTGTCCAGCACCAGGATCTTGGAGCGGGGTTTGTGGGTCTTGAGGTAATGGGCGATCATGCTGGTCCGTTCATAAGGACCTGGAGGACAGCGGAAGGGATTGCCGGGAGGCGCGATGATCACCGTGCCGCCATCACGCATGGCGCGCAGCTGATCATAGAGCAGACGGGTCTGCGGGCCGGCCTTCCAGGCGTGGGGTATCTTCTCGGCAACGCTGGCGTCGTAGCCCTCGATCGCATCCCAGCGGAAGTCGATGCCCGGTGACACCACCAGCCGGTCATAGCTCAGGGACTGGCCGCCGGCCAGTACCACGCGCCGCTGACCGGGTTCGATGGCGGTGACGGTGTCGTGCACGACCTTGACGCCATAGCGGCTGTTGAGGTCGCCATAGCCGTGAGTGATGTCATCCATGCTGCGCAGGCCGCCCAGCACCCAGTTGCTGCCCGGGCAGGTGGTGTACTGGCGACTCTGTTCCACCAGGGTGACCTCGAGGTTGGAGTCGAAGCGTTTCAGGTACTTTGCACAGGTGGCGCCTCCGAAGCCGCCTCCCACCACGACTACCTTCGCGGCCGCTTTTCCGGACATGACGCCCTGACTGGCGCAGCCGGCGATGCCCAGCGAAGACAATGCGCCACCGGCGCCCAGGGCCTTGAGGATCTTTCGACGTGAAATCGTTTTCATAGTGGCATCTCCAGTTATTTTATGTTGCTAAGGTAATTGGCGATGTGAACGATTTCTTCGTCCGTATAGCCCTTGGCGTGACGATTCATGACGGTCGCCGCGCGCAAATCCTCCCGGAAGGCCTTCATGGTGGCGATCAGGGAATCGGCGGGTATGCCATAGATACTCGGAATGGCGCCCGTGCTCTTGCCGTCGGTGCCATGACAGGCGAAGCAGGTACTGGCCATGACGGCGCCACGGCTGATTTCCGCCTGGGCAAGGGGAGATGCCGTCAGCAGCACGGCGAGCGCGGCGCCGGACAGATGATAACGTGTGGGGAATAGTGGCTTCATGGGGTTCTCCTGAAAATCCTCTACTGCGTTCTGCTTTTTTGGGGCAGCCTCACGGTTTGGTGGCCGTTCAAGAGCAAGCATAGCATCAATGGTAGGTTATTCAATTTTCGGGAAAATCATGTCATGACAGACCTGTCATGACAGCCGGGCGGAGGGGGTCAGTGCCCGGGGCGAGGCTGGCGCAGCTGCTTTTCCCGGCGGTGCATGAGCCAGCCGGCGACGAGGATGCAGAGGGTGACGAAGGCGACGATCAGGGTGGCCAGGGCGTTTATCTGCGGGCTCACTCCCAGGCGCACGCTGGAATAGACCACCATGGGCAGGGTGGTGGAGCCGGGGCCGGCGACGAAGCTGGCGATGATCAGGTCATCGAGGGACAGGGTAAAGGCCAGCAGCCAGCCGGCCACCAGGGCCGGGGCGATCACCGGCAGGGTGACGAGCAGGAACACCTTCCAGGGGCGTGCGCCGAGGTCCATGGCGGCCTCTTCCAGTGAGGTGTCCATCTGTGCCAGGCGCGACTGCACCACCACGGTGACGAAGGCGGCGCTGAAGGTGATGTGCGCCAGTGTAATGGTGGTCATGCCGCGCCCCGCCGGCCAGCCGATGGCCTGTTCCATGGCCACGAACAGCAACAGCGAGGCGAGGCCGAGAATCACCTCGGGCATCACCAGCGGCGCGCTCACCAGGGTGGTGAACAGCAGGCGGCCGCGGAAGCGCCCGAAGCGCACCAGGGCCAGGGCCGCCAGGGTGCCGAGCAGTACGGCGAAACTGGCGTTCATGGCGGCCACCCGCAGGCTCACCCAGGCGGCGGCGAGGATCTGGTCATTGCGCAGCAGCTCGCCGTACCACTTGGTCGAGAAGCCGCCCCACACCGTCACCAGCCGCGATTCGTTGAAGGAATACACGATCAGGGAGATGATCGGGATGTACAGGAAGGCATAGCCGAAGGCCAGCAGGCCGAACAGCAGGAAGGGCTTGCGGCTGTTCACAGGGCCGCCCTCGCGCGCGTCTCGTCCTTGCCCTGGTAGCGCTGGAACAGGGCCAGCGGCACCACCAGCAGCACCAGCATCACCACCGCGACGGCGGCCGCGGCCGGCCAGTCGCGGTTGGCGAAGAACTCGGTCCACAGCACCTTGCCGATCATCAGTGTGTCGGGCCCCCCCAGCAGGTCGGGGATGACGAACTCGCCCACGGCCGGGATGAACACCAGCATGGAACCGGCAATGATGCCCGGCAGTGACAGCGGCAGGGTGACGGTGAGGAAGGCCTTCCAGGGTCGGCAGCCGAGGTCGGCGGCGGCCTCCAGCAGGCTGTGATCCATACGAACCAGGGTGGCGTACAGGGGCAGCACCATGAAGGGCAGGTAGGAATAGACGATGCCCACGTAGACGGCGAAGTCCGTATGCAGCAGTACCAGCGGCTCGTCGATGATGCCGATGGCAAGCAGGAAATTGTTGAGCAGGCCGTTGCTCTTCAGAATGCCGATCCAGGCATAGACACGGATCAGGAAGCTGGTCCAGAAGGGCAGGATGATGAGCATCAGCAACAGGGTGCGCAGAGAACCGCGGGTGCGGGCGATGCCGTAGGCCATGGGATAACCGATGAGCAGGCAGATGATCGTCGAGACGGCGGCGATCTTCAACGCATTCAGGTAGGCCACCAGGTACAGCGGGTCCTGCCAGAGGCGGCTGTAGCTGTTCAGGTGCAGCTGGATCTGGATATAGCCATCCTGGAGGTATTCCCATAACGGGGCGTAGGGTGGCCGTGCCAGTATCGCTTCGGAGAAGCTGATCTTGAAGACGATGACGAAGGGCAGCAGAAAGAACACCAACAGCCAGAGGTAGGGTAGTGCGATGACCAGTCGCCGGCCATGGTCGCCGGTAAGCAGTGCCCGCAGGCCTTGTCCTGCCGCGCGCGAAATCACGCCGGGAACACCACGCCACTGCCGGGTTGCCAGGACAGGTAGACATCCTGGTCCCAGGTGAGCGGGGTTTCCGTCAGGCGCGCCAGGTTGGTGAGCTGCACGCGCAGTTTCTGCCCGCCGGGCAGGCGTACATGATAGATGGAGACATCACCCAGGTAGGCGTACTCGGCCACAGTCCCCTTGACCCAGTTATGGGAGCTGGTCGGCATTTCCGTGGTGACCTGCAGTTTCTCGGGGCGCAGGGCCACGCTCACCGGTGTGCCTTCCGGCAGGGGCTGGACATGGTCCATCAGCAGCTCGCAGCCGGCGCTGTCGGCCTGGATACGCACCTGGTCGCCCTGCTGTTCCAGCACCCGGCCCTCGAGGATGTTCACCGAGCCGATGAACTCCGCCACGAAGCGATTGGCGGGGTATTCATAGACGCTGGCCGGCGCGCCCACCTGCACAATGCGGCCTTCGTCCATCACCGCCATGCGGCTGGACACCGTCATGGCCTCCTCCTGGTCGTGGGTGACCATGATGAAGGTGGTGCCGACCCGTTCCTGGATATTGATCAGCTCGAACTGGGTGTGTTCGCGCAGCTTCTTGTCCAGGGCCGCCAGCGGTTCGTCGAGCAGCAGCAGCTTGGGGTGCTTGGCCAGGGAGCGGGCCAGCGCCACGCGCTGGCGCTGGCCGCCGGAAAGCTGGTCGGGCTTGCGCTTCGCAAAGCGTTCCAGGCGCACCAGGGCGAGCATTTCTGCGACACGGGCCGTCACTTCCGCCTTGGGCAGCCGTTCCTGCTTCAGGCCGAAGGCGATGTTCTGTTCCACGCTCATGTGCGGGAACAGGGCATAGGACTGGAACATCATGTTGACGGGCCGCTCGTAGGGCGGCACCCGGGTCATGTCGGTGCCGTCGATGAGGATGCGTCCGGAATCGGGCCGCTCCAGGCCCGCCAGCATGCGCAGCAGGGTGCTCTTGCCACAGCCGGAGCCGCCCAGCAGGCAGAAGAATTCTCCCTGGAAGATATCCAGGGAGACGTTGTCGACGGCGTAGGTGCTGTCGAAGACCTTGGTGATGTTCTCGATGCGGACGAAGGGTTTCGCCGCCGGATCACGCCAGGGCTCCTGGCTGGTGGCGCCGGGTCGGGCCTGGCTCATCCGCAGGTCACCGTCCGCTCTTGATGCGGGTCCAGACCCGTACCTTGTCGCGTTGTACCCGGTC
>SWCG01001596.1_pt1 | contig 12035 bp, 12 predicted proteins | sample 4690071 | NCBI WGS metagenome assembly SWCG01 (sample SAMN10267281, study PRJNA491770) | bioreactor metagenome | isolation source: DHS bioreactor inoculated with subseafloor sediment | place: Japan: off Shimokita Peninsula | collected 2012-10 | reverse complement strand
GGGTACGAGATGACCACCGAAGAAATCCTGGAAAGTGTTAAAGAAGCGGTGAATGTGAAGGCCACTGAAATATGCCTCTTCGGTGGTGTGATGCCCCACATGACTGTTGAGTATTACAGTGACCTCTTCAGGGCAATAAAAGAACAATTCAACATCGAACTCCACAGTTTATCACCAGTAGAAGTGTATCACGCTGCTAAAGCATCCAATGTAACCACTGAAGAAGCACTGGCTTCTTTTAAAGATGCCGGGCTGGACACCTTAACTGGAGCTTCAGCCGAGATACTGGTGGATAGTGTCCGGGCTAAACTCTGCCCCAATAAGGTTTCAACCCAGGAATGGGTGGATATCATCACTGAAGCCCATCAGCTAGGGATACCCAGCACGTCTACCATTATGTACGGTAGTATAGAATCCTGGGAAGATCGTATAGACCACCTATTCATACTGAGGGATATTCAGCAGGAGACTGGTGGTTTCACTGAACTGGTACCCATGACCTTTCTTGGGGAAAACAACCTCATGGGGCAGGAATCCAATGGTGCCAGTGGACTGGATGACCTGAAACTACATGCCCTGGCCAGGATAATCCTGGGAAAAGATATACCCAATATTCAGGCATCCTGGATTAAAATTGGAACCCGAATGGCTCAAATGGCCCTCTGCTGCGGTGCCAATGACTTGGGTGGTACCATGATGGAAGATCTCATTTCCATAGCTGCTGGTTCAGCCCACGGAGAATACCTCTCACGGAAGGAGATGCACCAAGTCATTGAAGGAATTGGCAGAATACCAGCAGAAAGAAACACCCGTTATGAACGGGTACACTAATTCCCTCCTTTTAAAAATGAACGCTTACTTTAAATATTGTATAACATCCAATTCTTTTTTTAAATCTTCCAGTTACCATCAATCAAGGGAAATAATTATTTATCTTAATTCACATATCCCTTGTTTATGCACCGGGAAAGTATTTACAAACGATATAAACCAGAATTTACTCCTAATAAAGAAAATAACGAAAATGCTTACTGGTTTCTTTTTAATTCAAATGAATTACTGGTAGAAATGGGTAAAATACCTGAGATTCCTTACACCAAGAGTTTAGAAGAACTGAAGATTAATCCCATAAGATTACAATATCTAGGTACCTTCAATGGTCATCCCTGCTACTCTGGAGAGTTACCCTCCGAAATTCAAGTTCCTAGGGGAATGGCTTTTAAGGATCTACGTTCACTTTATGATATTATAGAAGAAGATCTGTATCTTTTAGCAGGACGTGCGTCCCAGATAGTAAATTGGGACCGTACTCATCAGTTCTGCGGCCAGTGCGGAGCGCCAACCATTACTAAAGATGATGAGATGGCTAAGTTATGCCCGGAATGTGGTTTCACCAGTTTCACCCGCCTATCACCCGCAGTGATCACTGCAATCATCAAGGATGGTAAACTACTCATGGCCCTGCACACCCGCACTTCTGGAAATATGTACGGACTTATTGCTGGTTTTGTGGAACCTGGTGAGACCTTAACTGAAGCCGTCCAACGGGAGACCATGGAAGAAGTGGGTTTGAAGGTGAAGAATATAGAATACTTCGGAAGCCAACCCTGGCCCTACCCCCATTCGCTGATGATCGGTTTTACTGCAGATTATGATAGTGGTGAGATAGAAGTGGATGGTAAAGAGATAATTGATGCTAAATGGTTTGATTCTGACCAACTCCCCCAGGTTCCATCAAGGATGAGCATTGCCGGGGAACTTATCCAGTGGTATCTTGAAAATTATTCAATCTAAAACCTTATCCATTTTCAATAATAATTAGAAACTGGACAGTTCTGTTAAAAATAAATGGAATATATAATACTTGGATGAAAATGAATCCTTAAAAAAAGGTTGCAGTAAAATAATAGTACCTACAAGATTTATATGTTAAAATTAACAATATTGCATATAATGAAGTTATAGATTATGTGAAATCAGGGTTTTAGTGGTGAATAGAATGGCTGGGGAGACAATTCTAGTAGTTGAAGACGAGGGAATCAGTGCCATTGAAATACAGGAATCATTGGAATCTCTGGGTTATCAGGTGCCTTCCACGGCCAAAACAGGAAACGAAGCAATACAGATAGCATTCGACATTAAGCCCGATTTAGTTCTTATGGATATCACTTTAAAGGGAGAAATGGATGGGATAGACGCTGCTATCATTATTAAAAGTTTCATTGATGTTCCCCTCATCTACTTAACTGCACTGGACGATACGGAAACCTTTAACCGGATGATTGAAACCAACGCCAGCGCATACCTAATCAAACCCATTGAAGAAGCGGAATTACGTAACAACGTCCAATTAGCATTAAAAAATCATCAAACCAGACAAAAAGAACTTGATGATGAAAAAAAGGCGGGTTTAAAAGATGTTCAGATATTCATGCGTAGTGTTCTTCCGGAACTGGTGGGAAACATGCACATCCCGGAAAGAAGTGTTTTTCTTTCTCGTTTCATGAGATTGTTCGAACAAAATATGAAGCCCTTATTCTTCCAGTACATCAAGGACAACAGTCAGGAACCCTATGATCAACTAAATGATGAAGAGAAAATGAGACTGTATCTCTCCTGGATTTCCCACCTATATGAAAACCTGGGTTTTAAGGTATTAACTCGTGTTAAGGTAAATAATGGAATGATGACCGTTAAAAAATGTTCATGGTCTCCAGGTAGGCCAAATGATGTTTTTTTATGCCTTATCTGCCAGGGAATTATGCGATTAACCTATTCCTGGACCAAATTACCGGGAAGAGTTAAGGAAGAACCCACCACTGGTGTCCTGCAATCAGTGTGCAAGTTCGATTATGATATGGGATGATATTACCCCCCCCCCTAAAAAATAATTCAATTTTATTCTAAATTTAGGTGTTGACCCTTTTATGTGTTGATGTTTTTGTGGTATGGGAATGTTAGTAATTCTTCCAGGGTCCAGATATGGTCTGTGATTCCTACGGACATCATAGGTGTTCTTTTTTGATATTTTCTCCACAATTTACCATTTAAATGTGTTTTGCAAGGTTTTTTCAGGGAATCGTGTGTTCGTACGAAGTTATGGTCTGTCATTTGTAGTGTGGCGTGGTGTTGGAGCCATTCGTCTTTTTTGGAATATCCTAATGTTTTTCTTGTTAATCTGTTGTTATCTTGTCTTAAAGTCAAATTTTCTCGTTCTATGTAAGAAGTAGAGATGAAACTAAAGTCAATATCTTCTTCCATACCATATATAATGCGTTTTTCAATATTAACCACTTTACTTCCCTCTCGCTCCTTCACTACTTGAGCATATTTTAACTCAGGCAATGGCATTTGTTTCGGTTTTCGTGGACGTCCTCGTTTATCGGTCCTTGAAAACTCCTTTGTATAGCTGTATCTGTCCAATAGTGCTTGTGCGTAGTATTTTCTTCCGTCGGTGACAAATAAAGGTAATTCCTCTTCGTTTATTCGATCACATGTTTGTTTAACAATCTCATCAGCCGCATCTTGAGTCATGGCACCTGCGTAGGCTGCTAGGATTAGTCTGTGTTCAGGTGCGAAGCTTAACCAGATCCATCTTTCATCTTCTGATTCATGCTCCATTCTCGGAACTGTTTTTTTTTAACAAAAGTCCACAACTCATCTAACTCCACTTTATCAACTTTTATGTCTTTCATAAGGACTTTGTTTATTTCTTCGCTGTGTTCAGAAGCTATGCGCAGCCATCTGCGCACAGTATCCAGTTTAACACCTAAAACTTCTGCTGTGCTCCGTAAACTCATGCCTTTTAAAATCATTTTCAAAGCCAAAAAAAACTGTCTCTTCATTTGTTCTTAAATCGTGTAATATTGTATTTGAATGTGAAGTGAAACTTTTAGAGCATGTTCGACAAATAAATTTGTGAACAGGACCATTTTTTGTCTGGTAGGTTCCATTACCCACAATATTACCGTTTTCAGTTTTCCCGTAATCTGCACAGCTCTTGTTAGGACAAGCCACATCCACAAAACCAGGTTTAGGACCACGAACACCCATAAAAACACATCCCCTTAAGTATAAATATGGTCCTAACTACTATATAAAACTTCAGTATTTTGAAGGGTCAACACCTAAATTTATCAATATAAAAAAAATTTCATTTAATAATCCTTAAATATAGATTTTTTTTTGATGCAGACTGTTTTCACAAAATAAACTGTTTCCGGTGACATGCATCACAGGAATAGTGAATTAATTATATGGTGTTGTGATAGGTATTCATTAATGTTTATAAAAAAAATAATGGCGTATATTATTATTGGGGGGATATCCCAGTATCTGTTAGGGGTTAAAGGGGATACTTAATGACAAAAAATAATGCGGGTTTGAAAGAGTTCGATGATGTTAAAACTTTAAAAGATGAAATATCCCGGTTAAAAAAGGATATTGCATTTAAAGAGGAGATTTTTGAATTATCTCCTAACTACATTATATTATTGGGGTTGAATGGGGAGATTCTGGAAGTTAATAATGCCGCGAAAAAACTGATTTCCAGGGTTAATAATCAGTGCATTGCTGAAAAAATATCAAACCTTAAAATTATCCCTTCTGAAGAATATCAAAAATATATTGATTGCATTGCAATCATTTTTAATAATAAAAAGAATCGTCCTTTTAAATCCTATTTTTTAGATAAAGGTGGGGAATATAGGCATGTTAAAGTTTATATTTCACCAGTTAAATCAGGAAATGAAATAATTGCTGTTTCTATTTTTGCCACAGATATTACTGATCTTAAACTAATGAAAGATTCATTAAGGGAATCCCTATCACTGCATAAGGCCACACTGGAATCTGTTGCCAGTGGTGTAATGGTAGTTAACCAGAAGGGCATAGTAACCAGTTACAATCAGAAATTCCTGGAAATGTGGGATATTCCCTCAAAAATGATTAACCCGGGTTATGATGAACAACTCCTGGATTACATAACTGGATGTTTAAAGGATCCAGTGGCGTTTAGGGAAAAGATTGAAGAATTATATGATAATCCCCGTAAAATAAGCATTGACATCCTGGAATTTAAGGATGGACGTGTTTACCAGCGCTACTCACAGCCCCAACTGATTGGAAACGAGGTTACCGGGAGAGTATGGAGCTTTTCTGATCTAACCAATCTTAAAAAGACTAAAGACTCACTAAGGAAATCTGTTGCTTACTATAAGACTATATTTGAACATAGTGGAACAGCCACTCTCATCGTGGACGAGAATAATACCATATCACTGGCCAATTCTGAAATAGAAAATATATTCGGTTACCATCCTTCAGAGATTATGGGTAAAAAAACCTGGATGGATTTTGTTTTACCAGAATTCCTTCCCCAAATGATGGAATACCAACAGTTAAGGTACACTAATTCAACTTCAGCCCCTGAAAACTATGAATTCCGTATTATTGATAAATATGGGCAAATAAAAGATATCTACGCAAATATCTGCCTCATACCCGGAACACGAAGAACTTTAGCTTCAATTATGGATGTTACTGAACGTAACCAGGCAATGGCGCGAATTAAGGAAAGTGAAACCCTATACCGAACTCTGGCTGAAGCTGTTGAAGAATTTGTATTTATCATAAACAAGGAAGATCAACTGGAATATATCAATGAGTATGCAGCACGCAAATGGAAACTAAACCCTGATGAAGTACTGGGGAAACCAAGATGTGAACTATTCCCCGCTGAAACCAATGAATTACAGGGCAGATATCTGAAGAGGGTATTTGAAATTAAAAATACATTGCGGGGGGAAAACCTGCTAACCATGTCACCTGAATCCATGTGGCTGGACACTCTACTCATTCCACTTAAAAATGAGGAGGGGAATGTGGAAAAAGTTCTAGGTGTAGCCCGGGATATAACTGAACAAAAAGAATATGAGCTGCTTTTAAGCAGACAGAATGAAATCCACAAAGCCATGGGAACTATTTTAACCGAAGCAATTGTATCCAAAAATGAAGATGAACTCACCCAAACCTGCCTCCGGGTTTGTGAAGATATCACCCATAGTGAGTTTGGTTTTATCTGCGAAAGGGATGGGAATGGGGAAGTTAACCACCTGGCAATTAATCCAGTCATGCTTGGAGAATGTAAGTTAAAAGAATATGATTTTTATCCCATTCTCAAAAAACTCAAGATTAAAAATCTATGGAAACATCTGCAAAAAAAACCATATCCCGTTATATATAATGATCTTAACCCCCTGGAATTGGAGATTTTACTCGGAAATTATCCCATTATTAAGAATATGCTAATTAGTCCCCTCTTGCGAAATGGGGAATTCATGGGTTTGATTGGATTGTGTAATAAGGAGTCAGACTTTGATTTTTATGATAGAAAAACCATGGAAAACATTTCAACCACTATTGTTGAGGCTTTATTACGCAAACGAGCCGAAGAAAAATTAAAAAAAGCTTTGGATGATAAGGAGATGTTGGTAAGGGAAATTCATCACCGCACCAAGAATAATTTGATGATTATGGTCAGTTTACTTAATTTAACCTCAGCGGATATTGAAGATGAAAAGTCCCGTGAAATATTTCATCAGATCCAGACCAGGGCCAAATCCATGGCTCTTATCCATGAAAAACTGTACCGATCTAATAATATTAAACAGATTAACTTCGGGGACTACATCCGTCACTTGGCCCGGGATTTATTTAACTCATTTCTGGAGGATCAGGAAAGGGTGGAGCTGGTTATGGAACTGGAGGATCTTAACTTGGATATCAACACTGCCATACCATTAGGCCTGATACTAAACGAACTTTTAACCAATTCCATGAAATATGCATTTCCCAATGGACAACATGGAATTATAACCATCAAATTTTTCAAAGAAGCTGAAAAATATGTGATGATTGTAAGTGATGATGGTATTGGACTGCCAGCCGATCTGGATATTGAAAAAACAGATACTCTAGGATTACAACTGGTTAAAAGCCTTATTGGCCAGATTGAAGGAATAATATCAGTTAAACGCGATAGTGGAACTAATATTACCACCCAATTCCAGGAAGATGACTATCTATCCTAAATTAGTCCATATAAATAGTATAACATAACGCCCCAGATACAATATCCACATCATAAAATAGTAATTATTGGAAGATATTTTCCCTATTTAATATTTTTTTTTCTTGTTTTATCCCCTTTTTACAGTTATTAAATAAAGGAGTAAATAGTTTAATATTAGAGAAAAAATAAAAAAATTTTGAGTAACTAATATTGAGGATTAAAAATGTCAACTGATGATAATAATCAATTAGAAGTATTATTGAAAGATTTAACAACCAATGACAATGCTGAAAAAAGGAGGGAAGCTGCTGAGAATCTGGGAGAAATTAAAAATCCGGATGTTATTGAACCCTTAATCAATGCATTGGAAGATGATAATCCCCAGGTTAGATTCGCAGCTGCCAAGGCTCTGGGTAAAATTGGTGAACCTGCCATCGAACCTCTGGTGAAGATCCTGAAAAATGATGAAGGTAACATACGCAGATACGCTACACTGGCCCTTAAAGATATAAAAAGCGATATTGTGGTTGACCAGTTGGTGGAAGCTCTTTCTGATGAGGATTGGAGCGTGCGTAAGTTCGCATCCAAGGCACTGGGGGAGATTGGTAGTGAAGCGGCAGTGGACCCTCTAATTGAAACCCTTACAGATGAAGATTGGGGTGTTCGAGTGGCTGCAGTTAAGGCACTGGGCGATATAGGGGACGAGAGAGCTATTGATCCTATTAAAAAAGCACGGCGGGCAGCCACTGGAGATAAAGAGTTTAAAAAGGCATGTAATAAGGCCTTAAAGAAGATTTAGAAATAACTCAATGAATCAATTCATGGATCATATACTATTAATTTATTACAAATTATTCTTTTACCCATGACATTGTATATTCCATAAATCCCGAATTTTCATTGGGTTGTTTTGATTTAATCACAAAGCCACAATTTTTATAAAAGTTTACGGCATTTTCATTTTTTACATAAACACATAATTCTAAACTAGAATATAATGATTTACAGTAATTTAATAGTTTTTTACCAATGGATTTCCCTTGATAATCTTCTAAAACAAATAATGCACCAATAAACGAATTATCCCTTGTACTTATAAATCCTTTAATTATACCATCTTCTTTATAGGTAAAGGTTGTTGAAAAGGGTATATATCCCTCTATTACTTTATCATAACTTTCAATCCAGTATTTTTCAGGTATGAAACTGTGAGCAGTAACCGTGGTCTTTAACCATATGCCCATGATATCTTTTATTTCATGATCTTCTAATTTTTCAATCATGGTTTTCAACAATTATTCTCTTAATATTAACTTTTAAAAGAATTTTACCATGTTAATCTTTTTTTTAACTTTACTTTACAATGGGAATGGTAACCAGTTCATTTTCTCTTAATTTGGTAAAGGTCTGTTCGTAGGTTTTTTAGAATTGGTAGTTCCTGGCGAATTTTAGGAATAAGTTCCAAGTTAATATGGACGTATATAATTTCTTCACCAGTTCCGGCCTCTTTTAAAATAGTCCCCCATGGATCAACAACCATGGAATGACCATATGCCACATAAGAAGCATCATGGTTCCTGGCTGGTGAAATAGCTGCCATGAAAACCTGGTTATCCACGGCTCGAACCTGGATTAATGGTTTCCAGTGGGCTGGTCCGGTGGTCATGTTGAAAGCTCCAGGTACGATAATTATCTGGGCTCCTTCCAGTGCCATGAGACGTAATAGTTCAGTGAATCGAATATCATAACAGATGCATATCCCAATCCTGCATAGTGGCGTATCCACTACTGTGATCTGGTTACCAGCAGTCAGGGTTTCTGATTCTTTGAAACTGATCTTGCCGGGCACGTCAATATCAAAAAGGTGAACCTTGCGATGCACATCCAGAATTTCCCCCTGGGGGTTGAAGATGAAACTGGAATTGTATATCTTTCCTTCATGTTTTTCAGGGATGGAACCCGCTACAATATAAACATCTTCCCTCTTTGCAGCCCCTGATATGGCATTTAAGGTGGTGCTTTTTTCTTTTTCCTCAGCATATTCCGGGAAGAGAGTGGTTTGGTAGGGACAGTTCCACATCTCCGGTAGTATCACCAGATCCGACTGGGACGCTGCCTCAATAATCATGGACAATGCATGTTCAATGTTTTGAGCCTTATCCTCCACTACCTTCATCTGGCATAGAGCCACAGTGAAATTATCTCCCATTTTAGCATCCCGCCATTAATACTTATTTAGTTTATAAATTAGCTTTATTAAACTGATTTATTCTTAAGAGTGAAAGTATTATGTTGTTAATCATTATTTAAATCTCCTTTTCAAGGGATGTGTTTATTTTCATTCCATTAAAACTATTAAGCGTATTACCCCATACTAAATGAATGAGAAGTGGTAATGCTCAATTTAGTTGGGGATTATCATCAGTGGATAGTTTTACAGGAGTAATGTGATATGAGTTGTTACCTGAGACATATGAAAGAGGTTCTGGAAGCAGCAGATCTGCATCCGGAAGATAAGAAAGAACGAAAAGAAGTTGACCTGGCCATAAGAGAATTGGTGGGTATGAAACCCGAAGACAGGTGCAACGTGGTTTGGAAGGAAGTTAAAGTATGGCTTCAGGATGAGGATAAAAAGAATCAATTAACCGCTGAGCTTAAGGCTGCTTAAACCTTACCCATTTTTTTTATAAATTATTTTATTTCTATCAAATCAATAAAATCCCATTTTAATCAGGATTTAAACCTATTTTCTGATGATCATTGGCTTTAACCAGTGTTTTTATAAACTCCGGAATACTCTAAAAAGGCCAGCATGTACTGGTATGAGAGTTCAACACTGGCCTGGTCGGTTTTATTGTGGGCTGATAGGACTTCACACACCACCGAGGGTATTCCATTACGGTTACTAACTGTGGATAGAACACCAGGGTAGGGTCCCACTTCCATCAGGGGAGATCCAGTTTTATTGCCTATGTATCCTGCTAATTCCTGACTTTTAGGATTTGTAGGATCATATATAATACAGTTTTTACCGGGGATATCATTGGGTTGTGCTGAATGGAAATCAGCCAGTAGGGTGATGTTACTCGTTACGGATACATTGTTGATATTGTTTAATGGAGTTCCATTGTTATGGGCCACTCTATCTGGGTCAGTGCCATTGTTTATCCTGGTGGAGCTTGCTGTGTTGTGGGGAATGGCAAAGGGAACTACATATACGGTTCCATTTATTTTTTTTCCATTAAGGTGGTTGATGATGTTGGTTGCAGCAATCTGTGATGGTAACTCTGCTCCGTGAACTCCGGCAACCACCATTACCCGGGGTTGGCTTCCATCCCCTAAAACAATTAGGGGTGTGCCTTTTTTGCCAGTTTCAATGAGTTCAGATATTACCGGGGTTTTGTTAATGTTTTCCATTAGCACCGTGTTATTGGATACATCCCCACCAGTAGAGTTATCAATAAGTATTATTTTATAATTAGAAGATCCCTGCACCGGATATCCATTGACATATGTGTAGGGTGTTGTTGTTCCATTATTTATTATAATAAAACAGGTTAAGACTAAAAAGAGCAATAGGGCTATTATCAGTATTTTCCGGTTGACCATCAAAGTTTTCGGAATCGACCTGGACTTTTTCTTAGGACGTAATGATGGTCTTTTCTTCATTAAACCCCCCAATTAGTTTTTAGAAGTTATCGTTACTGGATTATTTATTATATTTATGTCTGATATTATAAATAGATAGATACTTATCATCCAAATTTAAGAAGAATATATTTAAGAAAAGTTAAGGGATTGAAACTTGTTCCGAAATGTTAAGGAGGTGGATATGGTGTTTGAAGAGGACTTAAAAGTTTATCATTTATTCATCAGTCATAATGGGGAAGGAAATGAAGAGTACCTTACCTTTATTCAGAGGTTAATTGAAGCTCCGGACTTTGAATGGGAAGACCATGGAGTGCCTGGTGAAAACAGCTTCCAGGAGTTAAGGGATCAGATAGAACCCGCGGAGATTGTGGTTGTTCTCACCAGTCTTTACTCCCGCCACCATGATTTAATCCAAACTCAGGTAAAAATTGCCCAAGAATTAGAAAAACCCATAATCCTTATTCGCCCCTACGGTATGGAAGAGGTGCCAGGTGACTTGGAGGAGATTGCTGATGGTGTGGTTGGTTGGAATAGGGTGTGTATTGTAGAGATGATTCAAGAGTCCATAAACGAATAATGAAAGCTTTATTTTTTCTTATACCATTATACTCCTAAGAAACAATTGAATAAACTAAATTAGCAAATTTAAGCTGATATTTGAATTTTGTTATTATTTATAAATTTTTCCTTTTAATCGTAAAAGTGCTGCTTTATTAATTATTAACACTAACCAATATCTGGTTATTTTAGATTATTAGGCATAATGGAGGTGAAAAGATAAGAAAACAAGAAATTACAACTAAAATACTCATTTCTTCACTATTAGTCGGTTTAACAGTACTTTTTTGTGTTAGTTCTGCTTCGGCTGCAACCATTTATGTGAATGGTTCCAGTGGAGATGATGCCAATGATGGTTCTTCATGGGAACATGCCAAACTTACTATTGGAAATGCAACCGGAACTGTAGACTCTAATGGAATAGTATAAATCGCTGATGGACAATACACTGGAACTGGCAACACCAACATTACCATAAACAAGAATATGAACATTACCGGTGAAAGCCAGAGTGGCACCATTATGAACGGAACCGATAACAGTTGGGTTTTCAATATTCAACCAGGAGTTACGGTTACCATCCGTAACTTAACCCTAACCAATGGATATACAACTGGTTCTGGTGGTGCTATCTACAATCAGGGTACTTTAACTTTAGAAAATTGTAGTTTCACCAATAACACCGCAAACTGCCAATCAAGTCTTGGAGGCGGTGGTGCTGTCTATAATTATCAGAGTACGTTGAAAGTAGTCA
>SWCG01000796.1_pt1 | contig 12095 bp, 11 predicted proteins | sample 4690071 | NCBI WGS metagenome assembly SWCG01 (sample SAMN10267281, study PRJNA491770) | bioreactor metagenome | isolation source: DHS bioreactor inoculated with subseafloor sediment | place: Japan: off Shimokita Peninsula | collected 2012-10 | reverse complement strand
ATGACGCGGCCCTGCGGATCGCCATCGACGCCCATGCTCCCGCGCTGGTGGTACTGGCGGGATTCATGCGCATCCTCACGCCCGCCTTCGTGCGCCACTACGAGGGTCGGCTGATCAACATCCACCCTTCCCTGTTGCCGCGCTTTCGTGGTCTCGATACCCATGCGCGCGCCTTGCAGGAAGGCGTGACCGAACACGGCGCCAGCGTGCACTTCGTCACCGAGGAGCTGGATGGTGGACCGGTGATCCTGCAGGCACGGGTAGCCGTGCATCCCGGCGATACGGAGGAACTCCTGGCCACGCGGGTCCTCAAAGAGGAACACCGCCTCTATCCTGCCGCCGTGGAGCTGATCGCCAGCGGGCGCGTACGCTGGCAGGAACACCGCGTATGGCTCGATGGCAAACCACTGGACACACCACTACTACTGGATCATGACCTGCAAAGCACTTCATAGACTGGTGGGAACATTGCTGTTCGCGCTGGCGACCGCCCGCGTGTTGGCCGCGCCCCTGCCGGAATTCGAGGTGCAGTACACCCTGCGCTATGAAGATATCCGCGTCGGCGAGGCCGTCTACCGTCTTCGCCAGCAGGGAGATGCGTATCTGTACGAATCGCGCAGCAAACCGGCGGGCATCGCCGCCTGGTTTCGCAAGGACCGGGTCGAAGAACGCAGCCAGTGGACCTGGCACGAGGAACGGATCCGTCCCATCCAATACCTCTATCGGCGCACGGGCGGGCGCAGTGATCGCGACGCCGAACTCATTTTCGACTGGGAAGCCCTGCAGGTGGAAAACCGTGTCGCCGGTCATCCCTGGGTGATGGACATCCCCCCCGACGCCCTGGACAAAATGGTGGTCACCCTGGTACTGATGCAGGACCTGGCCCGGGGGAAACGGGATGTGGAATATGCCATCGCCGATGGTGGCAAACTCAAGACCTACCGCTTCAAGGTGGTCGGCGAGGAAATCGTGAACACCCCCGCCGGCAGTTTCGACACCCTGAAACTGGAACGACTGCGGGACGACAACAAACGCTACACCGCCATCTGGTGCGCGCCCAGGCTGCACTATCTCCCGGTCAAACTGTTACAGCGCGAAGACGACGACCGGCTCATCACCAGCGAACTGCATGCCGTGAGCGACGGCCTGCGCACGCCGGTGGTGGCTGAGTAAAACCGTGAACCACCAAGGAGACACCCATGAACCGTTACCCCGCATTGATCGCCACCCTGTTCCTGCTGGCTGGCGGTTCCGCAGCGGTGGCCGCTGAACCGGATCTGCTGCCGGCGCGTCTCATATCACTTTCCCTGGCGCAGGAGATCGCCGCCGGGGCCGTCGATGCCTGCCGCGAGAAAGGCTACCAGGTCAGCGCCGTGGTGGTGGATCGCTCCGGCTACCCCATGGTGGCCTTGCGTGATGTCTATGCCAGCCGTTTCACCCTTCAGATCGCCGAGGAAAAGGCCAATGCCGTCATTCTCTCCGGCCTCAGCTCCGCGGAATTCGTCGCCAACCGTGGCGATATCAAGGATGAAATGAACCTGGTGGATGGTGTGCTGATGCTGGCCGGCGGCCTGCCCATTCGCGCGGCCGGCGCCCTGCTCGGCGCCGTGGGCGTGAGCGGCGCCCCTGGCGGCGAGCTGGACGAGGCCTGTGCCCGCGTGGCCCTGGACGCCGTGGAGGCACGCCTGGAATTCGCCGACTGAGGCCACGTCGCCTGAATCAGAAGCTATACTTTCAGTTCAGCCTGTCATCCCAGACGCAAGGAGGCATGGTCCATGAACGAAGCTTCACTGTCCTACGGCATCATCCTGCTCGGTTGCGGGCTTGCCTTTCTGTCCGCCGTCGTGCCCCACTACGACACCGGCTACTACCTCATGACCGGTGTGCTGCTGACCGGCCTGCTGCCCTACCTGATCTACGCCCTGGTCGCCGCGCTCATGCGGGGACCCCTGGTACTGGCGGGCGGCCTGGTCATCCTGGTACTGCACGGGATACTGGTGGCCAACGAGCGGGTGCTGGGTGGCGCCGATTACGCTAGCGGCATGATCTACTACGGCCCGTTGCTGCTGGCCGTACTGGGCCTGCCATTGCTGTTGCGTGCCCTGCGCGAACCCTGGCGCTAGGAGCCTGTCGGGTTTCCCTCCCCTCGAGGTGAAGGGTATGATGAGGTCCTGATGATCACCACGCGGCAAGCCTGCGTGTCAAGTACGTCGCTCCTCGTCTTCATGTGTCGTTGCGCGGCGGTTCCAGCTACACAGCGAAGAACCGACCATGCCAAAAATCCGTATTGAAAATCTGACGAAGATCTTCGGCGAGCCCGCAGAGCCGGCGCTCGAACTCCTGGAGCAGGGCCTCGATCGCAAGGAGATCCTCAAGCGCACCGGCCTGACCCTGGGGATTGCCGATGTCTCCTTCGAGGTGGAACAGGGCGAGATCGTCGTGGTCATGGGCCTGAGCGGCTGCGGCAAATCCACCCTGATCCGCTGCATCAACCGGCTCATCGAACCCACCACCGGTTGCGTGGAGATCGACGGCCAGGACATCGCCAGACTGGATGCCGAATCCGTGCTGAAGCTGCGGCGCAGCAAGTTCGGCATGGTGTTCCAGAATTTCGCCCTGTTCCCCCACCGCACCATCCTGGAAAACGTGGCCTTCGGCCTCGAAGTGCGCAACATGGATCCCGCGGAGCGGGATAGCCGGGCCCATGAATCCCTGCGCCAGGTAGGCCTTGAAGGCTGGGAACAGGCCTATCCCGCGCAACTCTCCGGTGGCATGCAACAGCGCGTCGGCCTGGCGCGCGCCCTGGCGGTGGACCCGGACATCCTGCTCATGGACGAGGCGTTCAGCGCCCTCGACCCCTTGATCCGGCGGGACATGCAGCATGAACTCATCGAACTGCAATCCCAGGTGAAGAAGACCATCGTCTTCATCACCCATGACCTGGACGAGGCCCTCAAGCTGGGTGATCGCATCGTGCTGATGAAGGACGGCTACGTGGTGCAGGTGGGAACCCCGGAGGAAATCCTCGCTTCCCCGGCCAACCGCTACGTGGAACGTTTCGTCGAGGACGTGGATAAGTCCCAGGTGCTCACCGCCGGCACGGTGATGCGGGATGCGGGCGCCGTCGGCTTTCGCCACGACGGTCCCCGCACCCTGCTGCACCGCATGGAGAAGCTCAGCTATTCGAGCCTGCTGGTGCTCAACCGTGACAATACTCTGGCCGGTTACGTCCTGGCCGAGGACGCCGCCGCGGCCATCCACCGCGGCGACCAGGACATCAACGACATTCTCAAGACAGACGGACCGCGGGTGGGACCGGATGAACCCCTCGCCGGCCTGATCAACCTGCTGGCGGACATCCGTATCCCGGTGGCCGTGCTCAGCGAGTCCGGCCGCCTGCTGGGTACCGTGGTGAAAAGCAATGTGCTGTCCGCGCTGGCCGATGCCAAGGCCGGTGAGCAGGATACACCCGCGGTCGCGGACGAATCCCCGGAGGCACCCGCCGCATGAGCCAGGATTTCCCCTTCATCGACAAGATCCCCCTGGCCCGGTATATCGACCAGGGACTCGACTGGCTGACCTTCCAGTTCGCATTCATCACCCGCGCCATCAGCACCGTGCTGGGCAATGGTGTGGACCTGGTGGTGCATCTGCTCACCTACCCGCCGCCCTGGGTGGTGATCGCCGGCTTCACCGCCCTGGCCTGGTACCTGGCCGGAAGGCGCGTAGGCATCGGCACGGCGGCCGGATTGCTGTTCCTCTGGAACCTGCAACTCTGGGTCGCCACCATGGAAACCCTCACCCTGGTACTGTTCGCCACTACGGTGACGATCTGTATCGCACTGCCCATCGGCATCCTCGGCGGCCTTTCGGAGCGCTTCCACCGGGCCATCATGCCGATCCTCGATTTCATGCAGACCATGCCGGCCTTTGTCTACCTGATCCCGGCCATTCCCTTCTTCGGTCTCGGCCAGGTATCGGCCATGTTCGCCACGGTAATCTTTTCCATGCCACCCGCCATCCGGCTCACCACGCTGGGCATCCGCCAGGTCCCCCGCGAACTGGTGGAGGCGGCAGACGCCTTTGGCGCCACCCGGCGCCAGAAACTGATCATGGTGCAACTGCCCCTGGCGGTACCCACCATCATGGCCGGCATCAACCAGACCATCATGCTGGCCCTGTCCATGGTGGTGATCGCCGCCATGATCGGTGCCGGCGGACTGGGCGGCGAGGTGTGGCGCGCCATCCAGCGACTGCAGCCCGGCGACGGCTTCGAGGCGGGTATCGCCATCGTCATCGTGGCCATGATCCTGGATCGCGTTACTCAGCATATAGGCCGCAAAAACAAGCCAAACCCCTGACCCAATCCTGGAGGAAGACGATGAATAAGGTTTCAAAGAAACTATCGGCAGGCCTTGTGGGCCTGGCTCTGCTCCTGCTGCTTTCCGCCTGCGGCACCCGTGACGAATCCAGGGAAATCGACCTGGTCTACGTGGAATGGGCCAGCGAGGTGGCCAGCACCAACGTGGTCCGCGTGGTACTGGAAAAGGCGGGTTTCGATGTGAACATGACCTCGGTCAGTGCCGCCGCCATGTGGCAGTCAGTGGCCACCGGGGACCAGGATGCCTTCGTGGCCGCCTGGCTGCCCACTACCCATGGTCACTACCTGGAACGGGTGGCGGATCAGGTCGAGGACCTGGGCCCCAACCTGGAGGGAACCCGTATCGGCCTGGTGGTACCCGCCTACGTGGAGATCGATTCCATCGAGGAACTGAATCAACATGCGGACCGATTCCAGGGCCGGATCATCGGCATCGATCCGGGCGCCGGCATCATGAGCACCACCGAGCAGGCCATCGAGGAATACGGCTTGAACCTCAGCCTGATGGAGGGTTCCGATGCCACCATGACCGGCGCCCTGCGGGATGCCATTCGTAACGAGGAGTGGCTGGTGGTGACGGGCTGGACGCCTCACTGGAAGGAAGGTCGCTGGGAACTCAAGTACCTGGATGACCCCAAGGGGATCTACGGCGGCAAGGAATACATCCACACCATCGTGCGCGCCGGGCTGAGAGACGACATGCCCGAGGCCCACACCATCCTCGACCGTTTCCGCTGGACACCAACCCAGATGGCGGAACTCATGGTCATGAACGAGGAAGGAGGCGATCCCTATGAGAATGCGCAGCGCTGGGTGGAAGCCAACCCGGGGCTGCTGAGGCAATGGCTGGGGAATTGATCATACCGCGGCCAGGTGTTCGCAACGGGAATCCGCTGCGGTCTCTGAGCCGCAGGCTCAGGTACGGGGCAAGGTCACGCCCTGCTGGCCCTGGTACTTGCCACCGCGGTCCTTGTAGGAAGTCTCGCAGACCTCGTCCGATTCGAAGAAGAGCATCTGTGCCACACCCTCGTTGGCGTAGATCTTGGCCGGCAACGGCGTGGTGTTGGAAAACTCCAGGGTCACGTGCCCTTCCCACTCCGGCTCCAGCGGCGTGACATTGACGATAATGCCGCAGCGGGCATAGGTCGACTTGCCCAGGCATACCGTCAATACGTTGCGCGGGATACGGAAGTACTCCACCGTGCGCGCCAGGGCAAAGGAATTGGGCGGGATGATGCAGACATCGGACTTGACGTCCACGAAGCTGGCCGCGGAGAAGTTCTTGGGATCGACGACAGCGGAATTGATGTTGGTGAAGATCTTGAACTCGTCGGCGCAGCGCACATCGTAGCCGTAGCTCGAAGTGCCGTAGGAGATGATACGGCCGGTTTGTTCATGCTCGCGTACCTGACCCGGCTCGAAGGGCTCGATCATGCCCTGCTCGCGCGCCATGCGGCGGATCCACTTGTCTGCCTTGATGCTCATCTGTTCTCCACCCCCGGGCGCCGCCGCCACGACCTGTTTGCCGCAATAAGCCTGCGGATTCTACCGGGTATGGCAGTACCTGCCAATCGGCGGCGGTTTCCGACAAGAAAAAAGCCGCACGGCGCGGGAATGTCCCCCCGGCGCCGTGCGGCTTTGCCGCGCCTGCGTCAGTTGTTCTGGATAACGATGGACGGGAACTTGGCCGCGTAGTTCTTGGCCTGCATGGACAACTTGGCGGCGGTCCGACGGGCGATATCCCGATAGATCTGGGCGATGCGGCTGTCGGGCTCGGCCACCACGGTGGGCTTGCCGCTGTCCGTTTCCTCGCGGATGCGGATGTCCAGGGGCAGGGCACCGAGGAAGTCCACGTCGTACTGGTCGGACATGCTCTGGCCGCCACCCTGGCCGAAGATGTGCTCCTCGTGGCCACAGTTGGAGCAGATGTGGATGCTCATATTCTCCACGATGCCCAGCACCGGCACTTCCACCTTCTCGAACATCTTGAGGCCCTTGCGGGCATCGAGTAGAGCGATGTCCTGCGGGGTGGTGACGATGACGGCGCCGCTGACGGGGATCTGCTGCGCCAGGGTCAGCTGGATGTCACCGGTGCCCGGCGGCAGGTCGATGACCAGGTAGTCGAGTTCGCCCCAGTTGGTGTCGTTGAGCAGCTGCTGCAGAGCCTGGGTGACCATGGGGCCACGCCAGATCATGGGGGTTTCCTCGTCCACCAGGAAGCCGATGGACATGGCCTCCAGGTCATAGCTCATCATGGGCTCCAGGGTCTTGCCGTCCTTCGATTCCGGCTTGCCATGCACGCCCAGCATGCGCGGCTGGCTGGGGCCGTAGATGTCGGCGTCCAGGATACCCACCTTGGCGCCCTCGGCGGACAGCGCCAGGGCCAGGTTGACGGCGGTGGTGGACTTGCCCACGCCGCCCTTGCCGGAGGCCACGGCGATGATGTTCTTGATACCCTCGATGGTCTTGACGCCCTTCTGCACCTGGTGGGCGACGATCTTGCTGCTGACATTGACGCTGGCGTCGATGCCGGCGCTCGCCAGTTTTTCCTTCAGCTTGGCGGCCAGGTCGGCCTTATAACCCTCGGCCGGGTACCCCAGGACCACGTCGACGGTGGCCTTGTCACCGTCCACCTTGATGTCCTTCACGCACTTGGTGGAGACCAGGTCCTTCTGCAGGTAGGGATCCACGAACTCCTTGAGGAGTGATTCCACTTGGGATACATCAGCCATTTTGCTTAACCTCCGAGCGGGGTGGCGGACCATCCGCGCCCCTAATTCCTGACAAAAACGATCGGGTATTATACAAAAAATTCCCGCCCTGTGTAGTACGGCTTGCGCGCGGGCCGTTCCGGTGGCGGCCGGGCCCCGAAATTGCTACTGTAGGCGCCCCGCCCTCGTGGCAAATTTGCTTACATACAAGACAGTTAGCGCATGAACGAGTCGCCCCGCCGCATCCTGGTCACCAGTGCCCTGCCGTACGCCAATGGTTCCATCCACCTGGGCCACCTGGTGGAATACATCCAGACGGACATCTGGGTTCGCTTTCAGAAAATGCGCGGGCATGCATGCTACTACGTTTGTGCCGATGATGCCCATGGCACCCCCATCATGCTGCGTGCCCAGAGCGAGGGCATTTCCCCCGAGGACCTGATCGCCCGCGTGGGCGAGGAGCACCGCGCCGATTTTCGCGACTTCCAGGTTGGCTTCGATCATTACCACAGCACCCATTCGGAGGAGAACCGGGAACTGGCGACGCGCATCTACCGTGCCCTCCAGGCGAGCGGCCACATCAAGACCCGCACCATCACCCAGGCCTACGATCCCGAGAAGGAGATGTTCCTGCCGGACCGTTTCATCAAGGGGGAGTGCCCGCGTTGCGGTGCCGCCGACCAGTACGGCGATTCCTGCGAGGCCTGTGGCGCCACCTATGCCCCCACGGACCTGAAGAACCCGCGCTCCGCCATCTCCGGCGCCACGCCGGTGGAACGGGATTCGGAACATTATTTCTTCCAGCTAGGCGACTTCGCGGACATGCTGAAGAAATGGACCCGCGCCGGCCACCTGCAACCGGAAGTGGCCAACAAGCTCGGTGAATGGTTCCAGGACGGCCTGCGGGACTGGGACATCTCCCGGGACGCGCCCTACTTCGGGTTCGAGATCCCCGATGCACCCGGCAAGTACTTCTACGTCTGGCTGGATGCACCCATCGGCTACATGGCCAGTTTCAAGGCCCTGTGCGACAAGACCGGTCTGGATTTCGACGCCTTCTGGGGCCGCGACAGCGAGGCCGAGCTATACCATTTCATCGGCAAGGACATCATCTATTTCCATGCCCTGTTCTGGCCCGCCATGCTGGAAGGCGCCGGCTTCCGCACCCCGAGCGCCATCTTCGCCCACGGCTTCCTGACGGTGAACGGACAGAAGATGTCAAAATCGCGTGGCACCTTCATCAAGGCGCGCACCTACCTGGACCATCTCAACCCCGAGTACCTGCGCTACTATTTCGCCGCCAAGCTGTCCGCCGGCGTGGACGATCTCGATCTCAGCCTCGAGGATTTCACCCAGCGGGTGAATGCCGACCTGGTGGGCAAGGTGGTAAACATCGCCAGCCGCTGCGCCGGCTTCATCGGCAAGCTGTCCGGCGGCAGGCTCGCCGCCGAGTTGCCGGACCCGGAGCTGTACGACACCTTCGCGCGTTGCGAGGCCGAGATCGCCGGCCTGTACGAGCAGCGCGAATTCGGCCACGCCATGCGCGAGATCATGGCCCTGGCCGACCGCGCCAACCAGTACATCGACGAGCAGAAGCCCTGGGTGCTGGCCAAGCAGGAAGGCCAGGAGTCCCGGGTGCAGGCCATCTGCACCCAGGGACTGAACCTGTTCCGGGTGCTGATGACCTACCTGAAGCCGGTACTGCCGACCATGGCCGCGCAGGTGGAAGCATTCCTGCAAATCGAACCCTTGACCTGGGACAGTGTAGCGACACCAGTCCTTGGTCATACTATCGCCCCATTCAAGCCCTTGATGACGCGCATCGATCCCGCCGCCATCGAGGCCATGACCAGCGCCTCGCGCGAAGACCTGGCCGCCACCGCCGAAGCGGACGCGGAAACCGCCTCCGCACCTCCACGCGATCCCATTGCCGAGACCATCGGCATCGAGGATTTCGCCAAACTCGACCTGCGCGTCGCACGCATACTCAAGGCCAGCAGTGTGGAAGGCGCGGACAAGCTGTTGCAGCTCACCCTGGACATCGGCGGCGGCGAGACCCGCAATGTGTTCGCCGGTATCAAGCAGGCCTATGCCCCCGCGGACCTGGAGGGCACGCTGACCGTCATGGTGGCCAACCTGGCGCCGCGCAAGATGAAGTTCGGCGTCTCCGAGGGCATGGTGCTGGCCGCCGGCCCCGGTGGCGAGGAGCTGTGGGTGCTGCACCCGGATGAGGGCGCGCAACCGGGGATGCGAGTGAAGTGAAGGGCTTATTCACCGCAAAGACGCAAAGGACGCAAAGAAATACCAGCAAGGTCGGGGTGTTGCCTCATCCCTCCTAATTGGTATACAGGTAGGGATTGCCATTGTGATACACAAGGATCTGCTTTGCGTACTTTGCGCCTTTGCGGTGAATCGATCTTACTGGCCTGGCACACACCGGGATAAGCAACCTATATGACCGAATTCCTTCTCATCCTGATCAGCACCGTGCTGGTGAACAATTTCGTGCTGGTGCAGTTCCTCGGCCTGTGCCCCTTCATGGGCGTGTCGCGCAAGCTGGAGACCGCCACCGGCATGGCGCTGGCCACCACCTTCGTGCTGACCCTGTCCTCGGTATGCAGCTACCTGGCCAACGAATACCTGCTGGCGCCACTGGGGCTGGAATACCTGCGCACCATCACCTTCATCCTGGTCATCGCCGTGGTGGTACAGCTCACCGAGATGTTCGTGCACAAGACCAGCCCCCTGCTCTACCAGGTACTCGGCATCTTCCTGCCGCTGATCACCACCAACTGTGCCGTACTCGGCGTGGCCCTGCTCAATGTGCAGCACCAGCACGGCTTCCTGCAATCCGCCGTGTACGGCTTCGGTGCGGCGCTGGGTTTCTCGTTGGTATTGATCCTGTTCGCCGCCATGCGCGAACGCATTGCCGTGGGCGATGCGCCGCGGGCCTTCAAGGGCCCGGCCCTCGCCCTGATCACCGCCGGCCTGATGTCACTGGCCTTCATGGGCTTCTCGGGCCTGGTCAAGGGCTAGCCCGGGCATGGAACTGCTCGCGGCCTACCCCATCCTCGCCGCCATGCTGGCGCTCGGCGTGCTGGGTGCCCTGTTCGGCCTGATGCTGGGCTTTGCCGCCATCCGTTTCCATGTGGAGTCGGATCCGGTGGTGGACCAGATCGACGCCATCCTGCCCCAAACCCAGTGCGGTCAGTGCGGTTTTCCCGGCTGTCGTCCCTATGCCGAGGCCATCGCCGCCGGCACGGCGGAAATCAACCAGTGCCCGCCCGGGGGCGAAGCCGGCATCCGCGCCCTGGCCGACCTGCTGGGCCGTGATTTCGTGCCCCTCAACGAGGAGCACGGCGAACACAAGGGCAAGCGTGTCGCCATCATCGACGAGAAAGTCTGTATCGGCTGCACCCTGTGCATCCAGGCGTGTCCGGTGGATGCCATCCTCGGCGCCGCCAAGCAGATGCACACGGTCATCGAAAGCGAATGCACCGGCTGCGAACTGTGCGTGGCACCATGCCCGGTGGACTGCATCCACATGGTACCGGTCGAGACCGATGTCGAATCCTGGAAGTGGCCCAGCCCCGATGACCAGGCCAGCGACATGAACCTGCGGGAACTCATCCAGGCGGCGAAGGTATGAGCTACGACTTCAGCCACCTGCATCGCTTTCCCGGCGGCCTGCGCCTGGCGTCCCACAAGGACCTCAGCACCACCCGGCCGATCGCGCACCTGCCCCTGCCCAGGCGGCTGACCCTGCCCCTGTCCCAACACATTGGCCTTCCCGCCGTGCCACTGGTCGAGGCCGGCGAGCGGGTCTACAAGGGGCAGATGATTGCCGCCGCCGAGGGGTATATCAGCGCCCCGGTGCATGCCAGCAGCTCCGGCACGGTGGTGGCCATCGCCGAACTCCCGATACCACATCCCTCCGGCCTGTCCGCCCCCTGTATCGTCATCGATACCGATGGCAAGGATGAATGGTTGCCCACACTCGCCGGGGTGGATGACGTCCTGCTGCGGGACCCCGCTGAACTGCGCAACCTGATCCGCAATGCCGGCATCGTTGGCCTGGGCGGAGCCGGGTTCCCCGCCTCGGTGAAACTCAACACCGGACTCGAACGCAGGATCGACCTGCTGGTACTCAACGGTGCCGAGTGCGAACCCTATATCAGCTGCGATGACCTGCTCATGCGCGAGCGCGCCGCGGACATCATTGCGGGGCTGCGCATCCTGCGTCATGTGCTGAATGCCGCCCAGTGCGTCATCGGCGTGGAGGACAACAAGCCAGAGGCCATGGAAGCCCTGCGCGCTGCCCTGGCACAGGGTCCGGACGAGGGCATCCAAGTGGTGGCCGTGCCCACCCGTTACCCCGCCGGCGGCGAAAAACAGCTCATCCAGGTGCTCACCGGCCTCGAAGTCCCGAGCCAGGGCCTGCCGGCAGACCTGGGTATTCTTTGCCACAATGTGGGCACGGCGGCGGCCGTGTACCAGGCCCTGACCCGTGGCCATCCCCTGGTATCCCGTATCGTCACCGTCAGTGGGGATGGCGTCACCGAGCCGTGCAACGTCGAAGTGCCCATCGGCACCCCCATCGCCGAGCTCATCGCCTTTTGCGGCGGCTACACCCGGGATGTGCGGCGCCTGCTCATGGGCGGCCCCATGATGGGCATCGCGTTGCCCAGCGACCAGTTGCCGGTGATCAAGACCTGCAACTGCATCCTGGCCGCAACGGATGCCACCCTGGCTCCAACGAAGCCGCAGCTGCCTTGTATCCGCTGCAGTGAATGCGCCGTGGCCTGCCCCGCGAATCTGTTGCCGCAACAGCTCTACTGGCATGCCCATGCACGCGACCTGGACGCGGTGCAGGAATACGACCTGTTCGATTGCATCGAATGTGGCTGTTGCGCCCAGGTGTGTCCCAGCCACATCCCGCTGGTGCAATATTTCCGTTACGCCAAGACCGAAATCTGGGATCAGGAGCGTGAACGCGAGAAGGC
>SWCG01000678.1_pt1 | contig 12146 bp, 8 predicted proteins | sample 4690071 | NCBI WGS metagenome assembly SWCG01 (sample SAMN10267281, study PRJNA491770) | bioreactor metagenome | isolation source: DHS bioreactor inoculated with subseafloor sediment | place: Japan: off Shimokita Peninsula | collected 2012-10 | reverse complement strand
ATAAATCGCTTAATTTTCACGAATATTTCAAAAAACCCATTTTTTTTTAGTTGTCATCTCAGTACCTCGAGAAAATAGTTTCCCGTGGTTAAGTATACCAATGGAAATATTTATCACATTAATAAAAGTTATAATAGTAATAATAAAAAAAATCCGAGGTGGGTAGATGATGAGAATAAGCATGTCATTACCTAAAAAACTATTAAACGAATTTGACGATGTATTAAAAGACAGGGGATATAATTCTCGATCCAATGGAATCAGAGACGCCCTTAAAGATTACATAATAAGGTATCAGTGGATGAAAGAAATAGAAGGTGATCGAATGGGTGTGGTATCAGTTATATACGACCCCCACTCTACTGATGTGCTGGAAAACATTATGGACATCCAGCACAGTTTCCGTGAGGAGATAAATGCCACCATGCACATCCACATGAGTGAAAAAAACTGCATGGAAGTAATAGTGGTTAAAGGAGATGCTAATGGGATCCGGGACCTGACTGAACAACTAATGAGACTCAATGGTGTCGAACACGTAAAACTTACCACAACCGTCAGTACGGGAAAAACAAGTTAATGATAAATTAATTCCTCCATGATTACCAGTTCCATTAAAAACCAACTGCTGATAAGGTGGTAAAAGGGTCACTCTCTTACTGATTTGTGCAGGGGCCTAATCATTCAAACTAAGCCTACTTGTATAATTAGAAGTAAAGCTCATGATCCCAATTAATTACTCTTTTTTTCAAGGCGACGTAATGAATTGCCTAATAAATCCGGTTATGACGGATTTTTATCTTGTCGATGTATTGGCACCACATTCTCCACAGAATTTATCATCTCTTTTGAGTTCAGCTCCGCAACTAAAACACAAGAAAGTATCAGATGCATCTTTATCTAAAATTTTATTATAATCTCCAGATTCTACCCATTTTAATAATTCTGAAGCTCTTAAGACAGTCCAAGGATGGGTTTGCCACATAATTGTAGCTGCTTTTGCTACTTTATCTAAAGAATCATAGTCAAAGCTTTGAAATTCCCTGGCTTGTTTAATGAATTCTTCTGTATCAATAGTACTGAAATGAGTCTTAGGAGAACCTGCACTTTTCATCAATAATTTTATGTATGATTCAAAATCTTGACAAGCCAAAAGTCCGGCTCTATCAGCTGTTAATTCTGACATACGATACCATTGAAGTAAATAAGCCTCGACCCCCACGGCAATCATTTTCCCAACACCTAAGGTCGAACCACCTATTAAATCACCTACTAGTGGAAGGACTTTAGCCATATCATGATACATCATGTGGGTGCTTTTAATGTGTCCAACATTATGACCTAATAAACCAAGTAATTCATTCTCATTTTTGGATAGCCAATCAATAGCTCTTCTTGTAACAATAATCATGGGTTTCTCAGTTCCAACAGCATGTCCTTTGATTCCCCATCCCATTTCAATATATAGTTCTGGTATTAGGCTTAGGTTCAGGATTTTACATACATGTTTAAGTTTTTCCTGTATGTCTGGAAAATGAGTATCTGTCACTTTTAAATAACTACCTGTGTACTGAATTCTTAAAACTCTTTCTAGGCTATGTTTATAAAATTCGTTAGCTAGTTTATCAAACCCTTTTTGTTTTTTTAACGTGTCAAGAGCTTTTTTGTCCCAAGGATGTTCATATTCGCGTGGATTAAGCAATAAAAGTTCTTTTTGTTCCATTGAATCACCTATTAAGTTAATGAATTTTGATGGGATAATGTTCCCCCACATTCGCATTCATCACTAAAATCATCTGGTTTTTCGTCAGGTTGAAGTTCATAGTAACCCCCACAAACATCACAAACCAAGTATCCAAAATTCGATTCTATTCCATCCATTTGTTCGAAGAGTTCATCATCATTTTCCCGATTAGTAGATTTTTTACCACTTATGCTAGAATCAAGACTGGAGGCTGCTTTATCTAAAAATCCACCCATACCCTTCATTAACCCTTTACCAGAAGATTTTAAAGAATCAATTGTATCATCAACATTTACCGAATTTTTAGAGATAGGATTATTTGATTCAGTTTTTTCTTCGAATGATTCCCCACAGTTTGTGCAGAATTTTTTCTCAGGGGATATTCCAGTATTACAGTTTGGACAGAGATTTAAGTCTGGTTCATTTGAATTTATGTTATCATTAATTTCTACTGTTTTACCACATTCTGTACAGAATTTCTTCCCTAAGGGAATATTTGCGTTACAATTCGTGCAAGTTACAAACTGATTGGAATCTTCGTTCACACAAAAACCTCCTAATTTAAGATAATAAGAACAATGTAATGTTCAACATTAACATTATTAACTTTTTCGGAAATTATTCCTAACAAAAATCAATTATGCTACCAAATACCGCGTTAAAGAATAAATCAAAAGAAGAGTACTAAAACTATTATATCAATATTTTCGTACTCAAATGCTCAAATAATCGATAAATTATGGATTCGATCAAATCCAGTCTTTTTAGGCTGGTTATCCACATTTTGGGTATTCCCGTTTTCCCGTAGTATGCCCCTGCTAACTGGCCATAAATAGCACCAGTGGTGTCGGCATCTTCACGCTAAAAAACAGCCCTCCTCAAAAGTATCAGATTTATGGAAGGCCCACAGGGCTGCTTCCAAGGATTTAACCACAAAACCACGCCCACGTATCTCCTGTGGTTCTTTATCTTTAAAAGAACCACTGGCCACCTCGTTAATCTCCTTTAATAGTGGTTTTTCATCCCAGTATCCAGGTACAGGGGAGTAGTGGGGTGAGAGGATTTCTTCCTTGGATTTACCCATAAGTGCCCCGTGTATTAATCCTCCCATGTAGCGGCAGGCATCCACTGCTAGGGGATGGTTGTGGGTGGTTCGTGAAGATTTACCTGAGATTTCCAGTGCCTTTAAGGGGTGGGACATGTAGAAGAGTGGTACTGGTGCCAGGCGCATCAGTGAACCGTTGCCTGCTGAGTATTCATGGTCCGGTCCGGAGTAGGGTTCCCCAGTTTCTGCAAATTTCATCAATGCCTGGCGGGTGGTGTTACCAATATCGAAGCATTCATTGGTAACTGATAGGTGTCCCTCCTGGTACCAGCGCAGGTATCTTTGCATCTGATCCACCGGATCAAAATCCATGGTCTTGATGAGGCTTTCGGCCAGGCAAAGGGCCATGGAGGTATCATCAGTCCACATGCCAGGGTCCAGATTGAAGGGTCCTCCACCGATCATATCCTTTACTGGCTGGAAGGTCCCGGGATCAGTGAACTCCAGGGGAACACCCATTGCATCCCCCACTGCCAAACCAATAATAGCACCGTGGAATCGGTCTTCAATTTCTCCCCGGATACCCTTTAACCTCACCAGAAGATCCATGATAATTCCGTTATCGATCATTTCTCCCAGTAATCCCTCAGTGATTCTTTCGGACCTTACGATGGTGGTGAATAACTTCTGTAATACAGTAATATCCGCGGTGGCCAGTAGTTCACGGTTATCAATGTATTTTTCTCCCTCTCCAATCCACTGGGTCCAGTCAAAATCAATTATCATGTTCAGGTGATATAGGTCCTGACGAAACTTATCCACAGTTTCTGAATAGCTTAAGTACGGAAACTGGGGTGGTTTGTTAATTAACTGGTAGAATTGGTTATTCTGGTCCTGGAAGTAGGGTAAGTATTCTAGTAATGCGGCAATATCGTGGATGTTGGGTATTATTAGAGTCATATTTAGATTGTTCTATCACATGATTATATGATTTTAGACGTTTTTTCAGGATTATTTTTTAGTTTAACTGATGAAACATAACGTTGGTTTTGAGTGAATGCTGCAGTTTTCCCGGTCTTAGTTTTATTGTCATTTATGATGTCATTTTCAAGTGTAATCGTTTGTTCTGAATTAGGGGCTGAGAGGAAAAACACTTAATGATAATAACCGATCCTATTTTTAGAACCTTTAACTTCAAGACTTTTTAACAGATTTAAAAGTTCATTTCTAGTTTTTTCATCTACTTCAACATTATTAATGCCTCTTTTAGATAGCAGAACTTTTTCTACTTTTCCTAAAATTCTAGGAATATGTTTATCGATTTTTCCATGAGAGTAGAATCCAAGATAATCTACAGGTCTAAAAGCACGATTAGGCTGGCACATATAAACAGAATGCTTGAAATATTCATCCAAGGCGAACTTTGCAGCTACAATCACCGCATCATTCGTTCTGATTAAATAATCAGATTTAGATTCCTCAATTGAGATAATTGGTTGAGGTATTGATTCTAATAGGTTTTTCTGAGTTTTCTGGATTGATATAGTCATCTTCTGAAGATGTGGTAAAATCCATTCTGAAGGATTACCTTCGTGTAATTCATATTGGAAATTAAAATTTTCCCCTGTTGCATCTACTCGGAGTGTCTTAACGGCTCCACAATGGTAAAAAAAGTTTATTTTTCTTCTAAGTAATTTTTCCCACCAACCAGGATCAATAATACCTTTAATTTCAGCAAATTCCAGATCTTTTGCAAATGATAAATTAGTAGGAGATTCTTTTAGGGGTGTTTTATTAACACGGAAATCAATTGTTTCAGTACCTTTGAGACCATTACATTTATTGCATAGAGTTTGTAAGTTATCGTCGGAATTATCCATTTTATAGTAGGAAGGATTGATATGGTCCACTTGTAATTTACGTTTTGAGTATTCACCGCAACATAAGCAGAGATACCCATCTCTTCTTTTTATTCTGTCTTTGTCTTCTTCTGTAAGTTCCTGTGATAATATTTTTTTAACAGCGTTTTCTGCTGCAAACCCAAGTTCATGACCTTTATTTTCATCAGCTATTTTTTGAAGAAGATTAAATATTGAATCATGAATTTCTTCTTCAATAGCTAATTCGGCAAGGGAATTACAGGCATTTATTTTTTCTTGAAGTGTGCCATTTTGAAGAATTTTTACCAATCTTTCTTCCTCACTAGCAATTCCTTTGCCATTATTTTCCCCATTTAAATACCATTCTACACATGAGTTGTACTGTGATTTGAATAAATCGTAATTATAATATAGGGTACTCCAGATCTGTTCCGGATTGTCATATAAACTTCTAAGTTTTGTATCTACGGTCCTGGGACCATAATCTGCCTCAACGTATTCCTTTACAATGTTGTCTAAATCATATTTGTCTCTTTCTTCAAATTTAATGAATTTAGGTGGATTATTATCTTTATCTTGACCGATATGGAGAGCTATTCTAAATATATTCCTTAAAATATCTCTGTCAATTTGCTCATTTTCTGGTTGGAAAAATTTTTGATTCCATATATTAACTTCTTCTGCACAGTCTTTTAGGCGAATACTTTCATCATCGAATTTTTCAAAGTTTTTATCCTTAAGATATTCAATTAAAAGTTCATAACCTTTAGCATTATCTTCAAATACCATTATCAATTCTTTAGTTTTTCCATCACTTCCATCTGATTTTCTACTTTCATTGGATCTAAAGAAATCAACCTGATACCAACCAATAGGCATAGACTTGTTAAAAGAGCCAGTAATTGTTTCTCCTGAACCTAATTTTTCAATCAGGTCTTGGACTAATTTCACGGAAATTAAATCCCATGGCGGTGATACAGTTGTTTCATCAGCTATTGCTCTTCCTGCACCCCACTTTTCAGAGTCCCATATAGCCCAGTTAATCTGTTGTTTCCAATTATCTATGAAAAATACCAGATTAGCATCTTCACTACCACCAAATTTAGGGCCACGTAAAGCACGACCTACCATTTGAGTTAATAAAATTTCACTGGTTGTTTGACGAGTAAGGAATATACTATCCACATCGGGTACATCGGTACCTTCTGTAAGCATTTTAATATTAATAATTACATCAATTTCATTGTTTCTGAATTTATCTAAAGCTTCAGTATTTGCTTTTTGGCGCCCCGTAGCTGAATACATCACATCTGAACGGATGTTCTTATCTAAAAGGAGTTTATTCAGATATTCGCATTGTTCAAAGCGATCTGCAAAAATAATAGTTTTATTATATTTATCCTTATTGTTGACGTAGGTATCAACAATATGTTGGTTTCGATTTTTATTGGCAGCTAACGTTTTAATCATTTTCTGCGGTATATCTTTCTCATAATCCCTGACTAACCTTTGATATTGTCTTTCATCTAATTCTTGTTCAATATGAGTTTTAGATTCTGTAATTTTGGGTTTAGCCAGGATTTTTTCTAAGATTAAACCATCAATGGGTGCTTGGTAGATAATTTCTTGGGGAAAAATCTCTTTTAGCCATCCTTTTTTTTCTTCATCATTATAGGTAGGAGTGGCAGTTAATCCTAAAATACGAATTTCAGGAAATCTTTCCCTTAATGATTCTCTGACATCATCAGAATTATCCCCGATGAGTAATTTACGATAGGTGGGTGCAGGGGCGTGATGTGCCTCGTCAAATACCACAATTAATTTTCCATCTGCAGATTTTAAAAATTCTTCCAATTGAGGGTGGTTCTTTTTATAGGCATTTGTGATGGTTTGTAATGTTGCAATGATAATGTCATCAGTCTTTTTAATCTGATTCACATTAAAATTATTTGAAGCACCAGAAACAACCCTAATTTTTATATCATCCTTATTCTGAATAAATCCAACTTCATATCCTCCTTTAGTTTTATCTTTTGGAATAAAACTGTAAAAAGCCTGTTCTAATAAGTGATGAGTGTGAGCTAACCACAATACTTTATAACCATCAGATAATGGCTTCTGACACAAAAATCTAACCGCAGTGAATGTTTTACCACTACCGGTAGGTAAAACCATTATTGTACCTGCAGGAAATTCTTTAGATTTAAACCAGTCATTGAGCTTATATATAGCACTTTCCTGGTGTTTTACCGGTCTTCTAGTGGACAGTTGGTCACGGCATTCGTCAAGATCAGCGTAGAACAAAAAATCTGCTTTTTCTTTAGTTTTCATTTTTAAACCCCAATTTAACCCCTATTAATAATTTATCTCATTTAAAACTTGATTTAAAAAATTTTCAATATGGTTTTCGTCTTGACTTACACTTTTTCCGGGTGTAAGGGGAAAAGCACCAACAGAAGGCAATATAGTTGATGATTCACGATAAATTTTCGTTTTTCTACCAGGATATAAAACATATGCACCTAGGGTATCTTTAATAGCATCTTTGTACGTGTGCATCTTGTAAATATCTTCACTTTTAAATGTGGTTTTAATATCACACTTGTATTTAGCATCAAAATGTAGTAAAAAGCTTTGATTATCAGTAGTAATCATTAAAGAGTAATCAGGCCTCATGGAAAGAGAGTAAGAATATGATTCTAATTCTGATCTCGAATATGTATTATTATAAGTTAATTCTAAGTTAAATTCATTCTCATCTTTAACTATGAAGAATTTTTGGGAAGATTTCATCCCCTTTTTTATTTTAATTGACCATTCTTTCCTGTTGAACTCAAAAATAGACTCATAATTTGTTCTTGATTTCTGAAGTTGGCTCAGTATTTTAGTCAGTTTAAGATAGCACCAATATTCATAAAGATCACTTAACTTTTTCTGATAACCCTTAATGTCTTCTTTAACTTCTTCCCATTGGAAATTAAAGGCAAATTCAAAAATTAAAAAATAATCTAGGATTTCCCGGTATCCTTCTTTTTTCTGTAAGACCTGGGAATTAGAAGGCATATGGCATAGTTCTCCAACATCTTTAAGCCAGCCATCTAATGTAAATTCCTGAATGATTTCATTATATTCCCTAATTTTTTCAACGGGGTACCCATCTTTATCTTTAGATTTAACATAAATGTTCATTTCAATTATAAGTTCATGTAAAAGTCCTAAAAAATATTTCACAAAACGATTTTCAGGAGTGTCTCGTGTTTCTAGGTAATCTTTTTGACTAATTCTTTTCGGGATATAATTTCCCATCTGAGATGGCCAGTTAAGAGGTGTTTGGTTGGTTTTTGACAAATTTCCAGGATTTGTTATAATGTTTATTAAATCTGAAGGACCTATTGCTGAAGCAAAGGTTGTGGGAACAGTTTCAACATATTGTTGTAAGATTTTATGAGGATCTCTCCTGATGTAACCATAGGCGCTTAAAAGGTTTTCAGGGCGGAAAATATATTCTAAAAACATGAAATCTTCGTAAAAGCTTTTATTCACTCTTTGTTGAAAATTTATGTATTTAAATGTAGGTGATTTTTCATAAAAAATTAGTCCAGATGCAGCCTTTGCCAGATCAGCAATCATAGATGGATAATGTTCTTCATAGTTCATCTTTTTGGAACGAACTTCAAAGGGAATCCTAATAGATTTTACACTATCAACTTCAACATCAAAAAAAGATTGACCAACATAACTTCTGAAATTAAGAATTCCACCATACAAATCTTTATCAAAAGTTAGAGTGGTTAAAACTGGTATTTTATCGACTTTTTTAAGAGAAGGGAATCTGATTTCAGATACGTTGGATTTTTCAGGAGTAAATATTATTTGATAATCTGTTTCTTCCAGTAGGAAGATATTATCTGAATCTTGAAATAATAAAGGGGTATGATTGTCAAGTTTACAGACATTAGGAACATGTTTAAAACAAATTTCGCAATTATTAATTTGTTCTGTGAACTCTTTAACTGGGGATCCATGGTCTTTTAATACATTTATTTTCAGAACTCCAAGTGGGTTACCTTCATTGTCATTGAGGTTAAAAATGATTTCCTGGGTTGACATCGTAAAACCCTAGTTAGTGAATGATACAAAACGTTTTTCTTGGAGAGTTTTACCCATCCACTGAAGTTTTTTAGCACTGGTAGGATAGAATAGGTTTGCATCGTTTAATTCCTGTAAATACCATGTAGTATCTGATTCACTATTACAACATAAATTAAATAGTTTCTCCAGAACAACATCCAATTCACGTTGAGATCCATGCATTTTTGGGAGCATTTTTTGCATTATCTGGGCATCAAAGTATCTTCGCCAGTTAGTCCATTTAACTGGTTTATTTTCATAGATCCAAGCTACATACATAAAGCGGAGTATTTCATCAATTACACGGAAACCAAAGTCAAAACCAGCTTCTGATAAAGTATCCTGGAATTGGTGTAGTTCTTCAGCTAAAAATGTCCACAGATCGGCTCCTTCTGGAATCTGAACATGAATTAAAGCATCTTGCAGATAATCAATTTTTGCTTCACGAATCTCCTTGTTAGATAAGGGATCTTCTAGATATTCAACATCACCTTTGAAATTATTATCCTCAAATTCGCCGAGAATGTAATTCTTAGCAGGGTAAGTAGCAAATTCTATAGTATTTGCTCGATCTAAAACCTTAGGGCTAAACATGTAAGTAGTTTCGTCAACATTAACTGTTCCAACAACGAAAACGTTATCCACGATTTTTAAAGTTTCAGGAACTGTTAATTCATTTTCTCCATTATTGTTTGAGTGTAGAGGTATGCTTTTACCACTTTCCATGGCGGATAAGAAATCAGCAAAGTATCTTTCAACATGGGAAAGGTTCATTTCATCCAAAATTAGCAAATATGGATTATTTTTATCATTTTTGGCTTTTAATAGAAGTTCTAAAGAAGGAGTATTCTGATAATCCTGGATGATAACGTTATAAAAACCAAGCAAATGGCGGTTTTCAGTCCAGTTTGCCCCAACAGGTATGATCTGATGGTTACCTTTATTTTTATGTTCTAAATATTCAGCGAATAATTGTGCGATTTTTGTCTTACCAGTCCCTGAGTTACCGGTCAAAATAACAAACGGTTTAACTTTTAAAGATAATAAAAAGTTTTCGAGGATTTCTGGTTCATAAAGATATTCTTTAGCCGATAAAAATTCTTTAAAATTTTTGAAATTAGTTATAGGAGGATAGATTTTTTTGGATAACCATTTTTTATACTTTTCAGAATCTTTAGCGTAATATCCCCAGTCTTTATCACATAGCCAATGACAAAATACATCAAAAACTTCAAAATTGCCTAGTATAGGAATATGTTCTGATATATCTCCCACTAATTTTTTAAGTTTACTTAAATTATCAATATAATTGTTTAAATTACCATCAATTGAATCTGGAATATCTAAAATATCAGATAGGAAATTAAAGGTTGCTACTGTTTTATTGTTGATATACCAATAATCAGAATTTAAATAGTAAAATACGGAACTAAATATTCCTGATTGAAAACCTTTGTAATCTTTGGCTTTGAATGTTCTGATTAATTCTTTTTGTTTGTTTACTTCATCCGTGACTATCAATTCCTTTAATAAATTGAATACATCTAATGTGATTTCAGGGATATTTTCCGCTGGATTTTTAAATGCTCCAAAAACTTTAACTCCCGCTGGAGCTACTGAAAATCTTTTGATGGGTAAAATATAGTTTATAATGGGATCAGAAGTATCATAAACAATATTTTCATCTTTTCTTATTAAATTGAAGTATTTTTTAACCTCATCACGTTCTTTGTTATGCAATAATAAATGTTCAATACCTATATCGGTAGTTAAATAGTTTTCATTAAATTCTTTGAATAAATGGCGTATGATCTCTATAGATATTTTCTCATAGAAATTATTAGCTAAAAGTTTAATTAAATCCCCTAATTCCTTTTCTGCATCTTCATCCCAATAGATAACATTTCCTGAATATTCTGGGTCTTTACCAGTTAGATGCATAGGCGTAATCCGGCTACACATCCAAAATACATATCCTGCACTATTTTCCACTTTTCTATCAGTTTCAAATGGTAGAGAAGTTTCTTTAATATGTTTTAAAAGGTCTCTATCACAATATTTACATTCTGGATGTTTCTCTTCTTTACAAAGGAATTCACTCTCATTTTTAGTATAATTCCAAACAACTTTATTGGTTAAATCGCAGGTTGGAGCATAAAATCTTGATCGCTTTTCTTTTTGAAGAATTTGCATTGCAGTTTTAATTGCAGGATTATCCAGGGCAAGTTTAAAATAAAATTTCTTAGTTTCTCTATTATAACTGTGAGTGAATAGCTCACTTTTTGCCACATTTTTAACCAGTTCCAGGCCTAAATCTGTTAATTCAAGTGTGTCAGGGTTAATTAATTTTAAATTTCGGGCGGAATCGAGGTTTAGTTTCGGACTATTTTTTTTATTAGCCCTTTGATAATATGCTTTCCAATAGTTGCCATTATCACCGACCTTTCCTCTTAAAAGATTAAAAAGCTCTTCTTCGTTTATATTAGGATTTTCATTTATTAGATAACAAATATCTCGGACAATATGGGCTCTGCCCCATCCTACTGTAAATGCACGTTCATCAATTGAATTATATTTAATTATATTTTCAACATCTCTTCTTTGTTGGGGATTTTTATCGATAATAAGTCCTATTAGTTCAGAAAATTCTTCATCAGACATTTTGAAGTGAGAACCCCGGAATCCCATCCGAACCGCACTCCACTGACTTAAAATTGGATTATCTCTAAGTTCTTGGAGTGATATTGGTTTATTAAATTCTAACAATTTTTCAACGTTAACCGCAGGTCGGTTCCATTGTTCTCTGATGTTAGGATCTTCAAAAGGATCTGTAAGGGCTTTTAATATAAAACCAATGATAATTTCTATTTACTTTGTTTTTTAGTTTAAGTTTTAATTTTGTATTGGTTTTTTTGAGGTTTTCTTTTGGTTTTTTGGTTAGTTTTGTGTATTGTTGTATTTTTTTCATGATTATTGTGGGTTATTTGATGATAGCGTTCGCTAGTTTGTCTGATTTGTAGGTTAGGGTGTTTAGTTGTAGTAGGTTGTAGCTGAAGCAGTTGAATATGTTTCGTGTGTGGTTTCGGATGATGTTTGTGAGTCGTGTGTGTCCGGAGTGGAATATGGTTTTGATTACGGCGTATGGGCGTTCTCCTGGTGATCTTTTGCGTGATATTCTTTTATTTCTCATTTTGTCATGTATTTTTAGTGGATGGCCGCGTGTTGCGCGGTTCATGGTGGCGTTGTGTCCTTTGCATTGCCCTCCAAAGTATCCACGGTCACGATACATGATTTCATCTTGTTGGGATAAGTCAATTTGACTATCATGCACTTTAGCAGTTGTTGT
>SWCG01001157.1_pt1 | contig 12225 bp, 9 predicted proteins | sample 4690071 | NCBI WGS metagenome assembly SWCG01 (sample SAMN10267281, study PRJNA491770) | bioreactor metagenome | isolation source: DHS bioreactor inoculated with subseafloor sediment | place: Japan: off Shimokita Peninsula | collected 2012-10 | reverse complement strand
TGCCTTGTAATACTAACCACTGTTGTAGCAAGGTATGTGCCAGGGTGCTTGAAGTTGTTGTATCTATCTAAAATAGAGAAGGATTATTGTGCGGATGCCCTCCTGGGCATGGATCTCCCCAGACAGGTTGTAAAAATTATGGACAACCAAAATATCGACCAAAGCGCTGGTCAGGGCGGGGGGCGTATCATTAAAATGTACAAACATCGTATAGGAAATGTATAATAATGGCACTTGGCCCGCTCCGGGCGAGACTTTTGGAGGTGATCCGATGCGCGACCATCGATTCAACGTTCCCCTGGATACGATCCCGGTCGGCGTCAGCGCCTGCCTGCTGGGCGCGAAGGTGCGCTTCGATGGCGGCCACAAGCGCGATGCCTTCATCGACGATGTGCTGGGCGGATATTTCCAGCTGGTCCCCTTCTGTCCGGAGGTAGCCGTGGGCATGGGCACCCCGCGCCCGCCCATCCGCCTGGTGGGTACTGCGGAGGCGCCCCGCGCCTTGGGCACTCGCGACCCGAACCTCGACTACAGCCTGCCCCTGCGTGCCTATGGCGAGCGCGTGGCGCGTAAGCACGATGAGCTGTGCGGCTTCATCCTCAAGAAGGGATCACCCAGTTGCGGACTCGAGCGGGTGAAGGTCTACACCGAACAGGGCATGCCCCATGCCCAGGGGCGCGGGCTGTTTGCCGACGAACTGATACGCCATCAGCCACTGCTGCCGGTGGAGGAGGAGGGCCGCTTGCACGATCCCGTGCTGCGCGAGAATTTCATTACCCGCGTCTATGTCTATGCCCGCTGGCGCGCCTTCCGGCAGCAGGGTCTCAGCAAGGCCGGCCTGGTGGATTTCCATGCCTGCCACAAGCTGGTGCTCATGGCCCACAACCCGCAGGGCTACCGCGAACTGGGCCGGCTGGTGGCCCGTGTGGGGCTGGAGCCGCTGGCGGACCTGGCCGAGTGCTATATCGAGCGGTTGATGGAGCTGTTGCGCCAGCGCGCCACCCGCAACCGCCATGTGAACGTGCTGCAGCACCTCACCGGTTACCTGCGCAAGCGGATCGACCCGGAGGACCGGGCCGAGCTGCACGACAGCATCCAGTCCTACCGGCGCGGTGACGTGCCGCTGGTGGTGCCCATGACCATGCTGCAGCACTATTTCCGGCGTCATCCCGATCCCTATATCGCACGCCAGGTGTACCTGCAGCCCCATCCGCGGGAACTGGGCTTACGCAATGCCCTCTAGCGGGTCTGCTTGATCTGCTCCCATGCGGCCAGGGCACGGGCCCGGCTGGCGGCCAGGTCGACCATGGGGGCGGGATAGTCCCGCCCCATTTCGATACCGGCCGCATCCAGCACCGGGGCCGGTGCCTCCCAGGGACAATGGATCCACTTGGCCGGCAGCTGACCCAGTTCCGGTACCCAGCGCCGCACATAGGTGCCGTCGGGGTCGAAGCGTTCGCCCTGGCGCACCGGGTTGAAGATGCGGAAGTAGGGGGCCGCGTCGGCGCCGCAGCCGGCCACCCATTGCCAACCCATGGTGTTGTTGGCGAGGTCGGCGTCCACCAGGGTATCCATGAACCAGTCGGCGCCCTCCTGCCAGGGGATGCGCAGGTTCTTGGTCAGCAGGGAGGCGGCGATCATGCGCACCCGGTTGTGCATCCAGCCGCTGTGCCAGAGTTCCCGCATGCCCGCATCGACGATGGGAATGCCCGTCTGCCCGCGTTGCCAGCGCCGCAACGACTCGCCGTAGTCCCTGGCCCAGGGGAATTGTGCAAAGCGGCGGTCCAGCGGTTCACGGGCGGTGTGGGGAAAGTGATGCAACAGCTGGTGGGCAAAATCGCGCCAGGCCAGTTGGCGCTGGAAGGCCTCGATGGCGGCGAGCGTGCCCGGCCGGGCATGCTGCTGGCCCCAGTCTGATAGTGCGGTCCATATCTGGCGCGGACTGATTTCGCCGAAATGCAGATGGGGGGAGAGCCGCGAGGTGCCGGGCAGGCCGGGTCGGTCGCGGTCGGTGGGATAGTCCACCAGGGCTTCCGTGCAGAAACGCTCCAGGGACTGCCAGGCACCTGCTTCGCCAGGCACCCAAATGTCGGGAAAGGCCGCATCCCAGGGGATGGCGGGCAACAGTTGTAACTCGGCCAGGGAGAGGGAATCCACCTGGGGTGCCTCCCCGTCGGGCCACGCCAGCGGGGTGTTGGAAGCTTCCGTGACACCGGTTCGCTGCAGGGCCTTCCAGTAGGGGGTGAATACCCGGTAGGGCGTGCCGTCGGCCTTCAACAGCTGCCAGGGTTCGCGCAGCAGGTTGCCGGGAAAGTCCTGTACGTCGAGCCCGGCGTCTCCCAATTCTTGTTTCAGGGTGCGATCCCGGGCCAGGTGGCGGGGCTCGTAGCGCCGGTTCCAGAACAGCTTGTGGGCACCGAGTTGCCGTGCCACTGCCAACAGCTCCCGGGCGGGATCACCACGGCGCAGCAACAGGCGGCTGCCCTGATCCCGCAGATCCCGGTCCAGGGCGGCCAGGCTGTGGTGCAGCCACCAGGCGCCGGCGCTGCCCACGGGAAGCTCCCCATCGGTCACCTCCTGAATATAAACGGGCACGGGCACCAGGCCGGCTTCGAGGGCGGCCCGCAGCGCGGGATTGTCGCCAAGACGCAGGTCACGGCGCAGCCAGACCAGGGCATATTCCATGACTGGACTCAGGCGCCTGCCAGGATGGTGTCGATGATCACCAGTGCCTCCTGGTGGTCCTCGCCCACCACGATGGCCCCCGTTGCCTCGATGTCCCGGCGGGCGAGTTCCGATTGACTGCCGCCCACCAGTACCGGGTTCCCGATCGCTCCCCGCAACGCGGGCAGGTCGGTACTGTACATCTTCTTCTTGACCAGTCGTGAGGAAGAGGACAGCACGACGGCGTCACAGGGCTGGCGGGCCAGCACCGGGGGAATCTGTTCCAGGGGCAGGTTGGCGCCCAGCACCAGTACCTGGTAGCCATGGCTGACGGCGGCCAGGGCGAACAGCAGCAGGCCGATTTCATGGTATTCGCCAGGCAGGCAGGCCAGCAGCAGGCGCGGTCCGCGGCCGCGGCTGTTCAGGTGCTGGATGCGGGCGCCGAGCTTGTTGCGCAGGTACACGGAAAAAAAGTGCTCCTCGGCGATACCGGCGGGGCGATCCTGCCAGCGGTCACCAAGCTCGATCAACAAGGGCTTGGCCAGGCGCGTGCTGACCAGCTCGGCGGGATAGAGGGAAAGGGCATCATGATAGGCCGCGTCCAGGGCTGCCTCGTTGAAATCTTCGATGGCCGCCAGCATGCGCTGGCGATAGCGCCCCCAGATATCCCCCTGCCCCGGGGGTTCCCGTCCGCCGGGTATGGTCTGGGCCGGGTCCAGCAGCGGCGCCACCTGGCTGATGGCCAGGCCGCGTTCGAGCAATTCCACGGTGCGCTGGATGCGTTCGATGTCCTCGCGACTGTACAGGCGATGGCCCTTGGGTGTGCGTCGTGGCCGGATCAGGCCGTGGCGTCGTTCCCAGGCGCGCAGGGTGACCGCGTTGACGCCCGTGAGACTGGAAACGGTGCGGATGGGATAGAGGCCATCCGCGTCACTGTCCGGTAGATCCATGGCTCGAGTCGCCTCCTGGGGCGTGATATTTGAGATACACAACTTGTATAAGTATTGTATTACCATTGCCGGGATGATGCGAACAAATGCCTTGCGCCATGCACTTTTGCGCTCGATCTGCGATAATGCATGTCTTCGCCCCCGTGCCAGATTCTTGTTGAGATTTACGCATTAACAGACTGAATTTAATGAATAAGACAAAGACACCGCCCAATACCGACGATTTGCGCATCGTGGCCATCCGCGAGGTGGTGCGCTACGCCGAGCTGCAGGAGGAATTCCCCATCACCCCGGAGGCGGCGCAGGCCACCCAGGAGGCACGGCAGGCGATCCATGACATCCTCCACGGCCAGGATGACCGCATGCTGGTCATCATCGGTCCCTGTTCCATCCACGACCCGGAAGCGGCGCTGGAGTACGGTCGGCGGCTGAAGGCGGTCAAGGACCGACTGGCCGGTGACCTGCTCATCGTCATGCGGGTCTATTTCGAGAAGCCCCGTACCACCGTGGGCTGGAAGGGGTTGATCAACGATCCCAATCTGGACGGCAGCTTCGAGATCAACAAGGGCCTGCGCCTGGCGCGCAAGCTGCTACTGGATCTGAACAATCTGGGCATCCCGGCGGCCACGGAATATCTCGATCTCATGAGTCCCCAGTACATTTCCGACCTGGTGAGCTGGGGCGCCATCGGTGCCCGTACCACGGAAAGCCAGGTACACCGCGAATTGGCCTCCGGCCTGTCCTGTCCGGTGGGTTTCAAGAACGGCACGGACGGCACCTTGCAGGTCGCCATCGATGCCATTCGTTCGGCCTCCCAGCCGCACCAGTTCCTGTCCCTGACCAAGGCCGGGCATTCAGCCATCTTCGCCACCTCGGGGAACGAGGACTGCCACATCATCCTGCGCGGCGGACGCGAGCCCAACTACGAGGCCACCCATGTGGACGAGGCGGCACACCAGCTGGTGGCGGCGGGATTGGCGCCGCGCCTGATGATCGATTTCAGTCATGGCAACAGCAGCAAGGAATTCAAGCGCCAGCTGGACGTGGGGGCGAATGTCGCGGCCCAGGTGGCGGCGGGTGACGACCGCATCATGGGGGCCATGATCGAAAGCCACCTGTGCGAGGGGCGTCAGGACGTACTGCCGGGTCAGGACCTGGCGCATGGCCAGAGCATCACCGATGCCTGCATCGGCTGGGAGGACAGTGAGCGGCTGCTGGAACAGCTGGCCACGGCCGTGCGGCAACGGCGCCTGAGCGCCAAGACGGCGGCGCGCAATCGCGCCGAGGCGTAGATTGCCCTGTCGGGTGGTCGGGCAGGCGGGTAGCTTGGAAACCGAACTGAAGGCACTGCTCGAACATCCTGATTTTCAGGAAGGCAGTCATTGGCGAACGCGCCGGGTCGAGGCCGGCCAGGCGGTTTTCCGGGAGGGTGAGACAGGCTCCGAGCTGTATCTCATCCTGCAGGGGAGCGTGCGGGTGTTGGGGGATGTGGAGCTGGATACCCGCAGCCGTATCCAGCCCGGCTTCTGTGACCTGCCGGCAGGTGCCCTGTTCGGTGAACTGGCCCTGTTCGACCGGGAGCCCCGCTCGGCCACGGTGGTGGCGGTGGAGGACGTGGAGTTGGTGGTCATCGATGGCGAGCAATTGCTGCGTTTTTTCGACGCCAACCCTGAAATTGGCTATAACATGCTGAAAAAAATGCTGTCGGTCACCGTGGGGCGCTTGCGCTCCACCAACAAGAAGCTGGTGTCCCTGTTTGTCTGGGGGCTCAAGGCGCACCGGATCGAACAGCACTTGTAGTTTTTTTAGGGCGCCGGTTGGTGCCCGCAGCAGGATATGGGGTCCCCGAAACCGGGGTTGCGGAGTGCGCCAATGGGATATCCGGCGTCCATGCGTTCATTAATTAAGGCTTTAGGCTGCCAGCCGATACGGTGAACGGAGGGCAGGTGGCCTTGCGCCGATCATCAGTCCGCCATCCACGCTGAAACAAGAATCAATGACGCCCATGTTGGCAGTGGGGCGCGGGAAGCAGTTCGATCATGGCAACCATCAGGATTTTCAAGCATTACATTCCAACCCAGTTTCTGTTGCTGGGGCTGCTGGAAGTGGTATTGCTGATCATCGCCTTCCACATCGGGGTAGAGCTGCGTTTCCTGGAGGCCACCCCGGCGGTGCGGGAGCATGTGCAGCCCCTGTTCCCCAAGTCGATCACCTTCGCCCTGGTCGTGGTGCTGACCATGATCGGCCTGGGGCTGTACCAGCGCAGTCTTCGCGAAGGCATGGTCTCCATGCCTTCGCTTTTGGGCGCGAGTTTCCTGGTCAGTATCGTCCGCCCTGACCCTGCTGTATTACCTGTTTCCCGGCCTATACCTGGGTCGTGGTGCCCTGTCCATGGCCCTGCTGGTGGCGCTGCCCCTGCTGTTGGCCCTGCGTTTCTACTTCTTCAGGATCGTGGACCAGGATCTGCTCAAGCGCCGCGTGCTGGTACTGGGGGCCGGAGAGAAGGCGAGCATGATCAGCCGGCTGCGGCGCCAGACCGACCGGCGCGGCTTTCGGGTCGTGGGCTATGTGCACATGTCCGGTGACCAGGACCTGCCCGACGAGGATCGGGTGGAACAGGAAAAGGTGATCAACCTCGGCATGCCCTTGCCGGAGTACGTGCGCAAGATGCAGGTGGACGAGATCGTGCTGGCGGTGGATGATCGGCGCAATGCCATGCCGGTGGATGATATTCTCGACTGCAAGATGGATGGCGTGGAGGTTTGTGACCTGCTCAGCTTCTTCGAGCGCGAGGCGGGCAAGGTTTTGCTGGATATCCTGCAGCCCAGCTGGATGTTCCTCTCCGACGGTTTCGACCAGGGCATCCTGCGCAGCTTTTCCAAGCGGGCCTTCGACGTGGTGTTCGCCCTGGCCTTGCTCCCGGTGCTGCTGCCGTTGATGGCACTGGTGATGCTGGCGGTATACCTGGAGGACCCGAGGGCCGGTTCCATCCTGTTCAGCCAGGTGCGGTTGGGACTCAACAACCGTCCGTTTACCATTTACAAGTTTCGCAGCATGACGGTGACCGCGGAGGAAGACGGCGTGGCGCGTTGGGCTTCCAAGAACGATGCCCGCATCACCCGGGTGGGTTCCATCATCCGCAAGGTGCGGTTGGATGAACTGCCGCAGATCTTCAATGTCCTGCGTGGTGACATGAGCTTCGTTGGACCGCGCCCGGAGCGCCCCGAGTTCGTCAGTCAGCTGGAGGAGACCATCCCCTATTACCGGGAGCGTCACCGGGTCAAGCCCGGACTCACGGGTTGGGCTCAGATCCGCTACCAGTACGGCTCCTCGGAACGGGATGCCTTCGAAAAGCTGCAGTATGATCTGTACTATGTGAAGAACCACGGCGTCTTTCTGGATCTGCTGATTCTGCTTACCACCGCCGAGGTGGTGTTGTGGGGAAAAGGTGCCCATTGAGCCGTGACGGACCTACGATAGTGCAACAGGATACAGGCACATAAGCAGGGACCATGTCGATCGGAACCATCAGTTATACTCTCGGGGCGCTGGCCTTCCTGTTACTGACGTTGATGTTGGTGACCGGCTGGCGTGGACGCCTGCAGGGCGGACTGTTGCTGGCGGCCTGTGCCGGCACCACGGTCTGGGCCCTGGTGTTGGCCCTGCAATCCCACCTGTCCCTGCCGGGCACGGCGATACAGTTTGCCGAGACGCTGAAGGCCGTGCTCTGGTTTGCCTTCCTGTTGAAGCTGCTGTCCACGGTGCAGGGTGGACAGCGTGGGCTGGCCCGCATACCCCTGGCGCTCTACACCCTGGCCGCCGCCCTGGTGCTGTTTCCCCACCTGTCTCCCCATTGGCTTGCGGCGCCGCAGATCTCCAGGATTCTGCTCGCCGGCTACCTGGCCCTGGCCGTGGGTGGCCTGTGGCTGGTGGAAATGCTCTATCGCAACACACCCGTTTCCCAGCGCTGGTCCATCAAGTTTCTCTGCCTGGGTATCGGCGGCATGTTCTCCTACGACCTGTTCCTTTATTCCCACGGCCTGCTGTTCGGCCAGCTCAGTCCCGGGCTCTGGCATGCGCGGGGAGTGATCCACGCACTGGTGGTGCCGCTGATCGCCATTTCCGTGGCGCGCAATCCCGAATGGTCCTTCGAAATGTTCGTGTCACGCAAGGTGGTCTACCACACTGCCTCCCTGGTCGGCACCGGTGTCTACCTTCTGTTGATGGCCGTCGTGGGCTATTACCTGCGCGCCATAGGTGGTGAATGGGGCACGCTGGTACAAGCCGTATTCCTGTTCGGTGCCGCGGTACTGCTGCTGGTCATGCTGTTTTCGGGCCAGTTGCGGGCGCGCCTGCGGGTGTTGGTCAACAAGCATTTCTATCAGTACAAATATGACTACCGGGACGAATGGGTGCAGTTCACCCATGCCCTGTCCGGGTGCAAGGACGACGATCATCCCTATGAATGCGTGATCGGCGCCATTGCGGAGCTGGTGGACAGCCCGGGCGGCATGCTGTGGATGGCCGACGAACGCGGCCGCCTGTCACTGCGAGCGCGCCTCAACCTGCCGGAACCGGGTGTGGATACCAGCGCGGGCCTGGACTCCCTGGTGGCCTTCCTGCAACGCTCCGGCTGGGTGGTGAATCTCGACGAGTATGCCCGCACACCGGATTTCTACCAGGACCTGGAATTACCCGCCTGGCTGGATACGATCCCCGAACCCTGGGTGATCGTGCCACTGACGGACCGGGAGCAACTGCAGGGCTTCGTGCTGCTGACCCAGCCCCGGGCTGCGGTGCAGGCGGACTGGGAAGTGCGTGACCTGCTCAAGACCGCGGCCATGCAGGCCGCCAGCCACCTGGCGCAGATGCAGGCCCTGCAGGCCCTGGCGGAGGCGCGTCAGTTCGAGGGCTTCAACCGGCTGTCCGCCTTTATCCTCCATGACATCAAGAATCTCATTGCCCAGCAGAGCGTGGTGGTGAGCAGCGCGGCCCGCCACAAACACAACCCGGCCTTCATCGACGACGCGGTGCGCATCATGGAGCACTCCGTGGGCAAGATGCAGCGGCTGATGCAATTACTGCGCACCGGCATGGCCGGCGGTATCCCGGTGACCCTGTCTCTGCCACGGTTGCTGAACGAGATCGTCGACAAGCGTTGCCAGCAGCAACCCTGCCCCGAATGGCGCTATGATGGTCCTGACATCGAAGTCACGGCGGATCGTGACCGGCTGACCTCCGCCATCGAAAACCTGGTGCAGAATGCCCAGGAGGCGACCCGTCGCCATGGACATGTCATGATTCGCCTGCGCGAAGAACAGGGGCAGGCAATGATCACCGTGGAGGACGACGGCGTGGGGATGGACGATGCCTTCATCCGGGAGCGGTTGTTCCGGCCCTTCGATACCACCAAGGGAGATACGGGCATGGGGATCGGTGCCTATGACAGCCGCGAATACCTGCGCGCCCTGCAAGGGGATCTGACCGTGGCCAGCAAGCCGGGCCAGGGTACGGTGTTCACCATCCGTATCCCCCTGCTGGACAAGGCCATGGCAGAGCAGCTGCAGGAACTGGACACGGAGGCAAGAACGTGAGCGCGGGCAAGAAAAAATTGCTGGTGGTGGAGGACGACCCCGGTCTGCAAAGTGCATTGCGCTGGGCGTTCGATGATTTCGACGTGGTGACCGCCGAGGACCGCGAGGCCGCCATCGCCGAACTGCGCCGCCACGAGCCCCAGGTGGTGACCCTGGACCTGGGACTGCCGCCGGATGCCGGCGGTGCCACCGAGGGCCTGGCCACCCTGCAGCAGATTCTCGCCATGGCGCCGCGCACCAAGGTGATCGTGGTGACCGGCAACAATGACCGTGACAACGCAGTCCAGGCCATCGGCCATGGTGCCTGGATGTTCTGTCAAAAACCGGTGGATCCCCAGTTGCTGGGCTTCATCGTGGAGCGCGCCTATCGCCTGCATGAGCTGGAAACGGAAAACCGGGCCCTGAGCCGGGGTGCCAACATGACCGGTCTCAATGGCATCATCGCCACCAGCCCGCAGATGCTCGCGGTCTGCCGTACCATCGAGAAGGTGGCCCCCACCGATGTCACCACCCTGCTGTTGGGGGAGAGTGGTACCGGCAAGGAGTTGCTGGCACGGGCGCTGCATGATCTCAGCCCGCGGGTTTCCAAGAACTGGGTGGCACTCAACTGTGCCGCCATCCCGGAAACCTTGCTGGAAAGCGAACTGTTCGGTTATGAAAAGGGCGCCTTCACCGGCGCGAGCAAACAGACCCGGGGCAATATCGAATACGCCGATGGCGGCACCCTGTTCCTCGACGAAGTGGGCGACCTGCCCATGTCCCTGCAGGCCAAGCTGCTACGCTTTCTCCAGGAGCGGGTAATCGTGCGGGTTGGCGGACGCAGCGAGATCCCGGTGGATGTGCGCGTGGTCTGCGCCACCCACCAGAACCTGGAACAACGTATTGCCGAGGGCCTGTTCCGCGAAGACCTCTATTACCGCATCAGTGAGGTCACGGTACGTATCCCTGCCCTGCGGGAGCGGGATGGCGAGGCGGTGGTCATCGCCAACCACCTGCTCGACAGCCAGGCGCGCAGACACAACAAGCCGGGGCTGGTCTTCAACCAGGAGGCACTGGCCGCGATTTCCGCCCATGCCTGGCCGGGTAATGTGCGTGAACTGGAGAACCGCGTGAAGCGGGCCGTGATCATGGCCGAGGGCAAGCAGATCACCCCGGAGGGCCTGGAGCTGAAAGCGGCCGAGGGGGATCAGGAACCACTGCCCTTCAATCTGCGCGAGGTTCGGGACACGGCGGAATCCCGGGCCCTGGTGCGGGCACTGCACCATGTGGGCGGTAATATTTCCCAGGCTGCCGAGTTGCTGGGTATCACACGACCGACTTTTTATGCCCTGGTGAAAAAGCATAATATCAACCTGTAATCCCGGAGCTGCGGGACACAGCGGACAACAACAGGACAAACACCATGAACCGATGGATCCGTACCCTTCTCCTGGCCTGCCTGAGCAGCACCATCACCATCAGTACCACCGCCCTGGCGGAGGATCCCTACCTGGATGATGCCCAACAGTACTTCGACAAGGGCGAGATCAATGCCGCCATCATCCAGTTGAAGAACGCCCTGCAGCGCCAGCCCGAGCACGGCCAAGCCCGCCTGCTGCTGGGGCGCAGCTACCTGCGGCAGGGCGAGGGCGCCTCAGCGGAAAAGGAACTGGAGCGCGCCCGTGCCCTGGGTGTGGAGGACCGGACGGTGTTGCCGCTGCTCGGCCAGGCCTGGTTGTTGCAGGGCAGGACGGAGCAGGTGCTGGGGGCAATCGATACCAAAGACTTCACGGGTGAGCCCCTGGCGGACCGCCTCTACCTGCGCGCCCAGGCCTTTGCCATGCAGGGGGAGCTGGATCAGGCTGAAGCCCTGTATGCCGAGGCACTGGGCGCCTACCCGGAGCATGTGGACAGCCTGGTGGGACAGGCCCGGCTGCTGTTCCGGCGAACGGATCACGAGGGGGCGCGGGAACGCCTGACCCTGGCCCTGAAGCTGAGCCACGATCATGCGGATGCCTGGGTGCTGGATGGTGAGCTGCGGCGCCAGGCGGGCGAGCTGGAGGCCGCGGAGGACCGCTTCACCCGGGCCCTGGCCCTGCAGCCGCGGCACCTGGGTGCCTACCTGGGGCGGGCCACCATCTACCTCGACCAGGGCAGGCACGAGGCGGCGGAACGGGATCTGCAGCAGGTCCTGCGCCATGCCCCGCGACACCCCATCGCCAGTTACCTGCAAGGCCTCTCGGCCTACCAGAAGGGCCAGCCCGATGAGGCGGTTGCCTCCCTGCAGCAAAGCCTCGCGAGCCTGCCGGGTCATTCGGCAAGCCTGTTGTTGATGGGCACCATTCGCTATCAGCAAGGACAATTCAACCAGGCCATTCAGCATTTGCGCCCCTTCGTGACCGGCCATCCCGAGCATGCGCCGGCCGCGAAGCTGCTGGCGGCCGCCTTGCTGCAGAAACGTGAGGTGGATGCCGCCATCGAGCTGCTCGAGGCCACGGCTGCCCGGGTTCCCGAGGATGCCCAGTTGCTGGCCATGCTGGGCAGCGCCTACCTGGAACGCGGGGACAGCAACCAGGGGTTGGAGTACCTGGGACGTGCCGCGGAACTGGCGCCCGATGTCGCGGCCATACAAACGAAAATGGCGATTGGACACCTGTTGGCGGGGGATACGCGCCAGGCCACCGATGAGCTCGAGGGCGCCGTCAATCTGGGTCAGGGCTTATGGCAGGCGGATATCCTGCTGGTGGTCACCTACCTGAACAACGGGGAGATGGACAAGGCATTGGGTGCGGCGCAAACCCTGCAGGCCAAGCGGCCCGATGACCCCATGCCCCATAACCTCCTCGGTGCCGTGCACCTGCAAAGAGGCGATACGGATGCGGCCCGCAAGGCCTTCAACCACGCCCTGGACAAGCAGCCGGGTTTCCCGCCGGCGCTCCTCAACCTGGGGCGCATGGACATGGCTGCGGGAGAGCTGGAGCAGGCCCGGGTCCGCTTCCAGGAAGTACTGGCGGCGAACGAAGCCAGCCTCGATGCCC
>SWCG01000313.1_pt1 | contig 12336 bp, 13 predicted proteins | sample 4690071 | NCBI WGS metagenome assembly SWCG01 (sample SAMN10267281, study PRJNA491770) | bioreactor metagenome | isolation source: DHS bioreactor inoculated with subseafloor sediment | place: Japan: off Shimokita Peninsula | collected 2012-10 | reverse complement strand
TTTTGTGTGATGGAGCAACCCGCATGAAGTTAGGAAAATGCTTTGTTGCTCAGTTTACTCATGGGTCGGCAGCAATACCTGACATCGAGTCCTACATTCCCGCAGACATGCAAGGTTTTTCATGTGCGCCTCGCCTTTCGTCGTCAGCGAGAGACGTCACAAGCAACGTAAAATCATGGGGATAATAAACATGCCCGCTCACCACGTCGTCAAGACCCGACGGTTCCGAAATGTACTACCCTTTCTAAGCGCCCGGTATAACAGCTTTTTTACCAGTGGCACGCCTTCTGCAATGTGCGCTATGTAACGTCACGAAAGGGAGAAAACTTCATGACTATCTTACACGGCCCCAGACTCAATTGTTTGCTCGCGGCAATTCCTGAAACGGAATACAGCCGGATCGCAGGCGACCTCGAGCCTGTATCCTTGCCGCGCACCACGGTGTTGTATGACTTCAACGATCACCTGGAATACATTTACTTTCCGGTCACGCTGACGGCTTCGCTTATCTGCTCCATGGAGGATGGCAGTTCCGTCGAGGTTTCGGAAGTAGGAAATGAAGGCGTACTGGATATATCGGTTTTGCTGGGTGGCGAGGGTGCACTGACGCAAGCCGTCGTGCAAACCGACGGCCATGCCTATCGCATGAGCACAATGCGTTTGCGTCGGGAATTATCCCGGGGCGGCACACTGCAACATGTCCTGATGCGCTATACCCAAACCCTGATCGCGCAGATGGCACAGACGACCGGGTGCGTCCGACGGCACTCAGTAGAACAACAACTATGTCGTTGCCTGCTGCTCAATTTCGACCGCACCCACTCCAGGAACCTGTCCATGACACAGGAGGCAATGGCCAATATGCTGGGTGTCCGACGTGAGAGCGTAAGCGAGGCCGCCACGCGCCTGCAGTCAGCCGGTTACATCAGCTACAAAAGAGGACATATCGAAGTCTTGAATCGTTCAGGCCTGGAAGACCAGGCCTGCGAATGCTATGACTTCGTCAAGAAAGAGTTCGATCGACTTCGCGCCGACCTCTTACCTTGCTGATAAAGTGGAAAAGAACCCATAGACTGCAAACCACTGGATTCCCGCATGCGCGGGAATGACGGGTGCGGATTGATCAGTACTGCGTGTCCGCCAGTTCACGCATGACCTCACTCAGGGACGCCTCGCGGTTGTCCACCAGGCACACCAGGTTGCCGAGACTGCACACCGTGGCATCCTTGCCATGCACGATCCATCCCTTCGGCGGGGTCCAGCCACGCACCTGGCTGAACATGGACAACTGGTCGGCATGACTCTGCAGAATGCGTCGATAGTCATGGGCGAACATGGCCAGTCCGGCCATATGCTGTTCTTCCAGGACGCCATGGCCTTCCACCAGGGCGCCATCATCGCGGAAATGGCACACTGCGCTCACACCATCGATCGCCAACAAACGTCGTATCATGATCGCCCCCTATACACCCAGGGCATCGTAGGCGGCCTGGTAGTCCGCTTCTTCGTTGCGCAGGATCACGCCACGATTGCCGCTGGAGACGGTGGACCAGTCGAAACCCACCAGTGTGAAACCCTCGATGGGATAGAAGCCCGCCTGGCCGGTTACCTTTTCCCAACCGCGCGCCTGCATGGTGGCGATGGAGATATTGGCGATACAAACATGGGAGACCAGGTCCAGGATATCCGGGGTAAGGGCGTTGCCCTCGGCGAGGCGGTGTTCGGTCAGTTCACCGCGGTCGGAAAATTCGAAGCTGGCGATGGCGCCGGGAAGTTTCATCAGTTCATCGAGGCTTTGCATGCAGGGTTCCTCTGTTTAATTATTTCAGAATCGCTGATCACTTCGTCATTCCGGCGCAGGCCGGCATCCATGTCACTGGTATACGTGGATTCCGGCATCTCTCGGAATGACATACAAAAAATCAGTGGTTCTTTGCCTTGTCGCGGGTATTATTTTACGGGCCAACATTCAGATCAGGTCTTCGGGTTCGCGCCCCAAATGCTTGTGCATCAGCCGCATCACTTCGTTCAGCGAGGTGGCGGTGTTGTCCAGAAAACAGAACACATTGGCCATGACGCACACGGTGAAGTGAGGCCCTCGCACGCTCCAGCCCGACGCCGGGTTGAAGGGACAGGGGTCCATGCCAAGCGCCAGGAAATGGGTCTGCATGTGGGCTGTGAGGTTGGTGGCACGACACATGATGGAGGCCATGCGTGCATGCTCCTCGCTCAGTTCACCCTTGCATTGAAATCGGTCACCCCGGTAGGAATATTCACCGGCCGCGATCACACCCGGCCTGGCAGCCAGTTCAGCCACAATACTCATCCTGCTCCTGCCCCCCGTTGGTTTTGATATTTATCAGGTCCTGTCTGTTTACCACAGCTCCAGCGGGGTTGCCAACTTGATCGACCCATCGCATGTGGTTAGAGTAAGCGGCTTGGCGATCTGCTTGCCCGTTCCCGATGAATCCTGCCCCTTCCCAGACACCCCCCGTACCCGCCGGCCTGCTGCCGCGCCTTGGCGCCGTCTTCTACGATAGCCTGTTATTGCTGGCGATATGGTTCTGCGCCACCGCCATCCTGCTGCCCTTCACCCATGGCGAGGCGCTGCGGGCCGGTAATCCGTTCTACACCAGCTACCTGTTCATGGTGAGTTTTTTCTTCTACGGCTGGTTCTGGGTACACGGTGGCCAGACTTTGGGCCTGCGCGCCTGGCGGCTGCGGGTGCAACGCCCCGACGGCCGCCCCATCACCTGGTGGCAGGCACTGCTGCGTTTCCTCACCGCCATGGTTTCCTGGGCCGCGCTGGGGCTGGGTTTCTGGTGGATCCTGTTCGACAAACGAAAGCGTGGCTGGCATGACCTGTACTCGGAAACCGAGACGGTGCGCGTGTCCAGGGATTACCTGCGTTCGGCCCGCTGAAGATGTCGTAGGAGCGGCCTCTGGCCGCGAATAGTCGTGGCATTACCGTTCGCGGCCGAAGGCCGCTCCTACACTCTGCGTAGTGCCCAGACACCCCCGGACAGAAACAGCAGGATGGGTGCAAAGGCACTGACCACCGGGTGTATGCCGTAGACCTGGCCGGTATGGCTGAGAATCTGCACCAGCAGCTGGAAGCCGATGCCCACCATCACGCCCACCAGCAGGCGCTGGCCGGCACCCACGTTGCGCAGGGAACCAAACACGAAGGGCACTGCCAGGAACAGCATCACCAGGCCCGCCAGGGGGGCGCTGAGCCGCAACCACAGCGCCAGTTGGTGGCGTTCCGCCTCCAGGCCGTTGCTGGCCAGGTACTCGATGTAACGCCGCAGTTCCCGTACCGACATGCTTTCGGGTTCCAGTACCACCACATCCAGCACCCCCGGCATCATGAGCTGTGCCCTTTGTGCCTGTTGCTCACGGCTGACCTGTACGCTGGCGGGCTCGAATCGGCTGGTACGGACCCGACTCAACTCCCAGATGCCTTCCTGGTGGCGCGCACGGGCGATACGGGTGGCACTCTCGAGATGATGGTCGGCGTCGAGTTCATAGACGAATACATCCTGCAGGTCAGCGGGATCGTCCATGCGACGGATATGGATGAAACGGTTTTCATCCCGGATCCAGTAGCCGTGCCGGCTCTGGAAGGTGGTGCGGTCATGGAGCGCCTGTTCGCGCAACGCCTGCCCCTGCCGGTCCGCCTCGGGGGCGACGAATTCCCCCACCAGGGTGGTCACGGCCAGCATCAGGATCCCCACCTGCAGCACCGAGGCGATCACCCGCCGCACGGAAAAGCCCGCCGCGCGCATGGCCACCAGCTCGCTGTTGGAGGCGAGCATGCCCAGGCCCATGAGACTGCCCAGCAGGGCGGCCATGGGAAACAGTTCATGGATGCGGCGCGGGATGGTGAGGGTGATATAGGCCAGGGCGTCGAGGGCGTGGTAATTGCCGCGGCCGATGTCACCCACCTCGCCGATGAAGGAAAAAAACACATCCAGGGCCAGCACCACCAGCAAGGCGATCAGGGTGCCGCCCAGCACCACGCGGGCGATGTAGCGATCCAGGATGCCCATCAGCATCATGTGCGCACCCACAGGCGCCGCAGCCGCGCCCATTGCAACAACAGTATCCCCAGCAGTACCGGCAGCAGGTGCACCCACCAGATGCCGATGACCGGTGGCAGCGCGCCCTGCTCCAGCCAGACCCGCGCGGTACCCATCAGGTTGTAGTAGATGATGAACGCCAGCACCCCGACGGCCAGCCGTCCATAGCGCCCCTGGCGCGGCGTGGTGCGGCACAGGGGTACGGCCATGAATACCAGCACCAGGACCGCCACCGGGACGGACAGGCGCCACTGCAGTTCCGCCTGTTCACGGCGGTCACGGGAGCCCCATAGCGCATGACTGGGGGTGGCGTCCTCCTTGCGAAAGCCACTGGCCGGCCCCGGCTCCAGCAGCACACCGTGCTGGCGAAATTCCAGTACCTGGTAGTCGGCCTGGCCCGGCAGCCCCTCGTAGCGCGTACCGTCCACCAGCACCAGGAAACGATCGCCGGTATCGGCATCCCAGGTCTGGTAGGCACGATCGGCCACGATCACCCGTTCGACGCCCTCGTCGCGGGCATGCACGAACACCTTTTCCATGGAGGCACGGTCGCGGGAAATGGATTCGGCATAGAACACCAGGGCGCCGCCACGGATCTCCTTGAAGCGCCCGGCGCCGACACCACTGATATCTGCGGTCTGCTGTGCCTGCGTCCGCACCTCGTAGCCCAGGGCGGCGGTGTGCGGCACCAGGTAGAGGGCGGCCCAGCCCAGCACCAGGGCTGCCACCAGGGCCAGGGCCATGAGCGGCCGGTAGAGCCGGGCGGTACCCACCCCGCAGGCGGCCAGGGCAGCCATCTCGCTGTCCTTGTAGAGGCGTCCCAGGCCCAGCATGACCCCCAGGAACAGGGCCAGGGGCATGATGAATACCAGGAATTCCACGGACTTCAGGCCCAGCAGGCGAAACACCGCGGCGCCCGGCAGCTCGCCGGCGGCGGCCTGGGCCAGGTAGCGGGACAGGCGCGCGCTCACCAGGATCAGCCACAGCACCAGGGTCACGGCCAGCCAGGTGAGTACCACCTCGCGCACCAGATAGCGATCGATTATCGAGCCCAAGGCCGTCCGTCCTGCTGAATGAAAATCATCAATGTTTCCCGTACACTGCGAGTCCTGTCGGGCCCGCCCCGGCGGTCGGCGGCGAGAGCCTGGCTACCCTATACCAGGCATCCGACCCGCTGCAAATCGATTCATGAAGTTCAGGGGAGAAGTGGTCATGCATTTCAGCGTCAAAAGCGGCAGTCCGGAAAAACAGCGGGGCGCATGCCTGGTGGTGGGTATGCACGAACCCCGTCACCTGAGCGACGCGGCCAAGGCGCTGGACGCGGCCAGTGACGGGGCACTGGCCGCCATTGTGCGCCGTGGCGACCATGGCGGCGAGGCCGGTGAGACCCTGATGCTGCACAACCTGCCCGGCCTGGCCTGCGAACGGGTGCTGCTGGTGGGCCTGGGCAAGAAGGGCGAATTTCACGATGCCGCCTACCGCAAGGCCTGCGCCGCGGCCGCCAGCGCCCTGGACAAGAGCGGCGCCAGCGAGGCCATCAGCTACCTGGCCGATCTGCCCCTGAAGGGTCGCGATGCCTATTGGAAGGTGAGCCAGGCCGTGGTCGCCAGTGCCAGTGCCTGTTACCGCTTCGACGAGACCAAGAGCAAAAAGGAACCGCCGAAACGGCCGCTCAAGAAACTGACTCTCGCCCTGACCGAGCGCAGCGAAGTGCCGGAAGGAGAACGGGGGCTGCAGCACGGCCAGGCCATCGCCAGCGGCATGGCCCTGGCGCAGCGGCTGGGCAACCTGCCCGGCAATATCTGCACCCCGACCTTTCTCGCCGAGCAGGCCCGCGAGCTGGGCAAGACCCACCGCAAACTCAAGGTGGACGTGCTGGAGGAGAAGGACATGGAGAAGCTGGGCATGGGCGCCCTGCTGTCTGTGGCCCGCGGCAGCCGCCAGCCCGCCAAGCTCATCGTCATGCATTACAAGGGCGCGGCCCGGGACGAGCAGCCCGTGGTGCTGGTGGGGAAAGGCGTCACCTTCGATTCCGGCGGCATCTCCCTGAAGCCCGGCGCGGCCATGGATGAAATGAAGTTCGATATGTGTGGTGCCGCCGGCGTGATGGGCACCCTGCAGGCCTGTTGTGAACTGGAGTTGCCCCTCAACCTGGTGGTCATCGTACCGGCCACGGAGAACCTGCCCGACGGCCTGGCGACCAAGCCCGGTGACGTGGTGACCAGCATGTCCGGCCAGACCATCGAAATCCTCAACACCGATGCGGAAGGACGGCTGATCCTGTGCGATGCCCTCAGCTACGCGGCCCGCTTCGAACCATCCCTGATCATCGACGTGGCCACCCTGACCGGGGCCTGCGTGGTGGCCCTGGGCAAACATGCCAGCGGCCTGCTCGGCAATCACGAGCCGCTGATCCACGCCCTGCTCAAGGCCGGCCAGGCCAGTGGTGACCGCGCCTGGCAGCTGCCCCTGTGGGAGGAATACCAGGAACAGCTGAAGAGCAATTTCGCCGACATGGCCAACATCGGCGGCCCCCAGGCGGGCACCATCACCGCCGCCTGCTTCCTGTCGCGCTTCACCAGGGACCAGCACTGGGCCCACCTCGACATCGCCGGTGTGGCCTGGAAACAGGGAGAGCAGAAGGGCGCCACCGGGCGCCCGGTGCCGCTGCTGACCCGATTCCTGCTCGACCGTATCGAGAGTCGGTAATGAGCCTTGACCGCCTTGTCGGGCTGCAGCCCGACAAGGGAGCGAATCGGAGCCCCGCATGACCCGAGTCGATTTCTATCTGCTGCCCCAGGATGACGCCCATACCCGGCCGCTGTTCGCCTGCCGCCTGGCGGAGAAGGCCTACCAGCTCGGCCATCGCATCTATATCCACACCGAATCGGCGCTGCAGACCCGGCATCTGGACGAATTACTGTGGACCTACCGCGAGGACAGCTTCCTGCCCCACGGGCCACTCGCCCCGGACCTCGACCCGGTGCCGGCCATCCTGCTCGGCCATGACGCCGAGCCGGAGCAGAATACCGACGTGCTCATCAACCTGGCCGCCGAGGTGCCCCTGTTCTTCGGCCGTTTCGAGAGGGTGGCGGAGATCATTGACGGCCAGGAAGCGTGTCGCCGCCAGGGCCGGGAGCGTTACGGCTTCTACCGCGACCGGGGCTACGAACTGAAGACCCACCAGCTCTAACAGGCATGGAGCCGCGGAACGCGGCGTTGACGTATAATCCAGCATTTCGCGCCGAACCCGGAATCCAGACCCCATGGACAAGACCTACGAACCCCACAGCATCGAACAGCGCTGGTACCAGACCTGGGAAGCGCGCGGCTGGTTCGCCCCTTCGGGCAAGGGTACGCCCTACTGCATCATGATCCCGCCGCCCAATGTCACGGGCAGCCTGCACATGGGCCACGCCTTCCAGGACACCCTCATGGATGCCCTGACCCGCTATCAGCGCATGCGCGGCCACAACACCCTCTGGCAGCCGGGTACCGATCATGCCGGCATCGCCACCCAGATGGTGGTGGAGCGGCTGCTCAACGCCGAGGGCAAGACGCGCCACGACCTGGGCCGCGAACAATTCATCGAGAAGGTGTGGGAGTGGAAGGGCCAGTCGGGCGGCACCATCACCCGCCAGCTGCGCCGCATGGGCGCTTCCCTGGACTGGGAGCACGAGCGCTTCACCATGGACGACGGCCTGTCCGATGCCGTCAAGGAAGTCTTCGTGCGCCTGCACGAGGAAGGCCTCATCTACCGCGGCCAGCGCCTGGTGAACTGGGATCCCATCCTGCACACCGCGGTCAGCGACCTGGAAGTGGTGTCCGAGGAGGAACAGGGCCATCTCTGGCACATGCGCTACCCGCTGGCGGACGGCTCCGGCCACCTGGTGGTGGCCACCACCCGACCGGAAACGATGCTCGGCGACACCGCCGTGGCCGTGCACCCCGAGGACGAGCGTTACCGCCACCTGGTGGGGAAAATGATCGCCCTGCCGCTCACCGGCCGCGAGATCCCCGTCATCGCCGACGACTACGTGGACATGGAATTCGGCACCGGCTGTGTGAAGATCACCCCGGCGCACGACTTCAACGACTACGAGGTGGGCAAGCGCCACGACCTGCCCATGATCAACGTGCTCACCATCGACGCGGCCATGAACGACAACTGCCCGGAAAAATACCGCGGCATGGACCGCTACGAGGCGCGCGACGTCATCATCCACGACCTCAAGGAACTGGACCTGCTGGAGAAGATCGACGACCACAAGCTCATGGTGCCGCGCGGCGACCGCTCCGGGGCCGTGGTGGAGCCCTACCTCACCGACCAGTGGTTCGTGAAGGTCGGCCCGCTGGCGGAACCGGCCATCCGCGCCGTCGAAAACGGTGATATCCGCTTCGTGCCCGACAACTGGAAGAACACCTATTTCGAATGGATGCGCAACATCCAGGACTGGTGCATCTCGCGCCAGATCTGGTGGGGGCACCGCATCCCCGCCTGGTACGACGCGGAAGGCAAGGTCTACGTCGGGCGCAGTGAGCAGGAGGTGCGGGAAAAACATGGCCTCGGCGCCAATATCCTGCTCAACCAGGACGAGGATGTGCTCGACACCTGGTTCAGCTCCGCCCTGTGGCCCTTCTCCACCCTGGGCTGGCCGGAGAAGACCGCGCGCCTCGAGACCTTCTACCCCACCAGTGTGCTGGTCACCGGCTTCGACATCATCTTCTTCTGGGTCGCGCGCATGATCATGATGGGCCTGAAGTTCATGGGCGAGGTGCCGTTCCGCGAGGTGTATATCCACGGCCTGGTGCGCGACGCCCAGGGCCAGAAGATGTCCAAGTCCAAGGGCAACGTGCTCGACCCCATCGACCTCATCGACGGCATCGAGCTCGAGGCCCTGGTGGCCAAGCGCACCAGCGGCATGATGCAGCCGCAGATGGCCAGGAAGATCGACAAGGCCACGCGCAAGGAATTCCCCGCCGGCATCCCCAGCTTCGGCACCGACGCCCTGCGCTTCACCTTCGCGGCACTGGCCTCCACCGGCCGCGACATCAACTTCGACCTCCACCGTATCGAGGGCTACCGCAACTTCTGTAACAAGCTGTGGAACGCGGCCCGCTACGTGCTCATGAACACCGAGGACCAGGACTGCGGGCAAGCGGGTGGCGAACTGGAGTTTTCCGCCGCCGACCGCTGGATCCTGTCACGCCTGCAGGAGACGGAACAGCAGGTCATCGACGCCATGGGCGGCTACCGCCTCGACCATGCGGCCCAGGCCATCTACTCCTTCGCCTGGGACGAGTACTGCGACTGGTACCTGGAACTGTCCAAGCCGGTGCTCACCGGCGCCGATGCATCCGCTGCCCAGCAGCGCGGCACGCGCCACACCCTGGTGCGGGTGCTGGAGGCCCTGTTGCGCCTGGCCCATCCCCTCATCCCCTTCATCACCGAGGAGATCTGGCAGCGCGTGGCACCGCTGGCCGGTGTCGCGGGCGAGACCATCATGCACCAGCCCTACCCGGCGCCCGACGACGCCCTGGTGGACGACCAGGCCTGCCGGGAGATGGAATGGGTCAAGCAGTTCGTGCTCGGCGTGCGCAAGATCCGCAGCGGCATGAATATCGAACCGCGCAAGCCCCTGCCGGTGCTACTGGCCGACGGCAGCGAGCTGGATCATGCCCGCCTCGAGGCCCAGCGCACCTACGTGGAATCCCTGGCCCGCACCGCGTCCATCACCTGGCTCACCAGCGCTGACGAGGCCCCGGAATCGGCCACCGCCCTGGTGGGCGAGATGAAGCTGCTCATCCCCATGGCCGGCCTGATCGACAAGGACGCGGAACTGGCGCGCCTGGGCAAGGAGATCGCCAGGCGCGAACAGGACCTGGAGAAGCTCATCGCCAAGCTGGCCGACGACCGTTTCATCGGCAAGGCCCCGGCGGCCATCGTGGACAAGGAACGCGCTCGCGCCGCCGAGGTGCGCGTGGCCCTGGAGAACCTGCAGGCCCAGCGCGACAAGATCGCCACCCTGTAGGAGCGGATCCGGCGGGACTTCGAGTACGCCATGATTGCGAGACTGAAAAAGATCACGCGACAATTGCGACACAGCAAACCCGGGCACAGGTTTGTCGATCATTACCATCAGCACAAGCACACAAACACCCACGCGTGGAAACGCTGGCTGGTGATCATACTGGGGATAATCATGGCGATAGCGGGCCTGATTTTCTCACTGCCGCCGGGCATGCCGGGGTTCCTGCTGTGGGCACCGGGGCTTGCGCTGATTGCCAGCCAGGTCAAGGTCGTTGCGGTTATGCTGGACAAGCTGGAGTGCGCAGTTCGCAACCTGTACCACGAGATGGTCAAGCGTTTTTCCGGCCGGCGTGACTAGCGCGTGTATGCCGACGATGATCGAAAATATGGCTTTCTCTTGGTCATGCCGGTCGCCAACCGGCGCGCCACTGTTTCAGTGGCACGACATGGGCCGGCCTTCCATTGTCCTCGAACCAGGAATCCACGACGTAGCGGTCGCCCTCGGCGATGCTGCGGATAACCGCCGAGGTATGTGGCCAGCCGAAGATGAAATAACCCCGTGTGCGCGGCTGCTCGACGGTGTGCCGCGGCAACAGGCCCGCAGCGGAAAGCATGCGCAGGTAGGTGGTGGTATTGGTGGACTCATCGATGCAATCCATCTGCCCGGTTCGGCCCACGCCCCGGAAGGTGCCACCCAGGTTCTGCTCGGTGCCGGTGCGCGGTCCCACCAGCCGTTCCAGGCGACCGATCACCCGGGCGAGGGCAGCGCGTTCCGCGCCTGCATCATCGGTCCCGACCAGCGGGGATACGGCCCACTGCCATTCCGCTTCGGTGAGCGAGACGGTATGTACCCGGTCGCAGCCGTAGCCGGAACACACCGGAAACCGTCCCGGACGGGAATCACCAAGGGACAGGACATCGCCCGGGGTTTCCCCCAGCGCCACCGACACCACCAGTAACAGGACCAGGAACAATCACGCCCTGGATACCGGCCTGACCAGAAGCGTCCCGCCTGCTTGTCTATGTAGCTCTGGTTTCATATGTATATGGCCCCATATATATCGCAAGTGCAGCACCCTTGCCATGGCAACAATCGAGTCTCGTCATTCCCGCGAATGCGGGAATGACGGAATACCAATGTTGTAGCCAATATCCCTGACTGCTGAGTAAAACCATCAATACTTCTGGGTTGATGACATTTCCCCTGGCCGGTAGATTGCCAGGCCTTATGTCTGCGCTGCACAGGACCCGCTAATCGTGACCACACCCATTGCCGAAGACGTCATCCAGTCGCTGCGCGACGCACTGGATAACCATCCCATCTATGCCGCCATACAGGGCGTGGACGAGTTACGCACCTTCATGGAGCACCATGTCTATTCGGTGTGGGACTTCATGTCGGTGGCCAAGCACCTGCAGGCCGTCGTGGCACCGGCCGGTTTTCCCTGGGTACCGCTGGGGGATGGCAGTGTGCGGCGCTTCATCAACGAGATGGTTCTCGGGGAGGAATGCGACGAGACCATGCCCGGCACCGATGGCGGATACACCAGCCACTTCGAGCTCTATTGCCAGGCCATGGAGGAGATCGGCGCCGACACCGCTCCGGTACTCGCCTTCGTGGATACCGTGCGCCGGCAAGGCGTGGAGGCTGCCCTCGCGCTGCCCTCGGTTCCGGCCCCCTCGCGCGCCTTCACCACCACCACCTTCGGTTTTCTGACCGGCGGCAAACCCCACGAGGCCGCCGCCGCCCTGGCCCTGGGTCGGGAACACATCATCCCCGACATGTTCCGCGCCATCCTGGAACGCTCCGGCATCCGCCGGCAGGATGCCCCCACCTTCCACTATTACCTGGAACGTCACATCCACCTGGACGAGGGCTCCCATGGCCCGTTGTCCCTGCGCCTGCTGAACGGCCTGTGTCACAACGAGCGGGAACGGGAGGAAGCCGTTGCCGCCGCCCGCGAGGCGGTGCAGGCACGGGTGCGATTCTGGGATGGGGTGCTGGAGGCGCTGGAGAACCGGCCCGTAGAACAGCAACGGGCCTAGCTCCAACAACCTCAAAAGGGGTCGGTGACAAATAGGTCTAATCCGCAAACGAGATTTAGACTCAGTTGTCACCGGCCCCTTTTGGGTTCCGCCCCCCTTTTGGGTTACGGCTTGCGCGGCGCCTTGGGTTTGCCCTTGTTCTTTGCGGCAGCGGTTTTCACCTTGGGCTTGCCCCCG
>SWCG01000828.1_pt1 | contig 12378 bp, 10 predicted proteins | sample 4690071 | NCBI WGS metagenome assembly SWCG01 (sample SAMN10267281, study PRJNA491770) | bioreactor metagenome | isolation source: DHS bioreactor inoculated with subseafloor sediment | place: Japan: off Shimokita Peninsula | collected 2012-10 | reverse complement strand
ATCGGTGAGACTCAACAGCCGTACCCGGGTAAGTTCATCGCTCAGCTGGCGGCTGTCCGATTCGATGAGCTGCAGGTAATGATGAGTACTGTCGAGCTTATCGGCCAGTTCATGGTGGCCTCTGTTGAGTTTTTCGATCTCCCGAATCAGAGTCCAGCGCAGTTCTTCCAGTTCCTCGGCATCACTGACCTGGTGCAGCTCGCCAAGCACCACCTCCAGCAGCACGCCGAACTCCTCATTCTGGGTGATGGTCTCCAACACCCTTTGCGCCAGGGTAGACTGCAATTTCTGAATATCACGACGCTTGGAATCGAGATGGGTGCGGTACACGGAATCGACGCGCCGTTCGACCGGTTCCATCGGCTGATGGTGGGATGGCACCGACCCCTGCAAGGGATCGGAAAGATCCACACGTGGATCACTGGACAGGGCGGCATCCAGATTTTCTTCCCATCCGGCTTCCAGGTGCGGTGATTCCGTTTCTTCGGGCGGTACCGCGGCTGGCGCTTCGTCGCTCGGCCCGGCGTCGATAGATAACGACTCCGGCGCAGGCCCGCTATCCGCCGGGGTCCTCTCCTCCACCACTGGCGCAGAGGTGGGTGCCTGGATGCCGAAGGCTCGCAGGAGGGGGGCCACTGCATCCCGGAACAACCCGGTATCGACTTCGGAAAGGGATTCGATACGCCCGCCATATTCCACCACCGCCGCGCTGACGGCGCGCAGTTCAGACTCGGTCAGGGGTGGTTGCAAGCGGGCTTGCAACAGTTTGAGTTGTACCTTTTCGCTGGACCCGTCGGAGAGATGCTGGGCATAGGCATCGAGCAGGGCCTGGGTGACGGCAAGGTAGGCCTCTTCCATGGCGACCTGCCGATCGACCACCTCGGAAAGCATGCGTTCGACCTGCCCATGGATGAGCCGTCCCGCCTCGGACTCGCGCAAGGCATCCAGCAAGCGCAGCACCTTGGCTGCGCCGGCATCGCCTCGAACCGGAACCTCGCCTCCCAACATGTACCAGGACTCCTGCACGTCCAAACGCTCGGCACGGCGGAATCTCTCCGCCGAAAGCTCTTGTTCTTGTCAAATGATGGGCAGCAGACGCATCGAACTCCTGTGGAAATCCGTTCCCGTCGGCTGCACTTGGACGCTACAGTCTGGTCTTCCCAATCTTCCGTATTTATTATCCCTGGAGACCGGTGGATGTAACCACCCACGACTGCACGACCCACGTTACCCTGCTTTCCCGTAAAGAACAATGCAAGAGCCCGATTTGTCGGCATATTTTACATTTATTGCTGCGGCTGTACAGATTGCGCCTGCTCGTATCCGGACAGGAGAGCGACTTGAGGAGATGGTTATTTTGTACTATAAAACATTTAGTTATAAATTTTTTTCGGGTTGAGGGACTAAATCCTTCCTGGCATGCGCGGCCATAACAGAACTTTTCTTACAACAAAGGTCAGTATTTTCCTAGGTGCTGCACTGCAATTTTCCACGGGAAATCGGGCAGGAAATCAGTCCACGTCTGCCACTTTTTTGACGACCAGACCGTGATCGGGGCCACAAAACCAGCCTGATGGCATCCCTGATATAGTCCACCTGTGTGCCTTGCGGGCACCAGGCCCAACCAACAGGATCAGCTGCATGCGGTTATATTCTTCCGGTCGTCCGGCATCGGGCCGCACCGACCAGAACCACCGGAGTTCGTGCTCCACACCGGCAGGACACAAGGCCAAGGCCCTACGCCAGGCGTATACCGGGGGGATCCTGTTGCTGTGTTGCCTCTCCCAACCGGCACAGGCTGCCTGCGACGATCCTCCCGCCCCCCAGGTAAACTGGACCGGGTGCGACCTGCGCGAACGCGATCTTGGCGGCCTGGACCTGCGCAATGCCAGCCTGCGCAATGCCCAACTGCAGGGCGCGAACCTGCAGCGCAGCAATCTGCGCGGTGCCAACCTGAGTTATGCCGACGCCAGTGGCGCCGACTTCGGCGAGGCATTGATGGAATCCAGCATCCTGACCCGCACGCTGCTGAACGAGGCCGTGTTCGAGGGCGCGCAACTGGCGGGGGCACGCTTCAGCCGAGCCGATTTGCGCAATGCCCGGCTGGGCAACGCACAGCTGCAGAAGACCCAGTTCCTGGAAGCCCGGCTGGAGGGCGCGGACCTGCAGGGCAGCGATCTCACCGAGGCCAGTTTCGAGCGCGCCAGTCTTGACAGCGCGCGCTTGCAGCAGGTGAAGGCGCAGGAATGCCGCTTCGTGAATACCAGCCTGGAAGGCGCCGATTTCACCGGCGCGGACCTGCACAAGGCCAACTTCGTAGACGCCCTGCTCATCGGTGCCACACTGCAGGACGCCGATCTCAGCCGCGCCACCCTGGTAGGTGCCGATCTTACCAATGCCAGGCTGGAGGGCGCGAAACTGGACAGCGCCATGTGGACCGACCGCCGCCGCTGCCGGCCGGGTTCAGTGGGGGAATGCCGTTAGCTGTTCGAAAGCATTCACCGCAAAGGCGCAAAGAACGCCGAGAAGACCTGGCTATCAAAATACACGCACTTGAATGGCAAGCGCACCGCGCTCTCATCATGAAGTATAAACGCCCCATACCCGTCATCCCGGCATATGCCGGGATCAAGGGAATTGGGCGGGGTGACGGGGTGGCGTGCTGACATGCGCCAAGCGTTGCATAGGGGCGGAGGCCAGGGCGTGGCCCCATCGATTGCCCCCTTACTTGGCAGCTTGCATGAAGGTGTGGCTGTTGATGAGATTGCGGTAATCAGAAATGTGATTGGCAAACAAGTTGCCCAGGCCGTCGACATCGTTACGCCAGTCGCGGTGCAATTCGCAGGCGATACCAAACCAGGTCATCAATTGTGCGCCGGCGGCAGACATGCGATCCCAGGCCGCGGCACGGGTAATCGGATCGAAGGTACCCGAGGCATCGGTCACGACAAACACATCGAATCCTTCCGCAAGCGCGGACAAGGTCGGGAAGGCAACGCAGACCTCGGTGACGATGCCGGCGACAATCAACCGTTTTTTACCGGTAGCCTTCACCGCCTCCACGAAGTCCTCGTTATCCCAGGCATTGATCTGACCGGGGCGCGCGATGTAGGGAGCCTCGGGGAAGGTGTCCTTAAGCTCGGTCATCAATGGCCCATTCGGGCCGGTTTCAAAGCTGGTGGTGAGGATGGTTGGCAAATCGAAGTACTTTGCCAGGTCGGCCGTGGCGAGCACGTTGTTGCGGAATTTATCGGGATCGATATCACGGACCAGCGACATCAACCCGGCCTGATGGTCTACCATCAGGACGGCGGCCTCATTCCTGTCGAGACGGACATATGATTTGTTCATGGTAGTTCTCCAAGGTTTGGGGTTAAACGCGTATAAAACTGCCTGGTGAGCTCTTCAGTCACCACAGCTCCCGCCATTGAGCGACGCGGGAATGGGGATGAAGGGCCTACCCGGATAGCATCGCCGTGTTGAACCTGACAGCACTGAAATCACGGATCGCACGCTCGATCTCCTGCTGACTGTTCATCACGAAGGGGCCGTGGCCGACGACCGGCTCGCCCAATGGCCGGCCGCTCAACAGCAAGACCACCGCATCTTCGATAACCTCGAACTGCAACCGCGAGCCCTCGCGCTCCATGACCGCCAGTTCCGCCGCACGCACTGTGTGTGAACAGATACTCAGTGCCCCACGCAACACGAACAGCGCAACGGTATCCCCGGCCGGAAAGTCGAACGACAAGACCCCGCCCGCCTGCAGGCGCATATCCCATACGTTCATCGGCGTGAAGGTGTGCGTGGACGCTGCAATCCCGGCATATTCTCCGGCGATCAGGCGCATCGTCCCGACATCGTCGGGCAGGGTCACGCGTGGTGTCTGTTCATCCGTGATCGCCTGGTAGGCTGGCGCCGTCATCTTGTGGCGTGCCGGCAGATTGACCCAGAGCTGGATCATCTCGAACTCGCCACCGCTGCGCGCGAAATCGGCACTGTGGAATTCCTCGTGCAGGACACCGGAACCCGCCGTCATCCACTGCACGTCACCCGGGCCGATGCTGCCCCCGCCGCCGGCCGAATCACGGTGCGCGACACCGCCTTCGTAAACGATGGTGACGGTTTCGAAGCCGCGATGCGGATGGGCGCCCACCCCGCGCCGACGGATACTCGGCTCGAAATGGGCAGGGCCGGCGTAATCCATTAACAGGAAGGGGGAGATTTCCTCGCCGAGGTCCTGGTAGGTGAAGATATTGCGTACCGGAAAGCCATCGCCCACCCAGTGGCTGCCGTTGCTGCGTTTCACGAATGCGAGCTGTTTCATGTCGACCTCCGTGCGTTGATGACTGCACTTTAGTCCCATGACATTACCCGGACTAGATGGTATTATTCGAAAACATTATTCAACTGAATGAATAATAATCATGGATCTCAACGAGACAGCGGTTTTCGTGAAGGTGGTGCAGACCGGGAGCTTCAGTGCCGCGGCCCGGCTGCTCGGGCTGCCGCCTTCCACGGTCAGCACCCGCGTGTCACGGCTCGAACAACGTCTCGGGGTCACCCTCTTGCAGCGCACCACGCGGCGCCTGCATCTGACCGAGGCCGGCGCGATCTACTTCGATCATGCCGCCACCGGGCTGGAGCACATGCTCGACGCGGAAGCCGCCGTGACCACGGCCAGGGGAGAGGCGCGCGGCCGGTTGCGCGTAACCGCTCCGGCCGATTTCGGCGACACCCTGTTATCCGGCCTGGTGTGCGCCCTGCACCGTCTCCACCCCAGGATCGATATCGAGCTGATGCTGACCGACCGCTTCGTCGACCTGGTGACGGAAGGGGTCGATGTCGCCATCCGCGCCGGCGAGCTGGAGGATTCCAGCCTCGTCGCCAAGCGGGTGGGGGTTGCCTGCTGGGCGCCCTTCGCCAGCCCGGACTATCTTCGCGATGCCCCGCGGCTGGATAAGCCGCAGGACCTGGCCAGGCACCGCTGCCTGCAATTCACCCAGCTTGGCAAGGAGACATGGGCGCTATCCGATGACAAGGGCAGCATCAGCATCCCGATGCCGGGACACGTAATGGTCAATGACTTCGGGGTGGTACGGGCCATGACCCTGGCCGGGGATGGGGTCGGCCTGCTGCCCACCTATATGTGCCATGAGGAAATCGAATCCGGCGCCCTGGTGCGCGTACTGCCGCAATGGCTCGCGCGGGCCGACCCGGTGCATCTGGTGTACCCACGGCAGCGCTTCGTCCCGCCCAAGCTGCGGGCCTTCATCGACATGGCGACAGATGAACTCGGGCGCTGGTTGGAATAGTCCGCGAAACAGCGTGTCCATACCCGCCAGCTCCGGGTGCGCCAGTTGCGCGCCCGCCTCCGCTCAGTTCAACTGGATCCGCTGCCCCCAGGGCACCTTGCCGCGTCCTTTCACCAGCCACAACACCGGGAACTCCGGTTCCTGCTTCGGGAACTCGCCGTCGGCATCGGTGAAGTAGACCAGCAGGTCGGGGTTGTTGCCCTGTTCGCGGATCCAGTCGAACACCGGGGTGAAGCGCGTGCCGCCGCTGCCCTGCATGCCCGCCGGTACGGTGAAGGCCTCCCAGGGTTCGTACACCCAGGGGCCGGCAGTCGACAGCGCCGCATCGCAGGCATGCAGGGTGATGCGCGCGCGCATCTGGCCCTTGATGGCGTCGATCTCGGTAATGAACTCGCGGATCTCCTCGTCGCGCACCGAGCCGCTGGTGTCCACCACCACCATGACGTCCACCTGGCTGCTGCGCAGGGTGGGGAAGATGGCCTCGCCCTCGCGGCGCGAGGGCCGGAAGTAACTGTAATCATCCCGCGCCGAGGCGGTCATGTAGCGCGCCAGCAGCATGCGCCAGGGCAACTGTGGCTGTAGCAGGTGTTCCACCAGCCGTGCCAGGGTGCTGCTCAACTTGCCGGCCTGCTGGGCCTGCTGGGCGGCGCCGGCCAGGCGCTGGCGCCATTGCACCGCCAGCTGTTCCCGCTCCGTCTCGCTCAGAGGCGGCGGCGGAAAATCCTCGTCGTCCTCGCCCTGCTCGTCCAGCTCCGGGGCGGCGCCGGCGCCACTGGCCTGGTTCTCGTCGGTCTCCGGCCGTTCCCCCTGCCCTTCATCGGACTCGTGCGGTTCCTCGCCGCGACCGGCATCCTGCTGCTGTTGCGGTGGCGGCGGCTTGTGCTGGTCGCGGTTCTGCTGTTCCTGGTCGTAGAAATGATCGTCGTGGGTTTCCTGCTGGAGATCATCCTTGATGTAGGGATAGATCTCCTCGGCGGTCATGTCCTCGTAGCCCGATTCCAGCAGCACACCGGGCGGCGGCTTGAGGCCGTCCTTGATGAGCAAGGGGTTGATGGCCAGGTCGCAGGCGATATCCCAGCGTTGCTTGACGCGGTGCTGACGACGCGCGAAATGGGACAGCGCGCAATGCAGCGCCTCGTGGGCCAGCACGAACTGGGTCTGCTCCAGGGTGAGCTGGCGGATGTAGTCGGGGTTGTAATAGAGGGCGCGCACATCGGTGCCGATGGATTTACAGCGTTCCGGTCTGGCCGCCTTCATGGGCAGGCGCAGCACCAGTGCCCCGAGAAAGGGGCGTTCCAGGATGAGGCGGGTGCGTGCCGCGCTCAGCTTGGTTTCGATGTCGTCGTTCAGCATCGCCCGGCGGGCCTACATGTCGAACAACATCACATCGGCCACGGCCTTGGCCCAGACCGAGAACTGGGGCACGCCGAACAGGTCCTGGCCCACGGCACGGTGCATGTCGGACACCAGCATGACACCCATTTCCCGCTGCGGGAAACGTCCGGCGTAATCGAGGATGCGGCCCCAGCCCTCCTGGGCCTCCGGCGTGTCCTTGACACGAATGGCACGCGCCACCAGGGCCGACGCCACTGCGTACTGCAGGTCGGTTTCGCGCGGCACGGACACCTGCTCGCCGCGCAGGATGGCATCGATGTCCGGCAACTGGTCCAGGTTGTCCACGAAGGCGGCCAGCTCGACCCCGGCGGCCGGGCCCACGCAGGCCTGCAGTGCGCCCACCATCAGCTCGTTGTTGTCACCGAACTTGTGCAGGGCCCGGTGGGCGAATTCCCAGGAACGCGGCGACGGGAACGCCACCGGGTTGTGGGCCGGATCGAACTCGAACAGCAGCTCGGGACGGAAACGCAGGAAACCGATCAGGCGTTCGTCGATCCCGTGCGCATAGGCCCAGGCCACCCAGTCGTCCAGATTCACGTCCAGTTCGAAATGGGAGAAACGGTTGGCCAGGGGCGCCGGCATGGTGTAGGTCACGCCGCGGTCACCCTGACGGTTGCCGGCGGCGAAAATGGCCCAGCCCTCGGGCACCTCGTAGGCGCCCAGGCGACGGTCGAGGATCAGCTGGTAGGCAGCGGCCGACACACTGGGCGGCACCGAGGTGATCTCGTCCAGGAACAGGATGCCGCGCAGACCATGGCGAGCGGCATCGGGCAACATGGCCGGCACCGCCCACTCCACATGATCACCCACCCGGAACGGGATGCCGCGCAGGTCACTGGGCTCCATCTGGGACAGGCGGATGTCGATCACCGGCACGTCATGGTCCGCGGCCACCTGAGCCACCATCTGGGACTTCCCCACCCCGGGTGGCCCCCACAACATCACCGGCGTGTGGTGGCCGGTATCGGTACTTTCGAATTCACGGTGCAATACGGTGATCAATTGGGAGGGGCGCATGCGTCGTTCACCACGTCTGGTCGAAAAGAAACAGGTCTCTGCGGACCTGGCTGGCAGGCCGCACCCAGGCACCGGGAGCTGACCGCAATAGCCGCCCATGTTACGCATTTCCCTAAGAAAATGCATATTCCCACGGCGATTGCAGGGGTGCCCGTGAGAAGCCGGCACGGTGCCGTGGCGCAAATGCATCCTGGCCGGTAAACCGGTCCTAAAAAAAACCGCCGCCAGGCCGTTATCCCTGGGCATGTGACGCGGGACCACACCGCGCGAAATCATCATGGGTGAGATGTCCAAAAATGCTCACTCAATACCTGTTACCTCGACAAAGGGCCGAGAATGAGCTGTACACCCTGCATCCTGCTATGCGAAGCCTCCCATGATGGACAACATCCCCTGGCCACCCAGCTGCGCCGTGCCGGTATCCAGGTGGAACTGGCCGGCAATGTGGTGGAGGCGCGCCAGCTGCTGCGACGCCAATTCTACGATGGCGTGGCCATCGATTTGCTGCTGCCCGACCAGGACGGAATTTCCCTGGCCCTGGACATCCGCCGCCAGTACGCGGATCTGCCCCTGATGGTCCTGACCACGCGCCAGCGCAAACTCCGGCAGCCGCGTCAGGCACCGGACTGGCTCGACAAGACCGCCAACCAGGCACGCCTGGTGTTCGCCCTCAAACAGGCCAGCCAACGGGCCGCCGGACGGCGTCCGCGGGTACTCCAGGTGGACGATGATGATGAGCAAGCCCGGCTGGTGCAGGACACCCTGGGTCACCAGGCACAACTGGTTCGCACCCGGAATGCCCAGGAGACGGAGCTGGCCCTGCTGCGCGGCGATTACGACCTGGCGCTGATCAATATGGACAGCGGCGAGTCACTGCATGACCACGCCCTGCAATTGCTGGAATCCCGGCCGGCCAACCTGCCCCTGGTGCTCAATACCGCCGCCGACAGCGATCCCATGATCCCCATTCTCTGGGCCCTGATCGCCCACTACGACGAGCCGCTACGCGCGGCCTATTGCTAGCTCGTAGAGGGGACAGACTTCAAGTCTGTCCCCTGCACCTCAACCATCCTTCAACCGCCGCAACTGGCGGCGCTGTTTCTTGTCCGGGCGATGCGCGGGCTGACTCAGACCCGCCGCCTGCAGCCGTTCCTGCTCGCGCCGCAGGTCCCGCGCCAGGATGCTTTCATCGGTCTCCCGGTACAGGGTGCGCGCCACGGTGGCGGAACCGCGTCGCTCCGCCAGCGCCTCCACCACCACCACGAAACACTCCGTACCCTTGTGGATCTCCAGGCTGTCCCCCGCCTGCAGCATCCGCGCCGGCTTCACCCGCACGCCGTTGAGGTGCACCTTGCCACCCTGAATGGCCTCCGCGGCCAGGGACCGGGTCTTGAAGAAACGCGCCGCCCACAGCCACTTGTCCAGCCGCACCCGTTCTGCTGCGGAATCACTCAAGACGGAGTTGATCCTCCCAGCGTCACCAGCAGATCATTGAGACGCCGCACGAAGGCGGCGGGATCCTCCAGCTGCCCACCCTCACTGAGCATGGCCTGATCGAACAGCACATGACTCCAGTCACTGAAGCGTTCCTCATCGCCTTCCGCCTTCAAGCGCTGGACCAGGGTATGACCGGGATTGATCTCCAGGACCGGCTTGCTCACCGGGAGACTGTGACCGGCCTGCTGCAGGATCTTCTGCATATGCATGGCCATGTCATGTTCTTCCAGCACCAGGCAGGAAGGTGAGCGGGTCAGGCGGTGACTTACACGTACCTCTTTCACCTTGTCACCCAATGCCGTCTGCATGCGCTCCAGCACATCCTTGAATTCGTCGGCGGCCTTTTCCACCTGTTCCTTTTCCTGTTCATCTTCCAGCTTGCCCAGGTCCAGGTCGCCCTTGGCGATGGATACCAGCGGCTTGCCGTCGAATTCGTTCAGGTGCGAGATCATCCAGTCGTCCACCCGGTCGGACAGCAGCAGCACCTCGATGCCGTGCTTGCGGAACACCTCCAGGTGGGGGCTGTTCCGCGCGGCGACGAAGCTGTCGGCGGTGACATAATAGATCTTGTCCTGATCCTCCTTCATGCGCCCGATATAGTCCTGCAAAGAGACGTTTTGCTCTTCGTTGTCCGCATGGGTACTGGCGAAACGCAGCAGCCCGGCGATACGCTCGCGATTACCGAAGTCCTCGCCCGGACCTTCCTTCAACACGCGGCCGAACTCCCGCCAGAACTCGCGGTACTGCTCCGGTTCGTCCTTCGCCATGGTTTCCAGCAAGCCCAGCACCTTCTTCACCGAGGCGCCACGAATGGTATCGATGACCTTGTTGTGCTGCAGAATCTCGCGCGACACATTCAAGGGCAGGTCGTCCGAATCCACTACGCCACGCACGAAGCGCAGGTACTGGGGCATCAGCTGTTCGGCATCGTCCATGATGAACACGCGACGCACATATAGCTTGATACCGTGGCGGCGTTCACGATCCCAGAGGTCGAAAGGCGCCCGCTTGGGGATATAGAACAGGGTGGTGTATTCCTGGGTACCTTCCACATGGTTGTGGGTCCAGGCCAGCGGCTCCTCGAAGTCGTGGCCCACGTGCTTGTAGAACTCCTTGTACTCTTCGTCACTGATGTCGCGCTTGGGTCGCGCCCACAGGGCCGAGGCCTTGTTGACGGTTTCGTACTCGTCCGCCTTGTCCGCGTCCGTGGATTTCATCTGGATGGGCAGGGATATGTGGTCGGAATAGCGGGTGATGATGGAACGCACACGGTAGGGTTCGAGGAACTCGTCCTCGCCCTCGCGCAGGTGCAGGGTGACGCTGGTGCCACGCGTGGCCTTCTCCACTGTCTCGAGACTGTAGCTGCCCGCGCCGTCCGATTCCCAGCGCACACCATGTTCCGCGCCCAGACCGGCGCGTCGGGTCACGAGGGTGACCTTGTCGGCCACGATGAAGGCGGAATAGAAACCTACACCGAACTGGCCGATGAGTTTGCTGTCCTTGCCCTGGTCACCGGTCAGGGATTCGAAGAACTGGCGGGTGCCGGACTTGGCGATGGTACCGATATTGTCCACCACCTCCTGGCGGCTCATGCCGATGCCCTTGTCGTGGAGGGTGATGGTGCGGGCCTCCTTGTCGATATCGACGCGGATCTCCGTACCCTGGTCACCTTCATACAGGGCATCATCACCCAGGGCCTCGAAGCGCAGCTTGTCGCAGGCATCAGAGGCGTTGGAGACCAATTCGCGCAGGAAGATCTCCTTGTTGGAATACAAGGAGTGGATCATCAGCTTGAGCAGCTGGCGTACTTCGGTCTGAAACTCGAGGGTTTCCTTATGGGCTTCGATGGTCATGGGTCGAACTCACCTGTTGGTTCACAAAACGGAATGTGGTTTCTAGGTGAGGGCCCGGCACGTGCTTTTCAAGGATCCGAACGGGAAAAAATCACCAGCCCCGCTCACAGCGCGACGGGCAGGTGTTCCACCGCGCCCTCGTGGGCCAGCAGCCAGTATTTGCGCGCCATCATCGGTCCCTGGGTGTGGCCGGAATAGCCGCCGCCACCGGTCTTGCCCACCACCCGGTGGCAGGGCACGAGGATGGGGATGGGGTTTTCCCGGCAGGCGCCGCCAATGGCCCGCGCGCCACTGCCGAGGCGTGCGGCCAGGGCTCCATAGGTCAGGGTGGTGCCGGGCGGAATGGCACACAGCGCCTGCCAGACCCGTTGCTGGAAGGGGGTACCTTCCAGCAGCAGGGGCGGCAATTCCAGTGCGGCGCGGCCATCGTGAAAATAATGCTCCAGCAGGCTCGCCACGCGCCGGCTGGCCATACTGCGTCCCGGCTTCAACAGTACGTCCTTGCCCAGGTACTCGATGGCGCGCAGTCGTTCTCCCGCCATGTGCACCCCCAGGCGCCCCAGCGGGGTGGGCAGGACCAGGTCAAAGGCATCCTCTTTCATGAACGCACCTCCCGTGCCGCGGCTCGCAATTGCAGCCGCTGGATCTCGTTGAGCAGCATTGCCCGCCGCCCCGGCTCGCGGGTGGCGTTGAGCAGGGTCTGGTAGACGCGTCGCGCATCCTCCAGCAGACCGGCCTCGGCCAGGGACTGGGCGGCATGGTAACGGGCCGTCTGTGCCCAGGGATCCATGGCGGAAGGATCGGTCAGCGTGGCCGACTGCAGGTAAAGATAGGCGGCCCGCGCCGGTTTGCCCAGTGCCTGCCAGGAATCGGCCTGCCAGAACAGTATCTCACGCGTGCGCTGTGTGGGCATTTCCCGTAGCAGCAGGCGCTCGAACAGGTCAATGGCCTGCGCGTGGGCCGTCACCGTCTGCAGGTCGAACACCACCTGCACCCAGCGGTCCAGCTGCTCGTCAGCCAGTGGGCGTTCGTCCCCCAGCAGACTGGCCAGCATGGCCGCCCCCTGTTCCGCCTGGCCCGTGTGGATGGCCACCCGCGCCCGCCGCAGCCCCCATTCCATGGCATCGGCCCCGGGCGGTGGTTGCGCCATATCCTGCATCAGTCGCGAAGCGAGCCGCAGGTCGCCGCCCTCCAACGCCGCGTCGATCAGTCGATAGCGGATCACCCCGGGCAGCCGGTCGCTGTCCTCGAAGCGGCGCGAGTCCAGGTACAGCCGCTGCACCAGCTGCTCTCCCCGTGGC
>SWCG01002402.1_pt1 | contig 12662 bp, 9 predicted proteins | sample 4690071 | NCBI WGS metagenome assembly SWCG01 (sample SAMN10267281, study PRJNA491770) | bioreactor metagenome | isolation source: DHS bioreactor inoculated with subseafloor sediment | place: Japan: off Shimokita Peninsula | collected 2012-10 | reverse complement strand
GGGGGGCTATGCGGTGAGCTTGTACAACGGCTTCGTCCGTTCGCGGAACCTGATTCAGGAGTCCTGGCGGCAAATCGACGTCGAGCTGAACCGTCGCTACGACCTGATTCCCAATCTGGTCGAGACGGTGCGCGCCTACGCAGCCCACGAGCGCAACAGCTTGGAGAATGTGACTCGCCTGCGCAACCAGGCGGCTTCATTGGCCCAAAGCGGCGGCGCCAGCGCGGAACGAGCGCAGGTGGAGGAGCAACTCACCAGCGCCGTGCATGGCCTGATGGTCAGCGTCGAGGCCTACCCCGATTTGAAGAGCAACGTGAACTTCCTGGAGTTGCAGCGCGAACTCACCGCCACCGAGGACCGGATCGCGGCCGGGCGACGCTTCTACAACGCCAATGTGCGCAACTACAACACTCAGACCGAATCGTTCCCTTCGGTACTGGTGGCCAATATGTTCCACTTCGGCAAGGCCGCCTACTTCGAGGTCAACGACCAGGCCGTGCGGCAAGCCCCGCATGTCAGCTTTGGTGAGATCAGCGAGCGTCCCGCCGGTTCCGCAGAGCCGACCAATGCTCAACTCGGCACCGGACCGGTGACTGCCGACGGCCTGCCCAATCCGCAGTCCTACGACCAGAATGCGCCAGGCGCCTCAGCCCCGGGCAGCTTCGATGTCGCGCCGCCGGCGCAAGCCCCGTCCTTCCAGCAGCCGCCGACGCAGCAGCCGCCGGCCGATCCGCCGAACTACGGCCCGCAGGGCTGACCTCGCTGCGTTCAGGCTTTGGTGGGTTCGGATTCCTGACGGGACTTGCGGCGCTGAATGATCGCCTCGACGATCATCGGGATGACCGACACGAACACGATCGCGATCAGCACCGCCTCGATGTTCTTCTGGAAGAAGGGGATCTGGCCCAGGTAGAAGCCGAGCACGGTTACTCCGACCGCCCAGATGACGCCGCCGACGGCGGTCCAGGTGATGAAGGTCCGAAACGGCATGCGTCCGATGCCGGCGATCAGGGTGATGAAGGTGCGAACGAACGGCACGAAGCGGCCCAGCACCAGCGCCTTGTTGCCGTAGGTGGCCAGCATTTCGTGGGTCTTCTCGACATAGACCGGGTTGAACACCTTGCCCCAGAAACCCTCGCGGGGTTTGAACAGCGGTGGGCCGATGAGGTGGCCCAGCCAATAGCCGGCCACGTTGCCGGCGACGGCAGCCACCGTGAGAATCAGGCAGGCGATCGCCAAGACCTGCCCTTCGGGCATGGTTCCGAAGCTGATCGTGCCTAGCGAGATGAACATGCCTACGGTGAAGAGCAGGGAGTCGCCAGGCAGGATCGGCCAGATCGCGCACTCGATGAAGACGAGAAAGGCCACTCCCCACAGCGCCCAATTGCCCAAGGCCTGAATGAGTTGCTCCAGAATGGCAGCCGGGTCGAGCCAGGAAGGCATCAGGGGTATGAGCAGGGGCAACAGATCCATGTGGTGAAGGGTACCGTGGCCGCCATGGCGAATCTGAGCGAGGACGAGGTGGTGGCTGTGAGTAGCCCCGGCGTCGGGCCTCACCCCGAACCGTGGCCTGACGATCCGCGTCTGGATCGCGAGCTTCTTGGCCAGGGGGATCGCCGCAACGTGCCCGACGCGTACCGGTATTGGAGTGTTGAGGCAATCGTCGCCGACCTCGACACCCGTCGGCTGCCGCTCCAGGTCGCCATCCAGAACTGGGAACACGACTTCAACATCGGCTCGATCGTGCGCACCGCGAATGCCTTCAATGTGTCTGCGGTGCACATCATCGGACGCCGCCGCTGGAACCGTCGCGGTGCGATGGTCACCGATCGTTATCTGCACGTCCACCACCATCCGACCACCGAGGACTTCCTGGCTTGGCTGGCCGAGCACGGCGTCACCCCGATCGGGGTGGACAACCTGCCCGGCTCGGTGCCGCTGGAAGGCGCCCAACTCCCACAGCACTGCTGTCTGGTCTTTGGCTCCGAAGGACCCGGTCTCACCGAAGATCTGGTCGCCGGATGTCAGCAGCTGGTTGCCATAACGCAATACGGTTCGACGCGTTCGCTGAATGCCGGTGCGGCCGCGGCGATCGCCATGTATCACTGGGCGCTGCGTTGGGCGCCGCGTCCGGATTCAGTCGGCACCTAGGATGGTGGCGTGGGCGACGAATACGGCATCTACTACCGTCCCGAGGTAGCGGCAGCCAAAGTGTCAGGGCTGCGCAATCGCGTGATCTGGCAATTCGGCTCGTTGCTGCTCTCCGTGGTCGTTTTCGGCGCGCTGTGGGCCATCTGGCCCGACACCTTCGCTGATTGGGCGCCGTGGTTCCTCGGAGTGAGTGTGGCCACCGGCGGCGGTACTGCGCTGTACTTCCTCATCCAGTGGTTTCGGGCCCGCGCGGATGCTCGTCGCGCAATTCCGGGCCTGGCGATCGGTCTCAACCGGGAAGGCATGATGATCGCGCAGCGCTGGCTCGCCTGGTCTGAGGTTGGCTCGATGGTGGTCAAGCCCGGCGTCATGGGTGCGTCGAGTTCGTTGGTGACTACGGCTCGTGATTCGTTTACCGCCGTGGTCCCCCTTGAACTGACCGACGCGATGCCGGCGTCCCTGGATTCGGTGGTGCGGGTGTTGTCTGCGGGCCGGACTTGGGTGGATCTTTCCCGGTTGGATTGAGCAGTTCGTCCGCGGGTTGGACCGCGGCGTTCGAGTTATGGGCGCCCCGCCACCGCGCGGTGCGGGATTTGAGAGACTAGGGTCAACCCCGCTGGCGCGACCGCATGGTGGCGGGCGCAGACCGATGAGAGAGAGCAGATCGAATGCCCATTGCTAGCCCTGAGAAGTACGCCGAGATGCTGGATGCCGCCAAGGCTGGCTCCTACGCATTCCCCGCGATCAACATCACGTCGTCGCAGACGCTGAACGCCGCTCTGGCAGGTTTCGCAGAGGCTGGCTCCGATGGCATCATCCAGATCAGCTCCGGTGGTGCGGAGTACGCGTCCGGGCCGACCATCAAGGACAAGGTCGCCGGTTCGGTGGCACTGGCCGAGTACGCCCACGTCGTCGCCAAGAACTATCCGATCAACATCGTGGTGCACACCGACCACTGCCAAAAGGACAAGATCGACACCTGGGTGAAGCCGCTGATCGCGATCTCCCAGGAGCGGGTGAATCGTGGCCTGGAGCCGCTGTTCCAGTCACACATGTGGGACGGCTCGGCTGTGCCCATGGAGGAGAACCTGAAGATCGCTGATGAGTTGCTGGCCCTGACCAGCGCCGCGCACCAGATCCTCGAGATCGAGGTCGGCGTCGTCGGTGGCGAAGAGGACGGCGTTGCCGCCGAGATCAATGAGAAGCTCTACACCACCGTCGAGGACGGCCTGCGCACCATCGAGGTGCTCGGTATGGGCGAGAAGGGCCGCTACATCACCGCCCTGACTTTCGGCAATGTGCACGGTGTGTACAAGCCGGGCTCGGTGAAGCTGCGTCCGGAGGTCCTGAAGGAGATTCAGGACGCCGTCGGCGCCAAGTACGGCAAGGCCAAGCCTTTCGACCTGGTCTTCCACGGCGGCTCCGGTTCCACCGCTCAAGAGATCTCCGACGCTGTTGACTACGGCGTGGTGAAGATGAACATCGACACCGACACCCAGTACGCCTTCACCCGTCCCGTGGTGGATTACATGCTCAAGAACTACGACGGCGTACTGAAGATCGACGGCGAGGTCGGCAACAAGAAGCAGTACGACCCCCGCGCCTGGGGCAAGATCGCCGAGGCGGGTATTTCCGCCCGCGTCGTCGAAGCCTGCGAGCGCCTGCGCAGCGCCGGCAAAACCATCGGCTGACCCGATTCGCTCCCAAAAGGGGCAGTTGCTCCCGAACCTTCGGGAGCAACTGCCCCTTTTGGGAGTTTCTGCCTTGGAGAGGTGATTCGCGGCGGGGGATAGGAGCCGCTAGGTTGGCAGAGTGACCTCGACGTTTGAACCCGTATTTGATGAGGGACAGCAGTATTCCGTTGTTGCAGATGCCGAAGCGGCGCTTCGCGCCGAGGATTGGACGCGGGTGGTCGAGGTATTCGGCCATGCTGACGCGTATCAGCAGCAGTGCATTCTTCAACTCACCGGCCACCTCGATGCCTGTGAATCCATGCTCGAGGAAGTGCTGCAACGCAATCCTTCTGATTCACTTGCCGCCACCCTGCTAGCCCAACGTCATGTCGAACGCGGTTGGTCCGTCCTTGGGGACGGCCCGGCGGCGGAGGTCACCGCCGATCAGTGGGCTGCCTATCGCCAACACCTGGTGACCGCCGAAAAGCTCCTCATAAGGGTGTGTGCTGAACATCCCCAATATGTGCCTGCCTGGCGCGTGCGCTTGGTGACTTCCCGGGGGCTTGATCTTGGCGTCGTCGAATCGCAGCGTCGATTTCAGCGCCTTTCGGCGATCTCACCGGGCGATCTCGCCGCCCAGCAGCTCATGTTTCAGGAACTGCTGCCGAAATGGCACGGTGATTTCGGCAAGGCACACGACTTTGCCTGGAGTTGCGCCAATGCGGCTCCTCCGGGGTCGCCTCACGCCTACTTGGTCGTGGTCTATCACCTCGAGCGATGGATCGCTGAGCACGGCATCGCACTGGGTAAGCCAGTTGACGACCCTCAGGCGGCGGCGGAGATTGTCGCTGCAGGGGAGATGTCGGTGATGAATCCGGGCTTCATTACGGCCTCGGGATGGATCGTCGCGCTCAGTCACTTCGCCCTGGCCTACACCCTGCTGGAGAAGTGGCCGCAGGCGCAGTCGTGCTTCACTCGACTTGGACCGTTTGCCTCCGAATTTCCGTGGGCATATTTCGACGACGGGCCGCGGTCGGCGTTCATGAACTTCCGCAAGCGTGCGATGGGGGTCCGATGATCCACTACGGGCAGGTCGACGGAATCCCCACCGTCTATACCGAGGACGGGCCGGTCGGAGCGGGACTGATATTCCGAGTCGGCAGCGCCGATGAGCAGCTGGCTCAGCGTGGCATCACCCATCTCGTCGAACATTTGGCTCTGCACGAACTTGGGGTCACCGACTACCACTTCAACGGCACGACGGGCCAGTTCTTCACCAGCTTCTTCACTCGCGGCACACCTGAGTCTGTGGTGACTTTCTTGCAGAAGGTGGCCGCAGGTTTAAAGAACCTGCCGATGGACCGCCTCGAAATTGAGAAGGGCGTCCTGCGTACCGAAGCCGATGGGCGAGGCACCGGGATCTACGAGCGGATACTGTTCTGGCGCTACGGTCCTCAGAATCGTGGCTTGGTGGACTACCTGGAGCTCGGGTTGAACTGGCTGGGGCGCGCCGAGCTGTGGGGCTGGGCGGAAACCTTCTTCACGCGTGCGAATGCGGTGCTCTGGTTCACCGGCATGACACCGCCGAGCGACCTGCACTTGGACCTGTTCTCAGGACAGCGCCAACCTCTTCCGGCATCGCCAGAGATTCTGCCCCAGACGCCGAGTTGGGCTGCCGAGCATTCCAAACATGTGGGCTATCACGGCATCGTCAAACGCTCCGTGGCGGCGACGGTGTTTTCGACTCTGCTGCATCGAGAGATGTTTCGGCGACTGCGCCAGGAGAGCGGGTATTGCTACACACCCGTTGTCGACTACGGACCGGTGAATGCCGACTATGCCGAGATCCTCGCTGTGATCGATCCCTCCCCAGAACAGCGAGCTGCCGCCCTGGGCGAGTTCCTCGACCTGCTTGCTCAGCTCCGTTGGGGCACCACCGACCCGGAAGCCTTGGATGAAGTCAAGAAAATGCTCGCCCGAGCGCAATCAGAGGATGACGCCGAAGCGGGGATGACGCCATCGGCCGCCCTGGACTTGCTGATGGGGGCTACAACGCCGACCCTTGATGAGGTTCGTGCCGAACTCGCGGCGGTTACCTTGGCAGATATCCGTGCCGTCGCCGTCGAACTGGCCGACAGCGCCTTCCTTCTCGTTCCTGAAGGGTCCACGGCTGATTGGGCCGGGTTCGTTCAAGCTCCGTTGGTGTCGACGGAGGTTGTCAGGGGAGTCTCCCTGCCTGCGATCAACAACCCGGACCGTTCGCTCGTTGTGGGTGACGAAGGGGTGTCGCTGGTGGGCTCAGAAGGTGCAGCCACCGTCGCTTTCGCAGATTGCGTCGTACTTCTGGCGTGGCCCGACGGTGGCCGCGCCTTGATCGGTGCCGACGGCATGGGCTGTGCACTCGAGCCAACGCTGTACCCATTGACCCGCGAACACCTGGCCACTATCGAGCGCGCCGTGCCGCAGCACCTCATGGTGCCGATGCCTGCCCGGACCCAGGATCGGATTCCGGTTCCGCCCGATCCACCGGCTGAGTCCGCGCTTGCCGCGCGGGTCTCAAAGCACCTACCCCGCCGGCTGATCATTGCGCTGGCATTCTCCGTGTTGCTCCTGGTGGCCTTGTTCATGGTCAGCATCGGGGTGCCTGTGTGGATAGCGGCGGCTACCTTCATCGGGGCGCTATCAGCATCGCTGTACAACGCGCGAAAACAGTGACCTACCGTAGTTCGCCCAGCGCCTGATCGACCATAGCGACGAAGTAGTCCACTTCATCGGCACTCACCACCAGGGGCGGCTTGATCTTGAGCACGTTGCCGTGGTCGCCGGTGGGCTGCATGATGACACCGAGTTGGCGTAGGCGTTCGCACAAGTCACCGGTGAGTGCGGCGTCGGGGGTGCGGGTTTCGCGGTCGGCGACCAGCTCCAGACCCAGGTACAGGCCATGGCCGTGCACGGTGCCGACACCGGGGTGCTGGTCGCCGAGCGCTTGCAGAGCCGCCTTCAGATGGCTGCCCACTACCTGGGCATTCTCCTGCAAGCCTTCCTCGCCGATGATGTCCAGCACGGTGAGACCGACGGTGGCTGATACCGGACTGCCACCGGTCGAAGAGAAGAAGTAGCCGCCGGTGCGGTAGGCATCGGCGATCTCTTTGGTAGTGATCACCGCGCCCAGCGGATGGCCATTGCCCATCGACTTGGCCACCGCGACGATGTCGGGGATCACCCCTTGCTGGTGGAAGCCCCAGAACCAGTCACCGAGTCGGCCGTAGCCGACCTGGACCTCGTCGGCGATGGTCACCCCGCCAACCGCCCGGACGGCCGCGTACACCTGCGCCAGATAGCCATCGGGCAGCAGGATGCCGCCGGCATTGCCCGAGATCGACTCGGCGATGAACCCCGCCGGGGCGTGCCCGGACGCAGCAAGCTCCGCGATGCGGGCGGCAGCCTCGGGTCCGTAGTGAGCGGCCTCGGCGTCCCGCCAGCGTCCCCGATAGGAGTTCGGCGCTTCGAGGGTGTGCACCCATTCGGGACGGGATGTCAGCGCGTTGGGATTGTCGGCCACGGAGGTGGAGACCGCATCGGAGGCATAAGTCCAACCGTGATAAGCCTCAGCCAAGGCCACAATGTCGCGGCGACCGGTAGCGGCCATCGCCAACCGGATCGCCAAGTCGGTTGCCTCGGAGCCTGAGTTCACCAAGAACACCTGATCCAGGCCGTCAGGCAGCGTGTCGGTCAAGGCGGCGGCAAAGCGCGGGAGTGCTCCGTAGTGGAAGCGGGAGTTGGTGTTCAGCCTTGCCAACTGGCCCGCCACCGCTGCCGTCAGCCGGGGATGGGCATGGCCGACACTGGTGACGTTGTTCACCATGTCCAGGTAGGCCCGCGCGTCGGTATCGATGAGAGTGGCCCGCCAGCCCCGTTCGATCCGGGGCGGGTTGGCGTAGTAGTGCTCCTGAACGCCCGCGACATGGGCCTCGCGCTCGGCCAATAGCTCAGGCGCAGGCTCGGCCACAGTGGGTAGTCCGAACAACGCTGCCGGATCGGCGGTCATCGCCAGCCAGCCGGGTGCAGCGTCGCCGCGCACCAACAGCGGCACCTCCCACCCCGGACGCACCAGTTGCACCTCGACACGCCCGCTGATGCGGCCCAGCGTTTCGCCAGCCGTGACGGCGAAGGTCCGCTGTGCGGCCTCGATCTCACCGTGGATGACGAGATCGAAACTGACTCCGGGCAGCACCAGCCGACCGTCGCTGATCTGCACCTGTCCTGCCCACGGTGCCTTGAGCTTGCGGGGACGGCCACTCCACAGCGTGAGTGAGGTCGGCACCGTCGCTGGAATCTCCGGGCTCAGCACCGACGTCGCGATCAACCGCGGCACGCCCCAGGCCGCCGCGCTGAAGTCGGAGGAAGCGGCCAGCCGCTCGGCCAAGTCCTCGGCGAGCCAAGCACCGTCATTGGTGGACGCATCGCTCACGCCCAACCCGATCAGGGTTACCGGCTTCTTGGTGAGTCGCTCGCCGCTGATTGCCAGCCGTGGCCGACTCAATCCCAGCGCGTCGGTGATCACCGCCGTCATCACCGGCAGCGGCAGCGAGGTGGCCGCGGCGAAGATCTGCCACTCCCGCTCCAAGGCGCTGCTGGCGTAGTCGTTGCTGGCGTCCAGGTCGGCCTGTTGGCGTCCGCTGGCCACCAGCACGGCACCGCGCAGCACCACCAGCGGCCACAGCGCCTCGGCTTCGGCGACCGTCAGTGGACGTAGCTCATGGAAGGCGCGCACCGAGGCCACCACGGTCTCGATCATCGGTCCGGTGTGATGCAGCAGACCGGACACGGTTACGGCCAGCTCGGCCACCCGCCACGACCTCGACAGGTCTCCGAAGTCGATCACGCCATCGGGAAGACCGTCGACGCCGCGCACCAGATTGTCGTCGGTGAGGTCGAAATGGCCGGCTTGCACCGTGAGCTGATCGGCGAGGGTGGTCACCGACGCCCACGCTTCGGCGGTGGCGGCCACCACAGCCTCGCGTTCGGCATCGTCGCTGATGGCCGGTGAGAGCAACGCCACGACCCGGGCCGCAGACCGCAGATCCCACTGCAGGTCGCGATCCAGGCCCGGATGCTCGAAATCGGCCAAGGCGCGGCTCACCTGGGCGGCGATGCGTCCCATGGCTGCGGCGACCGCCGGCGACAGCCACGGCTGGTCGACGAAGGTGCCGCCGGGAAGCCACTCCAGGATGCGAGCCACCAGCGGGCCCTGCGAGGTCTCCACCACGGCATGGGCGGGGACGCCGTTGAGACGCAGCGTCCCGGCGACCCGCAGCTCGGGGTAACGATCGGCGATGTGCTCGGCTGCGGCAGATTGGGCCAGGGCGTCCCGCTCCGGGAAGGCAGGATTGGCCAGCTTCAGCACGCCCGGCGTCGGCCCGTCGATCAGAAAGTTCTGGTCCTGCTGGCTGCCCAATTCGCGCAGCTCGCCGACTGCGCCCAGGCCGGCGGCGATGGCACCGGCCTGCGCCGGATCGATGGTGGGTGCGGGCAACTCACCGTGGGCGAAGAAGTCGAAAGGCGCAGTGGGCAACGGCATGATCACATACTGTCATTTCGACGCCCCGTGGCCCTCGGATGCCCGCAGAGAGGCACTTCGGTAGAATCACCGCGCAAGAGCCCGGAGGCGAAGCCTCGGGCTTGTCTCACGCAGAGGGGCATCAGATGCCAGGAATTGTCGTGGTCGGAGCTCAATGGGGCGACGAGGGCAAGGGCAAAGCGACTGATCAGCTCGGCGACCGGGTCGATTACACCGTGCGCTATTCCGGCGGCAACAACGCCGGTCACACCCTGGTGGTCAACGGGGCGAAGTATGCGCTGCACCTGCTTCCGTCCGGCATCCTGAACGACTCGGTGCCGGTGATCGGCAACGGGGTCGTGGTCGACATGGAAGTGCTGCTGGAAGAGATCGACGGCCTGAACGCCCGCGGCGTGGACACCTCCAAGCTGATCATTAGCGCCAACGCCCATGTCATCACCGAGTACCACAAGGTGATGGACAAGGTCACCGAGCGATTCCTGGGAAGCCGCAGGATCGGTACCACCGGACGCGGCATCGGCCCGGCCTATTCGGACAAGATCAACCGGCTGGGCATCCGCATGCAGGACCTGCTGGACGAGAAAATCTTGCGGCAGAAGGTGGTCGCTGCCCTGGAGCAGAAGAACCACCTGCTGGTGAAGGTGTACAACCGGCGGGCCATCGAGGCCGACCAGATCACCACCGAACTGCTGGGCCACGCCGAGCGGATCCGTCCGATGATCACCGACACCACCCGGGTGCTCAACAGCGCACTGGACCGCAATCAGGTCGTGCTCTTCGAAGGCGCCCAAGCCCATCATCTGGATGTCGATCACGGCACCTACCCCTATGTCACCAGCTCCAACCCGATCGCCGCCGGTGCCTGCATCGGCTCCGGCGTGGGACCGATGCGCATCAGTCGGGTGATCGGCATCGCCAAGGCCTACACCACCCGCGTCGGTGAGGGCCCCTTCCCGACGGAACTGTTCGACGACGACGGCGAGAAGCTGCGCGTCGACGGTGGTGAGTTCGGCACCACCACGGGACGTCCGCGCCGCTGTGGCTGGTTCGATGCGCTGGTGGTGGAGGCGGCGGTCAGCGCCAATGCGATGACCGACATCTTCCTCACCAAGCTGGACATTCTGTCCGGCTGGGAGAAGATCCCGGTGTGCGTGGGTTATGAGGTCAACGGCGAACGCACCGATGTGCTGCCGATGACCCAGACCGACTTCCACCATGCCAAGCCGATCTATGAGTTCCTGGACGGCTGGAGTGAGGACATCTCGGGTGCTCGCACCTTCGCCGATCTGCCGAAGAACACTCAGGCCTATGTGCGCCGCCTGGAGGAACTGATCAAATGCCGCATCTCCGGCATCGGCGTGGGCCCGTCTCGTGAACAGTCGGTGCTGATCAACGACCTGCTCTGAGCCCCAGCGGCTAGCCTGAGCCCATGCTGCTCAGTGACCGTGACATCCGTGCCCAGCTCGAGTCCGGACGTATCGTGTTGGACCCGTGGGACGCCGATATGTTGCAGCCGTCCAGCGTCGACGTGCGGCTCGACCGCTTCTTCCGGCTGTTCGACAACCACAAATACCCCTCGATCGACCCGGCTATCGATCAGCCGGACCTGACCCGGCTGATCGAGGTGTCGGCCGATGAGGCGTTCGTGCTGCATCCCGGTGAGTTCGTGTTGGCGTCCACCTATGAGGTGATCACCCTGCCCGACGACATCGCCGCACGGCTGGAGGGCAAATCCTCCCTGGGACGGCTGGGCCTGGTCACTCATTCCACGGCGGGCTTCATCGATCCCGGGTTCTCCGGGCACGTCACCTTGGAGTTGTCGAACCTGGCGACCTTGCCGATCAAGCTCCTGCCCGGAATGAAGGTGGGCCAGTTCTGCTTCTTCGGATTGTCGTCACCGGCCGAGCATCCCTACGGGACCGGCGACTACGGCAACCGCTATCAGGGTCAGCGCGGGCCCACCGCCTCCCGGTCTTTCCAGGGGTTCCATCGCACTGACGTCGGCTGAGCGCGACTAGGATCACTGCCGTGAAGGTGCTGGTAATCGGATCTGGTGGACGCGAGCACGCCCTGGCTTGGGCGCTCGGCAAAGACCCGCAGGTGAGTGAGGTGCACACCGCGCCGGGTAATCCAGGGACCGCGGTGATCGGCAGCAATCATCGGCTGGACATCATGGACGGCGCGGCCGCTGCGGCTTTGGCGACCCAGTTGGGCGTTGACCTGGTCGTGGTCGGCCCGGAAGCGCCACTGGTGGCCGGGGTCGCCGACGCGGTGCGCGCGGCTGGCGTCCCGGTGTTCGGGCCCAGTGCTGCCGCCGCTGAGCTGGAGGGCAGCAAGGCCTTCGCCAAGATGATCATGGAAGCCGCCGGGGTGCCCACTGCTGCGGCACGGCTGTGCCTGTCGATGGACGAGGTGGTCGCCGCGCTGGATGAGTTCGGTGCTCCTTATGTTGTGAAGGACGACGGCTTGGCGGCCGGAAAGGGTGTCATCGTCACCGACAGTCGCGATGCTGCCATCGCTCACGCCGCCAGCTGCTCGAAGGTGGTCATTGAGGAGTACCTCGACGGTCCCGAGGTGAGCCTGTTCGCCCTCAGCGACGGCGAGCATGTGCTGGCCTTCGAGCCGGCCCAGGATTTCAAGCGAGTCGGTGACGGCGACACGGGTCCCAATACCGGCGGCATGGGGGCCTACACGCCGCTGCCGTGGGCGCCGGAGGGCCTGACCGAGCAGGTCGTGGCCACCGTCATCCAGCCCACCATCGACGAGATGCGACGCCGGGGCACCCCTTTCGTCGGCTTGCTGTACGCCGGGTTGGCTTTGACCAGCAGGGGAGTGCGGGTGGTGGAGTTCAACGCCCGGTTCGGTGATCCGGAGACCCAACCGCTGCTCACTCGGTTGCAGACCCCACTGGGTGGGGTGCTGTATGCCGCGGCCACAGGAACCCTCGATCAGCAGCCGCCGTTGGCATGGGGCAGTGGTGCCGCCGTCGGCGTGGTGATCGCCGCGGAGGGCTACCCGGCGTCCCCGCGTCGCGGTGATGTGATCAGCGGGGCCGACCTCGAGGGTGTCTTCCACGCCGGAACCGCCCTGAACGACGAAGGGCGCCTGGTCAGTGCCGGTGGCCGCGTCCTGACCGTGGTCGGCACCGGCACGACTTTGGCTGAGGCCCGTGCTGCCGCCTACGCCACAGTCGCCCAGGTCGATCTGCCCGGCGGTTTCCACCGCACCGACATCGCCGCCGCCGCATCTTCGCTACA
>SWCG01002099.1_pt1 | contig 12689 bp, 15 predicted proteins | sample 4690071 | NCBI WGS metagenome assembly SWCG01 (sample SAMN10267281, study PRJNA491770) | bioreactor metagenome | isolation source: DHS bioreactor inoculated with subseafloor sediment | place: Japan: off Shimokita Peninsula | collected 2012-10 | reverse complement strand
ATCGCCCGTGTGCACTCCGAGGTGGAAAATGTTCTGCCGACCAAGCCGCAGGCAGGTGGTGGCGGGCGCGACGGCGAGATCACCACGAACCGTAGCTGAGGAAGCAGGCGATGCTGGTAAATCCACGCATAGCCGCATATCTGGGCCGGGCGCTAAGCCACGAGATGAATGCGGTTCAGATGTACCTGACGCAGGCAAAGCTGTGTGAGCTGTGGGGTATGCAGGAACGGGCCGAACAGCTCAGGCGCGATGCGGGCGAAGAGCTCGATCATGCGGGGCGGCTGATCAGTCGCATGTTGACGCTGGGTCTGCTGCCCAATGGTACGCAGCTCAACCCGGCGCGGCCGGGCCGTGACCCGCACGAGATGCTGGAACTGGATTGGCATCTGGAGGCGGAGGCGGTACGGCTGTACGATGAGGCTGTGCGCTACTGTGAGCGCAACCGGGATCCTGAGACTGCACAGCTTTTCATGGAGCTGATGAAGGATGAGCAGGAACACCTGGCTTGCCTGGATCGCCTGTTAGCCAGTAGCCAACATCAATCCGGGAGGTCCTGATGGTGGAAGCAGCGAATGCCCCGGATCCGGAATGGAGGGTGCAGGAGCGCCCGCCACTGATGACCCGCCGCTACGAGTTCGGGAGTTATGCTGAAACGCGCGCTTTTCTGGACATGCTCGCGGACGCCTCGGAACAGTGTGGTTACTACCCCGACCTCAATTTCGGCCGCACCCACGTCGTGGTAAGCATAGCCCCCCTGGAAGCGAAGGAATTGACCCAGGCGGAATATGACTTCGCGGCCGAGAGTGACACCCTGGCCACGAAGGCGCGGGGCTGAGGAACGGAGATGACGGCCAGGACACTCGCGTTGGCCAATCTCAAGGGCGGGTGTGGCAAGTCTACCCTTGCGCTGAACCTGGCTGCCGGGCTCGCGCGCCGCGGTCGCACTGCGCTGGTCGATGCCGATCCCCAAGGTGCTTTACGGCACTGGACCGACTGGGCCTCACAGCAGGAAGTCCTGCCCCGCGTACTGAGTGGCGAGGGCGATCCTGTGGCCTGCCTCATCGATGCGGAACGCGAACACGATTTCGTCGTGGTGGACTGTCCTCCCTCCCTGGACATGCACATCACCGTGAAATTGCTCGAACATGTTGAGTCGGTGCTGATACCGGTGCTGCCTTCACCGCTCGACCTTTGGGCCAGTGCGGGTACCGTCGATGCAGTGCGCAAGGCGCGTGATGTGAACCCCGGATTGCGCGCCTGGCTGGTCCTCAACCAGACGGAGCCCAAGAGTGCGTTGTCACGCGCCATGGCGGTTGCGGTCGCCAGCCTGGAGTTGCCGGTGATCGATACGCCGGTACGCCGGCGTGCAGCCTTCCGGCTCTCGGTGGTAGAAGGCATGAGTGTGTATCAGCTCGGAGCACGCGGCGTGGCTGCGATGCAGGAAATCGAACAGGTCATTGAGGAGATTATGCAACGATGAGCAAGCTGGAAGACAAATTGAGCGCGAGCATCAAGGCGGGTAGCACGCCCCGGCCCGAGACCCCGGCAGCCAAACCGGCACCGGCCAAGAGCAGTGAATCTCCCAAGCCAAAGGCCAAGGTCAACAAGCCGAAGTCCGATGCCAGCAATAAGGGCTCTGGCGCAGGTAACCTCAATGCCCCCGTCCAGGAACTGCACCCGACCCGTATTTGGCCGGACTGACCCTGCCGTAGTTCGCTGTCGAGCAGGTTTCCCATGAGCATTCAGCTGGCCGAATACAACGATATCCTTGACGAGTTGGGGGAACAGGCCAGTGACGTGCTGGAGGCCACTTGGCATGATGCCGTTCGTGTCTTCACGCCGCGGGGACTTGAGGTCTATATCCAGGGCGCCGCCGGCCTGAAGGCCCTGGGCCGCGGCACCGATCTCGTCGTCTCCTTCATTGAAAGTGCGCCCCAGGTGGCGCGTGAACTCGGTGAACAGGCGGTCTCCGAACTGCTGTCCACCGCCATCAAGATGTATTCCAAGACCAGCGCCGCGGTGCTGTCCCTGTTGTTTTCCACCGCCCCGGTGGCCGCCCGGCGCCTGGGCGAACTGGAGCTGTTCAAAGGCTACCTGGGGCTGCTCGATCACCTGCTGGCGCAGGCCCCGCGTGGCATCCGCCCCATGCTGGAGAAGATCGATGTGCTGCTCGGTTACCTGACCCTGGGCGGCCTGCGGCGCTGGGCCATGTGGGGGGTGTCCGCGCACCGCACCGATTTCGAGGCACAGCAGCTGTATTTCAGTCTGGAGAGTCCCGAGGCCCAGGCGGTGCTGCAGCAGGAACGGCGCGGCGTGCTGTTCGTCGACGTCCAGCGTCGCCTGATCATGTACCTGCGGGCGCTCTGGGGCCGCGACTTCTTCCTGCGTCCCACCTCCGGGGATTTCGAGACGCGCGCCGGCTACCGTCCCTACATCGAGCAATACTTCATCCACCTCCCGGATGCCTATGACGACTTCCGGGAGGAGGGCGCCGAGCCGGTCCCGGCATTGCTGGTATATCGGGCCGCGGCCGCGCACAGCGCCGCCCACATGGTGCATTCGCGTCTCGATCCCGAGGCCGAGCTCACGACGCCGATGCAGCAGATGCTCATCGGCCTGATCGAGGATGCCCGAGTCGAGGCGCTGGCGCTGCGTGCCTTCCCGGGGCTGCGCCCCCTGTGGACCTCGCTGCTGCCGGCCGATCCCGACGCCGGCGATGCCTACGGTCCTCTGTTCGATCGCGTCGCCCGCGCCCTGATCGACGCGGACTACCGGGACGACCACCGCCTGGTGACCATGGCGCGCGAGCGCTTCGGCGCCGCCTCCGACCGGCTCGAAGACCCGGCCATGGCGCGCGAGATCGGTCTGGCGCTGGCCGACGAGGCCGCTACCCTGGGCCTGGATTTCAATCCGCGCACCGATCTGCCGTCCAACGCCTACCGCGACGACAACCGTCACCTCTGGCAGGTTCCCGAGGGCCTGGAGGATGCGGAATACCTGCCGGGCAGCGAGACGCAGGTGCGCAAGTATGTCAGCCTCATGGAGATGCTCAATACCCTGGACGTCGAATTCGCCGGCGACGACGCCCAGGAGGTCTGGGTGCTGCCGACCGAACTCTACGACGACGACGGCGTGACCTTCAACGAGCGCGAGGGCAAGGAACCGATCTCCTCGCCCATTCATTACCATGAATGGGATTACCAGACCCAGCTGGAGCGGCCGCTGTGGACGACGCTGCTGGAGAAACATCCCAAGAGCGGTGACGTGGATGATATCGATGCGATACTGGAGCGGCACAAGCCCCTGGTGCGGCGCCTCAAGTACCTGATCGAATCCATGCAACCCCAGGGCGTGGTGCGCCAGCGCAAGGTGGAGGACGGTGACGATATCGACCTCAATGCCGCCATCCATGCCATGGTGGATATCCGCATGGGCCAACAGCCGGATCCACGCTTCGGCATCCGCACGCGCCTGCAGTTGCGTGACCTGTCCGTCGTGCTGCTCATCGACCTGTCGGAATCCACCAACGATCCTGTGCGCGGCGCCCTGGGCGATGACGAGAATGAGATGACGGTGCTGGGCCTGGCGCGCGAGGCCGCCGCCCTGCTGGCCGACGCCCTGGCCAAGATCGGCGATCCTTTCGCCATCCACGGCTTCGACTCCAACGGCCGGCACGACGTGGAGTATTATCGCTTCAAGGACTTCGACGCCCCCTATGACGACAAGGTCAAGGCGCGTCTTGCGGGAATGACCGGCCAGTTGTCGACCCGCATGGGGACCGCGCTGCGCCATGCGGGTACCCTGCTTGGACGGCGTCCGAGCCAGAAGAAGCTGCTGTTGCTGCTTACCGACGGCGAGCCCTCCGACAACGACGTGCGCGACCCGCAGTATCTGCGCTTCGATGCCAAGCGGGCGGTCGAGGAATTGGCCAGGAAAGGCATCCACACCTTCTGCGTGTCCCTGGACCCGCACGCGGACGAGTACGTATCACGTATTTTCGGCGCGACCAACTACATGGTGCTGGATCACGTGGCACGCCTGCCGGAGAAACTCCCGGCCTTGTATGTGGGCCTGACGAAATGACCGGTGCCGCGACCGCCGCGGCCATGAACATTGCAAATCGAGGAATATCATGAGCGACATCATCGATCAGTATCGCATCAAGGAAGAACCCTATTACCGTAACGTCGCCGACGAGGTGGAGTTGTACGAGGCCGCCTACGAGGTGCGCATGCCCATGATGCTCAAGGGGCCTACCGGTTGTGGCAAGACCCGCTTCGTGGAGTACATGGCCTGGAAACTCGGCCGGCCGCTGATCACCGTGGCCTGCAACGAGGACATGACGGCCAGCGACCTGGTGGGACGTTTCCTGCTGGACCAGTCCGGCACCCGCTGGCAGGATGGCCCGCTGGCGGTGGGCGCGCGCCATGGCGCCATCGTCTACCTCGACGAGGTGGTGGAGGCGCGCCAGGACACCACCGTTGTCATCCACCCCCTTACCGACAACCGGCGCGTGCTGCCGCTGGAGAAGAAGGGCGAACTGGTGCATGCGCACCCGGATTTCCAGATCGTGATCTCCTACAACCCGGGTTACCAGAGCCTGATGAAGGATCTCAAGCAGTCCACCAAGCAGCGCTTTGGTGCCCTGGACTTCTTCTATCCCGAACACGACCTCGAGACGGAGATCGTCGCCCACGAAACCGGCGTCGCCGAGGATATGGCGGACAAGCTGGTGTCCATCGCCGAACGTTCGCGCAACCTCAAGGGCCACGGCCTGGACGAGGGATTATCCACTCGCATGCTGATCTATGCCGCATCGCTGGTGGTGAAGGGGGTCGACCCATTGTCTGCCTGCCACGTGGCGTTGATCAGCCCCATCACCGACGATCCGGATATGCGTGACGCGCTGGAGGCTGCCGTCGGGACCTACTTCTCCTGACGCCGTCCTGTGTCCGCGCTCTGCTCAGGCCTGGCCGGGCGTGGACTCGTGCAGCAGGAATTCCAGCAGGGCCTTCTGGGCGTGCAGGCGGTTCTCCGCCTCGTCCCACACCACGCTCTGAGGGCCATCGATCACGTCCGCGCTGACCTCTTCCCCGCGGTGGGCGGGCAGGCAATGCATGAACAGGGCCTCGGGGTCCGCTTCCTTCATTACCGCGCTGTTCACCTGGTAGGGGGAGAAGGTGCGGCTGCGCTTCTTCTGCTCGTTTTCCTGCCCCATGCTGGTCCATACATCGGTTACCACCAGGTGGGCACCACGCGCCGCCTCGCGTGGATCACGCACGATGGTGATGCGGTCCCCGGCCTCGGCGACCATGCCGCCGTCTGGTTCATAGCCTGAAGGGCAGGCGATGCGCAGCTGGAAATCATACTGGGTGGCGGCATGGATGTAGGATTGGCACATATTGTTGCCGTCACCGATCCAGGCCACGGTACGGCCGCGGATGTCGCCGCGCAGCTCATGGAAGGTCTGCATGTCCGCGAGCAGCTGGCAGGGGTGATGCATGTCGGTCAGGGCGTTGATCACCGGGGTCAAAGAGAAGGCGCTGAATCGCTCCACGGTGTCATGATCGAAGGTGCGGATCATGATGATGTCCACCATGCGCGACAACACCCGGGCGCTGTCTTCCACGGGCTCACCGCGCCCCAGCTGGGTGTCGCGCGGTGACAGGAACATGGCGTAGCCGCCGAGTTGTGCCATGCCGGCCTCGAAGGAGACCCGGGTGCGGGTGGAGGATTTCTCAAAGATCATAGCCAGCACCTTGCCGCGCAACGACTCGTGCGGCTCGCCCCGGTGCTGCAGGGCCTTGAGTTCGATGCCGCGCCGGATCAATTGCCGCAGTTCATCCGTGCTCAAATCCAGCAAGGTCAGGAAGTGGCGTACAGTCATGGTTTCAGCCTGTCTGGTTTGCGACGCAGCCCTGGCTGCCTGCGCCCGGCGATCGTCATGAACGGGTTGTCGTCCCTGCGCATGAATTTCCTCAGTGGTTCCCGTGTCCGCATCAATTCAACTCCAGTGGAACTTCCTCGGCCTGGTTCATCTCCCTGATGGCATTTTCCAGGTCGGTCTGGTCGGGATTGTCGGTTGCCTGGCTGCTGAGCGCCTGCCAGAGCTCTTCCTGTTCGAGCAGGCGGCGGCTACCGTCCCTGAGTTGAAGGTAGGCCGCCCAGGGGGCGAAGTCGGTGAGCGGAAAGGGGTGCTCGGGGCTTGGCGAGATATCGATGTTGATCCCCGCGATGAACAACAGGTTCTTGCCCCGGTATTCCGGGCAACCGACGATACTGCGATAGGCGCGCTCGAACTCGAACTGCGTATTGGCCTGGGCAGCCGCCAGGGATGGATGCCTGGAGGTCACGATGGTCGGCATGATGGGCTGCAGGTTACGTTCAACCTGCGCTTTTCCCTCCGATGTATGTTCGATGGGGCGGCGGAAGTAAAACATGTCGGGGGTCAGGCGTGAGCAGATCGGGATGGGCTGCTCCGTTTCCTCAGCGCCGATTTGTGCCAACAGGCTTTCCGCCGGGCGAAATACCCGCGCCGTGCTCAGGCTGCGCAGCGGGCGGAAGCCACGGCCGCCGTTATTATCGATCAGCTGATCCAGGTGCAGGATCAGGCCGGTACTGCGCTGGTTGTCGAGTAGCTGGTTGTCGATGGCAATCAGCCACTCCTGTCCCTGGCGGATCAGGCGAATATTGTTGCAGGCATGTTCGAATTGCTGCTGGTACCAGGACAACACGCTGGCGATGAGTCCGCAATTCGGGCAATAGCCTCCGTTCTCCGTGCGTCCGCGGCGATAGATACCGTATTTCTTCTGCTCGGGCTCATAGCCCACATGGCTGGCCTGGATTATGACCAGGTCTTCCCCGTGATGGGAATACGGTCCATGACGGTCGATGGCCATGATGCCGCCCGTGCGCCCATGGTTGAAGGGAAAGACGCCGAAGTGCTTGGCGAGCAGGATGACCGGATAGCCCTGGCTTTCGTCGGAACAGAATGCCCGCGAAGGCAGGGTGAACCCGGGTCGGAAGCCATGGGACTTGCACAGGTTGTAGAGCCGGGGCACGAACTGACTGTAGCGCATCACGCGGTCATCGATGCGGAATTCCGCCAGGCGTGGGTCGGTGATCGGGGATTGCGTGTACATTCGATACTCCAGGAGAAATGGCTCCGCGTGCTTGCCCGGTGGAGAGCTGCTCAGCGCAGAAAAGCTTGTACGAGGCCGGACACACCGTCCGCGATTTCGTCGGCCTGGGCATCGCTGATGATCAGCGGAGGTAGCAGGCGGACCACACGTTCGGCGGTGACATTGATCAACAGGCCCTGCTCCAGGGCCTGGCCCACCAGGGCGGCGCAGGGGCGATCCAGTTCCACGGCCAGCATCAGGCCCTTGGCACGGATTTCCACCACACCTGGCACATCCGCCAGGGCAGCATGCAGGCCAGCCTCTATGCGTTCGCCCAGGGCAAGGGCACGGGCGATGAGGCTATCCTGTTCGATACTGTCGAGCACCGCCAGCCCGGCGCGCATGGCCAGCGGGTTGCCACCGAAGGTGGAGCCATGGTTGCCGGGCTTGAACAGTTCGGCGGCCTCGCCTCGCGCCAGGCAGGCACCCACGGGCACACCGTTCCCGAGGCCCTTGGCCAGGGTCATGACATCGGGCAGCACGCCGCTGTGCTGGAACGCGAACCAGTGGCCGGTGCGGGCCATGCCGGACTGGATCTCGTCCAGCATCATCAGCCAGCCCTGCTCGTCACACAGTTGACGGATGCCGGCCAGGTAATCGGCATCGGGTACCCGGATGCCGCCTTCGCCCTGTATTGGTTCCACCAGGATGGCGGCGATGCTGTTGCTGTTGGCGGCCACGTTACGCATGGCTTCCAGGTCGTTGTAAGGCACGCGCACGAAGCCCTGCACCAGGGGCTCGAAGCCGGCCTGCACCTTGCGGCTGCCGGTGGCGGATAGGGTGGCCAGGGTACGGCCATGGAAGCTGCCCTCAGTGACGATGATCTGCGGGGCCTGGATATCCTTTTTATGGCCATGCAGCCGCGCCAGCTTGATGGCAGCCTCGTTGGCCTCGGCACCGGAATTGCAGAAGAAGGCTCGATCCAGGCCGGAGAGCTGGCACAGCCGCTCGCCCAGCTGCTCTTGGACCGGAATGCGATAGATGTTGGATGTATGCACCAGGGTGCCGGCCTGTTCACAGAGGGCACGGGTCACAGCCGGGTGGGCATGGCCGAGGCCGCACACGGCCACGCCTGCGAGTGCGTCGAGGTATTGCCTGCCATCGGCATCCCATAGCAGGGCACCCTCGCCACGCACGAAGGCCACGGCCTGGCGGTTGTAATTGTTCATCAAGTGATCGGACATATTTGGGAACCCCCAAAAACAAAAGGCAGGCTCCTGGCCCAATTCCCGAAGGGCTCTGCCAGTACCGAGGCGCCTGAACCGGGAAGTTTTTGGGCTGACAGAGACCGCCAGTGCAAAGCGGAGATTCTATAGATATGCGCGGCTCCAGGCAAACCGGGTCCACGGCCCGTACGAATCCAAATAACAAATTGATTATAAAAGATAATTTATCATGGAAGGCCGTGCCCACATGCTGCTCCCTGGCGCATAGGCAGGGCTGACTATCGAAATCGGTGTGAGGGCCCTGCTCACGGTATACCCTGAAACGCGAAAACCCGGCCGAAGCCGGGTTTTCGCGTTCGGCAGCCCTTGTGGAATTAGAAGGGGAAGCCGTGTGCCTGTGCGGTCATGCCCAGGATCATGGGAATGGACAACAGGGTGTTGGTGCGCGAGGCCATCAGGGCCACCTTCTTGGCCTTGGCGATCTCGTCGGCGCTGGCCGGGGTGGCGGTCAGGCCCAGGATCTTCTTCTGGTTCGGCCAGATCAGCACCCAGACATTGAACAGCATGATGGTGCCCAGCCAGGCGCCCATGCCGATGGCCTGGTAACCGGCCTGGAAGGTGAAGGCGGCGTGCATGCCCGAACCTTCACCGACGTGCATGGCTTCCAGCGCCAGGGCGCCGGTGATCCAGGTGGCCACGGCGGCCCAGCGGAACCAGAGCAGGGCGCGCGGGGCGACATACTTGTTGATGGCGGCCGGACCGGGTCCACCGCTATTGGCGTCTGCCACGGCCGCGCCCACGGCCGGCACTTGCACGAAGTTGAAGTAGTAGAGCAAGCCGATCCAGGCTATACCCACCAGCACATGCAGCCATACCCATACTTCCCAGGGGTTGGGGGCGAAGCCGGGATTCAGTGCGAAGGTGATCGCGATGGCCAGTATGAAACCGGAGATGATGGTGCCGAGAATGGAATTCAGCGGATTCATTTCTCTTACTCCTTAGATTGCTGCAGGCGGTTTATTGGTTGCTTGGAATTAAAAGCCGAGTAATTCAGTAAGGTTTGCGAGAATACGGCAGGAAGTGGCGGATTGCAATAACAAAAACCCGTCCTCTTGCCATGATCAAGGTCAAGGAGGGGGCAATCACCGGGCAGGTTTTTCATGCATAATGACGGCCAATCCAAGCCGGGGAGCCCGCTGATGAACCGATCCTGCCTGACCCGCCTGTTGTTGATCGTGGCCACGGCCGCCACCAGTGGTTGTGGTGCCCTGGTGGTCGGCGGTGCCGCCACAGGCGGCTATTACGTGGCGCAGGACGAGCGCGGCATGGAGCAGATCTCCCGTGACGCCTCCATTACCTCCCGGATCAATGCCAGCTATGTGAAGGACGACCTGGTCAGCGCCATGGATGTGAACGTGGATACCTACAATGGCGTGGTCACCCTGCGTGGCACGGTACCGAGCACCCGGGCTGCGGAGCGGGCGGTGGCGCTGGCGCGCGCCGCCCAGGGCGTGACACGGGTGATTTCCCGGCTGACCGTGGCGCAGTAGCGAGGACAGTCTCTATGTGCGGTATCTGTGGTGAACTGCGACTCGATGGTCGGGTGGCGGACCTGGCTCATGTGGGACGTATGATGGCGCGCCTGGAGCGGCGCGGTCCGGACCACGAGGGCAGCCATTCGGATGGTCCGCTGGCCTTCGGTCACCGCCGCCTGTCCATCATCGACCTGTCCAATCGTTCCAACCAGCCGCTCATGGATACCGACCTGGACCTGGTGCTGGTGTTCAATGGCACGATCTACAACTACAAGGAACTGCGCGCCGAACTGGTCACCCGGGGCTACCACTTCTTTTCCGAGGGCGACAGCGAAACCATCCTCAAGGCCTACGCCGAATGGGGCGAAGACTGCGTTACCCACCTGCACGGCATGTTCGCCTTCGCCATCTGGGATATGAAGCGCCAGCAACTCTTCCTGGCCCGCGATCGTTTCGGCATCAAGCCCCTGTATTACAGCTTCGCGCACGGTTGTTTCCGTTTCGCTTCCAACAGCCAGGCCATACTCGCCGCCGGTGGAGTGGATACCCGCATCGATCCCATCGCCCTGCATCACCAGTTCACCCTGCATGGCGTAGTGCCTGCGCCACGCACCATCCTGCGTGGTATCCGTAAACTGCCCCCGGGCCACACCCTGACCATCGAGGCCAATGGCCGCAAGCGTCTGAACCGCTACTGGCGGCTGGAGACCCGACCCGTCGATCATTCCCTGTCCGAATGGGATTGGGTCGAGGCCGTGCGCGAATCCCTGTTGCGTGCCGTGCAGCGGCGCATGACCGTGGCCGACGTTCCCGTTGGCGTGCTGCTGTCCGGCGGCCTCGATTCCAGCCTGCTGGTGGGCCTGTTGGCGGAGTCGGGCGCGGAGGACCTGCGTACCTTTTCCGTGGGATTCGAGGACCACCCACACGAGAAAGGCAGTGAATTCGAATACTCCGATCAGGTGGTGGAGCGCTTCCGCACCCGGCATCACAAATTCCATGTGCAGAATTCGGAGGTGCTGAAGCGCCTGCCCGAGGCCGTCGACAATATGGCGGAACCCATGTTCGGCCAGGATGCCGTGGCCTTCTACCTGTTGTCCGAACAGGTGTCCCGGCACGTCAAGGTCGTACAAAGCGGGCAGGGCGCCGACGAGGTGTTCGGCGGCTACTTCTGGTATCCGCGCATGGATGCCAGGAGCGGCAGCGACCTGGAGCGCTTCGCGCCCGAGTATTTCGATCGTGACCATGACGAATGGCTGGAGATGGTCGGGGATGCCTACCAGGGACCGGACTACACGGCGGCGCGGGTTGCCACCGGCCTGGCAGCCATGGGTGAGGGCGAGTTCCTCAACCGGGTGCTGGCTTTCGATGCCAGCACCCTGATCGTCGACGACCCGGTAAAGCGCGTGGACAATATGACCATGGCCTGGGGCCTGGAGGCGCGGGTACCCTTCCTGGACCACGAACTGGTGGAACTGGTGGCCTCCATGCCGTCCGAGTACAAGACCGGCTCCGGCGGCAAGCACGTCCTCAAGCGCATCGCCCGCGGCCTGGTGCCCGATGCCGTCATCGATCGTCCCAAGGGCTATTTCCCGGTGCCGGCGCTGAAATTCGTGCGCGGGGATTTCCTGGATTTCATGCGGGAAGTGGTGAATTCAAAGGCTTGCCGCGAGCGGGGCCTCTACGATACCGGCTACCTGGAACGCCTGCTGGCCGACCCGGAGCACCAGCACACCCGTCTGCAGGGCAGCAAACTCTGGCACCTGACCCTGCTGGAGTACTGGCTGCAGCGCAACGTGGACGGGATATCCCCTTGAAATCGGCGTTTTTACCCCTATACAAGCACAGGTACACTGTCATTCAGGATTTCCGCGCCGTCGGGTGCCCTCCCGGCCCGGCGCGCAACCCCCACTCATCAATATCGAGGTACAAGTGGCTATGGACGTAATGGATCGGATCAAAGAGCAGGTGGAGAACAACCCCGTCATCATCTATATGAAGGGTACCCCGCAGATGCCCATGTGCGGATTCTCCAGTCGTACCGCCGAGGCCCTGAAGGCCTGCAATGTGGAATTTGCCCATGTGAACGTGCTGGCGGATCCGGAAATCTTCCAGAACCTGCCGCGCTTCGCCAACTGGCCGACCTTTCCCCAGGTCTATGTCAACGGCGAGCTGATCGGCGGCTGCGACATCACGCTGGAGCTGTTCCAGAAGGGTGAACTGAAGCCCATGTTGGAAGCAGCCAGCACCAAGGCTTGAGCCTCGCCAGTGACCTGCTGAAAAAGCCGGGCATCGCCCGGCTTTTTCATGTTGCCTACCTGCCTTGTCGAACTGAAGTCCGGCATCCCTTCGGCATTTTCAGCCCCAGTTCAGCTTCTCCCCTCATCATGTCCCCGAAGTCAAACACACGGGAGACATGCCATGTCGCAGCCGCACGAAATCAAGGTCTGGGATCCCCTGGTCCGTATTTTTCATTGGACCCTGGTAGCCGCCTTTACGATCGCCTTTCTGACCGAGGGCGAGGACAGCACGATGTTCCTGCACAGCTGGGCGGGCTACACCGTGCTCGGCCTGGTGCTGTTCCGCCTGGTGTGGGGCCTGATCGGTACCCGCCATGCCCGCTTCACGGACTTCGTGCGTTCGCCCACCACGGCCCTGGCCTATGGCAAGGACTTGTTGCGGGGTCGGGCACGACGTTACATCGGTCATAACCCGGCCGGCGGCCTGATGATCGTGCTGCTACTGGTCAGCCTGCTGATCACAGGCCTCATGGGTATGGCTCTGCTGGGGATCGAGGAACAGGCGGGCCC
>SWCG01000871.1_pt1 | contig 12842 bp, 16 predicted proteins | sample 4690071 | NCBI WGS metagenome assembly SWCG01 (sample SAMN10267281, study PRJNA491770) | bioreactor metagenome | isolation source: DHS bioreactor inoculated with subseafloor sediment | place: Japan: off Shimokita Peninsula | collected 2012-10 | reverse complement strand
ACGGAAGTCGATGGCCCGGTTCTTGGACAGTTGCATCTTGATGCGGCCGTCCTGGGGCACGCGGCGCTCGGCGATGTCCATGCGACTCATGACCTTCAGGCGCGCCACCAGGCGGCTGGCCAGGCCGATGGGCGGCGCGCTCACTTCATGCAGCACGCCGTCCTGGCGAAAACGCACCCGGCAGGTTTTTTCGTAGATCTCCAGGTGGATATCCGAGGCGCCCTTCTTGATGGCGTCCAGCAGCAGCTTGTTGATGAAGCGCACCACCGGGGTGTCGTCGATATCGGAGTCGCTGATATCACCCTGCTGGTCGGCCTCCTCGCCGCTCATGACCTCCAGGTTGTCCAGGTCGTCGTCCAGCATGTCCGTCATGGAGGTGTCCATGGCGTCCAGGGCGCGGTCGATGGCCTTGTGCAGCTGGTCGTGCTCCACCAGCACCGCCTCGGTGGCGATGCCGGTGTGGAACTTGATCTCGTCCAGGGCCTGCAGGTTGGTGGGGTCGGAGACGGCCACGAACAGGCGGTTGCCGCGCCGGAACAGGGGCAGGGCCTGGTGCTGGCGGATCAGTTTCTCATCCACCAGCTTGGCGGGTGCCGATTCCAGGTCCATGACGCTGAGGTCGAACAGCGGTGCACCGAACTCCTGGCAGGCGGACCAGGCGATGTCGCCGGCCTTGGCCAGCTTGTGGTCCACCAGGTACTGCACAAAGGGCATGCGGCTCTTGAGGGAGGCCTGGGCGGCACTCTGGGCGGCGTCCTCGTCCAGCAGGCCATCCGCCACCAGGCGCCGGGCCAGCCCGCTGAGCTGGGTCATGGGGTTTACAGTAGCCATCAAATGGAGTCCCCGGGTTTCAATCCTTTACAAGCTCTCTGATCCACGTCTTTTCCGTCCTTCCCGCGGAAGCGGGCTCCATCATTCCGCGAAGCCTAGCTCCGTCATTCCCGCGAAGGCGGGAATCCAGGTTTTTCAGCCCCATCAATACCGGCTTTCGAGGGTAAGGCGATAAATCAGAGATTCCTCATCCAAACAGGTTGCTAGAATAGCAAAAATTCCGTTTATATCCAGTAGTTAGTTATGCTAGGCCTCGCGGGCGCCGCTCGGGGCACCTCCCGTCCCAGCATGGAAATCCCCTTCCTGGGGAATCTTCCTGTTACTTCGTCCGTTCAGGGGAAAACTTGATGCCGGGAAAGGGCATAGAAGATCCGTGCCAAGGGGAAAATGACGCTGATTCGGGCGCCCCCAGGAGGCTGGCTATGCCACCTCGAACAGCAACTGTCGCAGGTCCGCCGAGGGAGTCCGTTCCCTCGGGTCCAGGATTTCGATGCCCACGACCTGATTGCCTCATTGAAGTCAAAGATGATCCCAGGCTGGACCTCCTGGGGTTCGATGATTTCGGATTCTACAAGGTATAGATAGAGCGCGTCGGCTTGTTTGTCATAACGCATTCTCGAAGCTCGTCCCTCTTCGATCAGCCATCACGGGTGGCTACCGGCGTGATCTAGCGATTCTTGTCGCCTCGGTCTCCCGTCGACCTATTACTCCTGCCAAGGGCGCAAATCTACGATTGAAATTACTTTTCTCTGGTGGGTGCTGATGAGTGCAGTGACGGATTTGTTATGTGCGGCCACTGGTAGCCACCCGTCCGCATCTGGCCACTGACTCAGGAGGATCCGTGTGGACGATGCAGGATTGAAATCCTGTAGTTTATCTAGCGGGAGTGATTGCTGGACTATAGAGTCCATTTGCTCATGCAATGGGCGATATAGGTTGGGGCGATGTTGTATATCGATCCCTGCGAAAATCGCTTCGAAAAGAATTTCTTCCTGGATGCCCGGGTCTGAAGGCAATGTCGCAGATACCCATTTTGGACCCAGCCATGAAGGCCGTTGATACTCAACGAGCGCGGTTCCGATTTTGCGGTTGTCTAGATCATTTGCCCTAACGATATCGAAACGGTCAACATTGAAAACGATCCAGGCAGGGCGCCCTTCGGCGATCACCCACATGCCATAGAGAAAGGCAGCGATCTGAATTGTTGCAATCATAAACAAGTCAAGTCGCAAACTGGTTTCCCCGGGTTTGCTGATAACGAGCGTAAGAACAGGGCCGAGGATTAGCGTGATCGTCGCGACCAAAATAAAAATCACAGTAACCGAAACTGCTAGATGGAAAGGTGCGGGATACCAGACATGAAATACGAGTGCAAAGCCACAGAAGAGGATGAGTAGCGTGATACCAAAATGGATGGATGCATATTTCAACCGGCGAGTTTTCATGGCTTGAAAGTCATCAACAGCTGGGATTCAAATATGTTTGCTTAATGATAATTTAGACGGTAGAGACAAAAAAGAAGTGGGTTGCCGATTTGGCAACCCACTTTACAAGCCCAATCTAAGTGATTGGCTTATGCGCCAGTGAAGCGGCAGTTGGATGGCAGCAGCCGGTGGCTGGCCACAACTGTATGGGTGCAGCCCCAGACGACCGGCTGGCCAGCCGCCAAGACGCCGGTGGGCAAGCCATTCGCACCCAAAGCGCCAGAGCCGGGGGTAAGGAGCAGCGGCGCACCCAGTGCAGTTGCCAGACCGCCCGCGTAGGTAACAGTGATTCTGCCTTCATTTGCAGCAGGAGCTGCGATGTTGGCAATTCCTGCAATTGCGATGCTGGCAACATCGGATGTGGCGGTGAATTCATAGCCATAGGATCCGTTCGGAGCGGCGCCCGTGCCGGCATAGGCGACTACGGCCCCCGCGTTGCGTGACATATAGGTTTCTGCAACGGCGGTACGTGCCGCAGAGGCCAGTGATAAGCCTTCCGTGACGCGGGCGCGCATGGTGTAGTCCTGATATTGAGGCAGTGCAATGGCCGCCAAGATACCAATGATCGCCACAACGTTCGTAGGTTGGCTTGGTGTCGCACCTTGTTGTACCTTTTTCATGATGTAATCCCCAGTTCAGTTGAAACGAGTGTCGGATCGGAAGCCGTTCCACGGGCGCCGTGTTTGCGGCAGTGCCATGGAGGGATGGCTGATTGGACTAAAGCAGGAGTTGTGCCAGCTTTGGCGGATTCGGCCCACGTTTGGTGGGTTATTTGGAAAACCTCGTCAAAACAATTCATTAAGCCTTCATTAGAGAGCGGTTGCGGTACGGACGGGCTGCGTGGGATACGGCCTTCCCGGTCACATGCCCGTCCGGGACAGACCCGGCGGGTCAGTGGGTGACCATTTTGGTCACCTTGGTCAGCAAACGAGAGCGGTTATGCCGTAATCGCTGTCGGGATCTTTGTGGAGCACGACCGGGTAGCGCATGTCAGGGTCTCCTAGGCTACCCGCACTTCCGCATGTCGTCCGAGCACGGCCAGCGCCTGCTCCTACAGGGGATGGTTGGGGTCAGGGTGATAATCGACGTTCAAGCCGCCACCGATTCCCGCGGTTGGATTTCCCTTTCAATCTGCTTTCCCGACGTCTGCTCCGCAACCTTCAGATCGTAGCTGGCCTGCAGGTTCAGCCAGTATTGCGCTGAAACGCCGAGGTAACGCGCCAGGCGCAGCGCCGTATCGGCGGTGATCGCCCGGCGACCGTGCAGGATTTCGCTGATCCGCGTGACCGGGACGCGCAGTTCGCGCGCGAGTGCGTTGGCGCTCAGGCCCATCGGCGTCAGCACGTCTTCTCTCAGAATCTCACCCGGATGAACCGGGCGCATGCGGTTATTGGGTGCAGCCATGACAGTACCTCAGTGGTAATCGACAATCTCGACGTTGCTTGCATCACCGTCCTTCCACTGGAAACAGATGCGCCATTGATCGTTGATCCGGATGCTCCATTGTCCCTTGCGGTTGCCGGACAGTTTTTCCAGACGGTTGCCGGGAATGCCTCCTAGATCGCGCTGCAGGACAGCGACGTCATCCAGCATCTGCAGCTTGCGTGTTGCCGGCTGTTCGATGCCGCGGAAGCGTCGCGGGGTCCGTCCCTCGAACAGCGCCTGCGTATCCTTGCAGCGAAAGCTCCTGATCATGAGTCAGAGCGTATAACGCGCGACGTTAAACGTCAACCGTGACGCCGTAGGAGCGCCGTAGCGCCGTAGGGGCGGGCCACGAATTGCAACTGGAATTGACGGATTCCGAGTCCTGGACTAGGGTAAGGATTATTAAATAATGTAAGGAATCCTGCGATGAGCATCGCCACCCTCACCACCAAGGGCCAGGTCACCATCCCCAAGCCGGTGCGGGAGGCGCTCGGCCTGGCGGCCGGTGACCGGGTGGAGTTCGTCGATCTGGGCGATGGCCGCTTCGAGCTGATCGCGGTCACGCGGGATGTGCGGTCCTTGCGTGGCATGCTGGGGCCGGCCGGTACGCCGGTTTCGACTGGGGATATGGACAAGGCTATCGCCGAGGCGGTGGTTGGCCGTTACCGACGTTCCCGCAAATAGCGGCATGCGCAAGGAGGCGCCATGATCGGTCTGGATACCAATGTGGTGGTCCGCTACCTGATGCAGGATGATCCGGTGCAGGCCGCGCGGGCCAACGCCTTTATCGAGGAGGAACTCTCCGCCGGTCAGCCGGGTTTTATCTCGCTGGTGGTGCTGGTGGAGATCGCCTGGGTCCTGCGGGCCTGTTACGGCATCGGGTGCGTGGATGTTACCCGTGCCCTGCGCGCCTTGCTGGAGACGCGGCAGCTGCGGGTGGAGCGGGCGGCGCTGGTGGTGCGCGCCCTGCGGCGCCAAGTGGCGGCCAATGCCGATTTCAGCGATGCGCTCATCATCGAGCTCGCGCGGGCGCACGGCTGCCAGGAGGTCGTCAGCTTCGATCGCAAGGCACGGGGGTTGGGTATGAGGGGGCTCTAGGCAGGTACACCGGGGTCAGGCGGCATCCTTGCCGCCTGAATCAGGCGGCAAGGCACGGTACAAGGTCGCGAGTGTCTTGAGTGTGGGATTTCCGCGCGTGGACAGGGCCCTCGAAACGGCTTCGCGTTTCATGTTGGCATTCTTGGCAAGCTGTGTGATGCCGCCCCGGGCTTGTGCCACTTGTCTGAGCGCTGCAAGAAACGCGACCTCGCCTCCGGGGATGCTGATCTCTTCCAGCGCGGTGCGCAGATAGGTGGCAGCAAACTCCGGGTCATGCTGGAGCATGTCGATCATTGCGTCGTCATGGTTTCGGGATGCCTTCATGTCTGTCTTGCCTTCCAGTCTTGCCAATACTCCACGGCCCGGCGTATGTCCGCATCCTGACGCCGTTTGTCTCCGCCGGCCAGTAGCAATATCTGCCGCTGTCCAGAGCGGGCGTAGTAGATTCTGTAACCAGGCCCGTGATCCAGGCGCAGTTCCCAAACACCATCGCGAAGTGGTTTACAGTCACCGAATTGGCCGGCTGCGAGGCGACCGATACGTGTCGCGATCCTGGCCTGGGCTTGATGATCGCGCAGGCCCATCAACCACGTCTGGAAAAGGTCGCGGCCATCCCTGGTCAGGTAGTGTGCAATCCTGTACACGGGCAAAACGTAACATATACGTTACGTAATGGCAACGCATGACCGAGTCTCATAGAGCCCTTTGGGGTCGGACCACGGCAACCGCAAGAAACGCGGCCTCGCCACCGGGGATGCTGATGGGCCTGATGGTCACAGCAGTGCGTTATGTCTACAGGGTACGCAACTGCCTTTCGTCAGGAAGCCAAAGTCGGGTCGATTCTTGCCGGGACGCTTCATGATGACAAACGGCACACGTTTTGCTAGCCTTTGGTTGTGAAAATCTATGCTTGGAATCCGGAGAAGAACGATCTGTTCATGGAAGAGCGAGGCATTTCGTTTGAGGAGGTGGTCCTGAATATCCAACTCGGAAATGAGGTGGATATCTATGACCATCCCAATCAGGATCGTTATCCTGGCCAGAAGATTTCTGTCGTTTTGATCGAAGGTTACGCATACCTCGTGCCTTTCGTTGAAACGGATGAGGAAATTTTTCTGAAAACCATTATTCCAAGCCGCAAAGCAACCAAGCAGCATTCAGGTGGCCACAATGAGTAAATTGGATTCTGAAGAGAAAGAGATTCTGGAAGCCTTTGATAAGGGGCAACTCAGGCGCGCAAAAGACGCGGCACGGGATATTGATCAACACAGGACTATTGCGGTCGCCACCTTCAAGAAGGATGCCCGGATCAACATTCGCCTGTCCTCCCGGGATCTTCGTTCACTGCAGGCAAGGGCCTTAAAGGAAGGGATACCGTACCAGACGCTGGTATCCAGCATCCTGCATAAATTCGTTGACGGGCAGTTGGTGGATAAGGCGGGTAATGAATAGATAAAGGACTGCGGGACTGCGGGGTCAGGTCTTGCAATCCAACATTGCGATATCGGGTTACATGACCTGCCCCGGCTTGGCACCCAGGGTTATTTGCTTACCGGCAGTGTCCGAATGCGCAACGTGCCAGGAGTGATTGTTACCATGGCGCCGCTACTGACTGCCGTTTCAATCCTGGGCCATATATTCTTCAGTAGACCGGCCAGGGCGGTACCCCGCAAACCTTCAATCCGAACACGTAGCACCGAGGGCTTGGTTGCACCTGACAAGGCCAGATAGGCATGAAAATCCGCATCCAGAGTAACAACGATACGGTCTTCTCTGGTGGCATATTCAAGAATGGAAATGTCGCTTGCGGCGCTCATGCCAATATCGCCCACATGTCTCACATCCCACTCTGGCATGGGAAGTGCCGCGACTGTGGATCGGGGTAAACCCTGATCCAACAACAACCGGATCATGCGACGCCCAGGGAAATGATCTCGTCATCCAGGTTGCTGGCGGCAAACTCCAGTGCCTGCCGGATATCCTCGTCATCGAGCTCCGGGTACTCTTGCTTGAGCTCGGCACGATCCGGGTATAGCGCAACCGCCTCCACCACACGCTTCACTGTGAGCCGCAAACCACGGATACAGGGCTGGCCGTTCATGATTTCCGGGTCGATTCTGATTCGATCAAATCTGTCAGTCATGCGCCATACTCCCGTTACTCGTTTTGATGGTCACACCGACGCGGCACGTTTGCAATATCAAGGGGCCACCTTCCGTCAGGAAGCCTTCCGGTGCCGATCGATATACTCAAAAGCGGCCTTGGCCAGGAAACCGGAACGGGACTCGCCCGCCCGCCTGGCCTCTTCGTCGATCAGGGCCAGCACGCGTTCGGGCATGCTGATATTGATACGCCGCGCCTTGCTGTCCAGGCGCGACAGGTCGATGTCGACCAGCGCCCAGGTGCCGTCATCGTACTCGGGGGACTGGAGGTGGTCCTCGATCGATCCTGGCTGCGGCAGGGCTTCTCCCGAGGACAGTAGCCCTTCGAGGTGGCATTCGATCGCCTCGCGTGCCTGGGTAAGCGCGTCGTCCGGCGTGACACCGGCGGAGAAGCAGCCGGGCAGGTCCGGAACGGTTACGCCGTAATCGCTGTTGGGATCTCTGTGGAGTACGACGGGGTAGCGCATGTCAGGATTTCCAAGGCCAGCCAGCCTGGCGATAAATGTTACGGAGGGTTCCCAAAGGCAGATCCCTGCGTGGATGCGGCACAGTCACCCGCCCGGGTTTGCGCGGGTGCTGGAACTGGCAGTGAGAGCCCTTGTTATGGCAGAGCTCCCAGCCCTCGTCCTTGAGGCGCCTGATCACATCCTTGCTGTTTATTGCCGGCAATTTTATACACACTGTACACACTGGGTCAATCCTGGGATTCGCGCCGTATTCCTAATCCCGGATTTCGTTGAGGCCTTTGGGTCGCACGGTTCGTGTCGAACTCGCTGCGTAGAACCCCGGGGCCAGCTCGATGTGTGTCACCTGTGGTGCTCTGCGGGCGAGCTGCCGTTTTAAATGGGTCAGCTACCGTCATCCCGGCGGATGCCGGGATGACGGGAAATGGGATGGCGGGATGACGGGGGTCAGGTTCCTATTCCAGCCCCAGCTTCTTAAGACGATAGCGCAGCGCACGGAAAGTGATGCCCAGCAGCTTGGCGGCCTGGGTCTTGTTATGGTGGGCTTTGTCCAGGGCGTCGAGGATGGCCTGTTTCTCGATGGTTTCCAGGTAGTCTTCCAGGGGTACGCCGTCGGGCAGGTTGGCGGCATCCTGCTCGGTCAGGGTTGCGGGCACGTGTTTGCCGTTGTCACGCAGTTGCAGGTCCGCCGCCTCGATGTGCTCGCCCTCGCACAGGGTCATGGCCCGTTCCAGGATGTTTTCCAGTTCGCGCACGTTGCCGGGGAAGGGGTAGTCCTGCAGCCGGGCCAGGGCGGGGTCGGTCAGCTGTGGTACCGCGATGCCCATCTCCTCGGCCAGTTTTTCCAGGATGTGGTCGGCCAGCAGGGGGATGTCCTCGCGCCGTTCGCGCAGGCTCGGCACCTGTAGCTCGATGACATGGATGCGGTAGAACAGGTCCTGGCGGAACTGGCCCTCGGCCACCAGCTTGGGCAGGTCGCGATGGGTGGCGGAGAGGATGCGCACGTCCACCGGGATCTCGCTCGCGGCGCCCACCGGGCGGATGGCCTTTTCCTGGATGGCGCGCAGCAGCTTCACCTGCATGTGCAGGGGCAGGTCGGCGACCTCGTCCAGGAACAGGGTGCCGCCGGCGGCGGCCTGGAACAGGCCTTCCTTGTCGCCGCCGGCGCCGGTAAAGCTGCCCTTTTTGTGGCCGAAGAATTCACTTTCCATGAGTTCGGCGGGGATGGCGCCGCAGTTCACCGGCACGAAGGGTTTGTCGAAGCGCGGACCCTTGGCGTGGATCAGGCGCGCCACCAGTTCCTTGCCGGTGCCCGATTCGCCGCTGATGAACACCGGCGCCTGGCTGCGCGCCAGCTTGACGATGGTGGCGCGGATGCGCTGCATCACCGGCGCGTCGCCGAGCAGGGTGTCGCGGCTGCGCCGGTCCGGCTGGGGTTCCGTGTCGGCCAGCTTGAGGGCGCTGTTCACCAGGTTGCGCAGCACCTGCAGGTCCACGGGCTTGGACACGAAGTCGAAGGCGCCGGCCTTCAGTGCATGGATGGCGGCGTCCATGCTGCCATGGGCGGTGATCACCGCCACCGGCAGGTCCGGGAACTGTTGCTGGATCTCTTCCACCAGGGTCAAGCCGTTGCCATCGGGCAGGCGCATGTCGGTGAGGCACAGGTCGAAGTGCTGGCCGGCGAGCAGGCCGCGTGCCTCCTTGAGGTCCGCCGCCGCGCGGGTTTCGATGTTCATGCGCCCCAGAGTCAGCTCCAGCAGTTCGCGGATGTCCGGTTCGTCATCGACTACTAGTGCGGTATGGGTTGCCATGTTATTGCTCGCTCATTCGTGGCAGCTCGATGCGGAAACAACTGCCACCGTCCGGTACCGCATCATAGCGCAGGCGCGCCTGGTTGCTTTCGCACAGCTCGCGGGCGATGTACAGGCCCAGGCCGGTGCCCTGGGGCGCGGTGGTGAAGAAGGGCTCGAAGATGTTCTCGCGCGCCTCGGGGGTGATGCCGGGGCCGTTGTCGATCACCTCGATGAAGGGCTTGCCGCCGGGCTCCAGGTAGCCGGTGTTGATGCGCACCCGCACCGGCTGACCGTGGGCGCCGCCGTGTTCCAGGGCGTTCTGCAGCAGGTTCCAGAGCACCTGGTGCAGGTGGCTGGGGTCCATCTCCGCCTGCACGGGCCCGGAGGCGTGCAGCTGGATCTGGCCGGCACTGGTGTGCAGGGTGGCATTGAACTCCGCCAGGAAGTGTTCCAGCCAGCTGCCCAGTTCCAGCGGCTGGGGGGCGTTCTGGCGCCGTCGCGACAGTTGCAGCACGTTTTCGATGATGCCGTTCATGCGCTGGGCGTGGTTGCGCACGATCTGCACCAGGCGCTGGTCGCCGGCCCCGAGCTGGTCCGATTCCGCCAGCAGCTGGGCGGCATGGCTGATGGCGCCCAGGGGGTTGCGGACCTCGTGGGCGATGCTGGCGGTGAGCCGGCCCAGGGAGGCGAGCTTCATCTGCTGGGCCTGTTCCGCAAGGGCGGTACTGTCCTCCAGGGAAATGATGGCCCCAACGCCGCTGGCGGTGCCCAGGCGGGTGAACTTGGGGATCAGCCCCGTCTCGCTGCCCTCCGGGCGCAGGATGGGCGGGGTCCAATCGGGGTTCTTGCACCAGGTATTCAGGTGCTGGTGCAGTTCTGGGAAGATCTCGGCGATGGGCCGGCCCGCCTGCTCCGGCGGCATGCCCAGCTGCATCCAGGCGGTGCGGTTCATGAGCCGCACCCGGCCTTCCGGGTCCACCACCACGATGCCCGACTGCAGACGCTGGACGATGCGTTCGTTGAGTTCCCGCAGGTTGGCGAGGTCGACGCCGCGCTGTTCCGCCAGTTCCTCGCTCTCGCGCAGGCGCAGGGCCAGCATGCGTGCCATGGCGGCGGTGGCGAAGAAGGCCGCGCCGAGCAGGCCCGACTGGGTGATGCCCCCGGCGGGGATGGCGATGTTCTGCAGGAAGGCGATGCCGTACTGGCCCAATACCGCCAGGGTGGCGATGGCCGCGAACAGGAAGGCCGGCCGCCCCGGCATCAGCAGGCTGCCGGCGGCGACCGCCACCACCAGCAGGATGCCGAGGCCGCTGGAGAGACCGCCACTGGCGTGCATCAACAGCGTGATGGCGACGATGTCCACCAGGATCTGCACGCCGGTCTGCCAGCCGAAGGCGGGGCGGCGCAGGCGGGCGGCGAAGCCGGCGACGAGGGCGAAGGCGGTATAGAGGATCCCGGTGGCGGCGAACAGCAGCGGGACGTCCTGCCCGAGGGGAACGGTGTCGGACAGGATGAAAATGGTGGTGAGGGAGCCGGCGAGGATGAGCCGGTAAAAGGTCAGGAAGCGCAGCGGACCCCAGCTCTGGCTGTCGCGGGCCATGTCCGGGGTGGTGGTGAAGGGCTCCAGGTAGGCCGGGATCAAGGTCAGCCCCGGGTGTGCCGGTCACGATGGTCGGCGGAACAGAAATCCAGGTCGTCCTTGCGGGTCGCCTCGTCACGGGGCAGGTACAGACCGCAGTGGGCACAACGCACCATCTGCCCCGGAGCGGCGAGCGGCTGCTTGGGCGCCGGACGGCGGTACATGCGCCGCAGGATGAGCACCACGGCGGCGATGGCGAACAGGACGATCAGCAGGCGGATTCCGAACATAGGGGGTTAGTTTCCCGGTTGGGGGGAAAGGACGCAAGGCGAAAAGGGGCCGGCCTCAGGCACTTTTGCACTGCCCACGCCAATATTCCACAATACGTCCTTTCCAACGCCCGGGAGCCCTGCATGCATCTTCACGAACACCAGGCCAAGCAGTTGTTCGCCCGTTATGGCATCCCCGTTCCCGAGGGCCGCGTGGCGCACAGCCCCGATGAGGCCCTGTCCGCCGCCAAGGCGCTGGGCGGGGGACGCTGGGTGGTGAAGGCCCAGGTGCACAGCGGCGGACGCGGCAAGGCCGGCGGGGTGAGGATGGTGGAGGGCCTCGACGACCTGGCCCACTTCGCCAACCAGTTGCTGGGCTCCACCCTGGTGACCCACCAGACCGGTGACACGGGCCTGCCGGTGCATCGTCTGCTCATCGAGCAGCCCGTGGGCATCGCGCGGGAACTGTACCTGAGCGTGCTGGTGGACCGCTCCCGCGAACAGGTGGTGTTCATGGCCTCGGCCAGCGGCGGCATGGACATCGAGCAGGTGGCGGCGGAAACCCCCGAGGCGATCATTACCGAAGCGGTACACGCGGCGGCCGGCCTGCAGCCCTACCAGTGCCGCAACCTCGCCTTCGCCCTCGGGCTGGAAGGCAAGCAGGTCGCCGCGCTCACCAGCCTGTTGCTGAACCTCTACCGGCTGATGCAGGACCTGGATGCCAGCCTGCTGGAGATCAATCCCCTGGTGGTGACCGAGGAAGGCACGCTGCTGGCCCTGGATGCCAAGATGGACCTGGACGCCAACGCCCTCTACCGCCACGCCGAGCTGCAGGAATTGCGTGACACCAGCCAGGAGGATGCCCGGGAAATGGCCGCCAGCGAACACGGCCTCAACTACATCACCCTGGACGGCAACATCGCCTGCATGGTGAATGGCGCCGGCCTGGCCATGGCCACCATGGACCTCATCAAGCTGCACGGCGGCGAACCGGCGAACTTCCTCGACGTGGGCGGTGGTGCCACGGCGGAGAAGGTGGCCGAGGCCTTCAAACTCATCCTCTCCGACCCCAAGGTGAAGGCCATCCTGGTGAATATCTTCGGTGGCATCGTGCGTTGCGACCTGATTGCCGAGGGCATTATCCAGGCGGTGAAGGAGGTGCGAATGACGGTGCCGGTGGTGGTGCGGCTGGAAGGGACCAATGTGGAGCAGGGCAAGCGCCTGCTCGCCGATTCGGGCCTGAACGTGCTGACGGCGGATGGCCTCACCGATGCCGCCAAGAAGGCGGTCCACGAGGTGCTCGCCGCATGAGCATCCTCGTCGACAAGAGCACCAAGGTCATTTGCCAGGGCTACACGGGCAAGCAGGGAACCTTCCATTCCGAACAGGCCATCGCCTACGGCACCAACCTGGTGGGGGGCGTCACCCCGGGCAAGGGCGGCCAGCAGCACCTCGAGCGGCCGGTGTTCGACACGGTGCGCGATGCGGTGCAGGAAACCGGCGCCAATGCCACCATGATCTACGTCCCGGCGCCCTTCGCGGCCGACGCCATCCTGGAGGCGGCCGATGCCGGCATCGAGACCATCGTCTGCATCACCGAAGGTATTCCGGTGCTGGACATGCTCAAGGTGAAGGCGGTGCTCAAGGGCAGCGGCAGCCGGCTGATCGGCCCCAACTGCCCCGGCATCATCACCCCCGGCGAGTGCAAGATCGGCATCATGCCGGGTTCCATTCACC
>SWCG01000559.1_pt1 | contig 12870 bp, 6 predicted proteins | sample 4690071 | NCBI WGS metagenome assembly SWCG01 (sample SAMN10267281, study PRJNA491770) | bioreactor metagenome | isolation source: DHS bioreactor inoculated with subseafloor sediment | place: Japan: off Shimokita Peninsula | collected 2012-10 | reverse complement strand
GCGGCTTTCCAATACTGTGGCAATGAGGCGACCGACATCCATGACATTGAAGGTCTGGGGACCGGCCACGTTGTAGGTAGCGTTTTTTGGCCCTCGCTCCAGTATGAGCCTGACCGCGTTGGCAAGATCCGAGACGGCAAGGAATGTTCGCTTCTGGCGGCCGTCGCCCTCCAGAGGGAAGGGTTTTCCGGCCTGCGCCAGCGCGATGAAGCGTGGCACCAGCTTTTCAGGATGTTGGCGCGGGCCGACGACATTGCTGGGGCGCAGAACGGTCACATCAAGCCCGCGCGCTCTTGCCTTTTCGACTTCACGCTCGGCCTTAGCCTTCGATCGGGCATAGGGGCTGGTGGGGGCGAAGGGAGCCGTTTCGTCGGCCAGCGAAAGCCGGCTGCCATAGACTTCGTCGGTGCTGAAGTGGATGACGCGCCGCGCCTTGGCTGCGAGGGCTACCTCCAGCAATATGCGTGTACCCTCCCGGTTCACCCGGTCGAACAGGGCAGGGTCGGCGAATGAGCGCGGCACATGGCTCTCGGCGGCCAGGTGCAATATCAGCATGTTCGGATGAATCAGACGCTCCAGCGTTTCACGATCTTCCACCGAAGCCTGCACCAGCCGTATTCGCCCAGTTCGCTCGGCTTTCCGAAGGTTGTCCAGATTCGCGGCATAGGTGAGCGCGTCCAGCACCGTGACCTGGCACGATAGGAACCACGAAAGCACTGCGTCTACCAGGTGGGATCCGATAAACCCCGCACCGCCTGTGACCAGAATGCCGGCTGGAGTGTTTTGGGACGAGTTGCCAATCAGATGACGGGTATCTGTTTCGTTTCCGGACATGGATTCCTCATTTGCTCAGCAATGTCATTACACAGATACATTGAAGCAAGGCTGATGCCACACGGAAAAATTGATCGCGCAGTGGTTGTATTGGCGCCGTGAGGTTGTAATAGTTTCGAGGCATCATCGTCGTGGTGGTGAAACGGGGAGGGGCGATGTCGATCAGCGATATTTCCATTGGTATGCATGCCATTAACAATAGTTGGAGTTCCGGATCGCCCGCCCATGAGGGCATCACCAGTCAGATGCTTTTCCAGCTTGCGGCCGATGGCGGCTCCAATATCATCCGCGTGCCGCTGGACCTGTCTGTCGTCGGACCGTCGGGGCCGCCGCAGTGGGTCGTTGACTCAATAGGCACCGTTTTGCAGCAGGCCGCGTCTCTCGGGTTGAAGGTCATCCTGGAGCCGGGACAAACACCGCCCGATCTTCTGCCGGCAGGAGCCCCTCTATCCCAGGCGCCGGACACAGACGCGGGTCTGGAAGAGATGGGTCGCCGCTTTGGCGCGCTGGTGGAGGCTGTTCATACCCATTACGGTCAATATGCAAGCACCATCGCTGCATGGGAAGTGGGCAATGAGCCCAATCTCTCGTTTCAGAATGACGGTGTCTATCATGGCGGAGAAGGAGACCCATCTGCTTCACGCTTTTACGTGGCCGGTCTCGACAATGCGGAGGCTTATGCAAAGTATCTGAGCAGCGCCAGCAACGCCGTCGCACAGGTGGAAGCCAGCCTCGGGCAGTCGATCACATTGGTTGCCGCCGGCGTCGCCCACAATGACTACGCGTATATGGGCAGAATGCTCTCGACTTTGTCGAGCCTGGGCGGCAGCGTCGAGGGATTCTCCATCCACCCCTATACGACCTACGATTACAACTATCAGGATCCGGCTTCCTCGCGCCCCACCGAATGGATAGGCACTGAAGCGAGCGGCGTCGAGCGATGGGACCATTATCACAGCTTCCAGGGCGCGCTTTACCAAACGCAGGGCCTGCTCAACCAGCATGGGTTTTCGCAAGCCGATCTTTGGCTGACCGAATTCGGCGTACCTTCCTATCTGGGCTATCGCAACGCTGGAGACGCAGGCCGCATCGATCAGGCAAACTGGTATGCCGAGGCCTTCGGCGTTCTCGACAGCTGGGGCAATGACAATCTCAAAGGCATCATTGCTCATAGCGTTCTGGATATTCGCTACAAGGAAGAGAACGACTTCTACAACGGCTTCGATCAGAACCCTGGCAATGACGGGTCTTCATTGATTGCCGAAGGATCATTCGGTCTCTACGAGCGTTCGTCCGTCGATGGGACGATTTCGGAAAAACCCGTCGTCGCCCTGTTCGAGGCGATTGCAACCGGCGTCGATTTCGCCTCGCCGGAATACCGCGTCATCAGCCGCGTCTCTACCGACGGCATCGATGTTTCTGGCTGGGGAACGAACGGCGTCGGATTCACCGACGGCTACATCATTCTCACGCATGACGGCGACGATTCGGTCATCGGGTCGGCCTATGACGACAGTCTCTTTGCCGGCGATGGCGACGATACGGTTGATGGCGGCACAGGCGCCGACCGCATCTATGGCGGACGCGGCGACGACGTGTTGTACGGCGGTGATGGCGACGATGACATTTATGGAAATCACGGCGCCGACCGTATCAATGCCGGCGCCAACACCAATCGCGTCGATGGCGGCACCGGGCTCGATACGCTGGTGCTGAGCGGATCCGCCAGCGATTTCACGATCACCGGCGATGGCCGCTCCTTTACGGCCACCGCGGCCACGGGATGGCAGACGACGACGGCCATCAATGTCGAGCAGGTCTATTATACCGTCGCTGGTACCACGGTCGCGCTGGCCAATGGCGACACGTATGCCGGCAATGGCGGCCTGCCGGGCAGCGGCTCGACGCCGGTCTACAACCCGGTCCATGGCACCGTCGGCGACGATGCGCTCAATGGCACGAACGGCAAGGACGTCATTTATGGCTATGAGGGCGCGGATAAGATCTTCGGCTTTGACGAGGATGACCGTATCTTTGGCGGCGATGGCGACGATGTCATCTTCCCGGGGTGGGGCGCCAACGAGATCAATGCAGGCGCGGGCGTCGATACGGTCATCATCGAAGGGCGCGAAAGCGATCACATCGTCTCCGTCGACGGTCTGACAGTGCAGGTGGGTGGCCCCGGCATATGGAACCTCATCACCCATACGGAATGGATCGTTTTCGATGCACCGGAAGGGGAGGCCGACACCAGCATCGATGTCGAGGCGCTGCTCGCCGGCACCTACAACCAGATCACCGGGACAGCGGGCGACGACTACGTCGAGGGCAGCAGCGCCGATGATCGTATCCTCGGCGGCGATGGCGATGACACGCTCTATGGCGGCGCCGGCAATGACGTCCTGCAGGGGCAAGGCGGTGCCTACAACCAGACCGACTACGACGGCGGACCGGGTGACTACACTTTTGTGCGCAACGACAACGACACGGTGACGGTCACCAGCGTCGCATGGGGTGCGGACACGCTGACGGAGATTGACGCCGTCTGGTTCCGCGGGGCCGGGCAATGGTACGCGATCGAGGACTTGTTCGGCTCCAGCGGCCCCGGCGACAGAGTCACGGGCAGTGCGGGCGGCGATTTCCTGCCTGGAACCAGCGGCGGCGATACCATTCTCGGCGGTGACGGTAATGACACGCTTTACGGCTATCTCGGAGACGATCTTCTGGACGGGCAGGGCGGCAGCTACAATCAGGTGGACTATGACGGAGCGGCTGCCGATTATCTCTTTAGTCGAGAAGCCGACGGCAGTGTTACGGTGAGCCACGACGTCTATGGCACCGACACGCTGCGCAACATAGACGGTGTCTGGTTCTATGGCGAAGAGCGGTGGTACGCGCTCAATGCGCTGGCGCCCGAAAATATGCAGCAGGCGAGCGGCTTTAACACAAGCTCGGCGCAAGGGGCCCGCTTCAAGGAAGATTTGAGTGGCGGCAGCGCTGCCCAAAAGTCAGATGGCAGCCGGTCAGAGGCTGCGGCCAACTCTGAGGATGACATGCTCGCCGTCCTGTTCGATCTGTCTGGAATGTATAATTCCGCACCCTATGGGCGTATCAACACCAAGGGTCTATCGTCAGAGGACGAATACATGCGATCTGAAGATACTTCCGATATAATTCAGGTGAATATTATGGAAAATCTGTCCTATGCGCCGAGTGATGCATGGTTTGAGCCCGAGCCGATTGGCGGTTTGATATAACATAGAATGGCGGAGTTTATCCCGCTCGAATTCACCGGAAGTCGTTGGCTTTGCGACAGCTGGCTTCAATAGAAGGGTGCGGTTATGCCAGATGTATTTGTCTACGGTACAGAAGAGAGCGAAACCCTAAACGGAACCAGCCAGAAAGATACGATCTACGGATACGGTGGCAACGATACCATCTACGCCGGAGATCAAGACGATATCATATATGGCGGGTATGGCGATGATCTGATTTATGCGAGCTGGGGTGCCAACAGAATTGACGGAGGCTATGGCACCGACCGCCTCGTCGTCGAAGGGTTGCGTGCAGATCACGATATCTTCGTGGACGGCAACACAATTATGATCGGCGGACCAGGCAAGTGGAACATCGTCCGCAATGTTGAATGGATATTGTTCTCGCCCCCTGGGCAGTCGGTGGAGCATTTCAACGTCAATGCCTATTTGGCGGCGCACTACAATCATCAATGGGACAATTTCGTTTCAGCGACCGAGGGTGAGGACTGGGTGGCCGGGAGCGACGGGAACGACCGCCTTCAGGGCGATGGCGGTGAAGATGTCTTCTATGGCGGCCTTGGCGATGACGCCTATTTCGGTGGGGGCTACATCGATCAGGTCCATTTCGACGGTGTCATTACCGACTATGTGATCAAGGAACATAGCGACGGGTCTGTGACATTCGAGCACGCCACCTATGGCACCGACACGCTGCATGCCATTAGAGGACTTCTGTTTCTTGGGAACCAGCAATGGATTTCCGTTGCCGATGCGGTAAAGAATTACGCCATCAGTGAGCACATCAATGTCATCTTTGCCAGCGACACACATCTTATGAATGATGGTACTTCAGGCGACGATCGCTTCGAAGGCAATAACAATGAAAATCACTTCCGTGGCTGGGGCGGTGACGATGTCTATTACGGCAAGGGCGGCTATGATCAGGTGAATTACGACGGCGCCGCCGCGGACTACCAGATCTTCGAGAATGTCGATGGATCTGTCGTCATCGCCAGCGCTGCAACGGGTACGGATACGCTGTACGGCATCGAGGGTGCCTGGTTTAATGGAGAAGCCAAATGGTACTCCATTGCGGATCTGGTGGCGACCTATGGGAGCAACCCAGACGTCAATGTGATTTACGCCAGCACGACGCAACTCATGAATGACGGCACGTCCGGCGATGACCGCTTTGAAGGCAATGACAATGAAAACCATTTCCGCGGCTGGGGTGGTGACGATGTCTACTATGGCCGGGGCGGTTACGATCAGGTGGACTATGACGGCTCTCCCTGGGATTATGACATATCCGTGGGCGCGGATGGTTCTGTCATCATCACCGGCGCCGCAACCGGTACGGACACGCTGTATGGCATCGAAGGCACCTGGTTCAACGGAGAAGCCAAATGGTATTCAATTCAGGATCTGGTCGATACCTATGGCGGCGGAGGGACGAACCCTGAGCTGTCGCCTTTCGATGCCGCCGATTATGGCCAGGCGCTCAACCTGTCGATGCAGTTTTATTACGCGCAGTATTCTGGCGATCTGCCAACGGATCATCCAATTTCCTGGCGTGGAGATTCCGGGCTCAATGATGGGCAGGATGTCGGTCGCGACCTGGCCGGCGGGTGGTACGATGCCGGTGATCACGTCAAATTCGGCCTGCCGATGGCCTGGTCTGCAACCGTTCTCGCCTGGGGGGCTCTCGACAACGGTTCTGCCTATCAACAGGCCGGTGCAAGCGCTGACATTCTCAACCATCTGGAATGGGTGAGCGACTACTTCCTGCGTGCTTATGATGACAAGGGCACTGCAACCCTTGCTGATGATGTGTTCTATGCCCAGGTGGGTGACCCCTATGCCGATCACGCCTATTGGGGCTCCCCTGAAGACATGACGATGGCGCGCCCCAGCTACGCCGTCACCGCGCTCGAACCTGGCACAGAAGTCACCGCCGAGACTGCAGCGGCCATGGCGGCCATTTCCATGGTGATGCGCGAAGCCGGAAACATCGCCTATGCGGATCTGCTTCTTGGTCAGGCGGAAAAGCTGTACGCATTCTCCGAGACCTATCAGGGATCCTACAACGATTCTGTCCCCAATATCGGAGAGTTCTACCGGTCTTACAGCGGATATAATGATGAACTGGCATGGGCGGCTTCCTGGCTCCACAAGGCAACGGGGGACGCGGCCTATCTTTCGAAAGCCGAGGCGTTGTACTGGGGGCAGACAGACGTGTTCTCCTCGTGGGAAAACAAGTGGATGGGCACCGCGGTTCTGCTGGCGGAGCAGACTGGAGACACGATCTATTTCTCTGATCTTGCAGAGCACTTGGATTGGGCGCAGAATCTACAGCACACACCCGGTACGCCAACCAACAACGGCTTGATTTGGGACGCAGATTGGGGAAGCAACCGGTACGCAGCAAATACTGCTTTCCTGGCCGTTCAGCATGCGCAAACCCTGATGACGAATGGCGCTTCTCCGAATGATGCCCAGGTGAAGGAACTGTTTGACTTCGCGGCAGACCAGATCGACTATACCCTGGGCGATAATCCAGATAGTCAGAGCTACCTGGTGGGATTCGGTGCAAATTACCCGCTCAATTCCCACCACCGCGCAGCATCCGGAATGGATGGATGGGTTGAGTTTGAAAGCGCCATGCAGAACGAGCATATCCTTTATGGCGCTCTGGTTGGAGGACCGGACATCAACGGCAACTGGAACGACGATCGAACCGATCACATCTTCACCGAGGTTTCGACGGATTACAATGCCGCTTACTCGGGTGTTTTGGCAGCATTGATCGACTACGATATGATGGCCTGAAACAACCCAGCCATGAAAGTCTGAGCTTGCTGTGAGAGAAACGAATATTGAGGAGACCTCCCGGTCGGGTTTGGCGTTTGCCGGGACGTCGCGGTCCTCACAGGGCCAGGCCCGGTCTGTGGGTTGGGGCGTTGTCGGAACCGGAACGATCGCAAGGCATTTTGCCGAGGATCTGCAAAATGTCGCGGGAGCACATCTCGCCGCTGTGACCTCGCGCTCCTTTGACAAGGCAACCACTTTCGCTGCCAGTTTCGATGCTGAAGCGCATCGCGACCTCGATGACCTGTTGCGGGCGTCAAATGTCGATGTGGTCTATATCGCATCGCCCAATGATACCCACTTTTCCGCGGCAATGGCCGCGCTGTCGTCGGGAAAAGGGGTTGTCGTGGAAAAGCCGCTGGCCACAAACCGCGCCGAGGCGGAGCAGCTGTCACGTTTCGCCTCCGAGCAGAAGCTCTTCCTCATGGAGGGCATGTGGACGAGGTTCCTGCCCGCCCTAATGTTCGTCAGGGAAACGGTTCGATCGGGGGCTATCGGCGAGGTACGACGCATCGACGGCGAACTGGCGTTTCAGCACCCCTATGACCCCGAAAGCCGCTTTTTTGATCCTGCCCGGGGCGGGGGAGCTTTGTTGGATCTGGGTGTTTATCTCATCTCCCTGTCACTGGCGCTGATGGGCCGCCCCGAAACGGTGACGGGGCGATGGCGCCCGGCGCCCAGTGGTGTCGATATGGGAGCGGTCATCGAACTGACCTTCGGCACCGCCCGAGCCCATCTCCATTGTGCGCTGGACTATGAGGGTGCGAACCTGCTCGTAATCGAAGGCACTCGCGGCAGCCTGATCCTCCAGCCGCCCTTCATTGCCGCCCGCCAGGTGACAATGGTTCCCGCAATGGCTGGCCGGTTTCTTGCCCGTATGCCCGGTGGCTCTGCCGCCAAGCGGGCCGCAGCCAAGCTGTCCCGCTTGACGCCATCACTCCTCGGCTTGCGGCACCAATCGTTCGACTTTCCAGGATATGGGCTTCAGTTCGAGATCGCCGCCGCCACACAAGCGCTATCGCAAGGGCACACTCAGCATTCGCTGATGCCTATGACGGATACCGTTGAAACGTTGCGCATCATCGAGGATGTGCGCAGCCAGGGACAGGCAGCGTAGTTCCTACGGAAGAGGGTCGAAACTGTTTTTAACCTCATGATCGCGCAACCCCGCATGGAGGGCGAGTGCCACTTCTGTGAGGTGGAGTGCGGTGTGCCCGGAAAAGAATGGCTTCCGGCCTGCCGCGATGGCCTGGGCCTGCGCCTGTATTCCCCGCGCGAAGTCGATTTGTGAAGGGTAGGAGGGGAGCCTGGCGGCGCGCGTCTTGCGCGCATAAGCCACGCGCTTTCCGCCGTATAGGCGCAATGGCAGGGCGCGACCGCGCCAGTTTTCAATCTTGTTCGCGACCTTCTGGATAAAGGATCGCTCGTCATTGGCAGAAAGGTTGATGGGCGAGCGATTGTCCCAGAGATCCCGTATCATCAGGCTTCCGGCTTCACCGAGCACCGTCATGGAGCGATCACGCGGGGCAGCGAGCCCGCAGCTCAGCCGTGCCACCACGCCAGATTGGAATGTCAAACAGCCGACCGAAAAATCCGGCGCCATCTGCAAATGTCCGGTGCCCGGCCCCTTGTCCGGAAATGTCAGCGCCGAGAATGCTGAAACCCGCGCCACAGGACCGAAGAGACCAATGAGCCAACTCAGCGCATAGCCCGCGTGCTCAAGGCTGCAACCGACTTCGAACTCGTGAAGGCCCGGCCAGGGAGCACCCGATCGGCTTCGCCACTCAGACCAGTTGGCCCGGAAGACAGGGCCGTCTTCCATTTCCGCATAGACCAGCCGTGGCTGACCGATGCGCCCCGTCTCAATCTGCTCTCGCGCCAGCTGAAACGCGTCACTGAGCGCATTTGCTGGTGCCCCACAGATCGTAAGCGCTTTCTTCTCGGCGAGAGAAACCAGCGTCTCGGCATCCTCGACCGACATCGCCAATGGTTTCTCGCAATAGACGTGTTTCCCTGCTTCCAGAGCGGCCTGATTGATCGGAAAATGGCTCTCCGGTGTGGTCAGGTTGACGATGATATTCACTTCGTCAGACAGCACCTCTTCCAGGCTCCCGCGTTCCGGCACATTGTGGAAGTCACAGAATTTCCGCAGCCGACTCCCGTCTAGATCCCATGCGCCAACAAGATCGAGTTCTGGATAGTTGGCTAATGTCGTCATATAATAGTCGGCGACAAAGCCAGTGCCGATGAGCGCAATTTTTGTCATAATGAACCGATCTTGGTGAAGCTCTCAAATTGACCCGATGTAGAGTTTAAACTCATTGAGATTTCGTAAATTTGTGTAGCCTATGTGTATTTTGCTTGACTTCTGGGAATATTACTTACAGAAACTTGCGGATTGCCCTTTAATTATTTCTGTGCGTTTCCGGAGGGCGCGACCAGCGCATGTCGCAGTGCCGGAATGGAGTAGGCGTAATGCGCTCAGCTAGACAACGCGGCGTTCCCATTTTTTCGTTCTTGTCTTGCGTGAATGATGGACGTCGCAGACGGTGGTGTGAAGCTTATTCAGCACTAGGCAATGGATATGGGCGATATCCATCTTCCGGGGTGAGGCGGTTTCGGTAGATTTGCAGTCAATGAACTGGTGGGTGATGGACAGGTGTGGCAGTTTGCGTGGTCTAATGCGCCGTGCAGTCGTTGATATTGGCGTGTTTTCGTTTGTGCTCAACCTGCTGCTGCTCACCATGCCGCTCTATCTGCTTCAGGTGTATGACCGCGTTCTGCCCTCGGCGAGCATGGAAACACTTGTCTATCTATCTCTGATCGCCATCGGATCTCTTTGCTTTCTCGGACTGATGGAGATCATTCGCTCGCTCTATGCACAGCGTGTCGCAGCAAGTATCGACTGTGCGCTCGGCGAAGCCGTATTCCTGGCTTTGCTTGGGTCTGAACGTGCTTCAAGCGGCGATGTTCAACCGCTTCGAGACCTTGCCACGGTTCGCGGTTTCATCGGATCGAGAGGGCTGGCCACGCTCTTCGACTTGCCTTTTGCCCCCATTTTTATGCTCCTGTTGTTCTTTATCCACCCTCTGCTCTTCTGGGTAACCCTGGCAGGGGCGGGCGTTCTGTTTCTCATTATGGGGGCCAATCAAATTGCCACGTCCAGATCGGGTCGCGAAGGGGCGGAATTGTCGTCCGCCGCAAATGCGCTCGCACAGTCCTTCGCTCGCAACGCTGACAGCGTGCGAGCACTGGGAATGCGCTCGAATGCGGCCGAGCACTGGGGCAAACGATTTGCTGATGGCCTCAGGATTCAGGCCTACTCTGCATCAATCAACGCAACGTTTGGAGGAGTATCGCGCGTCGTTCGCATGCTTCTGCAACTGGCAATTCTTGGTGTGGGCGCCCTCCTGGTCCTGCGAGCCGAGATGACGGCCGGGATGATCTTCGCTTCTTCCATCATATCCGGGCGAGCGCTGCAGCCACTCGATCAACTGATTGGGGGATGGCGGCAAACCAGCGATGCCCGCAACGCATGGCGAAGGATCAAGCAGTTGGTCGCGCAGACTGGGCAAGAGCCAGCACCCAAAACGCGGTTGCCGACGCCAAAAGGCACCATCTCGGTTCACAATCTCGTCTACAACGCACAGGCGGCCCAGCCAGGTAGCGATCCGATACTGAAACGGCTTAACTTTTCTATCGAACGAGGCGAAGCCGTCGCTTTGATCGGCCCAAGCCGTGCTGGCAAGACCAGCTTGGCACGGCTGCTGGTCGGAGCGACTTTGCCAACATATGGTTCTGTCCGGATTGACAATGCCGATATCCAAACCTGGGACGTGGAGCAGCTGGGGCGCCATATTGGATATCTTGCCCAGGATGTTCAGCTCTTTCCCGGTACCATTGCAGAAAACATCAGCCGGTTCGCGGTAAATCCTGATGATGCCGACATAATAGCTGCGGCCCAGCGGGCCCAAGCTCACGAGTTGATCCTGTCACAACGGGAGGGATATCAGACGCAAATCGATCCGTCCGGCGCGATGCTGTCCGGCGGAGAGCGACAGCGTATCGGCCTGGCGCGCGCCTTCTATGGTTCGCCGCGGCTGCTGGTTCTGGATGAGCCCAATGCCAATCTGGACAACGATGGTGAAGCAGCTCTTACAACAGCCCTGGAAGAGGCAAGACAGGCAGGAACGACGGTGGTTATTATTACGCATCGGATGCCTATCGCAGCCAAATGCGACCGGGTGATGTTGCTGCGTGGGGGTATGATCGAAGCGTTTGGCCCCAGTGAGGAGGTTCTCCGCAATCTTGCGGCGAACCGCAATTCGCCGGACAGAGCTGCGCAAGCTCCTCTCCTCGCAACCATCAATCTTGCAAGCGGCATCAGCGGCCAATACCGCACTCAGTTGCGCAAGCCGGGAAGCGGGGGCGCGGTATGAGCGCCACCGACGCCAGTTGGAAGGGCATGGTGTCCAGCAGTCCAAAACGACCGCGTGTAGCCGGATATCTGGCCATTATTGGCTTTGTCACAGGCTTTGGCTATTGGGCGGCAACAGCGCCATTGTCGGGTGCCGCGCTTGCGCCTGGGGTCATCGCCGCTGCTGGCAGAAATGTTCAGATACAGCATCTTGAAGGTGGAATTGTCGCAGAGATCCAGGTGGCAGAGGGGAGCCGAGTTTCCGCAGGGCAGAGCATGCTCGTTCTCGATCCTACCCAGGCCAGGACGCAGCTCAACCGCCTCTCGCAAAAATGGGTCTCCTTCCAGGCTATGATCGCCCGGCTGATTGCAGAACGCGACGGGCTGGACACTCCACCGGAAATACCGTCTCCACCTTTTGCACTTGAAATCGATGAGGCCATGTTGGAGGACCAGCGGAAGGAGTTTGTCGCGCGTCTCAAGCGTTATCAAACTGAAAGAGCGATCCTCAATCAACGTGTCACAACGCTTCAGGAAGCCCGCAACGGGCTCGTTGCACAACAGATCTCGGTTGAAGAACAGCTCGCAATCGTAGCCGACGAACTGGAGCGCAAGAAATCTCTTGTCGAAAAGGGACTCACCAATCGTTTCGAGTACACGCAGATTCTCCGCAACCATGCCGAACTGATCGGACAAAAGGGCATCACCGCCTCCGAGATTGCGTCTACCGACACCCAACGACTGGAAGCGGTCGAGCAGCTTGCGCGCCTTGCGACCAAGAGGGTGGAAGATGCCGTCACACGGCTGAATGAGACACGTGCGTCACTGGTTGACGTTGAAGAGCAGATGTTTGCTGCACATGACACACTTCAGAGAACCGTAGTCCGTGCGCCCGTCGATGGAATCGTGGTTTCGTCGCTCTACAATTCGGTTGGCAGCGTCATCGTTCCAGCGGAAAAGGTGATCGAACTCCTGCCCACAACCCGGAAACTGATTGTTGACGCACGGTTGCGGCCGCAAGATGTGGACGCTGTTAAAGTGGGACAGACGGCGAGGTTGCGCTTGTCTGCCCTCAATATGCGCCTCACTCCCGAAATATCAGGAGAAGTCGCGCTGGTATCTGCTGATCGTTTGGTCGATGAGGTGACTCAGGAGCCCTACTATCGGGCCCGGGTGGAGATCGCAGACCAGTTGCCACCACCGGTCACGAGAGACCAACTATACCCGGGAATGCCGGTTGAAGCATTCATCAACACAGGCGAGCGAACCTTCTTCGCCTATCTGGCACGCCCCATACTGGATTCATTCAACCGGGCATTCATTGAAGAGTAGAATGTCTTCGGTTTGATCGTCGGTCGCCAATTCCGCGCCGGACGCAACCAATGGCTTAACCCAATCTCAAGCGCCAGCGACTAGATGTTTAGTCCCGGCATTTGCTGGAGCGGATTGGCCTGCTGCCGGTTTCGTGGACACCGAGATAAGGTGTTTTTGACG
>SWCG01001384.1_pt1 | contig 13235 bp, 10 predicted proteins | sample 4690071 | NCBI WGS metagenome assembly SWCG01 (sample SAMN10267281, study PRJNA491770) | bioreactor metagenome | isolation source: DHS bioreactor inoculated with subseafloor sediment | place: Japan: off Shimokita Peninsula | collected 2012-10 | reverse complement strand
GGTGGACTTGCCGCAACCGGACGGTCCGATCACGCACACGAACTCACTCCGGTGCTGCTGGAGGTGAAGAACCTCTACAAGGAATTCGAAAGCCGCGACGGCACCGTCACCGCGCTGAAGGACATCAATTTCCAGACCCACCGGCGTGAGTTCGTGTGCGTGATCGGACCGTCCGGTTGCGGCAAGTCCACCCTCATCCGCATCCTCGCCGGCCTGGAGAGTCCGACCCGTGGCCAGATGCTGCTCGACGGCCGCCCGGTACAGGGCCCGGGCCCGGATCGCGGCATGGTGTTCCAGGGCTACACCCTGTTCCCCTGGCTGACGGTGAAGAAGAACGTCATGTTCGGCCTCAGCTGCGCCGGCCGCGGGCGCATGGCTGCCGAAGAGGAGGCCCTGCAGTGGATCGACCTGGTGGGCCTGTCGCGCTTCACCAACAGCTATCCGCACCAGCTCTCCGGCGGCATGAAGCAGCGCGTGGCCATCGCCCGCGCCCTCGCCAACCAGCCGCGCATCCTGCTCATGGACGAACCCTTCGGCGCCCTCGATGCCCAGACCCGCTCGCGCATGCAGTCGCATCTGATGGAGATCTGGAAGAACATCGACATCACCGTGCTGTTCATCACCCACGACCTGGACGAGGCGATCTACCTGGCCGACCGCATCCTGGTGCTGAAGGCCCATCCCGGCGAGGTGCAGGAGCTGATCGAGGTGCCGGTGCCGCAGCCGCGCTCGCCGGAACAGCTACTGTCTCCCGAGTTCCTCGCCACCCGCAAGCGCCTGGAGGATCTCATCCACCCGCCGGTGACCACCGAGGACAACAGTGACCGGCTCAACATGGTGCGCATGGTGGCGGTGGACGATGAAGTGGAGAGCGTGTTCTGATGTCGGCGGTGCTGAAAACCCCGATCAGCCGCATCAGCGTCTCGCTGCCCGAGGCGCTGCTGCATCAGCTCGACGACATGGTCTGCGGGCGCGGCTACGACAGCCGTTCCCAGGCCATCACCGACATGATCAACCAGCAGCTGGCCGAACATCGCCGCGAACTGGGCGAGAATGTGATGGCGGGCACCATCACATTGATCTATAACCATGCCACGCCCGGCCTGCAGAAGCAGCTTACCGACATCCAGCACCGGCACCTGAGCGAGGTCATCAGCTCCCTGCATGTGCATCTGATGGATGCCCACACCATGGAGGTCATGCTGGTGCAGGGCCCGGCGCGCCAGCTGCAGGTAATCGCCGACGCCCTGCTCACCTGCCGCGGCGTGATCACCGGCAAGCTGCACCTGAGCGCGGCCCTGCTGCCACCGGTACACCCACTGCCGGCGACGACATTGCTACAAGAGGAGAACACTCGATGATCCCGTCCAACCTGGCGCCACTCGATCCCGCGCGCCTGCTCTGGGAGGAGACCGTGCCCGGCGGCGCCCACTGGTCCGGCGTGCTGCGCCGCGGCGTCAGCCTGCGCTTCACCGACCTGGAGGGTGGTGCCAATGTTTCCCTGCTGCTCTACAACCAGGAGAACCTGCTGGAGCGCTACAACATGGCCGACACCCTAAAGACCCAGCACACCGCCTTCCTGACCGCGGGCCATGCCTGCCACTCGGACATGGGCCGGGTGCTGTGCTCCATCACCGGCGACAGCTGCGGCTGGCACGACAGCATCGGCGGCGTGTCCACCGCCGCGCAGGTGAAGGCCCGTTACGGTGAGGCGCGCTACCAGGAACACCGCAACGACTATCATCGCAACGGCCATGACAGCCTGGTCAACGAGCTGGGCAAGTACGGCCTCGGCCGGCCGGACCTGGTGTCCAACCTCAACCTGTTCAGCAAGGTGACCGTGGACGGCGACGGCAATATGACCTTCGTGTCCGGCAACGCCAAGGCCGGCGACCAGGTGGAACTGCGCTTCGAAATGGACTGCCTGGTGGTGCTGGCCACCTGCCCGCATCCGCTGGATCCGTCGCCCAGCTACCCGCGCCATCCCGTGAAACTGGAAGCCTGGCGCTCCGGCACCGCCCCCGCCGACGACCCCTGCCGCCTGCACTGCGAGCAGAACACCCGGGCATTCATCAACACCGAACGGCTGTATGTTTGAAGGTATTTGAAAACAATGATTCACCGCAAAGGCGCAAAGGTCGCAAAGGGATGCCAATGGGTCGGCTATTGCCGACAGCTCCCGACGTCAATCCGGCGTATATCGGCTGGTACTCGTCATTCCGGCGAAGGCCGGAATCCAGGGGTCCAATCCACATGGATTCCGGCCTTCGCCGGAATGACGAAGGTGGCAAGAGCTGTCCCTGATCACAAATCCCCTGCTTTTTCTTTGCGTACTTTGCGCCTTTGCGGTGAACAAGGAGACCCCAAATGACCCTGACCGAAAGCCCCCTGCACGCCGACCAGGCCGCGTTCCGCGCCATCGTGCCGGCCGGCGAACCCTTCATCAAGCGCATCACCAAGGGCCAGGTGGTACGCATCCTCGACCTGGAAGGCAACCAGGCCGTGGACACCCTGTTCTACAGCGCCGCCGATCACGAGGAACGCTACGACGCCAACGCCACCATCGTCGGCCAGGGCAATATCTACCTCACCACCGGCACCTGCCTGCTGTCCAACGCCGGCAACCCCATGCTCACCATCGTCGCCGACACCTGCGGACGCCATGACACCCTGGGCGGTGCCTGCTCTGCGGAGAGCAACACCACCCGCTACGCCCTGGACAAGCGCCACATGCACAGCTGTCGCGACAGCTTCCTGCTCGCCCTGGCGGAACACGACCAGGGCATGGGCAAGCGCGATCTCGCCAGCAACATCAACTTCTTCATGAACGTACCGGTGACGCCCGAAGGGGGCCTGAGCTTCGCCAACGGCATCTCGGCGGCGGGTCGCTACGTGGAACTGCGCGCGGAGATGGATGTGTTGATCCTGATCTCCAACTGCCCGCAGCTGAACAATCCCTGCAATGCCTACAACCCGACGCCGGTGGAGGTGCTGGTCTGGGATGCCTGACCAACCTCTCGCCTGGGGAGGGAGTACGAAATTCGTGTATTCACCGCAACATCACCTCCGGGACGACCCGCCAGGTGCTTGAATACGCCGGGACGCCCCGGCTGCGGTTCGGAAGATATCCGGCCCTGCAAGGACACTACAGACCATCATGTTCAGCAAAGTCCTCATCGCCAACCGCGGCGCCATCGCCTGCCGCATCATCCGCACCCTGCGGCGCATGGGCATCGCCTCGGTGGCCGTCTATTCGGAGGCCGACCGCCATTCCCTGCACGTGCGCCAGGCGGACGAGGCCGTCTGCATCGGCCCCGCGCCGGCTTCCCAGAGTTATCTCGACGGCCGGCGCATTCTCGAAGTGGCGCGCGCGACCGGCGCCCGGGCCATTCATCCCGGCTACGGCTTCCTGAGCGAGAATGCCGAATTCGCCTCCGCCTGCGAGGCCGCGGGCATCGCCTTCATCGGGCCCACCGGTCAGCAGATGCGCGACTTCGGCCTCAAACACACGGCCCGCGAACTGGCGCAGCACAATGCGGTGCCGCTGCTGCCCGGCACCGGGCTGCTGGCCGACCTCGACCAGGCCCGCGCGGAGGGTAAGCGCATCGGCTACCCGGTGATGCTCAAGAGCACCGCCGGCGGTGGCGGCATCGGCATGCAGCTATGCTGGCAGGAACAGGACCTGGTGGATGCCTTCCATTCCGTGGAGCGGCTGGCGCGCAACAACTTCAGCCAGGGCGGCATCTTCCTGGAGAAATACGTCGAGCATGCCCGCCACATCGAGGTGCAGATCTTCGGCGACGGCCAGGGCCGGGTGGTGGCCCTGGGCGAGCGCGACTGTTCGGTGCAGCGCCGCAACCAGAAGGTGATCGAGGAGACGCCGGTGCCCGGCCTCACCGACGCACAGCGCGCACAGCTCATGGCCGCCGCCGTACGCCTGGGCGCGGCGGTGCAGTACCTTTCCGCCGGCACGGTGGAATATGTCTACGATGCCGACAGCGGTGAATTCTATTTCCTGGAGGTAAATACCCGCCTGCAGGTGGAGCATGGCGTAACCGAGGCCGTCACGGGCGTGGACCTGGTGGAATGGATGGTGCGCGTCGCCGCCGGCGAGACCGGCTTCATCGACAGCTACGCACACAAGCCCAGTGGCCATGCCATCCAGGTGCGCCTCTATGCCGAGGATCCGGGCAAGCAGTTCCAGCCCTCCCCCGGCCTGCTCACCGAGGCGCGCTTCCCTGACGGCGTGCGCGTCGACACCTGGGTGGAGACGGGCACCGACATCCCCGCCTGCTACGACCCAATGGTGGCCAAGATCATTGCCCATGCGGACAACCGCGAACAGGCGCGCACGCAACTGCTCGAAGCCCTTGACCATACTTCCCTGCACGGCATCGAGACCAACCTCGCCTACCTGCGCCAGGTACTGGCCGATGCGGTGTATGCCAGGGGTGAGCAGTTCACGCGCTACCTGGATGGCTTCCGTTACCGGCCCCATACTATAGATGTGCTGGCCCCCGGCACCCAGTCCATGGTCCAGGACTGGCCCGGCCGCACCGGCTACTGGAGCATCGGCGTGCCGCCCTCCGGGCCCATGGACGCGCTGGCCTTCCGGCTCGCCAACCGCGCCCTGGGCAACCCGGAAGGCATGGCGGCGCTGGAACTCACCGTCAACGGCCCCACCCTGCGCTTCAACACCGATACCGTCATCGCGCTGACCGGGGCGCCCATGCAGGCGACCCTGGACGGCGAAACAATCGAGTTGTGGAAACCCATTGCCGTGTCCGCCGGCGCCACCCTGCGCATGCGCGGCATCCAGGGTGCCGGTAACCGCGCCTACCTGGCGGTGAAGGACGGTTTCGACGTGCCCGACTACATGGGCAGCAAGAGCACCTTCACCCTGGGCCAGTTCGGCGGCCATGGCGGCCGCACCCTGCGGGTGGGCGATGTGCTGCGCCTGCACGGACCCGCGCACCTGGATGGCAGCTGTGCCGCGATACCCGGGCAACTGATCCCGCGCTATGAACACCATTGGGACGTGCGCGTGCTCTACGGGCCCCACGGTGCGCCGGACTTCTTCACCGACCAGGACATCGAAACCTTCTTCGCCACCGACTGGGAGGTGCATTACAACTCCAGCCGCACCGGCGTGCGCCTCATTGGCCCCAAACCGCTGTGGGCGCGCACCGATGGTGGTGAGGCCGGTCTGCATCCCTCCAACATCCACGACAATGCCTATGCCATCGGCAGCATCGACTTTACCGGTGACATGCCGGTCATGCTCGGGCCCGACGGCCCCAGTCTCGGCGGCTTCGTGTGCCCGGCCACCATCGTGCAGGCGGACCTGTGGAAGCTGGGCCAGCTGCGTCCGGGCGACACCCTGCGCTTTACGTGCATCTCCGTGGAGGAGGCCAATCGCCTGGAGGAGATCCAGGATGCCGCCATTGCATTGCTTGAAGGGGAATATGCGGCCAGTGAACAGGCCCTGGTACCCGGCGTGGAGGCCAGCCCCATCCTGCATCAACAGGAGGCAACGGATGCGGCACCCGCCGTCTGTTACCGCCAGGCCGGCGACCGCCACCTGCTGGTGGAATACGGCCCGCCGGTGCTGGACCTGGACCTGCGCTTCCGCGTCCATGCGCTCATGACCGGTCTGCAGGCGCAGGCCATCAAGGGCATCACCGACCTGACACCGGGCATCCGTTCCCTGCAGGTGCAATACGACAGCCGCGTCCTCACCCAGGCGCAGCTGCTCGACCTCCTGCGCGACGCGGAAGCCCAGCTGCCCGCCATCGACGACATGGAGGTGCCGAGCCGCATCGTGCACCTGCCCCTGTCCTGGGACGACGCCGCCACCCGCCTCGCCATCGAGAAGTACATGCAGTCGGTGCGCCCGGACGCGCCCTGGTGCCCGAGCAACATCGAGTTCATCCGCCGCATCAACGGCCTCGACTCCATCCAGCAGGTGCAGGACATACTGTTCGAGGCCAGTTACCTGGTCATGGGTCTGGGCGATGTCTACTTGGGCGCGCCGGTGGCGACGCCGCTGGATCCGCGTCACCGCCTGGTGACCACCAAGTACAACCCGGCGCGCACCTGGACGCCGGAGAACGCCGTCGGCATCGGCGGCGCCTACCTGTGCGTGTACGGCATGGAAGGCCCGGGCGGCTACCAGTTCGTGGGCCGCACGGTGCAGATGTGGAACCGCTACCGCCAGACCCGCGACTTCGTCGACGGCAAGCAGTGGCTGCTGCGCTTCTTCGACCAGATCCGTTTCTATCCCGTGGGCGAGCAGGAACTGCAGCAACTGCGCGAGGACTTCATCGCCGGAAGCTTCCAGCTGCGCATCGAGCCCACCAACCTCAAGCTGCGCGACTACCGCAATTACCTTACGGACCAAGCCGACGGCATCACCGCCTTCAAGCAGCGCCAGCAGGCCGCCTTCGACGCCGAGCGCGAGCGCTGGCAGGCCACCGGCCAGGCCCATTACGAGGCCGATGAACCGGAGGCCGCCGGCGGCGATGCCCTGCTGGACATCCCCGCGGGCTGCATGGCGGTGGCCTCGCCCGTGAGCGGCAGTGTGTGGGAGATCCCCGTCAAGGTGGGCGACCGCATCGAGCCGGGCACGGAACTGGTGATCGTCGAGGCCATGAAGATGGAGATCGCCGTGGAAGCCGACGAGGGCGGTTTGGTGCGGGAGATCCTGTGCAGCCAGGGCAGCCCGGTGAAGGCCGGGCAGGCGCTGGTGGTGATCGAGTTGGACAGTGCGGGTGACTTAAGATCATGATCTATAACGACCAAAGCCTCGACCTCGCCGCCCTCGCACGTGCCTACAGCGAAGGTCGCTTCACGCCCCGCGAACTCATCGCTCTGGTGCGTGAGCGCATCGCATCACGATCCGACCACCACGCCTGGATCCACCTGCTGGACGATTCGCAACTGGAACCCTACCTGGCGGCCCTCGAGCAACAGCAAGCGGATGCCCTGCCTTTGTACGGCGTGCCCTTCGCCATCAAGGACAATATCGACCTGGACGGCATCCCCACCACGGCGGCCTGTCCCGACTACGCCTACATACCCGACGAACACGCCTTCGTGGTGGCACGACTGATCGCGGCCGGCGCCATCCCCGTTGGCAAAACCAACCTGGACCAGTTCGCCACCGGGCTGGTGGGCACGCGCTCGCCCTATGGCGCCGCGCAGAACAGCTTCGACCCCGATTACATCGCTGGCGGTTCCAGTTCCGGTTCGGCCCTGGCGGTGGCCATGGGCCAGGTGAGTTTTGCGCTCGGCACCGACACCGCCGGTTCCGGGCGCGTGCCCGCCGCTTTCAACAACCTGGTGGGCATCAAGCCCACACGGGGCCTGCTCAGTACCCAGGGCGTGGTGCCGGCCTGCCGCTCGCTGGATTGCGTGTCCGTCTTCGCGCTGGATTGCGCCGATGCACGCCGGGTGGTCGAGGTCGCGGCGGTATATGACGGCGAGGATGCCTACGCCCGCCCGCAACCGGTCGCCATCCCGGCCTTCTCCGCGACCACATTCCACTTCGGCGTGCCACGCGCCGACCAGCTGCAGTTCTTCGGCAACGAGGCATATGCGCGGCTATTCGCCGCAGCGGTCGAACGACTCGAAACCCTGGGTGGCACACGCGTCGAGATCGATTTCGAACCCTTCCTGGAAGCGGCGCGCCTGCTCTACGAAGGCCCCTGGGTCACGGAACGCTACGTGGCCATCGAGGATTTCCTGCGCGCACAACCCGACAGCCTGCACCCGGTCACCCGCGCCATTATCGAACCCGGCGCCGCGGCCAGCGCCGCCGACGCCTTCAAGGCCCAGTACCGGCTGGCCGCATGCCGGCGCCTGGCGGAAGCCGTATGGCCACACCTGGATTGCATCGTCACGCCCACCGCCGGCACCCATTACCGCCTCGACGAGGTGGAGGCCGACCCCATCCGCCTCAACGCCAACCTCGGCTACTACACCAATTTCATGAACCTGCTGGACCTCGCCGCGGTGGCGGTGCCGGCGGGAATGACCGATGCCGGACTGCCCTTCGGCATCACCCTGTGCGCGCCGGCCTTCGCCGATGCGTCGCTGCTGGCGCTTGCCGAGCGCTTTCATCACGGCCAGCCCTTGTCTCTCGGTGCCACGCGGCATCCACTGGCGACGACACCTGACCGTGAAGAATACGCGCCGGCAGGCACACTGGCCCTGGCCGTGTGCGGCGCCCACCTCTCGGGGCTGGCGCTCAATCACCAGCTCACCGAGCGCGGCGCCTTCCTGCTGGAATGCACCCGCACCGCGCCCTCCTATCATTTATATGCCTTGGCCGGCGGCCCGCCCCAGCGTCCCGGCCTGGTGCGCGCCACCAGCGGGGCCGCCATCGAGCTGGAGGTCTGGGCCCTGCCGCTGGCGCAGGTGGGGAGTTTCCTCGCCGGCATCCCCGCGCCCCTGGGACTGGGCAAGGTGGAACTGGCGGATGGCCGCTGGGTGACGGGCTTCATCTGCGAGGGGCAGGGGGTGGAGGGTGCCACGGACATCACCTCATCGGGGGGATGGCGGGCCTGGTTGGAGAAATCCGCCTGAGCGGCCCTGGCCGCGAATAACATTGGTTGAAAGGCTTCGCGGCCAGAGGCCGCTCCTACATACCCCCTCCCCCTCATCCCGGCGCATGCCGGGATCCACGTCGCTGGCACCCAAATATTAGTTGTAATGATTTCTACAGATATGTAGAGTCCGTTACACAATGAATTGGCTGCTCCTCATCCTCAGTCTGCCCACGGAAAACGCCACCGTGCGCATGCGCGCCTGGCGCATGCTCAAGGCGGCCGGCGCGGCGGTGCTGCGCGACGGGGTCTACCTGCTGCCGGCGCGGGACGACTGCCGCGCCACCCTGGAGTCGGTGCGTTCCGAGGTGCAGGGGGCGGGGGGCATGGGCAGCCTGCTGGAGACGGGTGGCGCCGATTGCGAGGAATTCCCCGCCCTGTTCTCCCGGCGCGAGGCCTTCGAGGCCCTGCTGGGCGATATCGCCGACTGCCGCGGCGGCCTGGCCGGCGACAACGCCCTCGAGGTGCTGAAGCAGGCGCGCAAGCTGCGCAAAGCCTTCACCGCCCTGTGCGACATCGATTTCTTTCCCGACGACAGCGCCGCGCGGGTGGATGCCGCCCTGCTGGAACTGGAGACGGCGGGTAACCGCGCCCTTGCGCCCGACGAACCCCGGCCGGCGGAGCGGGCCATCGAGGCCCGCGACCCGGCCGACTACCGCGGCCGGCGCTGGGCCACGCGCCGGCGCCCCTGGGTGGACCGGCTGGCCTGCGCCTGGCTGATCCGCCGTTTCATCGATCCCGACGCCCGCATCCTGTGGCTGGATTCACCCGCCGACCTGCCCGCCGACGCGCTGGGCTTCGACTTCGATGGCGCCGAGTTCACCCACGTGGGCGACAGGGTCAGCTTCGAGACCCTGCTGGACAGCTTCGGCCTGCAACAGCCTGCGCTGCGGCAGCTGGGCGCGCTGGTGCATTACCTCGATGTGGGCGGTGTGCAGCCGGGCGAGGCGGCGGGGGTGGAATGCATCCTCGCGGGACTGCGCACCTCCCTCACGGATGACGACCGCCTGCTGCAGGCGGCCAGCGATATCTTCGACGGCCTGCTGGCGGCCTATGCACAGGACGCCGGCTCCACTTCCAAGCGAGACATGCCATGAACCCGACCGCACCCCATGAACCGGCGCTGGAGCGCCCGGCCCCGCCCTCCTTCGGCGAGGCCTTCCTGTACTGGCTGAAGCTGGGCTTCATCAGCTTCGGCGGACCCGCCGGGCAGATCTCCATGATGCACCAGGAACTGGTGGAGAAACGGCGCTGGATCTCCGAGCGGCGCTTCCTGCACGCGCTCAACTACTGCATGCTGTTGCCCGGGCCGGAGGCCCAGCAGCTGGCCATCTACATCGGCTGGATGCTGCACCGCAGCTGGGGCGGCATCGTCGCCGGCACCCTGTTCCTGCTGCCCTCCCTGTTCATCCTGGCGGCCCTTACCTATATATACCTGGCCTACGGCGACCTCGCCTTCGTGCAGGGCGTCTTCAATGGCATCAAGCCGGCGGTGGTGGCCATCGTGCTGTTCGCCGCCTGGCGCATCGGCTCCCGGGCGCTGAAGAACGAGGTGCTGTGGATCCTGGCGGCGGCGGCCTTCCTCGCCATCTTCGCCTTCAACGTGCCCTTCCCCTACATCGTGCTGGGCGCGGGCCTGCTGGGTTTCATCGGCGGCAAGTTCCTGCCCGGCAAGTTCGCCGTTGGCGGCGGCCACGGCGCCAGCGGCAAATCCTATGGCCCGGCGGTGATCGACGACGACACGCCGCCGCCAGCCCATACCCGCTTCCGCGCCGGACGGCTGGTGGCGCTGCTGGTGCTGTTCCTCGCCCTGTGGCTGGCGGCCATGGCCCTGCTGCTGGAACCGGAACTGCGCACCATGGGCGAATTCTTCACCAAGGCGGCACTGGTCACCTTCGGCGGCGCCTACGCGGTGCTGCCCTACGTGTACCAGGGCGGGGTGGAGACCCATGGCTGGCTGACCGGGCCGCAGATGATGGACGGCCTGGCCCTGGGCGAGACCACACCCGGGCCGCTCATCATGGTGGTGGCCTTCGTCGGTTTCGTGGGCGCCTGGACCAAGGAGATCTTCGGGCCGGATATGCTGTTGCTGGCGGGGTTCACGGGCGCCGTGGTGGCGACCTTCTTCACCTTCCTGCCCAGTTACCTGTTCATCCTGAGCGGGGCACCGCTGGTGGAGGCCACCCATGGTGACCTGCGCTTCACCGCGCCGCTGAGCGGCATCACCGCCGCGGTGGTGGGCGTGATCCTGAACCTGGCGCTGTTCTTCGGCTGGCACGTGCTGTGGCCGGAGGGCACAGCGGATGCGCCCTTCGCGGGGGACTTCGAATGGCTCCAGGCCCTGGTGGCACTGGCGGCCTTCATCGCCCTGTGGCGCTACAAGGTGGATATCCTGAAGGTGATCGGCGCCTGCGCGCTGATTGGGTTGGGATATACCTGGGTTGGGAGTTGACAATTCCGGCAAAACAGCAAGCCGTCATTGCGAGGAACGTAGTGACGAAGCAATCTCAAACGTTTGGTGCAGCCGGTTGGGAGATTGCCGCGGCGCTTCCCGCCTCGCAATGACGGCGATGAATAGATCCGGGATTCCTAGACCTTCTCGTCCAGCAGTGAACCCAGCATGTCGTCCACCGCCTTGATGACCTCGGCGGAGGCCTGCACCTGCAGTTCGTTGAGCTTGAGACCCACCAGCGGTTCCACCAGGTCGGCGGGGGTACCGCCCATCTGGCCGGCGCTGGCGATCTTCGCGGCATTTTCCTGGGCGCCCTGGAGTCCGCGCTGGACACCGAGCATGGCCTGGTTGAAGGCTCCACCGATTTTCATGACATCACCTCATACATAGACATCGAGCTCCTGGCCGATGCGCGCCGCCCCGGTCTGGAGCACTTGCCGCGCCGCCACGTCGGGATTGAAATCATCGTTGGCCGCCTCCTCGTCCGGGGCCAGGCGTTCCGCCTGCCCGGTCTGTTCCGTGCGCTGCGTGGCCTGCAGTTCCTGTTGCGCGCGCACCTCCATGGCCGCGGCCTCCGCCGCCACGAGACGATCCTGGGCCGAGGGCACCGCCGGGGCCAGGGCCGCGCGACGAATGACCTGGGCCTTTTCCATATCCCGCGCCGGGTCACCGGTACGGCTGGTGTCGATACTGACCTCACCACCGATGGCATAGCGCCGTCCATCGGGGCCGAGTTGGTATTCAAAGGTGGCGCCGCCTTGCGCCAGCTGGCCAGCGGCATTCTTGTGGGCGGCCTCGTGGGCCCGCACCTCGCGGTCCCGCGTCTTGAGTTCTTCCAGCTGGCGGTGGGCGCCGGCATCCAGTTCCGCCTGGTTCGGACCTTTGCCCTTGGCTGCCTCGGGACGTTCGCGGGCCGCCTTCGTATCGTCGCGCTGATGATCGGTCAGGGGGTGACGGGCACCGGCCTCGGCACCATTGGGTGCCGGCGACGGGCGCACCGTGGCCAGCCCTGGCGGGACCGGCTCCGGTCGCACGGGCATGACCATCAACTGCGGCGGTGGAAGAGGTGAATCGATCATGGTGCCTCTTGTATCGGGCTATCCATGGCGTGTGGCGCTCCCCTGCATACTCGCTAGCGGCTGGCGCCGCGGGGACTTTAAGCCCCGGATATGCCTGAACTGTGACCGGGTTGGCAGTTTCGCCGCATACAGCTTTGCGGCTATACTTGCCGCCGTATTTTTCGCCGCGCGCGGATGCAGGCCCGCCGCGCCAGGCCGCACCCTGAAACCCGGGGCGGCATTCTGATAACTATTTGATTATTCAGGGGTATACCGTGAGTCAACAGGACCGCACGTTCATGACCACCTTCGTCGGCGTACTGGCCGTGCTGGTCGTCATCGCCTTCGCATTCTATTTCATCGCCCGCAGCGTCACCGGTGGCGGCGAGGAGGCCAGTGGACCCGATCCGCGCATGGAGGCCAAGATCCTGGAAAACATCGCCCCGATCGAGAACATCCGGGTAGGCGGAAGCAGCGCGTCCCAGGACGCCGCCCCGCGCGCCGCCCGCTCCGGCAGCGATGTCTACGCCGCCGCCTGTATCGCCTGCCACGCCACGGGCGCCGCCGGCGCACCCAAGACCGGCGACAAGGCCGCCTGGGCGCCGCGCGCAGCCCAGGGCATGGACACCCTGATGCAGCACACCCTCAACGGTTTCAACGCCATGCCGCCCAAGGGCACCTGCGCCGATTGCAGCGAGGAAGAACTGCGCAATGCCGTGCAACACCTGCTGAAGGAAGCCGGTGTCGAGGCCAAGGGTGGCCAGGCATCCGCACCCGCGGCCGCAGCCGCCCCCACCGCCGCAGCCGCCGAGCCGGCCGCCGCTTCCGGCAAGGGCAAGGAGATCTACCAGGCCAGCTGCTTCGCCTGCCACGGCACCGGCGCCGCCGGCGCGCCCAAGATCGGCGACCAGGCCGCCTGGGCACCGCGCATCGACAAGGGTATGGATACCCTCATGCAGCACACCCTCAACGGCTTCAACGCCATGCCGCCCAAGGGCACATGCTTCGCCTGTTCCGACGAAGACCTCAAGGCCGCCGTCGAGTACATGATCAGCGAAAGCAAGTAAGGCCAGGTCGCCGTAACCGCGAAAAAGCCGCCTCCGGGCGGCTTTTTTGTGC
>SWCG01000733.1_pt1 | contig 13264 bp, 17 predicted proteins | sample 4690071 | NCBI WGS metagenome assembly SWCG01 (sample SAMN10267281, study PRJNA491770) | bioreactor metagenome | isolation source: DHS bioreactor inoculated with subseafloor sediment | place: Japan: off Shimokita Peninsula | collected 2012-10 | reverse complement strand
CCTTGACCCTGCGTCTCGCCCTCACGCCCGGGGAACCGGCCGGCATCGGCCCGGACCTGTGCATCCTGCTGGCCCGGCAGGCCCAGGCCGAGGAACTGGTGGTCATCGCCGACCCCGACCTGTTGCTGGCGCGGGCCGCCGAGCTGGGCCTGCCCCTGAAGATCCTCCCCTTCAACCCTGACCAGCCGCCGGCCCCGACCCCGGCCGACCAGCTGCGGGTCCTGCCGGTGGCGCTGCGCAGCCCGGTCCACAGCGGACGCCTGGACCCCGCCAACGCGGCCTACGTGCTGGAGACCCTGGACGCGGCGATCGCCGGCTGCCGGGACGGCCGCTTCGCTGGCCTGGTCACCGGGCCGGTGCACAAGGGCATCATCAACGATGCCGGCATTCCCTTCAGCGGGCATACCGAATACCTGGCGGAACGCACCGGCAGCGCCCAGGTGGTGATGATGCTGGCGGCGCCGGGCCTGCGCGTGGCCCTGGCCACCACCCACCTGCCGCTGCGGGCGGTGAGCGACGCCATCACCGTCGAGGGCCTGCAGCAGGTAGTGCGGGTGCTGCACCAGGACCTGCGCACGCGCTTCGGCATTTCGTCTCCGCGCATCCTGGTGTGCGGCCTCAACCCCCACGCGGGCGAGGCGGGTCACCTGGGACGCGAAGAGATCGAGATCATCGCCCCGGCGCTGGAGGCCCTGCGCACCGAGGGCCTGCAGCTGTACGGGCCCCTGCCCGCCGACACCCTGTTCACGCCCCGCTACCTGGAGCAGGCCGACGCCGTGCTGGCCATGTATCACGACCAGGGTCTGCCGGTGCTCAAGCATCATGGCTTCGGCCAGGCCGTCAACATCACCCTGGGCCTGCCCATCATCCGCACCTCCGTGGACCATGGCACCGCCCTGGAACTGGCCGGCAGTGGCCGCGCCGAGGTGGGCAGCCTGCAAGCCGCCATCGCCACGGCGGTGCAGATGGCCCGGGCCGGCCGGCCATGAACCACCAGCCGCGCAAGCGCTTCGGCCAGAATTTCCTCCATGACCCGCAGGTCATCCAGCGCATTCTTTCCTGTATCGCGCCGCGCCCCGACCAGTCCCTGATCGAGATCGGCCCCGGTCAGGGCGCCATCACCCTGCCGCTGTTGCAGGCGGCGGGCCGGCTTACCGTGGTGGAGCTGGACCGCGACCTGGTGGGGCCGCTGGCGGAACGCTGTCGCAATGTCGGTGAACTGCACATCCTCAACCAGGACGCCCTGAAGGTGGATTTCTGCGCCCTGGCGCCCAGCGGGTCGACGGCAGCCCTGCGCATCATCGGCAACCTGCCCTACAACATCTCCACGCCCATCCTGTTTCACCTGCTGAAGCAGGCCCCCTGCATCCGGGACATGCATTTCATGCTGCAAAAGGAAGTGGTGGAACGCATGGCCGCGGCACCCGGCACCGAGGCCTATGGCCGGTTGTCGGTGATGATCCAGTATCGCTGCCAGGTGGAACCCCTGTTCCACATCGGCCCCGGTGCCTTCCGGCCGGCGCCGCGAGTGGATTCCGCCTTCGTGCGCCTGCTACCCTTGGAGCAACCGGCCGTTACGGTGCGGGATGAAGCCCGCTTCGCGGAGGTGGTGCAGCGCGCCTTCGCCCAGCGCCGCAAGACCCTGCGCAACGCCCTCAAGGGCCTGCTGGACGACACGGGCTTCGCCGCGGCCGGGGTGGATCCGGGGGCGCGGGGCGAGACCCTGTCGCTGGCGCAATTCGCGGCGCTGAGCAATCAGCCGGCATGATTTAAACAATCACGGCGCCAGCCCGTGTCACGTACCGGCTGGCGGGACGCCGTGAATACGTCCCTGTAGGCTTGACGGCCGCGTCCATGCGGCCGACACCCGCCAGCCGGTACGTGACACGGGCTTCTACCGGATGATTGAGCGTCAATCACCCGTTCTTGAACCGCACGAGGAACGCACGCCATGGCAATCTACCGACACATCCTGCTGGCCGTCGATTTCGCCCCTGATTCCGAGGCCGTGATCCAGCGTGCCCGCGAACTGGCACAACTGCACGGTGCCCGCCTGAGCCTGGTGCATGTAACGGAGTACGTGCCCGTGGACATGGCCAACGAACTGGTCCTGCCCCAGGAAATGGAGCTGGACCAGGAGCTGAACGAGCTGGCCGTGAAACGGCTGGCGGAAGTGGGGGAAAGAATCGGGATCGCGGTAGTGGACCAGCATGTGTTGCAGGGCAATACACGCGGCGAGATCCAGCGCCTGGCAGAAGAAACGAAGGCCGACCTCATCGTGTTGGGCAGCCATGGCCGGCAGGGCATCCAGCGTCTGCTCGGGTCCACCGCCAATGGGGTCCTGCACGGCGCGCCCTGCGATGTGCTGGCGGTGCGCATCCGCGACGAGTGAACGACGCCCCCTGTAGGAGCGGCCTCTGGCCGCGAACATGCCTGGATCTGCCACCAACCATTCGCGGCCAGAGGCCGCTCCTACGGGGTCCGTGATCGTCCCACCCCTCAGAGGCGGTAGGCGATCACCGTGAGGTCGTCACTGTGGCTCGGCTGGTCCGGCACCGGGTGGGTCATGCGCTCCCGGCAGGCGCGCACCAGCTCCCCCAGTGATTCCTCCAACCGCCCCTTGCGCATGATGGCGACGATCTCCTGCACGGTGAGGTTGTCCGTCAGGCCATCACTGGCCACGAGCAGTGTGTCCCGGTCGTCGAGCCGCAGGGTACCACCCATCTCCACGCGCATGTCCGCCACACCGACGATGTTGGAGACCAGGTGGCGATCCTCGTGCTGCAGAGCCTCGTCCTCGTCCAGCATGCCCGACTCCACGGCATAGCCCACCGGTGAGTGGGGCACGGTCTGCAGCTTGATCCGGCCGCGCTGACCGAATACCAGCACGATGGAGTCACCCGCATGGTAGCTGCGCACCTGGCGGCCCTGTACCTCCACCAGCACCAGGGTACTGGCGCCCCCGCTGGTCTCGGCCATGATGCGCCGGTTGGCCACATCCAGGCCGTTGAGTATGGTCTCGCGCAGGTTGTCGCGGGATTCGGATGGCAGTGCCTGCAGCTCCCCGGCGATGGTTTCGATCACCAGCCGCGAGGCATCCTCGCCCGCCGGCAGGCCGCCGACCCCATCGGCCACCATCAGCACGGTACTGCTATCCCCCATGCACAACACACCGGCGGCATCCTCGTTCGGGGTCTCCTTGTGCGGAGCGCGACCGGAAAACACCGCCACCTGCCCCGGCATGTCGGCCAGGCGTAGCGGTGCATCGGTGTTCCATTGGAAAAAGGCTTCGAGCGCAGGTTTATTATTGTTCATTGGATAAGAAATGGGCTTGCCTCAGTTCCACTGCATGTTTTCGAGATAGGCGCGCAACTGGCCGGCACTGCGGAACTTGCTGCCGATCAGGGAATGGCGCAGGCCACAACAAATGGCCTTCACCTCGGCGGGCTGGCCGGCGTAGTAGCGACGCCCGCCCAGCACGTCATAGAAGATCCGGACCAGGTCGAACACATCATTGCGGATGTTCTGCGAACTGGGGCGTCCCCAGTGGAACATGTCCAGCAGCTTCAGATCGAAGCCCAGGCCATGGCGCTGCACGATGATATTGTCCATGTGCAGGTCGCCGTGGTACTCGCCGATGGCGTGGATGCATTCGATGCCCCGGGCCAGGGCGTAGAGCAGGTGTACCGCCTGGAACGGGGTCAGACGCCGGCCGCGCTGGCGCTTGAGGAATTCACTGAGCAGTTCCCCCTCGACGAACTCGGACACCAGGAAGGACACCTTCATGCCCTTGAACTCCAGGGTGTCGCGGGTGTGGTACTGGATGACGATGGGACACTGGCGCAGCTTGTGCAGCTTGCGGGCATAGAAGCGCAGGGACTGGTTGCGGGGATTACGCTGCGGGAAAAAGATCTTGGCGGTGCGCTCGATGCCGGTGGCGAGTTCCCGGATCAGGTACACCTCCCCTTCCCAGCCGGTGCCGAGCAGGGCCTCGACCCGGTACTTGTCGCCAATCCGGAATCCCGGTTCCAGGCCAAAGCTGGACAGGCGACGAGGGGTGTTCTTGTTCTGCACTGCCATGGCCGAAATCCGTAAATCCGCACAGGATCGCAGCACAGTAATGAAGATCGGCGCCGACGACAACTGCCAGGCGCGCCAGAAGGCGTGGCAGGCCGGGGCCGGCGGCGCCGGCCGGGAGGGTTACTACCAGCGGTGCCGGTAGATCAGGGTCATGGCGGCCGGGGCCTCCACCACGAATCCATCGGGATCATGGGAGCGGGCCAGGGCCGGCTCGATCTCGGGCGCGGCCAGGGACCAGCTCAGGCGGGTACCGACATCGCGGGACGCCGGCATACCGTCGGCCGCGCGCAGCAGCTCGTCGGTCTGCTCCTGCAGGCGCTTACGCAGGGCCGGCAATGCCCCCGAATAGCTCACCGCCAGGGCTTCGTGCCCCGTGGCGGGGCGCTCATCGGCCCGCGCGGTGGTCGTCACCACGACACCAAGGCCCACTACCAGGGCCAGGGCCAGCAGCGGATCGAGCCGCCAGTGCCGTCGATGTACTGTTTTCATGCGTCCTCCTCCACGAACCCTCATGGAGTCCTCCCTGCAAACCTGCAATCCCTGTACCAAACAATCGGTTCGTGTGTGATTCCAGCATGCAACTCGCAACCGGAAACATCTGCCGACCGGATCACAATCCGGAAAATAGCGCCACGGGCCAGGGTAATCCCGTGCCTGGGCAACATCGGCCGCTGGCGCGGCATCTTTACCTTGTGCCAGGGAAGGCTGATCAACCCGTCATGCCGACATGACGATAACAGGTCCCCTAGGGCAATTCACCCCGATAGTCCGGGTCCATCCAGCAGCGCGGCAGCGGCTCTCCGGAGGGAAAAACCAGCTCCGCCTTGCGAAACGGCGCGGGTTCCTGCATTTCCTCACCGGCGTGGAAGCGTCCGCTCACCTCGGTCTGGAAGGGGTCAAACAGGGCTCCCGGCTCCAGGATCTCCACCAGATCGCCGCTGGCGGTATGTCGTAGGTACATGCACGGCTCCTTCTCGACAGATACGCGGGGCCTTTATTTTGCCCGCAACCATAGTAGATTGTAGTCCTTACAACCAGTTGTGCCGAATAAACCCCGGCCGGCAAGGAAGGCCCATGACCACACCCCATGTATACCCCGACCCGGAAAACCTCGCCCGGCGCCTGGCGGACCGCCTCATGACCCATGCCCGCGAGTGCATCAGGGCACGCGGGGCCGCCCACCTGGTGCTGGCCGGCGGCTCCACCCCGCGCCACCTTTATAGGGAATTGGCGCGGCCGGAACGCCGCGGGCAACTGGACTGGTCGCGGGTACACCTCTATTTCGGGGATGAGCGCTGTGTCCCGCCCGATCACCCGGACAGCAACTACCACATGGCGCGCGTGGCACTGCTGGAGCAGGTGCCCATACCGGAGGCGCAGGTCCACCCCATCCCGGCCCGCATGGAACGCGTGCGCCACGACGCCGCCGCCTATGCCCGGGATCTGGCCCGCCACGCCCCCGCCGGCAGCGGCGGCCAGCCCCGTTTCGACCTGGTGCTGCTGGGCCTGGGCGAGGATGGCCACACGGCATCCCTGTTTCCCGGCACCTGCATCCTCAACGAGCGGGAACGGGCGGTGGCGGCGGTCTATGTGCCACGCCTGAAAAGCTGGCGGATCAGCCTCACCTACCCGGCGTTGCGCCAGGCCCGGGCCCTGTGGATACTGACCACTGGCGCGGCCAAGGCCGATATCCTGGGGCGCATCTGGCGGGAACCGGGCGCCGGCCTGCCGATCCAGGCCCTGGCGGGCCTGGAGAACCTGGAATGGCACCTCGACGCAGCGGCCGCGGAACAGATACCCCTATGAGCGAAACGGAACCCAACCTGCTGGCCGTGGACCTGGGCGGCACCCATACCCGGCTGCGCCTGGCGAATGGCGACGCCGAGGTGCCACACAGCCACCTTGAGCGCCATGTGCGCACCGCCGATTTCCCCGACCTTACCAGCCTGCTGCGGCATTTTTTCCAGGCCACCGGCCGCCCCCCTCCCCCTCGCGCCTGCCTGGCCGTGGCGGGCCCCGTGTGGGACGGTGCGGACGGGCAAAGGGCGCGGGTCACCCGGCTGCAATGGGAGATCGATGGCCGCGCCCTGCGCCGCGAGCTGGGCTTCGAGCGCTTGCGCCTGATCAACGATTTCGAGGCCATCGGCCACGCCCTGGCGGGCATCCCCCAGGAGGAACTGTACTGCCTGCAGGTCGGGGAGCCCGAGGCCCAGGGCACCCGCGCCCTCATCGGCGCCGGCACGGGCCTGGGCCAGGCCCTGCTGCCCCATGACGGCCAGGACTACCGGGTACTGCCCACGGAGGGCGGCCACGCGGATTTCGCCCCCGGCGATGCCCTGCAACTGGAACTGCTGCGGCACCTGCAGGGACGCTATACCCATGTCTCCTGGGAACGCCTGGTATCAGGACCCGGGCTGGCGCTGATCCATGATTTTCTCTGCCAGCGGGCCGGCCACCTGCCGGAGCTCGACCTGGAGGACCCGCGCACCCCGGCCCGCATCAGCGAACGGGCCCTGGACCAGGACGATCCCCTCGCCGGCCAGGCCCTGGACCTGTTCCTGCGCCTCTATGGCGCCCAGGCCGGCAACCTGGCCCTCACCGCCATGGCCCGTGGTGGTCTCTACATCGCCGGCGGCATCGCCCCGCGCATCCTGCCCCGCCTCAGTACCGACGGCTTCCTGGCGGCATTCCGCAACAAGGGCCGCATGACGGAACTGATGCGCCGCTTCCCGGTTCACCTGGTGCTGACCGAGCAACCGGGCCTGCTGGGCGCCAGCCTGGTCGCCAGCCGACTTTAGCCAGCCATTCCAACCCTTGGTCTGTGGAATCTTGCCGCCGGCACGGCGGGACGCAGCCCCACAGGACAGGTAGAATGTGTCTATTCTACAACGCAATCCCCCCTTACCCACGGAACCAGGCCATGCAAGCCGAACGACACAACATCAAGGTGGAAGTGGACACCAGCTATATCGAGGAGCAGTCCCTGCCCCAGCAGGACCGCTACGTATTCGCCTACACCATCACCATTCGCAACGAGGGCGAGGTGCCGGCCCGGCTGTTGACGCGTCATTGGGTCATCACCGACGCCAACGGCAAGATCAACGAGGTGCGTGGCGAAGGCGTGGTGGGCGAACAGCCCTATCTCAAGCCCGGCGAAAGCTTCCGCTACACCAGCGGCACCCTGCTGGAAACCCCGGTCGGCGCCATGGAGGGCAGCTACCAGATGGTGGCGGACGATGGTGAGCAGTTCGACGCCGAGATACCGCCCTTCACCCTGTCGATCCCGCGCACCCTGCACTAGTGTCTGTATACGCCATCGGGGATGTGCAGGGCTGCTTCGCGGAACTGCAGTCCCTGCTCGATCTCATCAACTTCGATCCCGCCCGAGACCGCCTCTGGTTCGCCGGTGACCTGGTTAATCGTGGCCCCCAATCCCTGGAGGCCCTACGCTTCGTGCACGGCCTCGGTGAGGCCGCCCTCACCGTGCTTGGCAACCACGACCTGCACCTGCTGGCCGCCGATTTCGATGCCCGCTACGCCCGCCCCAAGGACACCCTGCAACCCATCCTCGAGGCCCCCGACAAGGATGAGTTGCTGCAATGGCTGCGCTGCCGGCCACTGCTGCACCACGACACCGAGCTCGGCTTCACCCTCCTCCATGCCGGCCTGCCGCCCCAATGGGACCTGGCCAGGGCGCAAGCCTGCGCCGCCGAGGCGGAAGAGGTCTTGCGCAATGGCCAGCATGGTGCATTCCTGTCGCGCATGTACGGTAATGAGCCGGATCTTTGGTCGGAAAACCTGGAGGGCTGGGATCGGCTGCGCTACATCACCAACTGCTTCACCCGCCTGCGTTACGTCGACCCGGAAGGCCGCCTCAACCTGCGCGACAAGGGCGCGCCCGGCAGCCAACCGCGCGGCCACATGCCCTGGTTCGCGGTACCCGGCCGCGCCAGCGCCGGCCTGCGCATCCTGTTCGGTCACTGGTCGACCGTGGGACGGGTGCACGAGGAAAACGTCTTTCCCCTCGACACGGGCTGCCTGTGGGGCGGTGAACTGACGGCCCTGCGGCTGGAGGACCGCAAGTGGTTCCGGTTACCGTGCGCGGGTGCCAGAAGGCCGGGAGAGGAATAGGCCGCATCACCGAGCGCGCTTCAAGGGTTGCCGGCTCGATCAGGCACGGCTGATTGTGTACTTACCATACAGCAAATGAATCAGCCCGCCCCGAGCACATCCGACAGGGGGCTGACCACCGCATTGCCGCCGCGCTGCAGTACATGCGTGTAAATCTGCGTGGTGCGAATATCCTTGTGCCCCAGTTGTTCCTGCACCGTACGAATGTCCATGCCGCGCTCCAGCAGGTGGGTGGCAAAGCAATGGCGCAGCGTATGACAACTGGCCGGCTTGGTGATGCCCGCCTTGCGAACCGCCAGCTTGATGGCCCGTTGAAGGCAACTTTCATCCAGGTGTGCAAACAGTCGTCGCACTTCCGCCCTGGTCAGAATGACCGGCAAGCGTTCAGGCCGTTGGCGCGCACCGCATCGAGGATATCCCCCAGTGGCCGGTCGAGCACATAACGATAGAGAAACACCAGCGCATTCAGCGCCTGATTCTGGGTGCTGGGCGACACCTGACGATCGACCGCCAGGTGCGACAGGAACGCCGCCACCTCGGTTTCTCCCAGCTCGTTCGGATGACGCTTGTCATGGAACAGAATGAAACGCTTTACCCAATGAACATAGGATTGCTCGGTTCGAATACTGTAATGCCGGGTGCGGATGACCTCCCGCACACGGTTGAGAAACGGCGACTTTGCGTCAGCGTTCTGCATGATCAGATCCCTCCATGGACTGTACACATTTACAGTAGTACGGCAATGTCCAAATGGCAAGGGCGGGATAGGCGGGAAACCGAGGCTTATTCACGGCTCCCGGCCTGAATGAAATCACGATGCAGCAGGAAGCGGTCCGCGAATGTCCTTGAAATAATACGGAATTTCCGGTAGCGTTCGGCAAGATACCAACAATAATCCAACAAGCTAGGAGATGGGATATGTCGGAGTTTCACGTGTTTAAACACCGCAACATCCAACATACACACTGTTGGGCGTCAGGAGTCTCCGCGTGACCAAATGCCGAGCATCAATCGCCGTATTGCTACTAGCCCTTATTGGCTCAAATGCTTGGTGGGTGTATCGCCTGATTGATGCGGGAATCACCCACACATACATGAGTGCGTCCCTCGATACCACGAATGAACTGTTAAACCAGTCGCTTGCCATTCTGCCGGTGGTAGCTAGACCCGGCGCCTCTCGGAGCGACATTATCAACGCCGCCCTAGTAAAGAACGACCCCGTCGGTCCATTCGAGAAAGAAGGTTACGTTTGGGTAGGCCAGCTGGGGCTCGAGTTCAACGAGCAGGGTAAATTCATCAAAGCAGTCACACCGTCAGGCGAGGCTAGCCAATGACGCCCAACCCTGCGCTCAACCCGGACGCCCTACATGCCGCTTGGCGGCATTCCGGGCGCCGGTTAGCTCCACGTTAGGGCGCATATGTCGAAGCGATTCCAACTGACTGCTGCGGTCCTTATTGCATGCCAAGCTGCATGCACCGAGGTGTCGGATCCAGTGCCATGGCAACCCTCGGTCATAGATATAACGAAAACTGTAATTGGTCATCCAGACCAACTGTTTACAAAGCTCGAGATGGCGCCAAATGGTGATGCTAGGGTTACCTATGAAACAACTGATGGGGAGAGCCCACAGGCCGGGACAATTCTCGTGATTTCTGGCCGGTGGATGCTTGTTAAAGGGCTGAATCTGGAAAAGGGTCGGGAAATTGATCTTTTGGATATCGCAAGCCTTAATTCCCAGTTGCTGCTGACTCTGCTATCAAAGAGTCTTCCCAACGGCCCGCCTGCGGCAGGTGATGCCCAAGAAATCTCATTTACCGAGGAGGTCGAGCCTATTCAAGTCAGCACAAGCAGCGCGAGTGGTGTCTATCCCGCGCCTTGGTCTGTTACAGGAAACGCGAGGGCGCTCTCAAACTCTACGGTTACCTATTCTATTGACTTCAATGTAAAGCGCGGAGACGTTCCTACCATGCACTTGGAGGGCGCCGTGTCGACACCATCGGCGGCAATTGAATTGTCAGACTCGATGAGCCTCACTGGGTGGACCGTGTATAAAATAGGTCCGTACGAGGAACAGACCAGCCAAGGAACGGTTCTAGATTATGGCGCCAAGGCATCAGCGGTAACTGCCAAGACCCTCGGGGAACTTCGTGCAACCGATGCATCTTAGCAGCGCCCTAACAAACGACACCAGGGCGACGGCTCGCCTGCGGCGAGCCGCGCCTGAGCCGCGACGTTAGGGCGCCCAATGAAAACATTGGTAGTAATTGGGATTGCCGCTTATGCCTTGAGCGGGTGCGACAGTCCAGATAGCAGTTCTGTGGTAGTGTCCGGCAAGTACGATGATGGGTCACCAATTCTCTACGTGACACAGGATTACATCGAAAAAAAGAAGATATGTGATGAGATGCCGGACCAGCCAATGCCTGAGAAGCCGGATATAACTCCATCTATGTATGAATATAATCGGCCAGCGGAGTGGCGATCTCAGATGAAGTATCTAGCTGACACGTGTTACGTAGCAGCAATCGGGCCCGTAGTATATAAAGACGAAGAAAATTATAAAGCTGATTATTATTCTATTGATGTTGAGGTGCGAAAGACGAGATCCGAGGAAAAGGGAGGTAGAAGCGAGGCATGGTCAGTAATATTCAGGCGTGATTTTCGCATTGAGGAACTGCCCGTAGGCTTCGAAAAGAAACCCATAGACGAAATCGTTTCATTCGATAGCAACAGAAAGTCAGTGAATTTCAATATGGGTGGAAAGATATATGAATATCGCTTGCCACTGCCCTAACAACAGCACCCAGTTAGCCGCTTCGCGGCAGGGACGCGCCAAACAACGGCGCGCTCCTGGTGCTGGCCGTTAGAACTCACGAGACCCAGAATAGTGGCGCTTGACGATACTATCGTGAAACGATAGTATTCAGCGTTATGATCAAATCGTTCAAGGGCAAGGAAGCTGAGAAGATTTATCAGGGCCGCTATTCGAAGCGGATTCCCAAATAAATTCAACACCTTGCGGCCAGAAAGCTTGAAATGCTTGCGGCTGCGAGCGAGCTAAAATCATTGAGAATTCCACCGTCTAACCGTCTTGAAAAACTGAAAGGTGACAGGGCAGGTCAACACAGTATACGAATCAACGATCAATGGCGTATCTGTTTTACCTGGAAAGCCGGTGATGCTCATGAGGTAGATATCGTTGATTATCATTAGAGGGCTCAGTCATGGCTAAGAGAGATTTCGACCCCGTTCATCCTGGCGAAATTCTGCTAGAGGAATTTTTGCGGCCTATGGGCATATCGCAATACCGTCTCGCGAAAGATATCAGTGTGGCGCAACGCCGTATAAGCGAAATCACCCAAGGCAAGCGTTCTATTACAGCAGATACCGCGTTACGCCTCGGTCGGTACTTCGGTATGGAGGCACAATTTTGGCTCAATCTTCAGTCACGTTATGATCTTTTGTGCGCAGAATCAGAACTCGCAAAACGTCTGGAAAAAGAAGTTACACCCCATGCGGCATAGAGAAAGAGTCCTAACCAGCCGAACAAGCCGACGCGAAGATCGCGCGGCTTATGGGTGACGTTATGTGGCTCGTTCCGTCATCGAGCAAAGGGTGAGTCACAGAGTCTTCAAGACTCAGGTCGAGCCGACAAATTCAGGTGGGTGATGCTGTGAAACATACGGGTGGATGTCTATGTGGGGCGATTCGCTTCGAGGTGACCGGGCCCTTTGAGGGTTTCTTCCTTTGCCATTGTTCGCGTTGCCGGAAAGACACGGGCTCATCTAACGCCGCTAATCTTTTCTCTAAGGCTTCTGAACTGCGCTGGCTGTCTGGAGAATCGCAAGTCACCGTTTATAACTTGCCTGAAACGCGCCACGTTAGAAGCTTTTGTGCGGTTTGTGGTTCAGCGCTGCCAAGTCTGCAAACGAACGGCACCTTACTCGTGCCCGCTGGGAGCCTTGATACAGATGTGCCACTCCGACCCCAGGGGCATATATACATGGACAGCAGGGCCAACTGGGATGAGAAGTTGGAAACTCTTCCTAAATTTGGTTCCTTTCCAGCCTAGTATTTCGAGGCTCTTTGATTGAAATGTTGAGCAGAGTGCGCAAACAGCTACATAAAAAATCGTTGCAGCGGACGTTTGACCCGCCGCGGATCTGATGCCGCAGCGACCTTTCTGCGATAGGATTTGCACCCTCTGCTTCTAGATTAAGCCGTTACTCGGGTGACAATTCTTCGCACCCATGGAGCCACAACAGCGACGGTTGGAAAGGCTACCGGCCATGTCGTAATACAGCTTCTGAGCCACTGCGCAGGGAATCCGGAGCCTACTCCCCGTGAGATTGCGAGGACGAAGGCCGACACGATGCAGACCATAATGGCCGAGAGCAAGGCACTGAAAAGGATTGGTGCAAAACGAGCGGGAATACGCATTTTAATCTCCTGAGCCATAATTTGCCGAATCAAATATTGCTGCTGGTTGGACTGCATTTCATATTGAGTAAACAAGATGTACCACCTGGCCCGCTGCATAGAGTCCGAGACCAAACACCACGTGGGTAATAAGGCTCTGCAGTCGAGCAGAGGCGGGGCGTGGTGTTCGGGAGGCCGCAATACCGGCGCCCATGCCTGGTTGCATCAAGAAGAATGGCGCCGCCACGCCACCAATGCCCACGGCGAGCGCGGGACCAATCGTCGGTTGCTGAACCCATGCAGGTCCCCAGATACCGATAAGCAAGGCTGCGAACGCGATACCTATCAGGTAATGAGCTGTCCACCCTATGATGTGTTCGCCGCGCACCGGGGCTGACGCCGCGATCGAGTCATGGCAAAAACGTCCGCGTGGCATATGGCCGATCCAACGGCCGACCAGCGCATAGTTGGGGGGCGCGATGCCGAGCAACGGTTTGCGGGCCAGACCCCACAAGTCCATAACCGCAGTAGCGCCAACTCCGATGTACAAGCTGAATAGCAGACTGTTCATATTTCTCTCCTGTCGTTGCCTTGGTCGAGGCATGGTGCTAGCGTACAACCTAAAGTCGACTT
>SWCG01001574.1_pt1 | contig 13333 bp, 20 predicted proteins | sample 4690071 | NCBI WGS metagenome assembly SWCG01 (sample SAMN10267281, study PRJNA491770) | bioreactor metagenome | isolation source: DHS bioreactor inoculated with subseafloor sediment | place: Japan: off Shimokita Peninsula | collected 2012-10 | reverse complement strand
ATGGTACTTGGTGGGTAACTGCCTGGGAGAGTAGGTCGTCGCTGGTTCTAAAGATAGAAGCAAGATGCAAGAGGCGAGAAGCAGGAAAAAAGAATTTAAGACCATCAAAGATGGTCTTAGGTTCTGGTATCCTGCCTCTTCATTTTTGCATCTATTTTTAGTTCTAAATGTAGAAAAATGTCACAACTATGTCTTGGTTAAAAACTACTAAAAATACACAATTTGTTAGAAATTGCACTTACATAAGTAGACAGCTTAAGATAAATATAGATAAAATAGGACAAAATAACTAAAAAATTTATGAAGGAAAACTTAAAACAATATAGAATACTTAATTAATCAAAAAAATGTAAGGGACTGATTTGAATGTTATTAAAAATAATTTTCCTAGCTCTTTTAGCTATTCCTATAGGTCATGTCATTTTTTCATTAGTTAAGGATGCTAGTAAGGATATAAACAAGGTAAATCCATTAACAATTTGTGAAAACCAAAAAAATCAAGCTTTTTCCAAGCATAACCTTAAAGTTGCAAAATAATTTATCCATGGGCTGTACAACCCATGAATTAAGTTTCACTTTATAGTACTATTTTTACCTCCTAATAGGAGGTATTTATTTTTTATTTATTGACATTGTATATAATTAGGTTTAGTATTAACTATGATTTCACTTAAAGGATCATAGCAAATAACATATCTGAGATTAGTTTGAAGGGAATGAAAATAAAATTGGACCCAATTATAGAGCAGACAATAAATCAAAAACAAATCTCGTTTTGGAAAACTATTATTACAATACTTGTTGGATTACTATCAATAAATATTATAATGAATCTCCTAACTAAAATTAATCCTGTATTAGGAGCAATAGGTGCATTAATTGGATTTGTAACAGTAACTACCGCATGTTTTTTAATAATCTACAAAAGACTTGCTTATTATAATTATAAGATAATTGAAGATGAGCTTATTATGGAAAGGGTTTTTAGCAGGGCTAATCATTTATTTTTGAGCTTAAAAATATGTGAATTAGAATTTTTTTTGCCATATGAAGATTTTCAGAAAAAAGATCATAAATCTCCATTAACTAAGTTGTATAAATTTGTTTCAGGTAAAAATAGAAAAGCTTGGTATGTAGGAGAATTTACAAGAAGTGGAGATCGCTATAGATTTATAATTGAACCTAATGAAGATATAATAAAGGCCATATCATTTAATCTGAATAAATGAAGTAAAGCACGAATAAATTCGTACCTACAGTAAATCTGAAATTTAAACTGTCTTAGTAATTAATCTCCATGTCCTAATACGTCATGGAGATTGACATTTTATAAGATAATTTGCAAATGTCGTTTATATGTTTAAATATGAATTTTATCTGATAACTTATCGACAATATTTAAATACAAGCTCGCCAAAAAGAGACTTGCACTCCTAAAAAACATTAACGAGACATACATTATAGGAATAGAATAGTAAAAGATAGGAAATAATCACAAAAAAAGGCTGGTGGTGGCATATGCAAGAATATATTCAATGTGAATTCTGTGAAAAGGATAGTTCAAAGTATATTCAACTATTAGGTACATACATATGCGAAGAATGTGAAAAGCAAATTATAAATACAAGTTGTGAAGATATAAAGTATGAATACTATAATATTATTGTTAAAGATATCTGGAAAGAATACCTTTTAAGTCTTTAGAATCATAAAGTAAAGCAGAGCAAATATAGGCTCTGCTTTACTTTAGTGATTCGTAAGACATTCCAGTGGGTAAAATACCATAAATTATGAAATAAGTTGATTAATATGATAAAATAGTATATATAATAAAAACTGGATGAGGTGGAACATGAAAGGCTTCTTTATAACTATGGAAGGATCAGATGGATCAGGTAAATCAACTCAGATAAAAAAGATACAGGATTTTTTACAGAAAAAGGGTTATGAGGTTGTTTTAGTTAGAGAACCTGGGGGAACTAAAATAAGTGAAAAAATAAGAGAACTTATATTAAATAAAGATAATACTGAAATGGATTATATAACTGAGGCACTATTATATGCTGGGGCAAGAGCTCAGCTTGTAGCAGAAATTATAAAACCTTCATTAGATAATGGAAAAGTTGTTATATGTGATCGCTTCCTCGATTCCAGCATAGTATATCAAGGTATTGGTAGAGAACTAGGGATTAGTACAGTAGAAAAAATAAATGAGGCTGCCATAAGAGATTGTATGCCTAATATAACATTCCTTTTGAAACTTTCTCCTGAAGTTGGAATGAAAAGAAAAACATTACAAGGAGATAAGGATAGATTAGAACTGGAGGAAATGTCATTTCATGAGAGAGTTTTTAATGGTTATATTATGCTAGAAGAAAGATATCCCGAACGTGTTAAAGGAATAGATGCTACTATGCCTGTAGAAGAGGTACATAAAGAGATAATTAATATATTAAATCAGTTAATATAACTGACAAAAATAATTGAGAGGGGTTAATAATATGAAATTAATAATTACTATTATTCATGATGAAGATGCTCATAACTTAGTAGATAAGTTAACTGAAGCCAAGTATGGAGTTACAAAACTAGCTTCTACCGGGGGGTTTCTACGTTCAGGCAACACAACTTTACTAATAGGAGTGGAAACTGAGAAAATAGATTCAGTAATTGATATTATTAAGGAAACATGTAAAAATAGAAAAGAAATGATATCTGCTCCTACACCAATGATGGGTAGTGCAGGAGTATTTGTAACATATCCTATTGAGGTGAATGTAGGAGGGGCAACCATTTTTGTTATAGATGTAGATAGATATGAAAAAGCATAAATATAATGAGTAGATCATATTTCGGAGGAATAAAATGAATTATGAAGATGTGGTGGGTCAGAAACAGTTAAGAACATATCTGAAAAATTGTGTAAAAGAGGGTTCTGTAGGACATGCCTACTGCTTAGATGGGTCTATAGGCATGGGAAAGTATACTTTAGCTTTAGCTTTCGCAAAAACTGTATTATGTAAAAGTACAGAAAATAAGCCTTGCAATGTATGTTCAGCTTGTTTAAAGGTAAATCATTTAAACCATCCTGACCTACATACTATAGAACCAGACGGTAATAGTATCAAAAACAAACAAATTGAAGATTTTCAACATGAGTTACAGCTAAAGCCTTATGAGAGTGATAGAAAAATTTTTATTATAAAGCAAGCAAATGGAATGACTATAAGTGCACAAAATAGATTATTAAAGACTTTGGAAGAACCTCCTGAATACGCATTAATTATTTTACTCAGTTCTAATGTGAATAGTTTTCTTCCAACTATTAAATCACGCTGTCAAATTCTAAAACTTAAGAGGGTTAGTGAAGAGAAAATTGCAGAGGTATTAGTAAACAAGTATAATGTACCTATAGATGAATCTAAAATTTTGTCTGTATTTTCTAATGGGGTAATAGGAAATGCACTACAACTTATGGAATCATCTGAGTTTAGACAAGATAGGGAGGCAATAATAGAGATAATTGAACAAGTATTTAAAAAAGGTAGATTTGAAGTTTTACAATCAGCAAATTTTTTCACTGAAAAAAAGGACAAAATATATGAGTATTTAGATATCATGTTATTTTGGTTTAGAGATATGCTAATTCTTAAAGAAACGAATTGTGAGGATTTTTTAATAAATATAGATAAAAAACATGATTTACAAAGCCATTTAAATCATATAGCATTTGAAAAATTAAGTAATATTATTTATATAATAGAAAAAACTAAAAAGGATATAAAAGCAAATGTTAATTTCCAACTGGCAATTGAAATGATGCTTTTAAGGATTCAGGAGGTATAGGATGGTAACAGTTGTTGGAGTAAGATTTAAAAAGGCTGGCAAAATATATTATTTTGACCCAGATAATATAGAAATTGAAAAGGGACAAAATGCAGTAGTAGAAACCGCTAGGGGAATAGAGTTTGGAGAAATTGTTGTAGGACCTAAGGAAATCTCAGAAGAAGATATAGTTGCTCCTTTAAAAAAAGTACTAAGGATAGCAACTCCTGAAGATGAACTTGAAAATAATCAAAATATAGAAAAAGAAAAGGACGCCTTTGAAATTTGCTTAGAAAAAATTGTCCAACATGAATTGGATATGAAACTAATAGATGTAGAGTATACTTTTGATAACAACAAAGTTATTTTTTACTTTACAGCTGATGGAAGAGTAGATTTTAGAGAATTGGTAAAAGACCTAGCTGCTATATTTAAAACTAGAATTGAGTTAAGGCAAATAGGAGTTAGAGATGAAGCGAAGATGATAGGAGGGCTAGGCCCCTGTGGTAAATCCCTTTGCTGTGCTACTTGGCTAGGAGACTTTGAACCTGTTTCAATAAAAATGGCAAAGGAACAAAGCCTTTCTCTTAATCCATCTAAAATTTCAGGGATTTGTGGAAGATTAATGTGTTGCCTTAAATATGAACACGAAATGTATCAAAGCCTTAGAGAAAACCTTCCTGAGGTTGGAGAAAAGATACTAACTTCTGAGGGCGAAGCTATAGTAGTTGAAAACAATGTGCTACTTGAATGCGTGAAGGTAAGGCATATTCTGGAAAAAGGAAAAAATACTCACGAGGATAAGCTCAGTGATGAAATAAAAATTTATGATAAGGATGCTATTAAAAGGACAGGACGCTGTTGTTCAAAGCATAAACAAGATCAAGAGATAGTTATAGATAAGGATATTATGGAATTAGAGGATTAATATAAGTAAAAATAAGGTTATAATAAATCCACCTCGTGGAAATACTTAGGTAGAAGAATGATTTTACTTAATGGAGGTGAGTAATATGGCCTATAAAATAACAGATGATTGTATTAGCTGTGGAGCATGCGAACCTGAATGTCCTGTTGAGGTAATAAGTGCGGGAGATGATAAATATGTGATTGATGCTTCAGGATGTATTGATTGCGGTGCTTGTGCCAATGTATGTCCTGTAGATGCACCTATTCCTGAATAAGTCGAATCCCTCATTATTTGGGGGATTTTTCTTTTACAGCATTAATGAAGATACTAAGAATATAATAAAAATGAGACTTATTCTTTATCATGGGTATATTATATATAATCTATATTTAAGTCTTTATTATGAATTTTTTACTTCAGTTGGAGTAGAGTCTTCACCTGGTGCTTCGATGTTCTACTTTAGCAAAACGAGTTCACTTCATATAGGAGGGATTTTATGTTTAAGAGCAGAAAAATTCGGAATTTATTTAGCTTTTTACTTATTATAACTATTTCGCTTAGCATTACAGGTTGCATATTTAAAAAAGAGGTGTCTGAAAAGCCGCCTTCTGATGAAAACGTAGATTTATATCAAAATAATGAAAAAGATCCTACTGAAGATGAAAATGAAATGATTGAAGAAGAATCAGAGTATATGCCTAAGGAAGGTGTTTTTCCAGGAGATAGTGCTCCTGATTTTAGTCTTATGGATAGAGAAGGAAATGAAATAAAGCTATCAGATCTTAAAGGTAAAATTGTTTATATGAACTTTTGGGCAACATGGAGAGGGCTAAGTACTTATGAAATGACTTATATTCAAGAAGCTTATGAAAAATACAAAGATGATAATGTTGTAGTCCTAGCTGTAAATGTATTAGCCGCAGAACAGATAGATATAGATGAGGTAAATGAATACTTAGATGAAAAAGGATACACCTTACCAGTGTTATACGACGTAGATGGCTCTGTAATGAAACAATATAAAATAAGCGAATTCCCTACAACTTTCATAATAGATAGAGAAGGAGTCATTGCAGATTTTGTATCAGGGACTATGGAAAGAGAAGTTATTATGGATAAAATTGATAAGGTTTTAGAATAAGCAATAAATTAATCCCCAGTAAAAGGGGATTAATTTATATATAATATAGACTAACGTGATATAATAAAATTAATGTATTTTATAGGAGAGGCAGATATGGAAAAGGATTTAGTTAGAGAATGGGAAAGAGTAGATGATTTACAATGTAAAGGTCTTAAACTTATTCAAAATCCAAAGGGATTTTGTTTTGGAATAGATGCAGTGTTATTAAGTAATTTTTGTGAAATTAAAAAAAACTGGAAAGTTATTGACTTAGGTACAGGAACAGGAATAATTCCTATCCTACTGTCAGGGAAAACCGAAGCTTCTAAGATAGTTGGTGTAGAAATACAAGAAAAAGTTGCAGAAATGGCTTCAAGAAGCATAGAATTAAACAATTTAGAAAATAAGATTAAAATTATAAATGAAGATTTAAACAATATTTTTGAACATGAAAAAGCTAATTCGTTTGATGTAGTGACCTCAAATCCCCCATATATGAATGAGGGTGGGGGGCTTTTAAATCCAGAAAGTATGAAGGCAATATCAAGACATGAAGTGAAATGTACTTTAGAGGATATAATTAAAGTGTCTTCTAAACTATTAAAGGATAAAGGACATTTTTACATGGTGCATAGGCCTCATAGGCTTGTAGATATTATTTGGCTTTGTAGGCAGTACAAGCTTGAACCTAAAAAACTTAGGTTTATACATCCCAACAAAGATAAAAAGCCTAATATTCTTTTGATACAGTGTATAAAGTATGGGGGAGTTGAGTTAAAGTTTATGGACCCATTATATGTATATAACCAAGACGGTAGTTATACTGAAGAAATACATAGAATTTATGGTAGAGATAAGGTTAGGAATGGGGAATAATTTATGGAAGGCAAGCTATGGATATGTCCAACGCCTATAGGTAATTTAGAAGATATAACCTTAAGGGTGCTTAATACTTTAAAGAAAGTAGATTTAATTGCAGCTGAAGATACTCGACATACTCTTAAGCTATTAAATCATTATGAAATACACAAACCACTGACAAGTTATTATGAGCACAATAAAGATACTAAGGGCTTGGCATTATTAGAAAAATTAAAAGAAGGTGAAAGTATAGCCTTGGTTTCTGATGCAGGAACTCCTGGAATATCTGATCCAGGTAGTGATTTGGTAAAGCTTTGTATTGAGAATAATATTCCTATGGAGGTATTACCAGGAGCTACGGCGATAACTACTGCATTAGTTTTTTCTGGTTTATCAACTGAAAAATTTGTCTTTGAAGGTTTTTTAGATAGAGATAAGAAAAAAAGGAAAAAAAGATTAGAGATGATAGCCACTGAAGATAGAACCCTGATTTTTTATGAGTCTCCCCATAGGATAAAAGTAATGCTTAAAGATTTAAAAGAAATCCTGGGAAATCGAAAGGCTGTTATAGCAAGAGAACTAACTAAAATACACCAAGAAATTAAAAGAGGATATATAAATCAAATAATAGAATTCTATGAAGAGAATAATCCTAGAGGAGAATTTGTTGTTTTAATTGAAGGTATTTCATCTGAAGAAAAAGAAAATCAAACAAAAAATAAATGGGAAGAATTATCTATAAAAGATCATATTTTACTTTATATTGAGGAGGGTATGGATAAAAAAGAAGCTGTGAAAAAAGTTTCCAAGGAAAGAGAAATACCGAAAAGAGAAGTATATGAATTTAGTATTGACATATAGTAGTACTACTTATATATAATGATAGTATAAGATGGGTATGATATTCAGATTTAATTGAAAGAGTGGGGGGATTAATCATGAATTATCATAAAGATATGACCATACAAGAGGTTATATACAGTCATGATATGGTATTGGAAATTTTTTCAAAGTTCGGATTGCCTTGTTCAACTTGTGGAGGTGCAGCCTTTGAAACTTTAGAGGTAGCAGCTAGAGTCCATAATTGTGATTTAATTGAGTTAATGAGAGACTTAAATAATATTTATAATGAAGAAAAATAGACTATATTAAAAAGCTTGTGTAAATTTACACAAGCTTTTTAATATAGTCTATTTCAATTCTTCAATACATGTAGGACAGATATTTTTTCCTTTAAAGTTTTTTATTTCTTTAGCTTGACCGCAAAAAATACAGGCTGGTTCATACTTTTTAAGTATTATTTGTGAGCCATCTACGTATATTTCTAAAGCGTCTTTTTCGCCAATGTTTAGAGTTCGTCGTAGCTCAATAGGAATTACGACTCTACCTAACTCGTCTACTTTTCTTACAATACCCGTGGACTTCATTTCATTCCTCCTTACAACAAATTACGACAAATTTTTCATCAATAAAATAGTACCAAAACTGTAAATAAAAGTCAACTTAAAACAAGAAATAATTTTTAATTAAGCTTATAAAGTGAAACTTAATTCAGATGGAGTTAAAACTCCATCTGAATTTTAGTTGGACCTATCAAGAAGTTGTACAACTCTTATCTTCATCTTGTAGAAGCGGGAGTATTAGAGTTGTTAGCAATCAGATAAATATACTGCTTTTCTAAAGCAAAACCCGGTGTTATGTATTAAAAAAGCGACTACAGTCGCTCTTAAAACAGCTTTCTTTTTTTATGCAGACCTCCTATAAAATCTTTAACAGCATAAATCACCTGTATAACCCCTACAACGCTAGTTAATACATCGGTGTTTTGAGCTAATGCTCCCACTGCAACTTCAGATGTACCTGCTATTTGATCTATTGTTCCTTGGATAACCTTGACATCATACGCAACATCTTCGCTAATGCTTTCAATATTAGAAGCAATGGAAGGGGCTTGTTCTAAAACTGAATTAATACTCTTCTGATTATCTTCTATCAGTTTCTTTACAACCTTTATGGTCTCATATAAATTTTTCAGGGTCATAATAGCATAAATTATTAAAACTAATAAGGCGATTCCTAATAGAAAAACGCCCAAATCTCCAAAAGTAATAGTTGCATTCATCTCTAAATCACTCCATTATAGTTCTTTTTTTGTTTCAGTTTCATCTGTAACCACTAGAGGATCACAAGCAGCGGCAACATCTTCTTGAGAAGTTTTGGCGATTTTCTTAATTTTTTTAACCGCTTGACGTATTCCTTCTTTTCTACACTCTAATCCTTGATCTACTTGATCTTTTGCTTGAACTAAGGTGTCTTCTACATTGTTTTTTAAATCTTTTGCATTATCTTGAAGTTTTTTTCTAGTGTTTTTTCCAGAATCAGGAGCTAGAAGTACTCCAGTAGAGCTTCCTACCAAGGCTCCCACTAAAGTTCCTAAGGCAACACCTTTAGCTATTTTTTTTCTTTCCATATTCCTTTTTTTCCTTTGCATATCTTTTAAAAGTCGCATTGAATCACTCCTCTAATCTATTTTTATATTTAATACCCAGATTTTAACATACTAAAACAATAAATAGAAATATTTCAATAAATAAGTCAGTTAATAGTTATGAAAATCTTTTTTAAAAAAGTGAAGGGTTTTTTGTTTTAATTACGTCTAATATAATAGAAGGACAAGGAGGTGATGCTTTGACAGACGAAGAAATCATAGAAAAAGTTAAAAAGGGTGATATTGAAGTCTATAGTTATTTAGTCCAAAAATATAAAAATGTCATTTTTGGTTTAATTTACAAATATACAAATGACTATAATGAAACTCAAGACTTAGCACAGGAAGTATTTATAAAAATGTATAAGCAGATTAATAATTTTAAATTTCAGTCAAAGCTATCTACTTGGCTTTATAGAATAGCTACCAATATTTGCATTGATTGGGATAGAAGAAGGAATAAGAATGTAAAAATTCTACACTTAGATGAAGTAATTACTATAGACAATACTATTGACTTAGAGGATAAGATAATATTTAAAGAGCAGCAAGAAAAAGTAAGAGCTATAGTTGGCAGTTTAGAGGATAAGTATAAGCTATTAATTGTAATGTATCATTTTCATAATCTAAAATATAAAGAAATTAGCGATATATTACAGATACCCCAAAGGACTGTAGAGACTAGATTATATAGGGCTAGGGCACTTATAAAAAAACAATTTAAAATCGTTTATGATAGGGGTGAAACTTGATGGAAAAAAAACTTATGAATAAATTATTAGAATATCATGAAGAGGTAAAACCACCAGAAAACTTTACCTTAAATATAATGAAAGAGATTAGAACCATCAAATTAACCAAACCTAATCCTATATTATTTTATAAATCATGGGGGATTAGCCTAATTGCAGCATCAGTAGCTTTATTTATAATTAATATTTCTGGTTTTACAGTAGAAACAGATTATAGTAATATTTTCGAAAAAACAAATTATATCCAAAATAAGATAACCCTATCAATGGATGAAACTAGTAATACAATACTTAATATGTTTAATACCATAATAAAAAAATAGGAGGATTGTAAATGAATTGTAAATTTCACAAGGATATTCAATCAGAATATATTTGTAGCGTGTGTAGTAGTCCCATATGTGAAAAATGTATGGAAACTGTTAATGGAAAAAGAGTATGTAATAATTGTATTGAAACAAATCTATTTGAAAGAGGTGGGCATAAAGAAACTAGCAGGTTTTGGGGTTTTATCTTCTCTTTAGTCCCTGGTTGTGGTCAAATGTATATGGGTTTTATGAACAGAGGATTACAGCTTCTAACAGTCTTTATAGGAATATTTGTTGTAGGGATTTTAACTGAAGGTGTAGTAATGGCTCTAGGAGCAATTATATGGTTTTATAGTTTTTTTGATAGCTTAAATATACGCAGACAAATTAATAATGGAGAAATGGTAAATGATACTCCGATATATCCTATAAATACTGAAACTATTAATCCAAAGCATATTGGATATATATTAATAGTATTAGGGGGAGTAACAGTTCTAAGAAGTATGACTTCTCTTACAGCTAATTTAATAAATAGTATTTTTGGTAGGCATATTTCTACCTATTGGATTTATGATATATATAGAAATATTATTCCTTTAGGATTATTAATCTTTGGAATTATATTGGTTAGAAAAGCTAAAAAGATAGAAGAGCCTATAGAGGAATTTATAGATAAAGATAAAATGCAAGAATTTGAAGAAGAAGACAAGTAGGGTTTATAAAATATATTACGGGGTAAAAGGATTCACATTATAGGGATTATGCGACACAAACGTCGCAGGTTAAGGATAAGGTTTAGGTTAAAATCAAGAGCAAGATCCTTCGTGTTCACTCAGGATGACATTTTCGGGGACTTTTCTTCTCGCCCTGTCATCCTGAGTGTATACGAAGGATCTGTATCTTAGGGTTTAGGGTTTGTTTTTAGGGTCAAGTGAAAGATCCTTCGCATACTCTCAGGATGACATTTTTGGGGGCTTTTCTTCTCTCTCTATCATCCTGAGTGTATACGAAGGATCTGTGTTTTCATGTTTTAACCTTATCCTCAACCTCAACCTCAACCTGCGTCGGTACGACGCATTATCCCTAATATCTGCCCCTATATAGAATTTATTTGAGCAATTTTTTTAATCGAATCCATCAGGTGGGCAAACTTTTCTGGCTTTAATGATTGGGCACCATCGGATACGGCTAGTTCTGGTTGATGATGAACCTCTATCATAAGACCATCTACTCCAACAGCTACAGCTGCCTTAGATAAAGGCTCTACCATACTCCATTTTCCAGTAGCATGGCTAGGATCTACAATAATAGGCAAATGGCTTAATTCCTTTACCATAGGAACAGCACTTAAGTCTAAGGTGTTTCTTGTGTATTTTTCAAAGGTTCTAATACCTCTTTCACATAATATTACATTAGGATTGCCTTCAGACATTATATATTCAGCCGCCATAAGCCATTCCTCCATAGTTGCAGACATGCCTCTTTTTAAAAGAACAGGAGTTTTACTCTTACCTGCTTTTTTCAACAAGGCAAAATTTTGCATATTCCTAGCACCAATTTGAACAATATCAGCATAAGCCTCAACAATATCAAAGGTCTCTACACAAATAACCTCTGTGACAACAGGCATACCTGTAATTTCTCTAGCCTTTTTCAAAAGCTTTAAACCTTCTTCCTCAAGTCCCTGGAAACTATAAGGTGAAGTTCTAGGCTTAAAAGCTCCTCCTCTAAGAATATGGGCTCCTTGTTCTTTAACAGCATGAGCAATAGTAAGAAGTTGTTCTTCGCTTTCAACTGCACAAGGCCCAGCCATAACAGTAACATTTCCATCTCCTATTTTATGACCTAATACATCAATTACTGTATTTTCAGGGTGAAAGGTTCTACCAGCCAGTTTAAAAGGGTGTTGAACCCTTAATAACCTATCTACATAATCATTGGCTTCAATCTGACTAGGATCAATCTTACTTGTGTCTCCCACAAGACCTAATAAGCAGTAATTATGGCCTTGGGACCTGTGTACACTACATCCTAGACTTTCATATTTCTTTTCCAATTTATCAATAATATCTTTAGGTGTTCCGATTCTCATTACAACTACCATGGCAAACGCCTCCTCTTATTTTTTTAAAAAAGGAGCCTCTGAAAAGAGACTCCTTAGGTATCATATACTTATAGAAACTTATACCAATCCATATAGAGATGGATTAAAGGGTTTTCTTATCAAATCAAGATTAATTGAGTATTCGATTTTTTTGAATGCAAAATAACTAGCGCTAAAAAAGAAATAGCTCCAGCTAAAGTAAGTAAAATAAACGAATGAATTTAATTGATCTTTAATTTGTTTAGAAGTTATGTTTAACATATCCATCACCTATTCTATAGTTTAGTATTTATTCTGTACAGAAATAAGAAATTTTATAATACATATTTTAAGTTGTTACATGTTGTAGGGAAGATGCGACGTACCGACGCAGGTTGAGGTTAAGGATAAGGTTAAAACCAAGATCAAAAACCGGTTTGACACATGGAACGGATATTCATAAACATATCCTGTAGGGGCGACCTGTGGTCGCCTTGGTTTTAACATTCAACCGAGGCGACCACAGGTCGCCCCTACAACTGGTTTTAATCTTTTAACCTAAACCTCAACCTCAACCTCAACCTCAACCTTAACCTGCGACGTTTACGTCGCACTTTCCCTAATATCTGTCCCTATATAGAATTTATTTGAGCAATTTTTTTAACAGAATCCATAAGGTGAGCAAACTTTTCTGGCTTTAATGATTGGGCACCATCGGATACAGCTAGTTCTGGTTGATGATGCACCTCTATTATAAGACCATCTACTCCAACAGCTACAGCTGCCTTAGATAAAGGCTCTACCATACTCCATTTTCCAGTAGCATGGCTAGGATCTACAATAATAGGCAAATGGCTTAATTCCTTTACCATAGGAACAGCACTTAAGTCTAAGGTGTTTCTTGTGTATTTTTCAAAGGTTCTAATACCTCTTTCACATAATATTACATTAGGATTGCCTTCAGACATTATATATTCAGC
>SWCG01000576.1_pt1 | contig 13440 bp, 11 predicted proteins | sample 4690071 | NCBI WGS metagenome assembly SWCG01 (sample SAMN10267281, study PRJNA491770) | bioreactor metagenome | isolation source: DHS bioreactor inoculated with subseafloor sediment | place: Japan: off Shimokita Peninsula | collected 2012-10 | reverse complement strand
CACAAAACTAACCAAAAAACCAAAAGAAAACCTCAAAAAAACCAAAACAAAATAAAAACTTAAACTAAAAAACAAAGTAAATAGAAATTATCTTAAGACAAAATAATTGGATAAAAACTTTTTTTTAATTTTAATAATTTCGTATATCTTTGAAACAGCAAAACCTGACATTATGGCCAAAGGCAATGCTGCATATTCAAATCCTCGGGAAATATCAGTGTACCCTGAAATCATAACAATTACAATATATGTAATTATCAATTTAAATCGTTTATTGTCCATTTTATAAAGGAAATACAGTCCAATGGAACCAAATAGGCTTATTAAAATTAAACTAAATATTTGTATCGATGGGATGATATAAAATGGAGGATAAACACTCCCTATAACTCCACTTTGCCCTGAAAAGGATATAAAATACCATCCCCAAAATAACACAGATGGTAATAACAATAAAATATATTTCCAATTTTTTTTGGCACCATCAACTAAGAATAATGGAATAAAAATTATCAAACCAACTGAATGGGTCCAAACTCCTATCAATGATGTTATGAATGCTTTGAATTGATTTTTAGGTAAGAAATAAATGGTTAAAGTTGCTAAAATAGGGATAAAATTGGCCGGAAGGGCCACAGCCAAAATATCTACTCTAGGTGCAGTTAAAGAAAACATTCCTGCAAAAAAACCAGCCATAACCCCATATTCCCGTTTTCCAATCAATGAAGCTATGATAATGGTTAAAATGATCTGGGTTAATACAAAAATTGTATTCGCAAATCTCACTCCGACAATATACCATAAAATTGCGAAAACTGCATGGAATAAAGGAGGATGCCATAATGCTCTTCCAACAGGATAATATGTTAAATAATCCCAATAAATGCCATAAAAAGGGTTTATAAGTATTTCACGAGCTCGAATAAGATGAAAATCAGTATCACCACCACCCACCGATAAGTAATATGGTCTTAAAATAAGTAAGATTAAAACGCTAAATAGAGGAATAAATGGAATTATTTTAATTAAATTCTGTTTCATTTTTTTCCATAATTTCGCATCTTTATAAATTAGGTTAATATTACTGATTAATATACTAACCTAATTTGTTAAAAAGCTTCAATTGAGATTTAGAGCATATAATATGATTACAATAATTATATATTCTTTTATAACTGAAGAATACTATGATTTATAAATGATCCGTATTGTTAAACATGAATGCAAAAATTTCAAACATTTACAATAAACTATGTCATTATTAAAAATCGTCTTAACTTATGGGGGATTCTTTGTATCTGAAATTAAGAGAATATGTCAGGGATCATGATTCATTGGTTTATGGCATTATTTTAGTTTTTTTTGTAGCTTTAATTGCATATTACCGGGTTCAAATCCAAATAGAAATCGGTCCTATCTGGGATACTTTTGACTTCCTATCCAATGCCATGTACTTTGCTGGGCAGGGATTTGGATACACAGATCTGACCAGACCTCCCTTTTTCCCGTTTTTAACATCACTCATCTTCCGTTTAAGTGTGGTATCTGAATCAGTAATATTCTATTTAGATGCTTCATTTTTAGTATTCGGGGCTATTGGGCTATATTTATTTTTCCGAATTAAATTTGAGGCCATGGAAAGCTTTTTGGGGAGTTTACTCTTCAGCTCTTTTCCAGTGGTTATTTTATTTACTGGAGTTGGACTTACAGATATTCCAAGTGTGGCTTTATCCATCTGGGCATTGTATGCCACTGTGTTAGCAGTTAAAAAGAATCCACTGTTTTTTTACTTTTCTTTCCCCCTGGCCATGTTAGCCTTTTTAACCAGATATCCTGCAGGATTCATTATTTTTCCCATATTTTTCTATCTAGTAATCAATCGCCATGATGTGTCCCTTAAAAATATGATTGGGGGAATATTATTGTCTTTATTACCTGGCTTGATTGTTCTTGTATTCTTTTACAATCAATTCGGCAATCCATTGGGTCCATTTTCTTCATTTTATGGCTCAACCCAAAAAGCATGGTCAACCACTTACGTATATTACCATCCTGACCCCCTCTATTTCCTAAAAAATATTTTATCATATATTGGGGTTGGAGGGATGGCCATTATCTTAGGTTCAGTGCTTAGCGCATTCATTGGTTTATTAACTAAATTTAAGACTGTTAAATTAAATTTCAAACAATTTAGTCCATCTAAACTGTCACATCATACAAAAATAAAGGTTTTGGCACTGTTTTTATTATTTTCATTATTTATTATAACCTTTGCATGGACACAATACTTCATCACTGAGATCATATTTCTGGTTTTTTGTTTTGTTTTGTTTTATACTCTGAGAAATGGCAATATCAAGGATTTAGACATTTATATTTTATTTGTATCATGGTTTGTGGCATTTTTCATATTCCACAGTGTTTACGCGGTTAAAGATGATCGTTACTTTATCACAATGGCCCCCGCTTTAACTTATTTTTTAATATTGGGTTTTAGCCAAATTAAAAGATTATGGGGATTGGAAAGTAAGTATAAAAACATGGCACATAATATATTTGCAGTTATACTGGTATTTATGATGCTCGTAGCAGCTGCTGATTATATACAGGGGATATATGATCATGAATCTCAAAATGTGGTTGAATTGAATGATATTAAAATGGCCAGCCAATGGCTTAAAGTTAATGATCCTCAATACTTTGATAAAAACATATCCTCAGATCAATGGCCTTACTTCAGCTGGTATTTGAAGACAAATGTCAAGCAGGTACAATTATCTAACAATAACAAGGATTATGAAAACAATTTAAACACAGATAATGCCAATTATTTTTTGACTGTTAAAGAAGGGTTAAATTTAACTAATTATCAGTTAATAAAACAGTTTGGATATGTAACTATTTACAAAAGACAGTAACTAGATGAATTCGGTGATTTACCTATGATGAAATTTGAAGATAAAAACTCTAAACTGGTTTTCCTAGTTCTCCTGATAATAACTGTCTCATTGATAACTTATTTTCGTGTGAGAATCCAATTAATTGTTGGTCCCGAGTTTGATGGTTTTGATTTTCTGGCAAACTCTGCTTTATTTGCAGGTAAATCAATTGGATATTCAGATCTTTTAAGACCACCATTACTTTCCTTTTTAGCATCCCTCTATTTCAGATTTGATGGTTTGTATATGGGAATCACCTCTATCATAGATGGACTCATATACCTTCTAGGATGCATTGGACTTTATTTATTCTTAAAAGAACGTTTCAATGCCATTATTAGCTTTGTGGGCAGTTTATTATTCGCAACATTCCCCATAATAATCACTTTTGCAGGAGCCGGCCTTACCGATGTTTCAAGTGTTTCTATTTCAATATGGGCTATTTATTTAACTTATCTTGGTGTTAAAAAGAATTCTAAGTTTTTCTACTTAGCATTCCCTGTGGCCATGATGGCTTTTTTAACCCGCTTTAACCTGGCTTTGATCATTTTTCCAATATTTGCCTACATCATTGCAAATCGACACGAGATTAAAAATCCCCGAAACATTGTAATTGGAATGATTTTAGGGGCACTGGTTTTACTTCCAATATTTATCTATTTCAATACCAAATTCGGTAATGCATTATATCCATTCATGGATTTTTTTAGAAGTTCAGAAAGTTTAGGGAGCACAATACACTTTGCATACAACCCAGATTCACTGTACTTTGTTAAAAATATGCCCTATTACATAGGAACAGCGTTCTGGATAATCATACTTTCTGCTGTATTTGGTTTATTTGTTTATTCATACCAAAATATTGGTAAAATAGGGTCAGTACTTGGTAAAATAGGATCTTCAACTCCTCTTAAAAATTTAAAAACTGGAATTAAAGTTAAATTACTTCTAATATTAGCTTTGTTGGCAGTTTTTGTCGCTACTTTTGGGAAAACCAATTACATGGTAAGTGAAATAATTTTCTTTACCATTACATTCCTTACATATAATGTCTCTTCTGAACTGGAATTAGATGTTGGCTGGGACTTACTTTACTTTTCATGGTTCATGGCATTTTTCATATTCCAAAGCGTGTATGTTGCCAAGGATCACCGGTATTTTATTTCCATGACTCCTCCAGTGGCTTATTTCCTGGCACGAGGATTGAATTTTATCACCCAAAAATTTGAATTCGAGTTTAAACAGAAAAATCTGACATTGTATGTTTTTGCGATAATACTATCAATGATGATGATATTTTCGGTTGCAGTACAACTTTCTGAAATAGAAGAGGTTAATCAGAAGAATAAGATATTCAATCAGGATGTGTCTAATGTCAGTCAGTGGCTAAAGATTGATGATCCAGACTACAAATCTAAGGTAATCTATGCTGATTACTGGCCCTACTTTGGATGGTACCTGCAGACTAATGTAGGGAAAATGCCAATGTTCCGTGACAATCAGAGTTTATATCAGGGTGTTAAAGACTTCAATTTCACCTCTGATGATAAGAATGCATTAAATAATGAACTCAATAGAATAAGTCCTGATTATTACATGTGCACCTGGGACAATATGAATTTCACAAATTACGTTCCAGTTGCAAGATTTGGCTCTATAACTATATACAAAAGGGTTTGAAAGAAAATAATACTTGCTATGAATAAAGTGGTGTTAACATAAAAATTGGAGTTATAACCTCTGCTTATCCTGATTTGGAGGATGATCCTCATGGAATCTTTGTTCACAGGTTGATGAGGGAGATTGTCAAGAAAGGACATGATGTTCATGTTTTAGCACCTTTTACTGGTGGTGAAACAGATTATATCCTTGAAGGTGTGCACGTGGAAAGATTCCACTATTTCTATCCCCGTAGATTTGAGAAGCTTTCAGGAAGGGCGGGGATGATTGATAATGTTAAGGAAGGGTTTCTGGTTAAAATTCAGGTTTTAACCTTTCTGTTTTTCAATGTTTTTTATTCGTTGCTAATACTTAAAAATATGGATGTTATTCATGTGCAGTGGCCTATTCCCAACGGATTAGGTGCATTGTTTCTTAAAAAATTTTATGGAATTCCTTACATAACCACAATACACGGAGAAGAAGTTCATCTTTCCAAACGTTACCATATGCTGTTTGCTCTGCGCTGGTTGGTAAATAACTCCTCTAAAACTATCACCAACAGTAATGCTACCCGGAAGTTCTGTCTGGAAGCAGGACTTGACGAGGAAAAGATTGATGTGATACCATTCGGAGTTGACACAGATTTTTTCAGACCACTCGATGTTTATAAAGATGAAAATATATTCCAAATATTATCTGTTGGTTATTTAATTGAAAGAAAAGGTTTTGAGTACCTTATTCGTGCAATGCCTCATGTTTTAGAAAAACATGAAAATGTGCAATTGAAAATAGTTGGATCCGGACCATTGGAATCTAAATTGAAATCTTTAATCTATGAACTGGACCTGACAGGTAAGGTGGAAATTGTTAAGAATGTTTCTGATGAAAAGTTACTCATGTTGTACAATTCAGCGGATCTATTTATTTTACCATCCATTGTGGATTCGCAGGGGAATACTGAAGGTCTAGGGGTGGTTTTATTGGAAGCTATGGCTTGTGGGGTCCCGGTTATAGGGTCTGATGTTGGGGGGATATCGGATATTATTGAAGATGGGAAAAATGGGGTTTTAGTAATTCAAAAAGATATTTTAGGACTTGCGAATGAAATATCTAATTTAAGTAGTGATAAAGAACTCTGCAAGAAAATTTCTTGTTGTGGATCTCAAATGGTAAGAAATAAGTTCAGTTGGAATAAAATTGCTGAAAAATATCTAAAATTTTACGATATTTGAATACAATTGAGGAAAAATGAGTACAATACGCCGAGTAGTCAAAAATACAATCTTACTATTCTCATCAACTATTTTAAGTTACATTTTGCTTTTTTTTGTTAATATGTACACTGCAAGATATTTGGGAGTTGAAGGTTTCGGTAATTTGTCACTTGCATTTGCTCTTTCAGGTATATTTGTTGTTTTTATGGATTTAGGTTTGAGCACATTACTCGTAAGGGAAGTTGCAAGAGATAAATCTTTATCAAATAAATATTTAGGAAGTATTACCGTCATAAAATTAATATTATCTTTAATCTCGTTTGGAATCATTATTTTGTTAGTAAATTTGATACATTACCCCCAAGAAATATCTACTGTCATTTATTTAATCATAGTATCTACCATTATTGGTTCTTTCACTTCATTGTTTTATTCTTTATTCCAGGCATATGAAAAAATGGAATATCAATCAATTGGGACTATTTTAAATAGTATTCTATTACTTTCATTTATTATTTTTATTATTGATACTGGTGGTAATATAATCACTTTTGCTCAGGTTTACATTTTAGTAAATTTAATTTCTCTAGTTTACTGTTTTGTCGTTATCAAAAGGAATTTCATGCCCCTAAAACTAGAAATAGATTTTAATTTCTGGAAAACTGTAATAATAACAGCGTTGCCTCTATCTTTATCATTGATTTTTTCTGTGATTGGATTTCGAATTGATTCCGTACTTCTATCTACAATAAACGGGAATTTAGCTGTAGGATATTATACAGCCCCTTATAGGTTGATAGAGGTTTTAATTTTTGTTCCAAGTGTTTTTTCGTCAGCGATCTATCCTGTAATGTCAAATTTTTATGTATCATCACGTCAAACTTTAGAAAATTCTTACGAAAAGTCAATTAAGTATATGATAATAATTAGTTTACCAATTGCTGTCGGAGTAACATTACTAGCTGATAAAATTATCATATTAGTGTATGGATACGGGTTTATTCCATCTATTCTGACCCTACAGATACTTATTTGGGTTGTTCCGTTGATTTTTTTAACTTACATATATGGAACTTTTTTAGTGTCAATAAATAAACAAAATATGTCCTTAAAAATAACTTTTATAGCTATGATTATCAACATAGTATTGAACTTGTTGCTTCTACCTTCCTTCAGTTACTTAGCAGCGTCGTTAATAACAGTAATCACAGAAATAATAGCATTAATATTATGTTATTATTATCTCTCTAAACTTCTTATTAAAATTAATATATTGAAACTATTCGTAAAACCTTCATTAGGGAGTTTAATTATGGGTTTATTGATAATATTTTTAAAAACAAATTTAGTTGTACTAATCATTCTCTCTAGTCTATTATATTTGACACTTTTAATCATTTTAAAAACTTTTGATAAAGAAGATATAGATTTATTTAAACAGTTTGTTCACAAGGTGGAAAAATAGATGTTTTACTTATTTGAATCGCGAGCGTATATAAAAATTCGTATGGTTTGGAAAAAATTAATCAACGGGTATTATTATCAGGTTTTTGATGAAAGAAAAAAAAATAAAGATATATTAAAGAAAAATCGGGAAAAATATAAAAGAGACGAAGAACCACTCATATCTGTTTTAATTCCCACATACAATCGGGCTAAATTACTAACAGAACGTACAATTCCATCTGTGTTAGGCCAAACTTATCAAAAATTTGAGATAATAATTGTGGGTGATCATTGCAGTGATAACACGGAAGAGCTAGTAAAGAATTTTAAAGATAAACGGATTAAATTTTATAACTTACCAGAAAGAGGTAATTATCCTAAAAATCCCAGAGATAGATGGTGTGTAGCAGGAACGTTCCCAGCTAATAAGGCTATAGAATTATGTTCTGGAGATTGGATCGCACCTTTAGATGATGATGATGAATTCTCAGAAGATCATTTGGAAACTTTATTAAAATTTGCATTAGAAAATAATTATGAAATGGTCTATGGAAAAGTAGAGATGGAAGACCAATGGGGTAATTGGATAGAGTTGGGTTCTTATCCTCCGAAATGGGGGAAAATTTCTCGTATGGCTGCTCTTTACAACTCAAATTTAAAATTCTTTACATATGATATTAAATCATGGAAGTATGGGGAACCTGCTGATTGGAATATGTGGAGAAGAATGAAGGAAGCAGGAGTTCGGATGGGATTTTTAGATAAAGTTGTGGGTAAACATTACAAAGAGCGGCAACGCAGAGAATAATTTGTTAGAAGGTTTAATATGGTCAAAAATTTTAAAAGGAATGTATTAATTTTCCCAGGCGGTACTGAAATTGGTTTAGAAATATGGAATGCATTAAAAGAGTGCAAAGAAATAAATTTATACTCTGCAAGTAGTGATGTTTCGAATCATGCCCCGTTTGTATTCAAAAATCATTATATAGTCCCTGACATTAATGCCGAAGGTTGGATTGAAGCTTTAAATAAAATTTTGAATAAACTTGCAATAGACTATATATTTCCGGCTTATGATGATATAATTTTGGCTTTGGCATCTAATTCAGAACGAATACCTGCTAATATAATTTCATCACCTTTATCAACGTGTCTATTAACAAGATCCAAACGTAAAACCTATACTAAATTTAAAGGTTTAATACCGGTTCCTAAAACTTATAACAAAATCGAAGAAATAAATTCATTCCCTGTTTTTGTAAAACCCGACAAAGGACAAGGTTCTCAGAATTCTTTCAAAATTAGTGATCCTGAACTACTAACAGTTCTATTAAAAAATAATCATGATTATATCATTTCTGAATATCTTAATGGAAAAGAGTACACTGTTGATTGTTTCACAGATAGAAATAAAGGATTACTTTTTTGTGGTGGGAGAGAAAGAATTCGTACTAAAAATGGCATATCTATGGATAGCAAACCGGTAGATCGTGAACTTCATCATATTTTTCATAGATATGCTCAGATAATTTCAAGGGAATTAGAGATTTATGGAGCTTGGTTTTTCCAACTTAAACTTGATGCATTGAAAGAATTCAAATTGTTGGAAATAGCTCCTAGAGTTAGCGGTACAATGGCAATGAATCGAATTTTCGGCATTAATTTTCCGTTATTAAGTATTTATGAAAAAGAAGGGATTGACTTAAGTATTATGGTTAATAATTACAGTGCACATATAGATAGGGCTTTAATTAATAGATATGAACATAATATTAACTACAAAAACGTTTACGTTGATTTAGATGACACATTGATTTTAGATGATCAAATAAACACGCAATTAATTAAATTTTTATATCAAGCTGTGAATGAAAACTGCAGATTGATATTGATTACTAAAACTGTAAATGATATTAAGGATACTTTTAAAAAATGGCGATTAGAAGGCCTTTTTGATCAGATTTTATTGCTGGAAAAAGGTGATTCCAAAGCAGATTATATAGATCCACATGAATCAATTTTTATTGATGATAGTTTTAGTGAAAGACGATCAGTTCATAATAAACATCAAATACCTACATTTGATTGTAGTATGATTGAATTGTTAATCAATTGGAAACATTAATCTCTAGTAAATGTAGATATTGAGGGAAAAGATGAAAAAAGTCATTATTAGTGAGTTTGATAAAGAATGTTATGAAAAAATTCGTAACAACATTTTATGTGTATCGAAAGAAATTTCTAAGAAATATGATAAAAAGGGAATAATTATCTTAGATATAGCGCCCCAAATACACGAAGGTGTGGCAAAATTTTTTAATAATGCAAAAGTAAGAACATTGGATATAGATCCCACCTCTGGTGCAGATTTCATAGCAGACATCACAAAATATAATAAACAATTAAAGAATCAAAGCGTTGACATAATTTTTTGTACTGAAGTCCTAGAACATACATTAAATCCTTTTAATGCGATTAAGGAAATTTATCGATTACTTAAACCAAGGGGTATTTTAATTTTAAGCACTCCATTTAATTTCAGGATACATGGACCTCTACCAGATTGTTGGCGGTTCACTGAACATGGGCTTAGAGAACTTCTCAAAAATTTTAGTAAAATTGAAATTAGTGCTGTAGAAACTCCTGGTCGCGATTTGATGCCCATACATTATACTGTTAATGCAATAAAGTAAAAAAAGGGGTGATGATGGTTTAATACATTGCGGATGATTTATGGAAAATAATATTAAATTAGAGAATCTGGCACTAAGAATATTAAATTAAAACAATGAAACAGAAATATTGTATATAATATCAAATTTTTTTTCACGATTAAAAAAATGGGAATATCTTGATTTAATACAAGATAATTAATAGTAATTAAGTGGAATACATCTTTCAAGATAGAAAATGGAATGGGATCATGTATAAAATTTTGAAGTTGTTAAAAAGTATACGTTGTATTTTCATGATAATATCGCCATTTAAACACTTTAAAATACGTAAATTCAAAAAAAATCAATCGATTAAATTAAATATTGGTTGTGGAAATGTAAAATTTTCAGAATGGGTAAATATTGATATAGAACCTGGTGCGGACCTTGTAATTGATGTAACAAAAGGGCTACCTTTTGAAGATGGTAGTGTTGATTTTATTTATAATGAACATTTCATTGAACACCTTGATTATGAAGAAGGAAAAAAAATTATCAGAGAATTTTATCGAGTATTGAAAAAAGACGGGATTCTCAGAATAGCGACCCCTGATCTTGATTATGTATTGGACAAATATTCAGGGGACTGGAAAGATCAGGATTGGCTATCTTGGCCTGAATATCAATTTATAGAGACTAGAGGGCAGATGATCAACGTCTCTTTTAGATTTTGGGGACACAAATATCTCTATAACGAAGAAGATTTAAAAAATTCGTTAATAAAAGCTGATTTCAAATGTTTAAATCGTTGCAGATTAAATAAAAGCAATTATCCAGAATTAGAAAACTTGGAAACAAGAAATGATTCAAAACTTATTTACGAGGCCCGAAAATGATAAATGTCACCAAAACAGATTTACCTCCCCTAGAAGATTATATTCGGTATTTAAAGCAAATATGGTCAAATAGGTGGGTAACTAATGATGGTGAGTTATTAAAATTATTAGAGAAAAGACTGATGGATCATTTAAATGTCAAAAATCTTTTAATAGTTTCTAATGGCACATCAGCTCTTCAAATTGCACTAAAATCGTTTAAAATAACCGGTGAAGTTATTACTACTCCATTTACTTTTGCTGCCACAACCAATGCAATATTGTGGGAAAATTTGACTCCAGTTTTTGCTGATATTGATCCTGAAACATACAATATTGATCCGCGTGATGTTGAAAGGAAAATTACAAACAAAAGTAGTGCTATTATTGCTGTTCATGTTTATGGAAATCCTTGTTATGTGGATGAACTTCAAGAAATAGCCGAAAATAACGGATTAATTTTAATTTATGATGCTGCACATGCATTTGGAGTGAAATATAACAATGAATCCATTTTAAATTTTGGAGATGTATCTACTTTAAGCTTCCATGCAACAAAGATCTTTAACACAGCTGAGGGGGGGGCTATAGTTGTTAAAGATGAAGAACTGTTTGAAAAGATAAGGTTAATGAGAAATCATGGTATTAAATCTGAAGAAAAGGTTGTTTTACCAGGAATAAATGCGAAAATGACCGAGTTTCAAGCTGCTTTGGGACTTTGTAATCTTAAATATATCAAAGAAAAACGAAAGCAGCGTAAAAATCTATATGAATATTATAAAAAAAATTTAAGAAGTTCAAATGGCATAAGCTTTCAGGAAATCTCTGCATCAACCTATAACTACTCTTATATGCCTGTGTGTTTCCAAAATATTGAAACTAGAGATCTAGTTTATTCTGAACTAATTGAAAATGATATAAATCCTAGAAAATATTTTTTCCCATTGACTTCCAATTTTGATTATTTTGCAAAAAATGGGGATTTAGGATTAAAAACGTCTTTCAGTGTTGCTAATCGGATTTTATGTCTTCCACTTTATCCTGATCTAAACAAAGATGTAGTAAAAATAATTTCTGACATAATATTATCTAAAGTGTAATTAAAAAAATACCATTCAATGCATGGATTAAAATTAATATTCTACTGCCATTGAAGACTAGGAATAAGTATGAAACCAAATATTGCAATAATAATCCTAAACTGGAATGGTTGGGAAGATACTATTGAATGTTTAGAATCTTTATATCAGATTAATTATCATAATTATGAGGTTATTGTGGTTGACAATGATTCAAAAGATGATTCAATTGAAGAAATAAAGAAATTTTGCTCTAACTCCAATAATACTCTGAAATCTGAAAGAAATATTGATATTAAAATGTTTGAATATGAAGAAAAAGATTTTCACCATGTTAATCCATATTTAGAATCTGAAAAAACCATTAGAAATTTGATCCTTTTAAAAAATTCTAAAAATTATGGATATGCCAAAGGAAACAATATAGGTATTAGATTTGCTCTACGCGTGTTTAATCCTGATTTTATTTTATTGTTGAATAATGATACGATTGCAGATGAAAATTTCCTGAACGAATTAACTAAAGCTGCAGAAAACCAAGAAAGAGTGGGAATCTACTCCCCTAAATTATTAAATGCATATGATCATAAAATAATTGATTCTACTGGCCATATTATCAGTTGGGGACGGATTATAGATCGAGGTCATGGAAAAATTGATAAACATCAATTTGACAAAAAAATTAATATAATGGGTGCTAAAGGAGCAGGAGCTTTTTACAAACGTGAAATGTTAGAATCAATTGGTTTGCTCAGAGAGAGTTACATTACTTCTTATGAAGATGCGGAACTATCTTGGAGAGCGAGTAAAAATTCTTGGAAAGCGGTTTACGTTCCCAAATCCATCATATATCACAAAGGCTGGAGAAGTATTAAGAAAGACAATTCAAAATGGTTCTATTTTTGGGGGTTGAGCTTAAAAAATACAACATCGACCGTAAAAGAATATGGAACTTTTTATCAAAAGACAATATTTTCAGTATTTCTGATATACTTCATGATTGGGAGTTTTTTGCTTAGAATAACTCGTATTAGAAATTCTGGAGTAAATTATGCTCATCTATTAAAAGAATTGTATAAATAAATGAATCACTAAAATTTTAATAGTGATTCAACTGTTGTAACTGAGACTTACAGCATGCTATGGAATAATTGTGATAACCGAAGTGAAATAGGTTAAGGTGAAACATTAATGAATAAAGATTCTAATGTTTGTGCTGTAATTGCTACTTATAACAGGAAAAAACCATTATCTAAATGTTTATCCTATTTACAACAGTGTGATTCCCTAGATGCCATTTATTTAATAGATAACGCTTCAAATGATGGAACCCCAAACTTACTAAAAAATGAAGGTTATATCTCGGAGCTTCCTCCTTTAAATACTAATGAAATTTGGAAAACTTCTTCCAATGTAAAGAATCAAGATGGAAATGTAATTAAATTCTATTATTTAAGAAATTTTTCCAATAGTGGAAGTGCTGGGGGATTTCATGATGGAATTAGGGAAGCATATAATGAAGGTTATAAATGGATATGGGTTTTAGATAATGATTCCGTACCTAAAAAAAA
>SWCG01000073.1_pt1 | contig 13825 bp, 18 predicted proteins | sample 4690071 | NCBI WGS metagenome assembly SWCG01 (sample SAMN10267281, study PRJNA491770) | bioreactor metagenome | isolation source: DHS bioreactor inoculated with subseafloor sediment | place: Japan: off Shimokita Peninsula | collected 2012-10 | reverse complement strand
CAGCCCTGGCGCCGCTTGTGCCGAGGAGTGGGGTTGCGGGTGTGGCGGCGCGGCGGCGTCAGGTCCGGCTTGGGCAGTCCGGCGGCCGCGAACAGCAGAGCGATGCCCTGGGCATCCAGTTCTTCCCATTTGCCCGGGGACACACGCCGCGGCAGTTCGATGGGTCCGTAGCGCACCCGCTGCAGGCGGCTGATCTTCAGACCCTGGGATTCCCACAGGCGTCGCACCTCGCGGTTGCGGCCTTCGCGCAGCACCACGTGGTACCAGTGGTTGGCGCCGCTGCCGCCGGCATCGACGATGCTGTCGAAGTGGGCCTTGCCATCTTCCAGGTCCACGCCCTCGGTCAGGGCCTTGAGCATCTGTGGCGACACCTCTCCCAGCACGCGCACGGCATACTCGCGCTCGATCTCGCTGGAGGGGTGCATGAGACGATGGGCCAGGTCACCGTGGGTGGTGAACAGCAGCAGTCCGGAGGTATTGAGGTCGAGGCGACCGATGGTGATCCAGCGCCCCGTCTTGAGGTCCGGGATCTGGTCGAATACCGTGGCTCGCCCCTCGGGGTCGGAGCGGGTGGTCACTTCGCCGACCGGTTTGTGGTAGACCAGCACCCGCGGCCGATCCCGGGCGGCCGTACTGGCACGCACCGACACCGGCTTGCCGTCGATGGTGAGGCTGTCGCCCTCGCCCACCTTCTGACCCAGTTCCGCCGGCTGGCCATTGACCTGCACGCGCCCGGCGCGGATCCAGTCCTCCACCTGGCGGCGGGAACCGAGTCCGGCCCGCGCCATCACCTTCTGCAGGCGTTCCTGAGTATCGGTGGTCATGAATATCAATGCAGCCTGGATGGCTGCGGCCCATCGGCGTCCTCGTGCTCGGACTCGTCGTTGCCCACCACGGACAGCAGCGGCGGCTCGCCGTGGCCGTCGTCGTCCGCGGTCTCCGCAACGCCTGCCTCACCATCCCCTTCCATCGGCATGCCCGGCACGCCCAGGTCCAGTTCGGCATTGATGCTGTCGATGTCTCGCAGTTCCGCCAGGGTGGGCAGCTCGTCCAGACTCTTGAGACCGAAGTAATCGAGAAAGTCACGGGTGGTGCCGAACAGGGCCGGGCGACCGGGCACGTCGCGATGCCCGACGACGCGGATCCATTCCCGGTCCTGCAGGGTCTTGATGATGGAACTGCTGACGCTCACACCGCGCACATCCTCGATCATGGGCGGGGTGATGGGCTGGCGATAGGCCACCAGGGCCAGGGTCTCCAGCAGGGCGCGGGAATAGCGCGCGGGCTTTTCCTCCCACAACCGCGACACCCAGGGCTCCATGCTCTGGCGCACCTGGAAGCGATAGCCGCTGGCCACTTCCACCAGTTCCAGGGCACGCCCGTCATAGTCCCGTTCCAGCTCGGCCAGTGCCTGCTTCAACTCCGCCTTCTCGGGCGGGTCGCCCTCGGGGAACAGGGTCATCTGCAGCTGGTCCAGGCTCATGGGATGGCCGGCGGCCATCAGTACGGCTTCGATAATGTTTTTCAGGTGTGGTTGGCTCATGACGGGCTCTACTCGGCGTGGGCCGCGTCGCTGTCATCGGCGATCGCTTCCGCATGCGAAGTTACGGGATGGACATAGATGGGGGCGAAGGAATCGGCCTGGGCCAGCTCGATGAGGGATTCCTTGACCAGTTCCAGGATGGCCAGCAGGGTGACGACCACGCCCATGCGACCCTCCTCGGGACTGAACAGCGCACCGAAGGCCACGAACTTGCCCGGCTGCAGCAGGCTCAGCACCGCCGACATGCGCTCGCGCACCGACAACGGCTCCATCTGGACATGGTGATGGGTAAACATGGACGCCCGCTTCATGACCTCGCGAAAGGCCAGCAGCACCTCGCGCAGGTCCACCGGCGGCGGTACCGAGACCACCTTCTTGTCCGGGCTCTTGACCTTGACCGGAAACACATCACGGCCCAGCCGCGGAATGGCATCGATATCCTCGGCGGCCTGCTTGAAGCGTTCGTATTCCTGCAGGCGGCGCACCAGGTCGGCGCGCGGGTCGAGTTCGTCGCCCTCCTCCTCCGTGGGTCGCGGCAGCAGCATGCGCGATTTGATCTCCGCCAGCATGGCGGCCATGACCAGGTACTCCGCCGCCAGCTCCAGCTGCAACTCCTTCATCAGCTCCACGTATTCCATGTACTGGCGGGTGATCTCCGCCAGGGGGATGTCGAGGATATCCAGGTTCTGGCGCTTGATCAGATACAGCAGCAGGTCGAGCGGCCCCTCGAAGGCCTCGAGGAATACCTCCAGGGCATCGGGCGGAATGTACAGGTCATGGGGCAGACTGGTGACCGCCTCCCCCTGCACAAAGGCGAAGGGCATCTCCGACTGGCGGGGATGGTTTTCGCTGGGGGGCTGGGATTCGCTCATGCACTCTCTGCTGTCAGGTGGCCGTGGGGGGATTCTACCGCAATTGGAGCCGGGGTCGGGCGGTGTTTTACCCCGACACCATGACCACGCCTGCTTGAGAACGGCCACGGAAGAACACGGAGGGAACCCTAATGAAGCCTTGATCAATGCCCTGTTCGTCATACCCGCGAAGGCGGGAATCCAGGTGTTTCAAAAACATGGATTCCCGCCTTCGCGGGAATGACGAAAAAATCAGAGCTTCCCTGCATCGTATATTTTTCGTGTTCTTCCGTGCCATTTATTGTATTTTTTATTTGTAATTCAATCCAATTGCAGCTCTTACTTCATCCATTGTCTCATCAGCCACATCCCGAGCCGCCTCGCAGCCCTCGCTGATGATGCGGCGCACCAGGGCCGTGTCCTGCTCGAATTCATGGGCCCGCTCCTGGATGGGGGTCAATTCCGCCACCACGGCATCGATGACCGGCTGCTTGCAGTCCAGGCAACCGATGCCGGCGTTGCGGCAGCCGTCCTGCACCCACTGACGGCGGCTTTCATCGGAATAGACCTGGTGCAATGGCCATACCGGACAACGTTCCGGCTCGCCGGGATCGTCACGACGCACCCGGGCGGGGTCGGTGGGCATGCGTCGCAGGCGCTCCGCCACTTCGGCGGGATCGTCACGCAGGGCGATGGTGTTGTTATAGGACTTGGACATCTTGCGCCCGTCCAGGCCGGGCATTTTCGCGGCCGGGGTCAGCAGGGCCTGGGGTTCGGGCAGGATGATGCGCCCGCCCCCCTCCAGGTAACCGAACAGCCGCTCCTGGTCCGCCAGCGACAGGTTCTGCTGTTCCTCCAGCAGGGCACGCGCCACATCCAGGGCCTCGTGGTCGCCCTTCTCTTGATAGCGCGTGCGAAGTTCATGATATAACTTCGCGTTTTTCTTACCCATCTTTTTGGCAGCAAGCTCCGCCTTCTCTTCGAAACCGGGCTCCCGGCCATAGAGGTAATTGAAACGCCGTGCCACCTCCCGGGTCAGTTCCACATGGGAGACCTGGTCCTCGCCCACGGGCACCTGGCCGGCACGGTAGATGAGGATATCGGCGCTCTGCAACAGGGGGTAACCGAGAAACCCGTAGGTCGCCAGATCGCGCTCGCGCAGCTGTTCCTGCTGATCCTTGTAGGACGGCACCCGCTCCAGCCAGCCCAGGGGGGTAATCATGGACAACAGCAGGTGCAACTCGGCGTGCTGGGGCACCTCCGACTGGATGAACAAACGCGCGGCCTGGGGGTTCACCCCGGCGGCGAGCCAGTCCACCACCATGTCCCAGACACTGGCCTCGATGATGGAGGGATCTTCGTAGTGGGTGGTGAGGGCGTGCCAGTCGGCGACGAAGAAGAAGCAGTCGTACTCGTGCTGCAGCTTGATCCAGTTTTTCAGCACCCCGTGGTAGTGGCCGAGGTGCAGGCGCCCGGTGGGCCGCATACCGGACAATACCCGGTCACTGTGTTGCGAACTGCTCAATGGGTTCTCCTGATCGTTAAGTACATATGGCTTTGGCGGGATGTCGTGCCTGTCGGCGGGTGTCAGCCGCAGGGATGCGGCCGTCAAGCCTACAGGGACGTATCCACGGCGCCCCGCCGACAGGCACGACGTCCCGCCAAAGCCCGCCGATGGTTGTCCTAGCCACCCAGCAAGACCCGCAGGATATGTTCAAACGCCTGGGCCGACAAGCCGGTGAGGGAGGCGAAGGCCGCGATCACCCGCACGACGATGGGCCAGAGGATGCCACCCAGCAGGCCGGTGAACAACAGGGCCAGCAGGATCCAGATGCCATAAGGCTCGATGCGCTCCAGGGGGCGCGCCAGGTGACGGGGCAGCACGCCTACCGCCACCCGGCCGCCGTCCAGGGGTGGCAAAGGCAAAAGATTGAGCACCATCAGGATGGTGTTGATGAAGATGCCGGCCACCGCCATCAGTACCAGGGGCTGACCCGCCCAGCCCCCGATGGCACCGCCCAGTTGGGCCAGCAGGGCCCAGCCCAGTGCCATGCACAGGTTGGCGAAGGGTCCGGCCGCCGCCACCCAGGCCATGTCCCGACGCGGGCGACGCAGGTTGCGGGCATCCACCGGCACCGGCTTGGCCCAGCCGAACACGAAACCGGTGAGGAACAGCATGAGACCCGGCACCAGCACCGTGCCCACCGGGTCGATGTGACGCAGGGGATTCAGGCTCAGGCGTCCCAGCAGACTGGCGGTCTGGTCGCCGAAATGGCGCGCCACCCAGCCGTGGGACACCTCGTGAACGGTGATGGCCAGCAGCACCGGCAATACCCAGACGGCGATTTTCTGGGCCAGACTCAGTTCCAGCATGTCAGGCCCCCAGCATACCGGCGTCGCCCTTGCCCTGGCGCAGCACTTCGGCCACGCCGCTGGCCAGATCGATCACCGTAGTGGGCTCGAAGCCGCAGTTGCCACCGTCGATGATGAGATCCACCAGCTTGTCGAGCCGGTCACGAATCTCCTCGGCGTCGGTTTCCGGCAGTTCGGCGCCGGGCAGGATCAGGGTGGAACTCATGATGGGCTCACCCAGTTCGGCAAGCAGGGCCTGCGCCACGCGATGGTCCGGCACCCGCAGGCCGATGGTCTTGCGCTTGGCATGCTGCAGGCGGCGCGGAACCTCGTGGGTGGCGGGCAGCAGGAAGGTGTAGGGGCCCGGGGTCAAGGACTTGAGCAGGCGATAGGCCTGGTTGTCCACCTTGGCGTAGGTGGCGATCTCCGACAGATCGCGGCATACCAGGGTGAAATGATGGCGGGCATCCAGCTGACGGATGCGGCGGATGCGCTCCATGGCGTCCTTGTCACCCAGGTGACAGCCGATGGCATAGCTCGAATCGGTGGGATAGATCACCAGGCCACCGTCGCGGATGATGTCCACGGCCTGGGACACCAGGCGCGGCTGGGGATTGTCGGGATGAATCTGGAAAAACTGGCTCATGGGAAATGGGGTCCATCAGGCCGCGCGCGGCAGCCAAAGCTCACTCTCCCACAGCGGGTGGCAGCCCGGCGGAAGTTCCTGTAAACGCCCCAGCTCCACCCAGGGATTCTCCGGCCCGTGAAAATCGGAACCGCGACTGGCCAGTAGAGGGGTGGTGCGACTCAGGGCCGCCATGGTCAGGGCCTCGTCACGGCTGTGACTGCCGGACACCACTTCCATGCCGACCCCGCCACCCTCGCGGAATTCGCCCAACAGGCGGCGCAGTTTACTGGCACTCAAGCGATAGCGGGCCGGATGGGCCAGCACCGCCAGCCCGCCCGCGGCCTGGATCCAGCCCAGGGCATCCTCCAGGGGCGCCCATTGACCGGGTACATAGCCGGGCTTGTTGTTCACCAGGTAACGTTTGAACACCTCGCGCATCGTGGCGGCATGGCCCCGCTCCACCAGGAAGCGGGCAAAATGGGTGCGGCTGACGATACGCCCCTGGGCCAGGTCACGAGCGGCCTCGAAGCCGCCCTCGATGCCGGCCTTGGCCAGCCGGCGCCCGATCTCCTCGGCGCGCCAGTCACGAAACGCCTGCAAGGAGCGCAGGCCCGCCTGCAGTTCCGGGCAATGGCGGTCCACCTGCAGGCCCAGCACATGGATGGTCTGCTTGGACCAGGTCACGGAAATCTCCACCCCCGGCACCAGTCGCAGCCCCTGTTCCCGCGCGGCGCTGTCTGCCTCCGCCAATCCATCCAGGGAATCGTGATCGGTCAGGGCGAGCACATCGACGCCCGCCGCGCGTGCCCGCGCCACCAGCGCGGCGGGGCTCAGGGTGCCGTCGGATGCCAGCGAATGGCTATGCAAATCATGGTGTAAAGTCATCGGCCCATTGTACCGCAGTGGCAGGCGTTGTAGGTCAAAATACGCTATCATATGCCCTTTCCACGTCGATGCCCCCCATGGAACTCCAGATCCATCCTGACCAGGATTATTTTCGCCTGCGCCTGCACCAGCTGCTGGATGCCCTGCGGCACACCCGGGACGCCTGCGCGGACAAGGCCCCGGGGGACGACCCTGCCCTGCTGGAGGAAGCCTTGCACCAGCTGCTGGAAATCATCGCCCGGGTGGAATCGGATGCCCGCTCCACCGACAGCGACCGGCGCGGCAAAACCCACCTCCGGCAAGGGGTGCGTGAAGCCGATATCACCGAACTGGGGGAATACAGCATCGGCCTGCTGGGCGAACTGGAGCACTGGCTGCAACGTCACCAGCTGGAGGAGCAATTGACCCTGCTGGCGGAAGTACAAATGGCCCTGGCCCTGTGGATCGCCCGTCATGGCGGCGAATTAGTGACCCTGGAACCGGTGGTGGATGCCCTGGCCCGGTTTGCCAACCGCACCCTGGATCCGGAACAATTGATCGAATTATTTACCTATATGGGCGAGATCGTCGAGGCCGTGGCGCCGGTCATTCGTCAGGACCTGGAGAAAACCAATCCCGGCCGGCCCTGGCGGGTACTGCACCTGAACCGGGCCATCGTCGCCACCCGCAGCCATGACCCGGCGGCCATCCAGGAAGCCTATGACCGGCTGGAGGAACTGCTGCCCGAAGAGGCGCCACGCTTCTTTGCCAAGGGCATGGAGCAGATGGACGCCCTGGATTACCCGCCTCATGTGCGCAATCTGGTGGAAACCTACTACCAGGACTGGAATCGCAAGCACCGTCTGCATTAGCATCGAACGCGGCACAAACCGAGCCGGACACAACTGAATCATGAAACTACTCTACGACTTCTTCCCCATCCTGCTCTTCTTCATTGCCTACAAGGTCTATGACATCTATGTGGCTACCGCCGTGGCCATCGCCGCGGCCTTCGTGCAGGTCGGCCTCTACTGGCTCAAGCACCGGCGCTTCGAGAACACCCATCTGCTGACCCTGGGGCTGTTGGTGGTGTTCGGTGGACTGACGCTGGCCCTGCACGACCCGGTATTCATCAAGTGGAAACCCACCCTGGTGAACTGGCTGTTCGCCATCGGCTTCCTGGGCAGTCATTTCATCGGTCGCAAGCCCCTGGTGGAACGTATGATGGGCCATGCCGTGACATTGCCGGCACCGGTCTGGTCACGCCTGAACCAGGCCTGGACCTGGTTCTTCGTGGCCATGGGGGCGCTGAACCTCTATGTCGCCTACAACTTCTCGGAAGATACCTGGGTGAACTTCAAGCTGTTCGGCATGCTTGGCCTGACCCTCGCCTTCGTCATCGCCCAGTCCCTGTACCTGAGCCGGCACATGGTGCCCGAACAGGACTCCGAGGGGGACCAGTAGTGCTCTATGCCATCATCACCCGGGATGTGGACGACAGCCTGGAAAAACGCCTGGGCGCCCGCCCCGCCCATCTCAAGCGCCTGGAGGCCTTGCGTGATGACGGGCGCCTGGTCCTGGCCGGCCCCCATCCGGCCATCGACAGTAACGACCCCGGACCCGCCGGTTTCAGCGGCAGTCTGGTGGTGGCGGAATTTGCCTCCCTGGAAGATGCGCGCGCCTGGGCCGATGCCGACCCCTATGTCCAGGCCGGGGTCTACGCGCAAGTCACCGTAAAGCCTTTCAAAAAAGTACTTCCCTAACCAACTTGGATCAATATTTATGAAAAAACTGCACACCGTACTTGCCCTGACCATGGCCCTGGGCCTGGCCGCCTGCAACGAGCAACCAGCCAGCGTGATGCCGCCAGACGCAAGCACCGCCTCCGCCACCGATGCCAGCCCGGTACTGGCCACCGTGAACGGCGTTCCGGTCACCCAGAACATCCTGAATTTCCACAAGCAGCAACGCAACGCACGGCGCCCTGGTGAACCCATCGAAGATGAGCAACTCCTGCAGGAAATCATCAATCTGGAGCTCATGCACCAGGAGGCACAGAAATCGGGCATCGACAGCCGCCCGGAAATCGCCATACAGCTCGCCCATCAGCGACGCGGCTTCCTGGCCAGTGTCGCCGTCCAGCAATACGCCGCGAACAATCCGGTGACCGAGGATGCCATCCGCGCCCTGTACGATGAGCACTTCGGCACCGCAGACCAGGAATTCAAGGCCCGCCATATCCTGGTGGAAACGGAAGACCAGGCGCGGGAGATCATCAGCGCCCTGGACGGAGGTGGTGATTTCGCAGCCCTCGCCAAGGAGCACTCCACCGATCCCATGGGCGCCAACGGCGGCGACCTGGGTTGGTTCGCCCCCGGCCAGATGGTGAAACCTTTCGCCGAGGCGGCCGCGCAACTGGAAACCGGCCAGTACAGCAAGGATCCGGTGCAAACCCAGTTCGGCTGGCACGTGATCCTGCTGGAAGACCGGCGCGAGACCACCCCGCCTGCCTACGAAGAGATGCGCGAGCAGCTCAGGATGATGGCGCAGAACCAGCAGCTGCAGCAGTACCTGGAGAAGATGCAGGCAGATGCCATTATCGAAATGAAATAGGTGAGTGTCTGCCGGCAGGCCCGGCCTGCCGGCTTTCCCTTCCAGAATTCATGAAGGATTCCGAATTACCCGAATGGGTACACTGGCTGGCCCAGGATGCCGACGGCACCTGGTGGGGCTACGAGGTGGAACCCCTGCAGCGGGACCATGGCTGGTATGAGAACGAGCTGGGCCGGCATATACGTCTGCGACAGGAAGCCGTCAACTCCGCGTGGGCTGAGACCCTGCGACAGCTCAAGGACTCGTAGGCTGGCGTTACTCCCCGGTCGCCTGTAACAAATCCCGCACCAACTCCCCGTAGATTTCCGCCAGGGCCACATCGAAGGCCGTTACCGCGGCGGCGGGACTGCCATTGCTCGCCATCTCCTCACGCATATAACGCCGGACCAGCAGCGGCGGTTCACGGCCGGCGGGCTGTGCAATCAGGCCCAGCTCCACCCGCACGGCGGCACCACCGTTGGCATGCAGGCGACGGGAAAAATCCCGTACCTCCAGCCGCAAGTGCAAATCGGCATTCCGGTCCATGGAATCCGTCACCACCAGATCGGCAAGGCGGCGGTCGCGCAGGTATTGCACCAGCTGGTCCTGCACGAGTACCGGCGGCGGACCTACCCAGTGATGGTAGTGGTGGCGTTGCAATTGCTGGGGGGTGGCGGCATGGCTGTACAACAGGGCACGGTCGCGTAACAGGCCAACCGCCTCGACGCGCTCCACCCGCAGCACGCCGGCCAGAGGCGGCAGCTCGAAGGGTTGTTCAACCGACAGGGTCGCCAGGCGGTAGAAATGATCCTCGGGCACGGCGCCGGTGCCGGCGCAACCGCCCAGGAACAGCACCAGGCACAAGAACAGGCATATTCCCGGACAGCATCGCTTGCCACCATTTCCCCTACTCATGGGACACCCCCTGCTCGCGGGGCGGCTTGCCACCCAGCAGCAGGCCGGGATTCTGGCGAATCTGGCGGCTGAATTCGTTCATGTTGCGGCTGGTGCCTTCCATGTCATGGAGAATCACACTCGTGTAATCGGCAACCTCCTCCAGGGTGCGGCGCAGGGAGCGGATGGACTGCTCCAGATCCTCGCGATTATCCTCCACCAGGCCATGGCTGGACTCCAGCAGCACATGGGCTTCCTGCTGCAGGTCCAGCAGACCCTCGGACAGCAGCAGCATATTGGCGGACATCTGGTCGGTATTGTCGATGACTCGCACCAGTTGCTTCTCCCGATCACTGTCCAGGATGCGATTGATGCGCCCGGCACTCTCCTGCAGGGAGGACACCAGGCCCTGCAGGCCGCCCAGTATCAATGGCAGTTGTTCACCCACCTGGTCTCCCAGGCTGTTGATGCGGCGGTCCAGGTTGTCCAGCAGCGGCCGCACGCCGTCACGGGTCAGCCCGCTCACCTCCTCGGCGACGGTGGCCAGGGCCGCGAACAGGTCCACGCCGGCCTGGCCCTGCAGTTCGGTACCCGGTGAGAGGAATTCGACACTGGTGCCTTCCTCTATGTTGATCACCGTTTCCGCCAACAGGCCTTCCGAATAGATCCTGGCGATACTGTCGACGGGGATCTGCCAACCGTCGCGGACACGCAGGTCGACCCGGTATTGCATGCCGGCGGGGCGCCGCTCGGGATGGATGGCGTCCACCGCACCGACCCGGAATCCCTCGTAGGTCACCGGCGTACCCGCCTTGATACCGCCCACGCGCTCGTAATACACATGGTAGACGTCCCGTTCCCCTACCCCGCCGGTGAGGCGGAACAGGACGTAGAGCAGCAGCAGGAAGGCCGCCAGGACCGTGCCGCCCACCACCAGGTAATTGACATTGTCTCTTTTCATTCCCAAAAACCTTGTTTACACCGCAAAGGCGCAAAGTGCGCAGAGAAAGCCATAGAATCAAAACATTTCAATATTCTGCCCGCTCGCCATTCAGATACGTGGCAAGCTTCGACCTAAACCCCGGTTTTTCCTTTGCGCACTTTGCGCCTTTGCGGTTATACCTTGGTTCCATCACGAATTCGGGTCTGTGGTCAGGCGCCGCAGGTATTCCTCGGGATCCACATCGATTTCCTCGGAACGGCGATTCAGCAGGTTTTGCACCCGCTCACTGGGACTGTTGCGGACTTCCTCCACCGTGCCCGTAATCAGAATTCGACCCTGGTCCAATACCGTGATGCGGTCGGCGATGCGAAAGGCACTGTCCAGCTCATGGGTCACCACCAGGATGGTCACCCGCAGCGCATCGCGCAGACGCAGGATCAACTCGTCCAGGTCCGCCGACACCACCGGATCCAGACCCGCGGAAGGTTCATCGAAAAACAACAGGCTGGGATCCATCACCAGGGCACGGGCCAGGGCGGCGCGCTTGATCATGCCGCCGGACAACTGGGCCGGCATGAGTCGTTCGAAACCGGCCAGGTTCACCACTTCCAGTTTCATGCGCGCCATGATGCGAATGGTGCGCTCATCCAGGCGGGTATGCTCACGCAGGGGGAACGCCACGTTCTCTTCCACGGTCATGGAGTTGAACAGGGCGCCGTTCTGGAAGGACACGCCCATGCGACGTCGCAGTTGGTAGAGTTCACGCGCCGAGGCCTGGCTGATATCCGCCCCGAACAGGCTCACCCGCCCGGCAGCGGGTCGATTGAGGCCGAGCAGATGACGCAGCAAGGTGGACTTGCCCGAGCCGCTGCCCCCCATCACCACCATGATCTCGCCGGGCCGCACCTGCAGGCTGACCTCGTCGAGGATACGCCGTGAATCGTAGTAACTGACCAGGTCTTCGACCTCGATGGCGTATGGCGTTGCGCTGGCGGTAACGGTGGCGGCTTGCGGCATCATGGCTCAGCGGTTCAGAAAATAGGTGAAGATCATGTCAGCGACCACGATCGCGGCAATGGACAGCACCACGGAGCGTGTGGTGAAGCGCCCCAGTCCTTCTGCGCCACCACTGACCGAAAAGCCATTGGCGCAGGCGATCAGGGCGATGAGGGTACCGAACACCAGTGCTTTGTAGAGCCCCTGCGCCAGGTCCGACCAGTCGAGCACATCGAAACACTGCTCGATGAACACGGCCAGGGGCATGGACAGAGTCATGCTGGTATAGATACCACCGCCAATAATGGCGGCGGCATTGGCGAACATGGTCAGCACGGGCATCATGATGAGCATGGCGAGCAGGATAGGCGCGACCAGGTGCCGCACCGGCTCCACGCCCATGACCCGCAGCGCATCCACTTCCTGGGACATCTGCATGGAACCGATACGCGCCGCAATGGCGGAACCGGAACGGCCGGCGACGACGATGGCCGCAATCAGCACACCAAATTCACGCGTCACGGAATAGGCGATACCGGCCACCACCTGTGACTCAGCACCAAACTCCCGCAGGGTGGCCAGACCCTGGATCGCCATCATGGCGCCATTGGCGAAGGCCAGCAGCAACACTACCGGCACGGCCAGCACACCGATCTTCATCATCTCCGCAACGACTGCCGACAGGCGCACCGGCTGTTGTAGAAAGGGTCCGGCCAGGAGCCAGTAGAGGCTCTCGATGCACAGGGAGAAGGCGTAACCCAGTTCCTCGATAGCCCCCAGGGTACGTTCGCCGGTCCGTTCGATGAAGGTGCGCATGCAGCGAGACCCGCTAACGGGTGTCCTTCAGGCGCGCCTCAAGGGAGGCGTAGATGGGGAAGACCTTGTCCAGTCGCGCCAGACGTAACACGTTCATGGCCGCATCGCTGACCCCGATGAGACCGAAATCCAGCTGCCGGCTGCGTGACAACTGGTAACCTTCCACCAGACTGGCCACCCCGGAGCTGTCGATGTAATCCACGCCAGACAGGTCCACCAGCAGGGGCATCTTCTTCTGCAAGCAATCCAGAATGACCCTGCGGGCTTCCGGCGAGCGATTCAGGTCCACTTCGCCGGTCAGTCGCACCACTGCGTAGCCATCCTTTTCATCCACCTGGTACGACATGCCCCTCACCCCTTTCATGTATGAACTTGATCATTTCAAACAAGTTGCCCTTGCCACCACAATCCACGAAGGTGGCTTCATCCATGATGCTGTCGATGAAATGCGTCCCCAGGCCACCGGGCCGCAGGTCGCCGAGATCCCGGGGACGCACCTGGCTGGCATCCACACAGGGAGCATCATCCCGCAGGCGAAACACCAGGGCCTGTCCGTCCGTGTGTACGGTCAGGCGAATTTCGCCATCGGGATCATTCCGGTACCCGTGCTGGATGATGTTCATGCAGGCTTCGTTTACAGCCAGCACCACGTTATCGGCATCCGCCCGGGACAGGCCAGCGGCGGATGCCGCATCCCGCACCAGGCTGCGCAACAGTTTCAGACGATCCGGCCGGGCGGGGAAACGAAGTTCGATTAGCGGGTCAGTGTCTTCCAGCACCGTTTCAGCCTTCTATCATGAGCAGGGTGAGATCGTCATCCATCACCCCGGAATCGCCACGTACTGCCGCCACGATATGTTGCAGCCGTTCCACCGGCGCAGCGTCACTGTGCCTGGCCAGCAGTTCGAGCAGACCCTCCCGCTCCAGGCGACGTCCACCGGCAAGCCGTGCTTCCAGCAGGCCATCAGTATATAGGTACAAACTATGGTCCTCCAGGCAAAAATCCACACCCGGAAACTCCGCCTCGGGCACGATGCCCAGCGGTGGCGCATCCGCGGGATATTCGCGTACCAGGCGACGATCGTGCATTACCACAGAAGGCAGATGCCCGGCGTTGGCCAGGCGTACCACGCGTGATTCGGGATCGAAGATGCCCACCGTCATGGTGACGAACATACCCCGTATGGAGGTTTCCAGGATTTCGCGATTGAGCATCGCCAGCAGGCGTGATGGATCCAGTATGCTCTTGCCGAGACAACGGTACAGGCTACTGGTCTTGGCCATGAGCATGGCGGCATTCATGCCCTTGCCGGAGACGTCGGCGATACAGAAGGCCACCTGCCCCG
>SWCG01002198.1_pt1 | contig 13839 bp, 16 predicted proteins | sample 4690071 | NCBI WGS metagenome assembly SWCG01 (sample SAMN10267281, study PRJNA491770) | bioreactor metagenome | isolation source: DHS bioreactor inoculated with subseafloor sediment | place: Japan: off Shimokita Peninsula | collected 2012-10 | reverse complement strand
CCTGTCCAGCCACCTGCATGCCGACGGCCAGTATGAAAACCTGTTGACGGTCCCGGCCGGGGTTTCCCAAGGACTGGACCTGGTAATGGAAGGCAAGGCCTTCATGCAGATGAAGGGCAACGAAGTGTTCAAGGTCGCCGTGAACACACTCGGCCGCATCGTCGACGAGACCCTCGAGGCCAATCAACTCGACCAGTCGGATATCGACTGGCTGGTACCGCACCAGGCCAACATCCGCATCATCCAGGCCACGGCCAGGAAACTGCGCATGAACATGGATCACGTGGTGGTGACCGTGGACCAGCACGGCAACACCTCGGCGGCTTCCGTGCCCCTGGCCCTGGATACCGCGGTGCGCGATGGGCGCATCAAACGCGGGGAAACCCTGTTACTGGAGGCCTTCGGTGGTGGTTTCACCTGGGGCTCCGTACTACTTAAATACTGACTGCATACATCCCATGACCGAAACCAATTCGCAACTCGCCATGGTGTTCCCCGGCCAAGGCTCGCAGGCTGTCGGCATGCTGGCCGAACTGGGTGCCGGGCACGATATCCTTCTCGAGACCTTCCGCGAGGCCAGTGAAACACTTGGCTACGACCTGTGGGCGCTGTGCCAGCAGGGGCCGGCCGAGGATCTCAACCAGACCGATCGGACCCAGCCGGCCATGCTGGCCGCCGGAGTGGCGGTATGGCGCGTCTGGTGTGATCAGGGTGGTGCGCGGCCGGTGCTGATGGCCGGCCACAGCCTGGGGGAGTACAGCGCCCTGGTGTGCGCGGGCGCCCTGGACTTCGCCGAGGCCGTGGCCCTGGTGGCGGAACGGGGCCGACGCATGCAGGCGGCCGTACCGGCGGGTGTTGGCGCCATGGCCGCCATCCTGGGCCTGGAGGACGCACAGGTAATCGAACTCTGCCGCCAGGCGGAGGAGGGCGAGGTGGTTGCCGCGGTTAATTTCAACTCCCCTGGTCAGGTGGTGATCGCCGGCAACCACGCCGCCGTGGAACGGGCCATGGCCCTGGCCAAGGCCGCGGGCGCCAAGCGGGCCCTGCCGCTGCCGGTGAGCGTACCTTCCCATTGCAGCCTGATGCAGCCGGCCGCGGAAGCCTTCGCGGCATCGCTGGCCCGGGTCACCCTGCGGGCACCGGAGATCCCGGTGCTGCACAATGTGGATGTGCAGGCGCATCACGATCCCGACGCCATACGCGCAGCGCTGGCCCAGCAGTTGTACAGCCCGGTACGCTGGGTGGAAACGATACAGGCCATGGGTCGGCAGGGAATCCATCATTGTCTCGAGATGGGGCCGGGCAAGGTCCTGACCGGACTCAACAAGCGCATCGACAAGTCGATCGAGACCCTGCCGGTATATGACCCGGCCAGCCTGGCGGCGGCCCTGGTGGTCTAGGCGCGGCATAGTCCTATTGGAGAACGAGATGTCACTGGAAAATGAAATCGCCCTGGTGAGCGGCGCCAGCCGCGGCATCGGCAAGGCCATCGCCCTGGAACTGGGGCAGGCCGGTGCCACCGTGGTCGGCACCGCCACTACCCCGGGGGGCGCCGAGGCCATTGGCGCCTACCTGCGGGAGGCCGGTATCAGGGGGACCGGCATGGTGCTGGACGTGGCCGATGCCGCCTCGGTGGAAGCGGTGGTCAAGAGCGTGGGCGAGCAGTTCGGCTCCCCGACCATCCTGGTGAATAATGCCGGCATCACCCGTGACACCTTGCTGATGCGCATGAAGGACGAGGACTGGGATGCAGTGATCAACACCAACCTGAGTTCCATCTTCCGCCTCAGCAAGGCCTGCCTGCGCGGCATGATGAAGGCCAAACGGGGCCGCATCATCAGCATCGCCTCGGTGGTCGGCGCCACCGGCAATGCCGGCCAGGCCAATTACTCCGCCGCCAAGGCCGGCATCGTCGGCTTCAGCAAATCCCTGGCCCGGGAAGTGGGTTCACGCGGCATTACCGTGAACGTGGTGGCACCAGGCTTCATCGACACCGACATGACCCGTGCCCTGGGCGAGGAGCAGCGCAACCAGCTCATCGGCCAGATCCCGCTGGCGCGCCTCGGCGCCGCCGAGGACATCGCCCATGCCGTGGCGTTCCTGGCCTCGGCGCAGGCCGCCTATATCACCGGGGAGACCCTGCATGTGAACGGTGGGATGCATATGGCCTGAGAAGTTGCCGGACCGAGCCTGTCCCGGCCCATGCCGAGATCGGCATGACGAATACTAGAAATTGCGTAATATATGCCTATTAATATATTGTTAAACAAGTATTATTTGTTACGATTTAATTGGATCTCGAGGTCCGGTTTCCGAGGCGAAATCCACAGCCGGTGATTACTGGCATGCACATACGCTTTTCACTACAATACCCGCCGCAGCTGCGGCTGTTTTCTGTTGCCTTGCGAGGAAAATTCAACAATGAGTACCATCGAAGAACGCGTCAAGAAAATCGTCGTCGAACAACTGGATGTCAAGGATGAGGAGGTCACCAACGCGGCTTCCTTCGTGGATGATCTTGGCGCTGATTCCCTGGATACCGTCGAGCTGGTGATGGCCTTGGAAGAGGAATTTGAGTGCGAGATTCCTGATGAAGAGGCCGAAAAGATCACCACGGTTCAGCAGGCGATCGACTACGTCGTCGCACACCAGGACTAGGTTGTGAAATTCGGGAAGGCCGCAAGTCCCACGCAGGTGGGCGCGGCCTTCTGTATTTGTGCGCCGCTCCCGGGCGGGCACGGTTTGTGAGGATGGAACATTGACGAAGCGGCGCGTAGTCATCACCGGTCTTGGTATCGTGGCTCCCGTGGGTCTCAACCTGAAGGAATGCTGGGACAATATTCTGGCGGGTCGCAGCGGGATCAGCCCCATCACCCATTTCGATGCCACCGACTTCCCGGTCCGGTTCGCCGGCACGGTGCGGGGCTTCGAGGTCACGGAGTACCTGTCATCCAAGGATGCCCGCAAGATGGATGGTTTCATCCATTACGGCATTGCCGCGGGCGTGCAGGCCATCCGGGATTCGGGCATCGAGGTCACCGAGACCAACGCGGAACGCATCGGCGTGGCCATCGGCTCCGGTATCGGTGGCCTGACCAGCATCGAGAACAGTCATGACGCCCTCAACAAGGGCGGCCCTCGCAAGATTTCGCCCTTTTTCGTTCCCAGCAGCATCATCAACATGATTTCCGGGAACCTGTCCATCATGTATGGCATGCAGGGGCCCAATATCGCCATCGTCACCGCCTGCACCACCGGCACCCACAACATCGGCGAGGCCGCGCGCATCATCGTCCATGGTGATGCCGATGTCATGATCGCCGGCGGCGCGGAGATGGCCAGCTCTCCTCTTGGCATGGGTGGTTTTGCTGCTGCCCGCGCCCTGTCCACCCGCAACGATGATCCGGAGACCGCCAGCCGTCCCTGGGACCTGGATCGCGACGGCTTCGTGCTCGGCGACGGTGCCGGCGTGCTGGTACTGGAGGAATACGAACACGCCAAGGCCCGTGGCGCCAACATCTACGCAGAGCTGGTAGGCTTCGGCATGAGCGGCGACGCCTATCACATGACCCTGCCCGCCGAAGGTGGCGCCGGCGCCGTACGCTGCATGCGCGCCGCCATGCGCGATGCCAACATCAATCCCGAGGATGTGCAGTACATCAATGCCCATGGCACATCCACCCCGGCCGGCGACAAGGCCGAGGTGACGGGCATCAAGAACGTTTTCGGCGACCATGCCATGAAGGTGGCCGTGAACTCCACCAAGTCCATGACCGGGCACCTGCTGGGTGCCGCCGGGGGGATCGAGGCGGTGTTCACCGCCCTGGCAATCCGCGACCAGGTATCACCTCCCACCATCAACCAATTCACCCCGGATCCCGAGTGCGACCTGGACTTCGTGCCTAACGAAGCCCGCCCCATGAACATCGAGGTGGCCATCTCCAATTCCTTTGGCTTCGGCGGCACCAACGGGACCCTGGTACTGCGCCGGGTCTGAGCGACCCGACCATGCCGGAAAATCACTGCCTGGTGCATCGGGAACGGCTTCCCGATGCACTCGATCTCCTGGCACTGCAGCGGGCTTTTCCGGCGCGTTATCCACATCTCCTGGAAAGTTCGGCCCACAACGAGCAGGAGCATTTCGATATCCTGTTCGCCTTTCCGGGCGAGTCACTCGTGTTGCGTGATGGGCGCTTGTCGCGCGGCGACGCGGTATTGGCCACCCCGTTTCTCACTGCCCTCGATGACTGGTGGCAGGCGGAACAGATACCGGACAGCACACCCACCTTGCCCTTCCAGGGAGGCTGGTTCCTCTACCTGGGTTATGAACTGGCCCGCGAGGTGGAGCCCAGCGTAGCCTTTCCACCCGCACACCAGGCCTTGCCCACGGCCTTTGCCACACGCTTTCCCGCCGCCCTGCTGCGTGACCGTCATGATCAGTGCCTGTGGCTGGTGGCGGAGTCCGGTGCGGAGCAACAACTGGCCCAGATGCGCCAGGATCTGGAGACGGTGCGAGGGCGCACAGCCGCGGCACTGCCGGAACCGGACATCGGCGTCATCGAGGAACAGGCGCCAGAGCAATACCACGCGGCCGTGCAGCGGGCGCTACGCTATATCCGTGATGGTGATATCTTCCAGGCCAACCTGTCGCGCCGCTGGCAGACCCGCTTGCAGACGCCCATCGACAATGCCGACCTCTATGCCCGCCTGCGCGCGCGGAACCCAGGCCCCTTCAATGGCCTGGCCACCTGGGAGGAGAGTGCCATCATCAGCTCCTCGCCCGAACGCCTGGTACGGGTACGTGGCGGCGTGGTGGATACCCGCCCGATCGCGGGCACCCGGCCGCGTGGTGCGGCACAGGCGCAGGACCAGGCCCTGTCCGATGAACTGCTGGGGCATCCCAAGGAACGCGCCGAACACGTGATGCTCATCGACCTGGAGCGCAACGACCTGGGACGGGTGTGCGTGCCCGGCAGCGTGGAGGTGAACGAACTCATGGTGCTGGAAAGCTACGCCCATGTGCATCACATCGTCTCCAATGTGCGTGGCCGCCTGCGTGCCGAGGTCACGCCCGGCCAGGTGATTCGCGCCCTGTTCCCGGGAGGTACCATCACCGGCTGTCCCAAGGTACGCTGTATGCAAATCATCGCGGAGCTGGAAGGGGAAGGCCGTGGCCCCTATACCGGCGCCATGGGTTATCTCAATCGGGACGGCAGTATGGATCTGAACATTCTTATTCGCACCCTGGTGCGCGAGGGCGACCGACTCAGCCTGCGGGCCGGGGCCGGCATCGTGGCCGATTCCCTACCGGAACGGGAACTCGAGGAGACCCGTGCCAAGGCGCGCGGCCTGCTGCTGGCGCTGCGGGAGGAAAAGGCGTGACCACGGCGGTGCACAACCTGGTCAACGGCGTCGAACAGGACCACATCGCCCTCGGCGATCGCGGCCTGCAGTTCGGAGACGGCCTGTTCGAGACCCTTTGTGTGCGGGCAGGACAGGCACGCTACTGGGAGCGCCACATGGCCCGCCTGCGTGCCGGCTGCGCACGCCTGGGACTGCCGCCCCCCGATGAACAGCGGCTGCACTTCGAGGTGGGGCGCCTGATCCGCCAGCAGCCTCATGGTGTGGTCAAGATCCTGCTCACCCGGGGCACGGGCGGACGCGGCTATAGTCCGCCCGCGGACGTGGAGGTGAGCCGCATCGTGCGTTACCTGCCGCGCCCGGTGATCCCGGCGGAAGGCCTGCGCCTCGCGCGCTGCGCCACCTCCCTGGGCCGCAATCCACGCCTGGCCGGCATCAAGCACCTCAACCGCCTGGAGCAGGTACTGGCCAGTCACGAATTGACGGAGCTGCACGCCGATGAAGGCCTGCTGGCCGACAGCGAGGGGAGGGTGATCGAGGGCACGCGCAGCAACCTGTTCCTGGTACACCAGGGCGAACTCATTACGCCGGACCTGGGTCAATGCGGCGTGGCGGGCGTGTTGCGCTCCGTGGTACTCGATACCTGTAGCGACGCGGACCTTGCCTGCCATATTCGCGAGGTGACCTGGTCCGAACTGGAAGAGGCCGAGGAACTGTTCATGACCAACAGCCTGATGGGCATACAGCCGGTCATCCGGTTTGCCGACAGGACCCTGCCGGTGGGTGAACGCACCCGCCAGCTGCAGCAGCTGGTCATGCAGGCCCCGGAAGGGGAGGGCTGGCATCCATGAACCTGCGCACCTTTGGCATTACCGGGATCCTGTTGCTGTTGGTGGCGTTGCTCGCCGCCGCGGCCTTGTGGCAGCAATACCAGGATTTTCGCGCCAGCCCGCTGGCGGTTCCGGAGGACGGCCTGGTGCTCGATTTCCGACCCGGCAATTCCCTGCGTGGCCTGGCGCAGGAACTCGTGGAGCGGGAGGCGCTGGAACATCCCTACTGGTTGCGCCTGCTGGGCCGGGACACGGGCCTCGCAGCCCGCCTGCAGGCCGGTGAATACCGCATCGCCCCCGGCACCCGCCCCGAGGACCTGTTGCGCCAGCTCGCGGCCGGGCGGGTGCTGCAGCATGAACTCACACTGGTGGAAGGCCATAACTTCCGTGAAATGATGGCGCGCGTCCGCGCCCATCCGGTACTGGAACAGACCCTGGCGGCGCTTTCGGACGACGCCATCATGGAACGCATCGGTCACCCGGGGGAGCATCCCGAGGGAAGGTTCCTGCCCGATACCTATCACTTTCCCCGCGGCACCACGGATGACGAATTCCTGCGTCGCGCCTATGCCGCCATGGAACGTGCCCTGAATCAGGCCTGGGAGAAGCGTGCCGAGGGCCTGCCACTGAAAACGCCCTATGAGGCCCTCATCCTCGCCTCCATCGTGGAGAAGGAGACGGGCCTGCCCGAGGAACGCGGCACCATCGCCGGGGTATTCGTGCGCCGCCTGCAAAAGGGCATGCGCCTGCAGACGGACCCCACGGTGGTATACGGTGCCGGCCCCGACTTCGATGGCCGCATCCGCTACGTGCACCTGCGTACCGACACGCCCTATAACACCTACACCCGCCATGGCCTGCCGCCCACGCCCATCGCCATGCCCGGCATCGAGGCCATCCAGGCCGCCCTGCATCCCGAACCCGGCGAGGCCCTGTATTTCGTCTCGCGCAATGACGGCAGCCACCATTTTTCCGCCACCCTGGCCGAGCACAACCGCGCCGTGGACAAATACCAGAGGAACCGCTGAACCATGACCCAGGGCCGCTTCATCACATTGGAAGGCAGCGAGGGCGTGGGCAAGACCAGCAATCTCGCGTTCATGGAACGGCACCTGCGCGAGGCCGGCCGTGAAGTGGTGGTCACCCGCGAGCCGGGCGGCACGCCGGTGGGCGAACAGATCCGCGCCCTGCTGCTGGACCCGGCCAACCAGGCCATGGTGTCCGACTGTGAGTTGCTGCTGATGTTCGCGGCCCGCGCCCAGCACCTCCAGGAGGTGATCCTGCCCTCCGTCGCGCGGGGTGCCTGGGTGCTGTGCGACCGCTTCACCGATGCCACCTATGCCTACCAGGGAGGTGGTCGGGGCATCGACCCCGTCCGCATCGCCGAGCTGGAAAGCTGGGTGCAGGGCGGACTGCGGCCCGACCTCACCCTGTTGCTCGACCTGCCGGTGGAGATCGGCCTGGCCCGTGCCGGGGAGCGGGGGGCACCGGACCGCTTCGAACAGGAACAGCGCGCCTTCTTCGAGCGGGTGCGCCAGGCCTACCTGGACCAGGCCGCCGCCCAGCCCGGGCGCTATCGGGTCGTCGATGCCGGCCAGTCCCTGGAGGTGGTGCAGGCCGGCATCGCGGCGATCCTGGACGAGGCCCTGGCCTCATGAGCGGGCTCCATCCCTGGCTGCAGGGCCAGTGGCGGCAGCTGTGCCAGGCCCGGGAACAGGGCCGCATGCCCCATGCCCTGCTGCTGAGTGGCCCGCGCGGCGTGGGCAAGGGCGTGTTCGCCGAGGCCCTGGCCCGGGCCTTGCTGTGCCGCGTACCCGACCCGCAAGGCCAGGCCTGCGGACAATGCCCGCCCTGCCGGCAATGGGAAGCCGGCAGTTCGCCGGATTTCCTGCGCGTGGTACCGGAGGAAGAGGGCAAGGCCATCAAGGTGGACCAGGTACGCGAGCTGTGCGCCGGGCTTACCCTCACCAGCCATGGGGGTGGCTACAAGGTGGCCCTGCTGCGGCCCGCCGAGCGCATGAACCTGAATGCCGCCAACAGCCTGCTCAAGACCCTGGAAGAACCCACCGCCAACACGGTATTGCTGTTGGTCACGGAGCGCCCGGCCCAGCTGCCCGCCACCATCCGCAGCCGTTGCCAGCTGCTGGTATTCCCGGCACCGCCACGGGCCGAGGCCCTGGCCTGGCTGGCCGATCAGGCGGCCATCGACACCCAACGCGCGGGTCTGCTGCTGGATCTTTCCGCTGGCGCCCCCCTTCAGGCCCTGGCCCTGGCGGCCGATGAGGTACTGGAGCAGCGGGCCGCCAAGCTGGCGCGGCTGGAAGCCGTGCAGACCGGACGGGAAGACCCGCTGCGGGTCGCCGCTGACTGGAGCCAGGAGGCCGACAGGGTCACCCTGGCCTGGATGCAGGAATGGATCGGCGATATGATCCGGATCACCCTGGGGGGCGATTCGGCACCGGTACGCAATGCCGATCTGCGTGATCGGCTCCAGGGCATGGCCGGACGCAGTGGCCCGGCCATGCTCTTTGCCCAGCTGGACCGGGTGAACGCGGCGGCGCGCATGAGCGCCTCCGGCGTCAACCGCCAACTGATGATGGAAGATCTGTTGCTGCCCTGGGCCCAGGGCGCGCAGGCATGAGGGGAACGGCAGTATGTTGAAAAAGGGTGCATCACCACGGCAGGGGATCCTGTCCCTGACCATCAAGGACAAGTCCGCGCTCTACGCGGCCTACATGCCCTTCGTGAAGGGCGGCGGCCTGTTCATCCCCACCACCAAGCCCTACCACCTCGGTGACGAGGTATTCCTGCTGCTTTCACTCATGGACGAATCGGAACGCATCCCGGTCGCCGGGCGCATTGTCTGGATCACGCCACGGGGTGCCCAGGGCAACCGCGCCGCCGGCATCGGCGTACAATTCAGCGACCAGGACAACGGCACCGCCCGCAACAAGATCGAGACCTACCTGGCCGGCGCCTTGCACGCGGATCGGCCGACCCATACCATGTAGCCTTCGGTTACACTTTCTCCGATTCAGTCTCTTTTCGTCGTTCCCGCGCAGGCGGGGATCCAGGGCTTTCCATGTTGGTCGACTCCCATTGCCATCTCGACATGCTGGACCTCACGGACACCGATGGTTCCCTGCAGCCCTACCTCGACGCGGCCAGAAGCAACGGCATCGAGCACATGCTCTGCGTGTCGGTGAATTTCGAGGACTGGCCACGCATGTGCGACAAGACGCGCGGCCATCCCGAGGTTTCCCTCTCCGTGGGCGTGCATCCCGATCATGCCGACTGCCATGAGCCGACCGTCGCGGAACTGGTGGAACGGTCAGGTGAAGCGGGCGTGGTCGCCATCGGCGAGACCGGCCTCGACTACTACCATGGCGAAGGTGACCTGGAATGGCAGCGGGAGCGCTTCCGCACCCACATCCGCGCCGCCCGGGAATGCGGAAAGCCGCTGATCGTGCATACCCGTGAGGCCCGGGAAGACACCCTGCGCATCCTGCGCGAGGAGCGGGCCGGGGAAGCGGGCGGTGTGCTGCATTGCTTCACCGAGGACTACGACATGGCGCGTCAGGCCATGGAGCTCGGCTTCTATATTTCCTTCTCCGGCATCGTCACCTTCAAGAATGCCCTGGAACTCAAGGAGGTGGCCCGCCAGGTTCCCCTGGAGCGCCTGCTGGTGGAAACCGACTCCCCCTACCTGGCACCGGTGCCGAAACGCGGCAAGCCCAACCAGCCGGCCTATGTGCGCCATGTGGCCGAATACCTGGCCGAACTGCGCGGGGAGCCCTTCGCCGAGCTGGCGGCGGCGACCACCGAGAATTTTTATCGCTTGTTCCGCTCCTCCACGTCAAAATAGTTATTAAAAAAGGCCAGGGCACGTTTCCATGCCCTGGCCAGTACTGCGGGATACGATCTGAACTAGAAATCGATCTGCGCACGCATCAGGAAGATCCCAGGGTCGTTGTTGACAGTGCCTTTTTCCGTTTCAACGTTGATGTAATTGAACATAAGACGTGCGTTGGCGTTCATGTAGTAGTTCACGCCCAGGGTCCAGTTCTCCATCTCGCCCCCGTCGATGGTCCCGTCGCTGAGATCCAGATTGCTATAGCGCGCGGCGAGTTCCCAGGCACCGGATTTGGAATTCGGCTTGACGCGGCCGAAGGATCCACTCTTGGCGTTGTAAGGGCGTGATTCACCAGTCAGGAACCAGCTACCGAAGACATAGTAGCCGTCGAGGTCGACGTCAGAAGCACCATTCTGGCGAGCAACACTGGCTGTCAGATACTCAGCCTGCAGCGAGAACGGTCCCTGCACCAATGCGGCTTCCAGTCCGTACTTGGTGATGTCATCGACGTCGGCAATGGTGCCAGTGTCGATCAGACGCGAGCCGTCGACATTGGCCTCGGGGCGCGCTCGAAAGCGCGCACTATCATCGCCGAGCCGAGGATTTTCCATGCTGGCTGCAACACCCAGGTGCAGAGCGCTAATGCTGGAGGCCCAGGGCGCATAGGTCAGGCGACCGCCGATGCCGAAGCCCTCATCGTCAGAGGTGTTTTCGCCCACGTCACGACCGTAGACACTCGCCGCGAAGGAATAGTTGTCCGCGCCGGTATTGTAACCAATGCCAACGCGGCGCGAGGTTGCCAAGTTGTTGATCGAAGCACGCTCGATGAAGGTGATGTAATTCGAGCTGGTCAGCTCTTCTAGACTCAGGGGCTGTTTGAACTGACCCAATGTCATGCCCCATGGCTTATACTTTACGTAGAGATCCTTCGCACCTACGCTGTTCTCAGCAAAGTCGTACTGGGCCTTGAACAGCCAGTCCTTGTTGATAACACCGTCGACAAAAAGGCGCGCGCGTCGGAAGTTGGTACCGTCCTTGAGGTCTGAAGTATCATCGTCGTGGAATGCTGCGTCCAGGTGAATGCGACCACCAGCGCGGAACTGGAAGTTGCCGTCGTCGGTCTCGACCTTCAGGCCTCCCTTTGTGCTGACCTTGACGTCGGCGTGCGCGGGCATCATGACGGTCGACAGTGCCGCCAGCACCGCAACTGCGATAATTCTCTTCTGCATGTGATCTCTCCGTTTCATAATCGAAATGTATGTCGTGGGATGGCCGCGTTCTTCCAACGGCAACGGGCGTAGTGTAGAAACGAGGCATGACAGAAAGGCGACAATCCGATGTCACTTTTATGACAAAGCGACATCGCGTGTTAAGCGCACAACAAAAGGAGCAGCGAAAGAACACCAGGGTCGATCGAGATATAGATTAACCTGCCAATATCGGTCAAGGATGACGTTTCGTTGAGAACCGTCCTACGATTGACCCTGCCGACTCACTCCCATTGTGCGCTGGCTCAATGGAGAGCGCTCGTTCATAGGCAAGCCTAGCTGTGCGCGGAAGATCAAGGTTACGTGTTTCATGGCCTTCCTTGTGGTACAGCAGTCCCTGCATATAATGTGCGTATCCATTTTGGAGGTCGTTTACGAGGGATTTCTCCAGCACCAGAAGTGCGCGGGCATTGTCATTGGCTTGGACGAGACGATGCGCCCAACGATTGTATTGCGTGGTGACGGTCTTGCGTATGACATCGGAAAACTCGGCAAGTGATTGCTCACCAGAACGCTTGAAAGGAGAAATCTTCATCGTCGGCTCGCCGGAGCCGGGTACCTGCACATAGAATGAAGGATAACCGTTCCCGCCGTATTTCTTGAACAGCGCCTTGCCTGCGGAATTTTGTTCCGGATTGATCTCAATCTTCTGCATTCCGGACAGTACATCCCGCACCTGGCCATTGCGCAGGTAGCGCTCGTTGAGCTTGCGGCACCAGGGACACCAATCCGTATGGAAATACACCACCATCGGCTCCATGGCACGTACTGCAGAGGAGAGCGCCTGGGTATGACCCCGCGCCTCGTGGTGCCAGTCGGACCAGGATGCGGGCTGGGCGATGGCGGGGCTGGACAGGGCCATGGCCAAGAGGAAGAACAGATGGAAACTGTTGTTTTTTCGCATGGATCCGCCTATAGAATATACCAGCACATGGATGATACCCTTCCCTTGTTTATGCAAAATATTAAGGAACGTCTGATCAATTCACGCTGACAATGGGACTGCATACAAGAATCATGGCAAGCGCGCTCAGACGTCCGATTTTCCCGGGATCAGGCTCCCGATTTGCCGTTGCATTACCCGAAAGACGGGTAATGCCGCGCCCCGTGGGCGCATTACCCCACCGCCTGGCGCAACAGATGTCGCCGCGCCAGGTACAGGTTCACCAAGCCACAGGCCGTGAACAAGCGGTTGGCATTCTTGTCCAGCCCGCGATAGCAGACCTTCACGAAACCGAATACCCGCTTGAGCACATGAAACGGATGCTCCACCCGAGCCCGTACCCGCGACTTGGTACGGTTCCGCGCGCGATCCTCGGGCGTCAGTGGACGATTCCGGCAGCCCTTATGATTGGTGAAATCCTGCGCCTGCGGCGCACAGGCCCGGATCGCCTCGCCCTGGCCACTGTAGGCCGAATCCCCCCAGACCCGCGTCTCCTCCCCGTGCAGCAGGTCCGGCAACAGCTGGCTGTCGTGCACATTGGCCGCCGTGGCCGCCACGGCATGGATCATCCGGTTCTTGCTGTCCACCCCGATGTGCGCCTTCATGCCGAAGTACCACTGGTTGCCCTTCCGGGTCTGATGCATCTCGGGATCCCGCTGCTTATCGCGGTTCTTGGTCGAACTGGGTGCGCTGATAATGGTGGCGTCCACAATGGTGCCGGTACTCACCTTCAGCCCATTCTCCTGCAAATACTGGCTGATCAGCTCGAACAGGCGCTGGCCCAGGTTATGGGCCTCCAGCAGGTGGCGGAACTTGAGAATGGTGGTCTCATCCGGCACCGGCTCCCGGCCCAGGTCGATGCCGACGAAACGACGCATGGCCCGCGAGTCGTACAGGGCCTCTTCCATCGCCGGGTCCGACAGGTTGAACCAGTGTTGCAGAAAGTGAATCCGCAACACGCGTTCCAGCCCCACCGGCGGGCGTCCCGCCCCTTCGGGCCTGGGGTAGTACGGCTCGATGACCGCGCACAGTTCCTGCCAGGGAATCACCGTCTCCATCTGTTCCAGAAACTGTTCCCGACGCGTCGGCTTGCGGTAGCGTTCGAAGGCTTCATCGGCAAAGGTCTGCTGGCGCATACGGGCGGGCTCCTGGCGGTTTGATCAATAAGGCGTATTATGCGCGAATTAGCGAATAAATCAGAGCATCCTTAATAAGGTCGCTATCATATATCGGTGAGCACCCTTGGATCTTGATCACCTACTCAAGGAGAGAAGACTGGCATGTCCATCCATAATGAGATTGATGCCATTGAAGCCAAAGCACATTTGCACGCTTACCTGCGCAAAGTGGAGGCCGGTGTAAGATTCATCATCACCCATCGTGGTCGGCCGATCGCTAAACTCATCCCAGTAGACAGTAACGTCCGAAGCAAAGCAGGGGCCGCCGCGCGGCAGATGCATGAATTCATGCGCAAGCATGTCCCGGTGAGTGGTGTCGATATCAAAAGCCGTATGGAAGAAGGCAGGGATTGATGCGCTTCGTTATGGATAATTTTTTCGTGATGAGGTGGCTGTTTGTGGATGG
>SWCG01001015.1_pt1 | contig 13865 bp, 10 predicted proteins | sample 4690071 | NCBI WGS metagenome assembly SWCG01 (sample SAMN10267281, study PRJNA491770) | bioreactor metagenome | isolation source: DHS bioreactor inoculated with subseafloor sediment | place: Japan: off Shimokita Peninsula | collected 2012-10 | reverse complement strand
AACCGGCCTCGCCTTCCAGCTCGAAGATCAGGGGGATGCCCACCCCGGTACGGTCCTCCACTTCCTTGTCGCTGTCGAGGAAGGTCCGGGACAGGGATTTGGCAAGCTGGCGGCCGATGGTGGATTTGCCGGCCCCCATGGGACCGACCAGAAACAAACTGCCCGGCATATTCATGCCGGGCAGGTATGCCAGAAACCGTGTCTACAGGCAAGCAATCAGAGGTTCAACTTGTCCTTGACGATCCGCGGGGTCACGAAGATCAGCAGTTCTGACTTCTCGTCCAGGTCGCGCTTGGTACGGAACATCCAGCCCACGCCCGGCAGGTCGCCGAACAGCGGCACCTTGTCCACTTCATTGAGGGTGGTCTGCTCGTAGATGCCACCCAGCACCAGGGTCTCGCCATTGTCCACCAGCACCTGGGTGTTCACCTCGCGGGTATCGATGCTCGGCACGCCGGCGAAGACCTGGCCGACGCTGTCCTTGTTCACCTTCACATCCATGATGATGCGGTCGTCGGGTGTGATCTGCGGAGTGACCTCCAGGGCCAGCACGGCCTCCTTGAAGGACACGCTGGTGGCGCCGCTGGAACTGGCCTGCTGGTAGGGGATCTCCACGCCCTGGCGGATCACCGCCGTCTGCTGGTTGGAGGTGATCACCCGTGGGCTGGAGACCACCTCGCCCTTGCCTTCCGCCTGCATGGCGGTCAGCTCGAGGCGCAGGAGGCCGCTGCCCACCTTGCCGGCGAGGAAGTTGATGCCGCCGGCGGGGTTGTTGACCGGCAGGTTCACCATCAGGGACTCGTTCTCGCTGCCACCCGGGATCTCGAAGATGGTGGAGCCGAAACCGGGATTGACGGTCAGGTCACCATCCAGCGCGCCGCCCACGGCGGTGCTGATCTCGTTGGTCTCCTGGTGGCTGAAGCCGAACTTGACGCCCAGGTCGCGGGCGAAGTCATCGTTGGCGATGACGATGCGCGACTCGATCAGCACCTGACGCACCGGGATGTCCAGGCGCGACACCAGGCGGCGGATCTCTTCCAGCTTCTGGGCCGTGTCCTGGATCAGCAGGGTGTTGGTGCGCTCGTCCACCACCACGGATCCGCGCTCACTGGTCAGGCCGGCGGCCTCACCCTTGAGCAGGGCCGATATCTCCGAGGCCTTGGCGTAATTGACCTGCACGAATTCCGAGAACAGGGGCGCCAGTTCCTTGATCTGCTTCTGGGACTCCAGTTCGAGTTTTTCCCGGGCACTGATTTCCTCGCTCGGCGCCACCAGCATGACGTTGCCGCTCTGGCGCATGGCCAGACCCTTGGTCTTGAGCACGATGTCCAGGGCCTGGTCCCAGGGCACATTGCGCAGGCGCAGGGTCAGGTTGCCGGTCACCGTGTCACTCACCACGATGTTCAGGCCGGTAAAGTCGGCGAGCAACTGCAGTACGGAGCGCGCCTCGATGTCCTGGAAGTTCAGCGACAGGCGTTCGCCCGTGTAGCCGAACTCCTCGCGACGACGGGCTTCCAATTCTTCCTTGGTGGTGGGTTTGATTTCCACCGTGAACCTGTCGTCGGTCTGATAGGCCAGGTGTTCGTATTCACCGATCGGGTCGATGGTCATGCGCACATTGCGGCCACGACTGATGGTATCCACGGTCTTCACCGGGGTGGCGAAGTCCGTGACATCCAGGCGTCGTTCCAGGCGCTCCGGCAGGCTGCTGTCGATGAAGTCCACGACCACCTTGCCGCCTTCCTGGCGCATGTCCACGCTGATGGAAGGATCGGACAGGGTCACGACGATACGACCTTCGCCCTGGTCGCCACGACGGAAGTCCACGTTACTGATGGTCGCACCGCTGGCTGCGGCCGGCTTCCCGGTGGTCGCCGGGGAAGGCGCGGGGGCCGTGCTTGCAGGCGCACTGGCGACACTGCTCGCTCCCACATCCTGCAGGGTCAGAACCACCTGGTTGTCCACCACGCGGGTTTCGTAGGACACCATTTCCACCAGGTTCACCACCACGCGGGTGCGGCCCTGGGCCTCCACCGCGGTGATGCTCTTGGCGGCGCCCACCCCGATGTCCTGGGAGCGACGATCCAGCTTACTGGTGGTGGCCGGGAAATCGAGCGCGATACGCGCCGGGTTGTCGATGGTGAAACTCATCGGATCCTGGGGCGGCTGGCTCATGCGCATGACGATCTGTACGCGGTTGCCGGACAGGCCGGAGAACTCGATGGCCTCGATGGTATTGTCCGCCAGCGCCGTGCCGGAACCGGCCAGCAACAGCAAGGTGCTCCACAGGAGGTTCTGCAGGCGTCCCTGCCAGCCACTCCGGGCCGCAGACTGATCGATACGGAAATTTCTTGTTGCAACGCTCATGTACGATCCCCCCATGGGATTATTCGCTCAGTGCCAGGGATGCCTGGCGTTCCTGCCAGCCCCCCAGCCCATCGGGTATGATTTCGGTTAATTCAATGCGATCTTCGGTGATGCGAGTGATCTTGCCGTGGTTGTGCCCGACATAGTTCCCGGGCTGAACCCGATGAATGGTGCCATCGTTCATGCGCACCAGCGCCCAGGATTCACCGAACTGCTCCAGTGTGCCCACCATGCGCAAGGCATCGAGGGGGGCTTCTTCCAGGGGTTCGCGTGGGCGCTGCAGATCCGGTCGGATACCGCTGCCACCATCCTGCACCATCTGGCGGTCAGGCCGCACTGAATCCATCGGCTGGAATGGGCTGCGCAGATCCCCGGCCTGGTACAGGAAGGTCTCGAAGGGCTTGAATTCGGGCAGGGGCTCGATACGCGTGGGCTGCTGCGCACTCACTTCCTGGACATATTGTTCCAGGTCCTGGGTATTGGCGCCGCCGCAACCGGTCAGTCCCGCCGCGCTCGCCATCAGCACGGCCGCTGCCAGGGGATTATGGAGGAAGGTCTTCATTACTGAACCTCCTCGTCGTCCAGGTAGCGGTAGGTCTTGGCCGTCAGGTCCATAATCAGCTCCCCTTCCGGCTGGGGTGTAATGGCGATGTCATGCACGGTAACGATGCGCGGCAAGGCCGCCAGGCCGCTGACGAAGTTGCCGAACTCGTGGTACTGACCCTTCACCTTGATGCTGATGGGCAGCTCGGCGTAGAAGTCGCGCGGGTTCTCGCCCTGCGGCTTGAACAGATCGAACTCGAGCCCACTGGCCAGACCGGTCTGGGAAATATCCACCAGCAGGTCCGCCACCTCGGTCTTGTTGGGAAGCTGGCGCAGCATGGCACCGAAGGATTCCTTCATCTCGTCCAGCTGCTGCTCGTAGGCGGCCAGGTTGGCGGCCTTGCGGGCCTTGGTCTCGAAGGTGGTCTTCAGTTCCGTTTCCTTCCGTTCGGCCGCTTCCAGGGACTGCACCTGGTCCTTTACGTCGAACCAGTAACCGAGGAACAGGACCACGACGATCAGCAGGCCGATGAGTACGGCGCGCGCCGCGGCCGGCCAACTGCCGATGTTGTTGAAATCGAGATTGTTGATGTCCTCAAGCTTCATTGTGCCGCCTCCCCGTCCGTGGCAGCCTGGGCGCGTACCTGCGCCGCCCGCAGAGTGAACTCAGCCACGCGCTGCCGGTTGACCTCGCGGGTCTGGATGAAATCCAGCCGCGGACTGGTCATCCACTCGGAGCTGTCGATGTTGCGCATGTAGGCGGACACGCGGGCATTGGACTGGGCCTGACCCACCAGGGTGAGCGCGGTACCCGCCTGCTTGATGCTGGTAAGGTGCACGCCATCGGGCAGGGTCCGCACCAGCTGATCCATCAGGTGTACGCTCTCCGGGCGGCTGCTCTGCAGCTGCTGGATGATGTTCATGCGCGCCAGCAGGTTGGCCCGGGTCTTGTCGATTTCCTGGATCTTGGCGATCTTGTCGTCCAGGACCTTGATCTGCTGTTCCAGGTAGGCATTGCGCTGGTTCTGGGCGTCGATGCGATTCACCATCTGCATGTGCACCAGGCCCCAGATGGCCACCGCGAACACGACCCCCAGGGCGGCCATGGTGACGAATTCCTTCTGCCGCTGCTTGCGCAGCTCCTCGCGCCAGGGTAAGAGGTTGATGTGTGCCATATCAGTCGAAGCTCCTCAGTGCGAGCCCGCAGGTAATCAACAGCGCAGGGGCATCGTTGCTCAGGGTTTGCGGCTTCACCGAAGGCGCGAGGGACATGGAGGCAAAGGGATTGGCGATACTGGTTTCCACACCCAGCTTGTCCTGTACCACCTCGTTCACATCGGGGATGGAGGCACTGCCCCCGGCCAGGACGATGTGGTCCACATGGTTGTACTGACTGGATGAGAAGAAGAACTGCAGGGAACGAAAAAAAAAAAAAAAAAAAAAAAAAAAAAAAAGCTCCAGCACCTCGCTGAGGTAGTTTTCCGGCAGACCGCCCTGGCGCTTGGCCATACCCGCTTCCTCGTAGGAAAGCCCGTAGCGACGCATGATCTCCTCGGTCAGCTGTTTGCCGCCAAAGACCTGGTCGCGGGTATAGATCATTTTCATGTCGTGCAGCACATTCAGGGTGGTCATGGTGGCACCCACGTCCACCACGGCGATGGTGCGTTCCACGCCCTGGTCGGGCAGTTGCTCGGCGATCAGGGAAAAGGCGTTCTCGGTGGCGTAGGCCTCCACGTCCACCACCTTGGCCTGCAGGCCACCCGTCTCCACTGCCGCGGTGCGCATCTCGACGTTTTCACTGCGGCAGGCGGCCAGCAGTACATCGACGGTCTCGGGATTGCGTTCCGTGGGACCCAGCACCTCGAAATCGAGACTGACTTCCTCGAGCGGGTAGGGTACGTACTGGTCCGCTTCCAGCTCGATCTGGGTTTCCAGCTCCTCGTCGGTGAGGTTGGCGGGCATGGGAATGATCTTGGTGATCACCGAGGAACCGGCTACCGCCACGGCGGCATACCTGGCCCGGGTGCCGGAGCGCTTGACGGCGCGGCGCACCGCTTCCCCCACGGCTTCCACATCGGTGATATTCTTCTCGACCACGGAGTTGGGCGGCAGCGGTTCCACTGCGTAGCTCTCAACCCGGTATCGCCCCCCGTTGCGGCTCAGTTCCAGGAGCTTGACCGCGGTGGAACTTATATCCAGTCCGACGATCGGTCCCTTAGTCCTTCTGAATAATCGCGCGAGTTGCACAGATGTTTCCTTTTTTATTACCCATGGTTAATACCCATAGGTGTTCCACCGGATTAGATGACAACTCCAACTGGTTGTCAACCAATGGCTTCGTCCTGCACGCAGGGCTCGATTCCCTGTATCGGACGATTTATAGTTAAGTTTAACGGGAAACGGTCCCTCTTTGTTGAACCCCATCACAAGCTGCCCAAATAGATGAAATCCTGGTTGCTCCTGCTTCGCCTGGCCCTGGCCTCCGCCTTCGGCCTGCTCACTGCCGTGCTGTTCGCCGTGGCCGGCGCCTACCTGTATGTGGCGTCCGACTTGCCCGACACTGAAGAGCTGCGCGATATCCAGCTGCAGGTCCCGCTGCGGGTCTACAGCCGCGACGGCCTGCTGCTGGCGGAATTCGGCGAGCAACGCCGCACCCCGGTGGCCTATGAGGCCATCCCGCCGCTGATGGTCCAGGCCTTCCTGGGCGCCGAGGATGACCGCTTTTTCCAGCATCCCGGCGTCGACTACCAGGGCATTCTGCGCGCCGGCCTGGAGCTGGCCCGCACGGGCGAGAAGCGCCAGGGCGGCAGCACCATTACCATGCAGGTGGCCCGCAATTACTTCCTCAGCGCGGAAAAATCCTACCTGCGCAAGATCACGGAAATATTCCTCGCCTTGCGCATCGAGCGCAACTTCAGCAAGGAAGAAATCCTTGCCCTGTACCTGAACAAGATCTTTCTGGGCCACCGTGCCTACGGGGTCGGAGCGGCCGCGGAGGTCTACTACGGTGCCACGCTGGACCAGCTGACCCTGCCCCAGATCGCCATGATCGCCGGCCTGCCGAAGGCGCCCTCGCGCGACAACCCCGTGAGCAATCCCCGCCAGGCGGAGGTGCGCCGCAACTACGTGCTCTCGCGCATGTACCAGCTGGGTGCCATCGACGCGGAGCAATATCGGACCGCCATCGAGACCCCCGACAACGCCCGCCTGCACGCCAAGGCGGCGGAGCTGGAGGCCGGCTATGCTGCGGAAATGGTCCGCACCGAGATGGTCAACCGCTATGGGCCCGAGGTCTATACCTCCGGCTACCAGGTCTACACCACCCTGGAAGGCCCGCGCCAGGAAGCCGCCACCCGCGCCCTGCGCGACGCCCTGCTGGACTACGACCAGCGCCATGGCTACCGCGGACCGGAAGCGCGACTGGAACTGGATGCGGAAGGCGATGAATTCCACTGGCGCGCCCTGCTGCTCGATCATCCCCCCGTGGGCGGCCTGCCGGCGGGACTGGTACTGGCGGTGAACGACGAGGGGGCCCGGGTCTTCAGCAGTGACCTGGGATTGCTGGATCTGGCCTGGGAAGGCATGCGCTGGGCACGCCCATTCGTGAGCGCCAACCAGCGCGGCGCGGCCCCGACCCGGCCGGCCGATGTACTCCAGGCAGGCGATATCATCCGCCTGCGGGAAGTCGCGGCCGGCGAATGGCAGCTGGCACAGGTGCCCGAGGTGGAAGGGGCCCTGGTGTCCCTGCTGCCTGGCGATGGCGCCCTGGTCGCGCTGGTGGGCGGCTTCGATTTTTCCCGCAGCAAGTTCAACCGGGCCGTGCAGGCCGAGCGCCAGCCCGGCTCCAGCTTCAAGCCCTTCATCTATTCCGCCGGCCTGGAGCGTGGTTTCAGCACCGCCAGCATCATCAACGACGCACCGGTGGTGTTCGACGACCCGGCGCTGGAAACCACCTGGCGCCCCGTCAACTACAGTGGGCGCTTCTATGGCCCCACGCGTCTGCGCGAGGCCCTCACCCACTCCCGCAACCTGGTGTCGGTGCGCCTGCTGCAAAGCATCGGCCCCGCCTTCGCCATCGAACATGCCCGGCGCTTCGGCTTCGAGACCGCCAGCCTCCCCCGCAACCTGTCCCTGGCCCTGGGCAGCGGCACCACCACGCCCCTGGAGATGGCACGCGGCTACGCCGTGTTTGCCAACGGCGGCTACCTGGTCGAGCCCTACCTGATCGAGCGGGTGCTGGATGCCGAGGGTGAATTGCTGGAGGCGACGCGCCCGCGGGTGGTCTGTGACGAGGCCTGCCTGGAACAATTGAACCTGCAGAACGAGGTCACCACGCAACCCGCGGAAGACCAGGTGGAGGCAAGTGCCTTGCCCCTCGACGAGCAGGCTGATCCCCTGGACGAGACCCCGGCCCCATTGCCGGCACCCCGGGTGCTGAGCCCCCAGAATGCCTATTTGATGACCTCCATGATGCAGGACGTGATCCAGCAGGGCACCGGACGCCAGGCCCGTGCCCTGGGCCGTGGTGACCTGGCCGGCAAGACCGGCACCACCAACGACCAGCGTGACGCCTGGTTCTGTGGTTATAACGCCGCCCTGGTCACCACCACCTGGATCGGTTTCGACCAGCTGCAGCCCCTGGGCAGCGGAGAGACCGGTGGCCGCGCCGCCCTGCCCATGTGGATTGCTTATATGGAGGCCGCCCTGCGCGGGGTGCCGAGCGCACAGCAGCCACCGCCGGAGGGGCTGGTCACGGTGCGCATCGACCCGTCCACCGGCCTGCTGCCGGCCCCGGGCCAGACCAACACCCTGTTCGAAACCTTCCGGCTGGACGAGGTACCCCGGCAAATGGCGGAGGAGAGCCAGGCCCCGGCTACAGCCGAGTCCGGCACCCCCGAATCCGAACCCCTGTTCTAGGAATCCGTCCGCAACCATGGCCATCCGCATCCCCACCAAGGACAAGCACATGCGCCAGCGCCTCGCCCAGGAGGCTGCGCGGCTCATGGCCGAGGAAGGGGTACAGGATTTCTTCACCGCCAAGCGCAAGGCCGCCGAACGCCTCGGCGCCCCCAATACCCAGAACATGCCCCGCAACAAGGAGATCGAGGAAGCCCTGCAGGATTACCAGCGCCTGTTCCTGGGCGCGGAAGGAGCGCAGCAGCTGCGTCGGCTGCGCGAGGCCGCGGTGCAGGCCATGCGCTTCTTCGCACCCTTCGAGCCGCGCCTGGCAGGCTCGGTATTGACCGGCACGGCCGGCGCCCATTCGGACGTGAACCTGCACCTGTTCGTCGACGCCCCGGAAGAAGTGAATCTGTTCCTGATGGGGGCCGGCATTCCCTTTGAAGTGGGCCTGCGACGCCTGCGCCTGAACCGGGAAACCAGCGGCGACATCCCTTCGGTGCGATTCCTGGCTGGCGAACAGACCATCGAGGCGCTGATCTTCCCTGCCAACGGCATCCGCCAGGCGCCCCTCAGCCCCGTGAATGGCCGGCCCATGGAACGCGCCAGCCTGGCCCGGGTGGAGGAATTACTCGCGCAGGAATGGGAACAGGGTCCGGAATCCACCCCGTAGGAGCGGCCGGATCAGCGCTGGCCGATGCCGGTGTAGTCGCGTTTTCCCGGGCCCAGGTAGACCTGGCGCGGCCGGCCGATCTTCTGGGCCGGGTCGGACATCATCTCCATCCAGTGCGCCACCCAGCCCACGGTGCGGGCGATGGCGAACATCACCGTGAACATGTTGTTCGGCAGGCCCATGGCCCGATAGATGATCCCGGAATAGAAATCCACGTTGGGGTACAGCTTGCGCTCGATGAAATACTCGTCGCTGAGCGCGATCTCCTCCAGCCGCAGGGCAAGCTCAAACATGGGGTCGTGGGTGTTACCCATCTTGTTCAACAGCTGGTGGCAAACGTCGCGGATGATCTTCGCGCGCGGGTCGTAGTTCTTGTAGACGCGATGGCCGAAGCCCATCAGGCGGAAACCCGACTCCTTGTCCTTGGCCATCTCGATGTACTTGGGGATGTTCTTCACGTCACCGATCTCGGCCAGCATGTCCAGCACCGCCTCATTGGCGCCGCCGTGCGCCGGTCCCCACAGGGAGGCGATGCCGGCCGCCACGCAGGCAAAGGGATCGGCGCCGGAACTGCCCGCCTGGCGCACGGTCGCGGTGCTGGCGTTCTGCTCGTGGTCGGCATGCAGGATGAACAGCAGATCCAGGGCACGTTCCATGAGCGGGTCGACCTCGTATTCCTCGCAGGGCACGCCGAACATCATGCGCAACAGGTTGCCGCAGTAGCTCAGTTCATTGCGAGGATACATGAAGGGCTCGCCGATGCTGCGCTTGTAGACGGCGGCGGCGATGGTGGGCATCTTGGCCACCAGGCGCTGGGCGCTGATCTCACGATGACGCGGGTTCTCCACATCGGTGGAATCATGGTAGAAAGCCGAAAGCGACCCCACCACACCCACCATGACCGCCATCGGGTGGGCGTCATGGTAGAAGCCTCCATAGAACTTCTTCAGGTTCTCGTTGAGCATGGTGTGGTGGAGGATGATGCCCTGGAAAGAGGCCAGTTGTTCCTGGTTGGGCAGCTCTCCGTACATCAGCAGGTAGGCCACCTCGATGAAGGTGCTTTTTTCCGCCAGCTGCTCGATGGGGTAGCCGCGATAGAGCAGTGTGCCCGCCTCGCCGTCGATATAGGTGATGCGGCTGGCGCAACTGGCGGTGGCGAGGAAGCCCGGATCATAGGAAAAATAGCCGAGCTTGCGATAGAGCTTGCCGAGATCCACGGCGCCGGGGCCGATGGTGCTTTCCTTCACCGGCAATTCCAGTTCTTTCCCGCTACCGGGATCCTTCAGGATGAGTTTTTTCTCGCTCATGATCGTTCGCTCTGTTGGGCAGTCGTAAATTTGATTGTTCACCGCAAAGGCGCAAAGTTCGCAAAGTCGGAAAAACGATTTTTCCGAAAGGCATTCACTTCCAAACCCGAATTACCCCATGAGTGGTCGGCATGGTTTATACATAAAGATCTTCTTTGCGTCCTTTGCGCCTTTGCGGTGGAAACATCTTTGAAATACTCCGCGAAGGCATCACAGCTTGGCGACTGCAATCCGTGGCGTCAAGCCTCGGGGTAGTGGGCCGGGTAAGGACGGCGCGCCACGCCGGTAGTCACGGCGGCGCGCGCCACGGCCGGAGGCACATAGTCCATGAGGCGTGGATCCAGCGGCTTGGGAATGATGTAGTCGGGTCCGAATGCCAACGTCTTCAGCCTGTAGGCCTTGAGGACTTCCGCCGGCACCGGCTCACGGGTCAGGTCACGCAGGGCATGCACCGCGGCGATCTGCATTTCGCGGTTGATGCCGCTGGCCTGTACGTCCAGTGCACCGCGGAAGATGAAGGGAAAGCCCAGCACATTGTTCACCTGGTTGGGGTAATCGCTGCGCCCGGTGGCCATGATCAGGTCGTCGCGCACCGCCAGCGCCACCGCCGGGCGGATCTCCGGATCCGGATTGGACAGGGCAAACACGATCGGCTTCGGCGCCATGGCGGCGAGCATGTCCGGGGTGACCAGGTCGGGTCCGGATACCCCGATGAACACGTCGGCATCACGCATGGCGTCCGCCAGGGTGCGCCGCTCGGTGGTGATGGCGAAGTCCAGCTTGTGTTCATTCAGATCATCGCGATCCGCATGGACCACACCCTTGCGATCCACCATCAGGATGTTGTCGCGGCTCGCGCCCATGGCGCGCAGCAGGTGCATGGAGGCAATACCGGCGGCACCGGCGCCGAGACAGACGATGCGCGCCTGCTCCAGGGTCTTGCCCTGCAATTCCAGGGCATTGAGCAGGCCGGCGGCGATGATGATGGCAGTGCCATGCTGATCATCGTGGAACACGGGGATATCCAGCTTCTCGATCAGTGCGCGCTCGATGGCGAAGCAGGCCGGCGCCGCGATATCCTCCAGGTTGATGCCACCGAAACCACCGGCAATGCGCGCCACCGTGTCGATGAACACCTGGGGGTCGGTCGCATCGACTTCGATATCGAATACATCCACATTGGCGAAGCGCTTGAACAGCACCGCCTTGCCTTCCATCACCGGCTTGCCCGCCAGCGCGCCCACATTACCCAGTCCCAACACGGCGCTGCCGTCTGTGATCACCGCCACCAGGTTGCCCTTGGCGGTGTAGTCATAGGCAGCGGCGGGATCGGCGGCGATCATGCGCACCGGCTCCGCGACGCCGGGGGTATAGGCCAGTGCCAGATCCTCCTGGGTTTCGGTGGGCTTGGTGATGGCGATGGCGATCTTGCCGGGTTCCGGCAGGGCATGATACTCGAGGGCGGACTTCTTGAGGTCTTCGAACATGGTTTGAAAATTCCTGTGAGGGTAAAACTATTCACCTGTGGGAGCGGGCACCGCCCGCGAGCGGCCTGGCGATAGAGGTTCGCGGGCGGAGCCCGCTCCTACAGGCCTGCACGCCAGGGCGCAATGTGTGAATGCGCCGGCTTATTCGACGATCTTGAGCAACTGCCCCGCTGCCGGTTGCCCGCTCGGATACTGACCGTTGAGCAGGCGCAACTGTTCCTCGGCGTGAAACTGGATGGGGGAACGGGCCGCCAGCCGATCATAGCGGGTATTGCTATCGGCACGGATCAGTTTGATACGTTGTGCTTCGGCCAGTACCTTCTCGGCTTCGGTGAGGGGCCGGAAACTGCGCACCGTGCTCAGTACCGCCGCGTGCTCGCCTTCGTGAAAACCGCTGAAGATGAAAACCTGGTCGCCATAATACAACACCGCCACGCGGATCCATTGCTCACCTTGCGGGGTATTGCCCGGGACCAGGGCGGTATAGCCGGGCATGCCCGCCACGGTCAGGGATTCTTCGGCGCGCATTTCCTTGATACCGAGGCCTTGCAAGAACTCGCGCGGTGACTCCCGCTTGTTCAGGTCCCGTACTTCCACCTTCATGATGCCCTTGTCGTTCGGCAGCTGGGCCACCAGGGCGGCCGGCTGGTTTTCCACTCGCCAGCCGGCGGGAAACTCCAGGGTGAAGTTCATGGGCTTGTGATAGAAACGGTTACCGCGTAACACGCCATCCTGCTCACCGTCGCCGAAGGTCAGGCCATCGAGGTGACGCAGGAATGCCTCGCGGTTGTCACCGCGATCACCGCCCTGGCCCAGGAAACGATCCGCCGCCAGTACCGTTTCCTGCAGGCGCGTGTCATTGGCGGGATGGGTGGCGAACAGGCCATGATAACTGCGCGGCTCGCGGCCTTCTTCCCTGGCGCGCTGAATCTCGTAGGTCTCCTGGTCTTTGAGCACGCCGATGACCGCCAGCATGGCGCGCGGGTCATAGCCCGATTTGGCCAGGTACTCGGCACCCAGGCGGTCCGATTCCAGCTCATGTTCACGGCCATAGCCGCGTACCACTGCGGTGCCGGCGATGTTGGCAAGGTCACCGGCACCCTGCACGCCACTGGCGGCGCCGATCACCGCCGCCAGCAGGCCGGTGGCGGTGGAGGCACTGTGCTGGCGTACCGAGTGGCGGGCAGTGACATGGCCGATCTCGTGACCCAGCACGGCGGCCAACTCGGCCTCGCTATTGAGGTAGGCCAGCAGGCCGCGGGTGATATAGATGTAGCCGCCGGGGGTGGCGAAGGCATTTACCTGGCTGCTGTCCAGTACCGTAAAGCGATAGATCAGGTTGGAGCGGTGGCTGACCCGGGCCAGGCGTTCGCCCACCTCCCGCACATAGGCCTGCAGGGCCGGATCCTCGTAGGGCGGCATCTGCTCGAGCAGCTGGGGATGCATGCGCCGGCCCAGGGCGATTTCCTCGTCCTCGCTGAGCAGGACGAAATCCTGCTTGCCGGTGACCGGGTTGACGGCGCAGCCGGACAATCCCAGCAGTGCGGCACAGACCATGCCGTAAAGCCAATGCTTCAATGCAATCCTGTTCATGGCATCACCTCCCGCGACCCCGAACCTGTCCCACGGGGCAGGTTAGCGCCTGCCCGTTTCCTGTACCCGGGCATTCTACGGGGTCCGCGGTTCCGCGTCGCGGGACGGGGGATCGAGGCGTTGCAGGGCGGCGGGATGATGGAGAGTGGCACGCAGCTCGTTGCGCTGCAGCTGGAACCAGCCGCGGGCCTCGATGCGCTGGCCGACCAGGGACTCCAGTGGTGTTGCGAAATACCCCAGGCTCTCCACGGGGACCCGCAACGCCACGCGACCTTCCAGGTTGATCCAACGGGCATCCCGGCTGCGGCCGATGCGCTGCACCCGGCCCCGGACCAGCATGAAGCCCTCGTCGCGCATGCCCAGGCTGCGGCTTTCGCGTGGCTGGAAGTCGGGATGGGCCCAGAGGCCGCGCCCGGCTTCGCGCGCTTCCCGCTCCGCATCCGGGTAACAGTCCAGGCCCCACAGGTCCGGGGGAATGACGATGGCCATGGCCAGACCCTGGCGCAGCAGGGCCGCGCCCAGGTTCTCACCATCGGCACTGAAGATATGGGCCAGGGTGCGTCCGTAATGATCCTGGCGCTCCACCCCGTAACGCAGGCCCACCACCTGCCCCGAGCGGAACAGTTCGCGGCGCAGGGCGTCGCGGGCCGCGATCGCGAAGGGCTCGTCGGCGGAGCCATCGCGCCCCAGTTCCGGCGCATTGATGCCCATCACCCGCAATCGACGGCCATCCTCCAGCACCAGGCTGTCGCCATCGTGGACATGGCGTACCCGTACCCGGTCATCGGGTGTAGCCAGGTCGCAGGCCTGGGCGATCCCGACCAGCAGCCAGAAAGCAAAAAGGGCGCCCCCCAGGGGCGCCCTTTTCCGCGCTCGACGCGCCAGCACAACGATGGGCTTACTTGCCCATGCCGCCGTACTTGCGGCGGAACTTGTCCACACGCCCGCCGGTATCCACCATCTTCTGCTAGCCTCGGGAGGAAGTCTGTCCTCACG
>SWCG01001677.1_pt1 | contig 13918 bp, 10 predicted proteins | sample 4690071 | NCBI WGS metagenome assembly SWCG01 (sample SAMN10267281, study PRJNA491770) | bioreactor metagenome | isolation source: DHS bioreactor inoculated with subseafloor sediment | place: Japan: off Shimokita Peninsula | collected 2012-10 | reverse complement strand
CGCGACCGCACCATACTTTTTCCTCGAGGGAAGGTGGAGTGTAGTACCGGATACGGGCCGTGCTAGGGGTATTCCACCCGCACCTGCTGGTCCCCGCTCAGTTGCCGCAGGCGGTGGATCAGTTCATCGGTGGGGTGCACGCGCCAGCCGGCGCCGAGGGGAATACGGGCACAGGCCTGGGCGTTGCGGTAGTCGATCAGTACCGGGCAGGGTCCTTCCCGGAAGGGGCTGAGGATCTCCTCCAGGTGACGCACGAAGCCGTTGCCCGCCTGGCTCGCCTCCAGGTTGAGCACCAGGCACTTGGCGAACTGTTCCCGGGCCTGGTCGATGTCGTAGACCTGCTCCACGGTCATGCGCATTTCCCCGGAATAATCATCCAGACCAAGACCGCCCTGTACCACCAGTACCCGGTCCCGGGCCAGCAGGGCGCGGTACTGCTCGAATACCTTGGTGAATACGCGCACCTCCATGCGGGCACTGCGATCGTCCAGGGTGAGAAAGGCCATGCGCGCACCGCTCTGGGTGACACGCGTGCGCAGGTCCACCACCAGGCCGGCCACCACCACCTTGCGTTCGTTGCTGCGGCCGTAGCCACCGCCCTGGCCGGAGCCGGACGCACTGGCGCCACCGCCCTGGCCCGCCTGCTCGGTCAGACTGGCGATGGTGCCGCTGGTAATGGCCTGGAGTTCCGGCAGGTAGCGGTCGATGGGATGACCGGTGAGGTAGAGTCCCAGGGTTTCGCGCTCGCCACTCAGGCGCAGGTCATCGTCCCATTCGGGCAGGCGCTGGATCTCCACTGCCACCGGTGTGGCTTCGGCGCCACCGCCGAACAGATCGTTCTGTCCCGCCACGGCGTCACGCTGGTGCTGCTCCGCCTGTTTCACGGCCTGGGGCAGGGCCTCCATCAGGGTGGCGCGGGTTTCACCCAGGCTGTCCAGGGCCCCGGCGCGGATCAGGGCCTCCAGCACCCGGCGGCTGACCTTGCGGCTGTCCACCCGACGACACAGGTCGAACAGGTCCTGGAATTCGCCCGCGGCGAGCCGCTCCTGGATCATGCCCTCGATGGCCGCCTGCCCCACCCCCTTGATGGCGCCCAGGCCATAGATGATGGTCTGTTCGTCCTGCACCGTGAAGGCGTGTCCGGAGCGGTTTACGTTGGGTGGCACCACCGCCAGGCCCATGCTGCGACATTCCTCGATGAGGTTCACCACCTTGTCGGTGTTGTCCATGTCCGCCGACAGCACCGCGGCCATGAAGGCGGCCGGATAGTAGGCCTTCAGCCAGGCGGTCTGGTAGGACACCAGGGCATAGGCCGCCGAGTGGGACTTGTTGAAGCCGTAACCGGCGAACTTCTCCATCAGGTCGAAGATGTAGGTGGCGGTGTCCGGTGCCACGCCGCGCTGGCCCGAGCCTGCCATGAAGATCTCGCGCTGCTTGGCCATTTCCTCGGGTTTCTTCTTGCCCATGGCGCGTCGCAGCAGGTCGGCGGCGCCGAGGCTGTAGCCGGCCAGCACCTGGGCGATCTGCATGACCTGTTCCTGGTAGAGGATGACGCCGTAGGTAGGCTTGAGAATGACCTCCAGGTCAGGATGGGGATACTCGACTTTCGAGCGACCATGTTTACGGTTGATGAAGTCGTCCACCATGCCCGATTGCAGCGGCCCGGGGCGGAACAGGGCCACCAGCGCGATGATGTCCTCGAAGATATCCGGCTGCAGGCGCTTGATGAGATCCTTCATACCCCGTGATTCAAGCTGGAACACCGCGGTGGTTTCGCAACGCTTGAGAAGACTGAATGCCCTGGGGTCATCCAGGGGGATATCGATGATGTCCACCGGTGCCTCGCCACTACGGGCACGCGTGGCATTGATGGTCTGCAGGGCCCAGTCGATGATGGTCAGGGTGCGCAGCCCCAGGAAGTCGAACTTCACCAGGCCGACCGCCTCCACGTCATCCTTGTCGAACTGGCTGACAATGCTCTGGCCGCCGGCTTCACAATACAGCGGGGTGAAATCGGTGAGCTTCGAGGGCGCGATGACCACCCCACCCGCATGCTTGCCGGCGTTGCGCGCCAGGCCTTCCAGTTTCTGCGCAAGGTCGATGAGGGTATGGACCTCTTCCTCGTTCTCGTAGGATTCGCGCAGTGCCTCTTCCTGTTCGAGGGCCTTGTCCAGGGTCATGCCGATCTCGAAGGGGATCAGCTTGGCGATGCGGTCCACGAAACCGTATGGATGGCCGAGCACACGGCCCACGTCGCGCACCACCGCCTTGGCGGCCATGGAGCCATAGGTGATGATCTGCGACACCTTTTCGCGGCCATACCGCTGGGCCACGTAATCGATGACCCGGTCGCGCCCTTCCATGCAGAAGTCCACGTCGAAGTCGGGCATGGACACGCGTTCCGGGTTGAGGAAACGTTCGAACAGCAGGTCATACTCGATGGGATCGAGGTCGGTGATGGTGAGCGCATAGGCCACCAGGGAACCGGCGCCGGATCCACGCCCCGGCCCTACCGGCACGCCATTGGCCTTGGCCCACTGGATGAAGTCCGCAACGATAAGGAAATAGCCCGGAAAACCCATCTGGATGATCACGTCCAGCTCGATTTCCAGGCGTTCGTCGTAGGGTTTGCGTTGTTCGGCGAACTCCGGGGCACTGGCGTCGAACAGTTTTGCCAGCCGCTTCTCCAGGCCCTGGCGTGACTGGGCGCGGAAATAGTCGTCCATGGTCATGCCCGCGGGTACGGGGAAATCGGGCAGGAAGTTCTGCCCCAGGGTCAATTCCAGATTGCAGCGCTTGGCGATCTCGACGGTGTTTTCCAGGGCCTCGGGCAGATCGGCGAACAATTCCGCCATTTCTTCCGGTGTGCGCAGGTATTGCTGTTCCGAATGACGCTTGGCACGCCGGGGATCGTCCAGGGTGCGGCCGTCATGAATGCAGACACGCGCCTCGTGGGCCTCGAAATCATCCTGCTGTAGAAAATGCACATCGTTGGTGGCCACCACCGGCACGCCATGGGACGCCGCAAGGGATACCGCCCCGTGCAGGTATTCCTCCTCCCCTTCCCGTCCGGTACGCTGCAACTCCAGGTAGAAACGGTCCGGGAACAGGGCCTGCCAATCGTCCAGCAGGCTCGCGGCATCCGCCTCGCGGCCGGCCAGCAGGGCCTGGCCGATATCCCCGGCACGGCCGCCGGACAGGGCAATGAGTCCTGCCGTGCTGTCCGCCAGCCAGGCGCGTTCGATGACGGGTATGCCGAGGTGTTGACCCTCGATATAGCTGCGCGACACCAGGCGGTTGAGGCTGTCATAGCCCTGCCGGTCCTGGCACAGCAGGACCAGCCGGAAGGGCTTGGCGGCTTCCTGCTCGTTCTGGATCCAGACGTCGCAGCCGATGATGGGCTTCACGCCCGCCGCCATGGCGGCGCGATAGAACTTCACCATGGCGAACAGGTTGCATTGATCGGTGACGGCGCAGGCGGCCATGCCGGCCTCGGCCACGGTCTTGACCAGGGGTTTGACGCGCACGATCCCGTCCACCAGGGAATATTCCGTGTGCAGGCGCAGGTGGACGAAGGGAGCAGGCATGGGGGGAGTTTCCGGAATTGCCCGTGTTCATGCAAGGCTTGACATTCCCGAGCGGCGGCGCGGGCGCCTCAACCTTCCAGTAACGGCCCGAAACGGGCCAGCATGGTCCGCAACCCCTCCTCGTCATAGGGTCGTGCCTCGTCCAGGCCCCACACGGGACGCGGCCAGGCAGGATCGTGGTAGTAACGCACGATATGGTGGATATGCAGCTGCGGCACCATGTTGCCCAGTGCCGCCACATTCAGCTTGTGGGCACGAAATTCCGCCGCCATGTAGCGACCCAGGCGCACCGATTCTTCCATCAGCAGAAGCTGGTCATCCGGAGTCAGCTCGTAGATCTCGCGGATATCACCCCGTTGCGGTACCAGGATGCACCAGGGGTAGCGGGAGTCGTTGAATAGCAGCAGACGGCACAACTCGAAGTGGCCCAGTTCGATGCTGTCCTGTTGCAGTTGTGGATGCAGGGTGAACATGGAACCGGCTCCGATCTGGATTACGACAGTAAGAACCCTAATATACACCAGGTCCATGGCTGGGCTACCATCCCTGGCTGTTGCCACCATTCCGGATTCCCGATGACGCCGCGTGCCACCCGCAAGGAAATCTTTGGCTGGGCGATGTTCGATTTCGCCAACCAGGCCTATACCCTGCTCATCATCACCGTGGTGTTCGGTGACCTGTTCACGCGTGTCATCGTCGGCGACGCCCAGGACGATTACCGGCTGGGTAACCTGCTGTGGAGCCTGTCCCTGGCCACAGGTTATTTCCTGGTGGTAATCACGGCACCGGTGCTGGGCGCGGTGATGGACCTCACCGCCCGTCGCAAGCATTTCCTGTTCATCAGCTACCTCGTCACCGTACTCACCACCGCCCTGCTCTATTTCGTGGCGCCGGGCTACGTGTTGCTCGGTGTACTGCTCATCATCATCTCGAACTATGCCTATTCCATCGGTGAGTCCTTCATTGCCAGCTTCCTGCCCGACCTCGGCCCACCGGAGGAATTGGGCAGGATCTCCGGGTTCGGCTGGGCGCTGGGCTATGTGGGTGGCCTGGTCGCCACCGGTCTGGCCCTGCTGTTCCTGGGCGAGGTGAGCCTGGAAAACTTCGATAACGTGCGCTGGGTGGGGCCTTTCGCGGCCGCCTTCTTCCTGCTGGCCGCCATCCCCACCTTCCTCTGGCTGCGGGAACGGGGCACGGCGCAGACAGCGACGGCGCAGGGCTACTGGCGGCTGGGCATGGGGCAGGTACGCCGCACCCTGGCGGAACTGCGGGGCTTCCGCGACCTGGCCGTGTTCCTGCTGTCGGCCTTCTTCGCCATGTCCGGCATCTATATCATCATTGCCTTCACTTTCATCTATGGGGCGCAGGTGATCGGCTGGGACGAGCACATGCGCGTGCTCACCTTCATCACCGTACAGGTCACCGCCACCCTCGGTGCCGTGCTGTTCGGTTTTGCCCAGGATCGCTTTGGTGGCCGTCTCACCTATAACTTCACCCTGCTGTTCTGGGTCAGCGCCATTCTGCTCATCTGGTGGACACCGCAACTCACCGAAGCCCTGAACCGCGCCGGCCATGACTGGCAGATGCAGCAGGTGTTCCTGGTGGTGGCCATCGCCGCCGGGCTCTGCCTGGGCGCCACCCAATCCGCCAGCCGCGCTATCGTCGGTCAGCTCACGCCGCGGGCCCGCGCGGCGGAATTCTTCGGCTTCTGGGGGCTGTCCCACAAGCTCGCCGCCATCCTCGGCCTGCTCGGTGTCGGCCTGTTGCAGGCCTGGGTGGGCCTGCAGCACGCCATCCTGCTGTGCGCATTGTTCTTCGCCCTCGCCTTCCTGGTCAGCCTGTTCGTGAATGTCCGGCGGGGCCGCCTGGTGGTGGAACGTTACGAAGCGGGCGATCTGTAGCAGAATACCCCCATGAATGAAACGACCGACTCCAACCTGGAACAGGGCATTCTCATGGTCCTCGAGGCCCTGGCCGCGGAACTGCATCGCCAGCGGGGACGCGGCAAGGTCTTCGGCCTGGACAGCCACCTGGAGCGCGACCTGGGCCTGGACAGCCTGGCACGTGTGGAATTCATCGCCCGCATCGAGGAACACTTCGGTGTCAACCTGCCGGAACAGGTTTATGGAGAGATCGAAACCCCTCGCGATCTGCTGCGCTTCCTGCGCGCCGCCGGGCCCACGGCCACTGCCGGCGAGGCAAGGTCCATACCCGCCTCCCCGGCGAAGGAAACACAGGGCGAACCCCTGACGGCCAACACCCTCATCGAGGTGCTGCAGTGGCACGTGGAACAACATCCGGAGCGCGTCCATATCCAGTTCTACCAGGACGAGGGTGAGGGTGAACGCATTCGCTACGGAGACTTGTGGGAGCATGCCGTCAACATCGCCGCCGTCCTGCAGGAACGCGGCGTGGAACGCGGCGAGCCCGTGGCCATCATGCTGCCCACCGGTCCCGACTATTTCTACAGCTTCTACGGCATCCTGCTGGCCGGGGGTGTGCCCGTGTCACTGTATCCACCGGCACGGCGCGCCCAGGTCGCCGATCACCTGCGCCGCCACGCCGGTATCCTGCATAACTGCCGGGCACGTATCCTGGTGACGGTGGAGGAAGCAAAACCCTTCACCCGCCTGTTGAAATCCCTGGCGGATACCACCGAACATGTGCTGACCCTGGCGGACCTGGACCTGCCCGGCGGCCACTGGCAGCCCCAAACCATCCAGGGGCAGGATACCGCCTTTCTCCAGTACACCTCCGGCAGCACCGGCGACCCCAAGGGCGTGGTGCTCTCCCATGCCAACCTGGTTACCAACATCCGCCTCATGGGCGAAGCTGTGCATGCCGACAGCCGCGACGTATTCGTCAGCTGGCTTCCCCTGTACCACGACATGGGGCTGATCGGCGCCTGGCTTGGCAGCCTCTATTACGGCAGTCTGTTCGTGGTCATGTCACCCTTGACCTTCATCGCCCGGCCGATACGCTGGCTGCGCGCCATCCACCGCTACGGTGGTACCCTGTCGGCGGCGCCCAACTTCGCCTATGAACTCTGCCTGCGGCGAGTGCGTGACGAGGAAATCGCCGACCTGGACCTGGGCAGCTGGCGCTGTGCCTTCAATGGCGCCGAACCCGTGTATCCTGAAACCACCGAGCAGTTCTGCGAACGCTTTGCCGGCCACGGCTTTCGTCGTGAAAGCATGATGCCCGTCTACGGCCTCGCGGAGAATTGTGTCGGCCTGGCCTTCCCACCCCTGGGCCGCGGCCTGCGTATCGATGCGATCCAGCGCGAGGCCTTCGCGACTACCGGACATGCCCTGCCGGCAGCGGATACCGATGCCAATGCCCTGCGCTTCGTTGCCTGCGGCCTGCCCCTGGCAGAGCACGAACTGCGCGTGGTGGATGAAAACGGACGGGAGCTGTCCGAACGGATGCAGGGACGGCTGCAGTTTCACGGACCCTGCGCCACCACCGGCTATTACCGCAACCGATCCGCCTCCCGGAAGCTGTTTTCCGGTGACTGGCTCAACACCGGCGACATGGCCTACCTGGTGGGTGGCGAGGTCTATCTCACCGGCCGCAGCAAGGACATCATCATCCGCGCCGGACGCAATCTCTATCCCCATGAACTCGAAGAAGCGGTGGGTGAATTGGCGGGGGTGCGTCGCGGCCGGGTGGCGGTATTCGGCAGCCGGCCGGCCGGTGCCGGCACGGAGCAGCTGGTCATACTGGCCGAAACCCGTCTGAAAGAGGCAGGGGAACGGGAAGCCCTGCGGGAACGCATCCAGGAGCTTGCGGTCGATCTCAGTGGCGACCCCGCCGACGACATTGTGCTGGCCCCACCCAATACGGTACTGAAGACCTCCAGCGGCAAGGTCCGCCGTTCCGCCTGTCGCGAACTGTATGAACTGGGGCACATCCACCAGGCACCCGCCCCGCCCTGGCGCCAGTGGCTGTCCGTGACCCTGGAATCCCTGGGACCGCGCTGGCGACGCAGCCGCCGTAATGGTGTGGCCTGGCTCTATGCCGCCTGGCTGTGGTCGTTGCTGGTTCTGCTGGCGATCCCGGCCTGGATCGGCGTGGCCCTGCTGCCCGGTCGGAGCACCCGCTGGCGCTGGATGCGTCTGTGGGCCCGCCTGTTATTGCGCGCCAGTCGCCTTCCGGTCAGCACCCGGGGACTGGAACGATTGCCACCCCCGGGGCAACCCTGCGTCCTGGTCGCCAACCACCAGAGCTATCTCGATGGCCTGGTGCTGTGCGCCCTGTTACCCCACCCTGTCATGTTCGTGGCCAAGGCGGAACTGCAACAACGGTTCTTCGCGCGCATCTTCCTGCGCGGCATAGGCACTTGTTTCGTGGAACGATTCCGCCATGAACAGAGCGTGGCCGATGCCCATGCGGTCACGGCACGGCTGCATGCGGGCGCGACGGCCTGTTATTTCCCGGAAGGCACCTTCACTCGCAGCCCCGGCCTGCTGCCTTTTCGCATGGGTGCGTTCCTGGCCGCTGTAGAGGCCGGTGTTCCCCTGGTTCCTCTCACCCTGCGCGGCACCCGTTCCGTGCTGCGTGCCGGCAGCTGGTTTCCGCGCTTCGGCACCATCAGCCTGCTGATCGATGCCCCCATTCCGGCCCGCGCTTCCATTGTCGATGAACGGGAGCGCTTCTCGACAGCCGTCACCCTGCGTGACCAGGCGCGGGCCGTCATCCTGCACCGCTGCGGGGAACCTGACCAGTCCCCACGCTAGGAACCTTCCAGGGGAACGGGTTCACAGTTTGAAGCATCCAGAAAACAGGCGTGCCAAACTGTGAACCCCGTCCATCCTGAAACATTCCTGCTGCCGATACTGCATGCATGTGACCCCCGATTCACAGCCAGTCAGCGAGGCTCAGTATGGAATCCCCTATCCGGCAATGGTGGCAGAAGACCCGAAACCGGCCCGCCGTGGTGCACAAGCGGTTCTCGCCCGATCTGCTTGCCGAACGAAACCCGCGATTCTATCGCATGGGTCTCGAACTGGTGTCCGGCATCGGCGTGGTGTTCATGTACGGACTGCCACTGCTGGCACTCGGACTAGGAATTTACCTGGTCAAGTTATTACAGACTCCGGCACTTTCCTGGAACTCACCTGCCATCCTGTCCACCGGTGCGGCTACCCTGGTATTGGCATGGGCCTGTGTCGAACTCTGGCGTTTGCGTCCGGAGCTTCCGGAAGGGGTCGAGGTGAGTCAGGAGGATGCACCCAAGCTGCATGCAATGGTCAAGCGGAGAGTGGAGAAATTTTCTGCGCCCGCCATCGACCGGGTACTGCTGACACGCACCGCGGACATCGAAGTAGTGAGCACCCCCCGTACAGGGTTTCAGACCCGCCATGAGCACAGCCTGTGCATCGGCGTGCCCTTGCTGCACCTGCTGAGCCACAAGCAGTTGCGCGTAAAACTGCATTGCGTGATCGGCCAGTACGCCTGTTACCGGGATCCCCGCCCAGGCCGGCTGGTACGGATGGCCCGGGACTGGAAATCCTTCAGTCAGGTCCTGCGCCATCATGCATCACCGGGCGCCTGGGTGTTGCGTGCCTTCACGGCCTGGTACAACCCGGTCCTGCAGGAATGGTCCTGCTCCGCGACACGGGAACATGCCCTGCAGCACGACCAGTACGCCATCGATGTGGTCAAGGATATCGAGGTGCTGGCCATGATCGCCGCCGAAGAGGTCTGCGCCGCCTACCTGGATCGCTGTTTCTGGCCGCTGCTGATGAAGACCGCCGACCGCCAGCCCAATCCCACCATTCGCCCCTTCTCCAACTTTGAGCCCATCCTGCGCAGCACCCTGCAGCAACAGGATGCCGAGCGCTGGCTGATCAAGGCATTGCTGGCGCGGGAGCAGTCATCGGACCCGAGGCCCAACCTCGCACAGCGGCTCGATGCCCTGGGCTACGCCCAATTACACTTTTTCTCCCTTCCGGAACAGACTGCCATGGCGGCCGTCCTCGGTCGCAAGATGCAGGAATTGTTGAAGGAGCTGGATCAACAGTGGCGCAGTGCGATCAACACCACCTGGCGTGCGCGCCACCAGTCCTTCCGCGACGAGAAGGCACGCTTTGACACCTTGCATGAACGTTTCGAGGCCAATCTCCTGGAGGGACCCGCCGCCTTTTCCTATGCCCGCCTGGTGAGCAAGTTCCTGCCATCGGAACAATGTGTACGCATCTACACCACCCTGTTGGAGCGGGACCAGGACAATCCGGAAGTACTGTTCGAGATGGGAAAACTGTTGCTGGACATGGGAGAGATCAGCGGCGTGCGCGCCATCGAACTGGCAATCGGTCTGGACAAAGCTTACGTTGGACGTGCATCCGCCGCGCTTTCGGAGTTCACCACAAAGCGCAAGTTGGGTGTAGGGCGCGGCGGCGCGGCACCCTCGATCCACATGGAGGCGCTGCGCATCCACGCGGCTTGATGTCTGAATTCCGGTGGCTCGGAATGACGTACCCGGATCCAGACCCGGGAGCCTGATCAGGCTTCCGGATAACCCAGTTCACCCAGCTTCTTCGCCAGCAAGGCACGGTCCAGGTTCTCTCCTGTCACCGTGACCTGGCCACCCTCGATCACGACCTTCACCGATTGGACCCCAGGCATTCCTTCAAGGCCTGTCTCGATGGCAGCCACACAGCCACCGCACTTCACGTTTTTCACCTTGAAATGTTCTTCCATTCTCAATCTCCTTTACGGTCATTCATTTCCAGCAGCCGCCGCACCGGCGCATAGGAACGCCGATGAATGGAGGTCACGCCCAGGGTCTGCAGGGCTTCAATGTGCTGGCGACTCGGATAGCCCTTGTGACGGGCCAGCCCATAGCCGGGAAAATCCCGGTCCAGCGCCACCATCTCACGGTCCCGGGCCACCTTGGCGATGATGGAGGCGGCACTGATGGCGGCCACCAGGCTGTCGCCCTTCACCACCGCCTGGGCCGGGCAGGGCAACTCGGGACAACGATTGCCATCGATGAGCGCCAGTTCCGCCATCGGCTTCAGGGCCAGCACGGCACGCTGCATGGCCAGCAGGCTGGCCTGCAGGATATTGATGCGATCGATCTCTTCCACTTCCGCACGGGCGATATGCCAGGCCAGCGCCTGTTCCATGATCAGTTCGGACAGGGCTTCGCGGCGCTTTTCACTGAGCTGCTTGGAATCGGCAAGACCGGCGATGGGACGTTCGGGATCCAGTATGACGGCCGCGGCCACCACCGGGCCGGCAAGCGGGCCGCGTCCCACCTCGTCGACACCGGCAATCAGGATCGTGTGGCCGGGCAATGGGTAATCGAAATTCGTCTTCATTTTTCCACCAGGTCAAGCACCGCCTCGGCGGCACTGGAACTGGCGTCCTGGCGCAGCTGGTGGTGCAGCTCGGAGAATACCGCCATCAGTTCCCGGCTGGCAGTCGGGTCGCGCAGGTAACCGAGCAGGGCCTCGCCCAGGTTTTCCGGCGTCACATCCCGCTGGATAATCTCCGGCACCAATGGGCGACCCGCAAGATGATTGGGCAGGGAATAATAGGACACCGTCAACAGGCGCTTTGCCAGCCAATGGGTAATGGGTGAAAGCCGGTAGGCGACCACCATGGGGCGTTTGAGCAGCATGCATTCAAGGGCAGCGGTGCCGGAGGCCAGTAACACTGCATCGGCAGCGCACATGGCTTCCCGCGACTGCCCTTCCAGAATGGTCACCGGCAGGTCCGGGGCCACCCGCCGACGGGCGTCTTCGAAAATCTCGCGGGTAGCGGGCGTGGCAAGTGGCGCGACGAACTGCAGGTCGGGCAGCTGATGACGCAGCCACTGGGCAGCGCCCAGAAAGGGCTCCGCCAGCCGCCTTACCTCACTGCGCCGGCTGCCGGGCAACAGGGCCAGGATCCGGCCCTGCTCCGGCAGCTTCAGTGCCAGGCGCACCGCGCGACACTGACAGCGCTCGGGAATCCGATCCGCCAAGGGGTGACCGACAAAACGCACCGGAACCTGGTGAGCGCGGTAGAAATCCGCCTCGAAGGGAAACAGGGTGAGCATCAGGTCCAGGCTTCGGGCGATCTTGCGCACGCGATATTGGCGCCAGGCCCATACAGAAGGGCTGACATAATGGGCCGTGGGGATACCGGCACGCTTGAGCCGACGTTCCAGAGCAAGGTTGAAATCAGGCGCATCCACACCGATGAAAAGATCGGGCGGCCGGGCCAGGAAACGACGCCGCAATGCCCGACGGATGCGCAACAGCTCCGGCAGGTGCCCCAGTACTTCCACCAGGCCCATGACGGCCAGTCTCTCGGCGGGGTACAGCATCTGGCAGCCGGCGGCCTGCATCAGGGGACCAGCGATACCCTCGAACTGCACATCGGGAACCCGCGCCTGGATCGCCCGCATGAGGTCTGCCGCCAGCAGGTCTCCGGAGGCCTCGCCGGCGACTATGCCGATGCGCAGGGACATGGCTTACCGGCCCTCAGCGGATGATGCCGCGGGTCTGGCGCTCCAGGAACTCGCGCAAGGGAGTCACTTCGACGCATTCCGGCTCCAGGGCGCGGATTTCGACCAGGGCTTCCTCGAAGCTCATGCGCGAACGGTACAGTAGCTTGTAGGCCTTCTTGAGCGTGGCCATAGCCTCATCGGAAAATCCACGTCGTTTCAGGCCCTCGCTGTTGAGGCCATGGGGGTGGGCCGGGGCACCGGACACCATCATGTAGGGTGGCACATCCTTGGCAATGGCGCTGCCCATACCGGTGAAGGCATGGGCGCCAATGGCGCAGAATTGATGCACCAGGGTGAAGCCACCGAGGATGACATGGTCCTCGATCCGTACATGGCCCGCCAGGGAGGCATTGTTGGCGAAGATGGTGTTATTGCCGACGATACAATCGTGGGCAATGTGTACATAGGCCATGATCCAGTTGTCATCGCCGATACTGGTCAGGCCACGATCCTGCACCGTACCGCGATTGATGGTACAGCCTTCGCGAATCACGTTGCGATCGCCGATCTCCAGGCGGGTCGGCTCGTGGTCGTACTTCTTGTCCTGGGGCGCATCACCTATGGAAGCGAACTGGAAGATCTCGTTGTCGCGACCGATGCGGGTCGGGCCGCGGATCACCACATGGGGACCGATGCGGCAGCCCGCCTCGATCTCCACATCGGGACCAATGACCGAATAGGGACCCACGATGACGCCGGGCGCAATGCGCGCAGCGGGGTCGATGACGGCGCGTGAATCGATCAAACCTCTATTTCCCGTTCCGTACACATGATTTCCGCACTGGCGACCACCTTGCCGTCCACCTTGGCACGGGTGTCGAAGACCCAGATGCCGCGCTTGGTACGCAGCAGGTCCACTTCCAGGACCAGCTGATCACCAGGTTCCACCGGCTTCTTGAAGCGCGCCTGGTCGATGCCCACCAGGTAGTAAAGCGTGTTCCGATCGGCGCCACGTTCCAGGCTGCGGAAGGCCAGCAGACCGGTGGCCTGGGCCAGCGCCTCCAGGATCAGCACACCAGGCATCACCGGCCGCTGGGGGAAATGGCCCAGGAAGAAGGGTTCGTTATAGCTGACGTTCTTGTAGCCCACCAGTGACTTACCCGCCTCGAAGTCGGTCACGCGATCGATGAGCAGGAAGGGATAGCGGTGCGGCAAGTGCCGGAGTATGTCGTGTATATCCATGGTCGAGGGGCTCATCACCAGTAGTACTCCGTATCCGCCCGTTGGAAAAAGCGCAAAATCGTTAATGGCCGCAAGGACCTGGCCGGCAGCCTGCCTAGTATGCCATGGGGCGGCTCTCCTGTAGGAGCGGGCTCCGACCGCCTAGGCCTCGCCCAAATCGGCCAGTTTCTTTTCCAGCTCGCGCACGCGTCGCGCCAGTTCGTCCAGTTCGCGGAAACGGGCATAGTTGCGGTTCCAGGCCTTGCCAGGCTGGGCTGGCACCCCGGAAGAATAGACTCCGGGCTCCGTCAGCGAGCGGGTCACCAGGGTCATGGCGGTGACCTGCACATGATCGGCCAGCTCCAGGTGTCCGAGAATGCCCGCACCGCCGCCGATGGCACAGTGGCGGCCGATGCGCGCGCTGCCGGCAATGCCCACGCAGCCGGCAATGGCGGTATGGGCCCCGATGCGCACGTTATGTCCCACCTGGATCTGGTTATCCAGCTTCACGCCGTCCTCCAGCACGGTGTCCTCCACCGCGCCGCGATCGATGCTGGTATTGGCGCCGATCTCCACATCATCGCCGATCACGACACTGCCCACCTGGGGCACCTTGATCCAGTGGCCGGATTCATTGGCAATGCCGAAGCCATCGCTGCCGATCACC
>SWCG01001003.1_pt1 | contig 14098 bp, 11 predicted proteins | sample 4690071 | NCBI WGS metagenome assembly SWCG01 (sample SAMN10267281, study PRJNA491770) | bioreactor metagenome | isolation source: DHS bioreactor inoculated with subseafloor sediment | place: Japan: off Shimokita Peninsula | collected 2012-10 | reverse complement strand
TGACGCGGCCACGGTGGACAAGCTGCTGGCCGATCACGAGGTGGACGCGGTCATCCATTTCGCCGCCAAGACCATCGTGCCGGAATCGGTGGCCGACCCCCTCAAGTACTACGGGAACAACACCTGCTGCACCCGCAACCTTCTGGATTGCTGCCAGCGTGCCGGGGTGAAGCATTTCATCTTCTCCTCCACCGCCGCCGTGTATGGCATCCCGGCGGGTGACAGCTGCTCGGAAGACAGTCCGCTGGCGCCCATCAATCCCTACGGTACCTCCAAACTGATGAGCGAATGGATGCTGCGCGACCTCAGTGCCGCCAGCGATCTCCGCCATGTGATCCTGCGCTACTTCAACGTGGCCGGCTGCGATCCCGACGGTCGCATCGGCCAATCCACGGCCAAGGCCACCCTGCTGATCAAGGTGGCCGCCGAGACCGCCGTGGGCAGTCGCGAACGGATCTCCATCTTCGGCACCGACTATCCCACGCCGGACGGCACCGGCGTGCGCGACTACATCCATGTATCCGACCTGGCCGACGCCCACATCAAGGCCCTGGACTACCTGCGCGACGGCGGAGAATCCCGCATCCTCAACTGCGGCTACGGCCATGGCTTCAGCGTGCGCGAGGTGCTGGACGCGGTCCAGCGGGTGCATGGCGCGCCCATCGACATCCGCGAGGAGCCGCGCCGCGCCGGCGACCCGCCGGCCCTGATCGCCGTGGCCGACCGGGTGCGCAAGGTGCTGGGCTGGACGCCCCGCCACGACGACCTGGACTTCATCGTCAAGACCTCGCTGGAGTGGGAGAAACGCCTGGCGCGGGGTGAGGTGTACGGCTCCTGATGCATACGCCATTCCCGCGCAGGCGGAAATGACGGAAAACACATCAAAGAACTTCCCTAGGTCTTTCCCTCCCGCACCACCGCCTTGCGCGCCAGGTGCGGAATCAACAGGTGCGGAGGCATGCGCAGCCAGTGCGCGCGCACGAAGGCCGCCAGGCGGGCGGCCGGGGTAAGCAGGTCAGCGGAGCTGGCGTGGTCAGGCGCGAGTACGCGGGTGAAAATGCCATCCATCAGGGCAAGCGTGGCGCGGCCGGGGGAGAAGGCATCCACGGCCGTCATGACCTTGTCGGGCACCGGGGTGGCGAGAAAGTGGCGTACGTAACGTAGCGCGTAGAACAGCGAGCGACCGAGCTGCAATTCATCGGCGCGGGCAATCAGGCGCGGCCAGAAGTTGTTGTCCGCGGCCGCCTCGCGCAACAGCAGGTCGAGATCGGTGAGATCGCGCAGGCCGTGCGGGAGTTCACCATCATGGAACAGGTGCGTGGCCGAATGCAGGATACGGTCCTCCGCCGCCAGCACCTGGATGCCCGGCATATCCTCCACCGCGACGGCGCGGGCGCGCAGCTTGGCGGAATCGGGATGGTAGCGCGCGGTGTCGGGCAGGATGGCGTGGTGTACGTCGATCACGGTCTCGCGCCGCACGTGCCGCATGGGGGGGATCTCGTGCATCCAGCGGCGGTAGTAGCGCTTGTCGTATTCGGACAGGCCGGTGGCATGCCAGCCCGCCAGCATGAGCGAGGTCTCGACCCGCGGCAGGGCATCGCGCGGCACCAGGATATCGATATCGTTGAACAGACGCCCCGCGGCGGCGGGCAGTCGCGCGGCCACGTAGGCGGCGCCCTTGAGCACGATCAGCGGGCTGTCGAAACCGGCCAGCGCGGCCCGGATCTGTTTCAGTTCCCAGCACACCGCCGTGTACTGCTTGGCGGCCAGGGTTTCCGCCGCCTCGAAATGCCAGCGTGCCTGCATCGGGATGGCCTCCGACAGCCCCTGCTCGCGCAGACGATGACCCAGGCGCGCCAGCAGCCCGGCGGCCCGCGCCTGTCGCACCAGGATATCCCAGTCACGCAAGGCATAGCCCGATATGGCATCGGGCGTGCGCAGGGTTCGTACCAGCAGATCGCGGGACAGGCTCATGTTCAGTCCGGCCGGGTGGAATCCGCCAGGCGGTCGAAGGCGGCGACCGCCTCGTGCAACTGGCTGTAGTGAAAATCGTAGCAGGTGGTGCGGTCGATCAGCGCCGTGCCGACGCGAAAGCCATCCGCGCCCAGATGACTGTAGTTGAATGCGTTCTGTGCCAGGAACATGAAGGTCTGGGCCCGTGAACGCGGCGTGAGTGCGACGGGCGCGCCGGCCTCCCATCTCGGGAAGATCACCCAGCCCGGGCGCGCCGGTTCGTGCTGGCGCCGCACGCTGTCGTCCGGCGGGCGCATATGGGCCACCGTCCCCTTGACCGTATCGTGCGAGGGGCGGTTGATGAAGACCTCCGGGGCGAATCGGCGTATGACTTCGATGGACTTGTTTTTCAGGCTGACCGGTCGCGGCAGCGGCTGGATCAGGCCGGTCCTGCGATCCACCAGGGCGAGTTCGTCGGACAGCAGACGCCAGCCCGACAACACCAGCCCGGCGGTCAACGTGCTTTTGCCGGAACCGGGCGGGGCCGGCAGGATCGCCGCCTGGCCGTTCTTCTCCACCACTGCCGCATGGATGATGAGGTACTGGTGTGCCTGGGTCGACACGCACCAGTTGAGCCCCCATTCCAGCATTGGAAACGCCTGGTCACGCGGCAGGGGCTTGAAGGGCTGCACGCCGTCAAAGGAAAACGCGGCCTGGGGCCGCAGCCAGCGCCGCAGGCTGGCGGGGGGGTTGACCGCCACATGGAAGTCGGCAAAGGCCTCGTCCGCGCCACTCACCTCGAACTGGCCGTAGAGTTCCGCCAGGCCCTCCATCACGAAGGGGATACGCGATTGCACCCGGTGCGAAAAGGGGCCGGTGCGGATCCAGAGTCCCGCGCCGGCCAGCTGCCGGCGCAGCTCGCCGGTGGACAGTTGCTGCAGTCTCATGCGGATTCCAGCAGGCCGATCTTGCGCAGGCTGGTGAGCGTTTCCAGCGTCTCTTCGTGGAGCTGCGGCGTGTTTTCCACGCCAAGGCGGGCCGCCAGCGTGGCGGTGAGCCTGACGGTGCCAAGCCCGGGCTGATCACGGCAGGTCTGGTACAGGGCCAGCGTGAAGGGTTTCAGATAGTGCTTATGGCCTCGGGCCGTGTCGTAGGCGACCGCTTCATCCCCCCAGTTTTTCAACAGGTGCGTGGCGGTGGACGCAGCGAGGGTCATCTCGTCACAGGGGACAGCCGCGATTGTTCAGCATGTCGAGCGAGTCCTTCAGGGCGGCTGCCTGACCGTTGAGCACACTGTCCTGGAACAGGTTGATGACCTCTAGGGGCGTATAGCCGTAATTGATATTCGGATGTGCGGCGTTCAGCAGGGCGGCGACGGCATGGAAACCGAGGTTCGCGGAGATGGGGTCCCCTCCCAGGTTGCCGAAGGGAGTGCCGGCTCTGCAGTTCGCCGGAGGACCGCCCGGATTGGCTTTCTGGTTGCCAGGGCAGGAGTAGCTGTCGCCCTTCAGATGCATCACATCGAGCAGGGTATAGGGCGTGCCCTCGCAATCCACGTAGTTGGTGACGCCGAACACGCTGTTGAAGGTATCGGTGGGACTGTAGAGCACCCAGTTGCTCAGATGCTGGCACACCTTCCAGTATCCCGGCGTGCAACCCTCGCAGGTCTCCTGGTGGGGCGCGGAAAGATTGCCGGAGGCCATGCCGGAAATGCTGCACTGACTGGCCCATACAGGCCGACTGGACAGTGTAAAGACCGCCGACGCACCCAGCGCGGCCCCGGTCAGCTTGCGGCGCGACCGGTCGATGGGGTCACTTTGCGGGGTTTCCGGCGGTGTGTCTTGGTCGTCGGGGGTATGGTCAGACATGGCAGGCCTCGATATTCGATTTTGGGCGTCCGAGTTTCGGTAATGGCTTTCTCAGCTTCTTTTTCTCGCGCATGATAACAGCATCCACTGGTTTTGGGTCACTGGTCCCGCCAGGATCCGCATACAGGAAGCTCAGAGTCCCTGAAATTCAAGCAATAATCGCACCATGATCAAATAATCCAAGGTAATACAAAGAGATGATTTCCCACCCAGGACCCTGGGCAACCTGCCACAAGGTGAAGTGTAAAGTTTTTTGACGACCCATTAGTCTGGACGATTCATGAACTACCGTAGTGAGGGCGTCGAGATGCCTGAAAAGACAGCGTGGCGCGGACTGGAAGGCGCGCAGGCATACTTGACAGTATGTCGAGAACCTGGAGGGAGCACGCGCTGGCTTTTCAGGTATATCGGCGTCCGCAGTAGGTCGTTCATGAATCGTCCAGGCTCCTAGGGTTCGCCCAGCCCCTTGCGCAGCAGCTCCCGGGCATGACGTACCGGGATGGCGTAGGCAATGCCGCTGGGGTCCTTGAGGATGTTCTCCTTGCCCGCCTTGACGAACACCAGGTTGACGATGCCCAGCACCTCACCGCTGCGCGGATCGAACAGCGGGCTGCCGCTGTTGCCGGGATAGGCGGTGGCATCCAGCTGGTAGACGTCGAAGCGGGTGCGCAGGCGGCGGATCTGGGCCGCGTCCAGTTGCCCGGAATGATGCGCCGGCAGCACCACGGGGGAGATGGCCGCCACGATACCCCGGTGGGTCACCGGGTACAGCCCCAGGACCATCCCGATGGGGAAACCGGTAAAGGCGATTTCCTGTCCTTCGCGCACCCCATCTCCCGGCGCCAGACGCAATGCCGGCAGCGGGTCCCCCCCGATGCGCAACAGGGCCAGATCATGCACTTCGTCCACCAGGATCCGGGTTGCCTGCCGCGCCGCGCCCTGTGCGCCGCTGCCGGTGAACACGGCCAGACTTTCCTGATGCTCGCTGTCCAGGCGGGCGGGCAGGACATGGGCGTTGGTGATCACATGGCGGCCATCGGCCACCACGAAACCGGTGCCCAGGAGAACGGCCGGCGGTTGCCGCGTGGCCTGCAGGGTGCCCACGGCGACGATGCCCGGCTTGACCCCTTCCAGGGTGTCCGCCAGATCCGCCAGCACCGGGCCGACAGGCAGCCACAACCAGGCCCACAACAGAATGTCAGCGTAGCCGCGGGACATGATGCTCGAGCATCCCTCCTCATCGAATGAAACCGGGCCTGCATTCTCACCCATGGGGCCGTGGCGGGCAATGCAAGCCGAACGGTATAGTGGTGCGGTGATCAAAACAGATAACAACGGGAAACAGCATGCCACGCCCGGCCGCTAGGCAACCGCATCGGGACGTCGATCCGCCGGCAAAGGGCCGCCAGCACTCCCTGCTGGCCTGGCTGGCCCTGGGTTATGGGGTGCTGGTCATCTACGGCAGTCTGTTCCCCCTCAGCGACTGGCAAACCCCCGCCACGGGCCGCTTCGCCTTTCTGTTGCCCCCGTACGAGGGGCGGCCGATCTACAGTGACATCCTGCTCAACATCCTGGTGTACATGCCGCTTGGCCTGCTGCTGGCGCTGCGCCTGCGACCGCGATTCGGCTTCGCCTGTGCCGTGCTGGCCGCCACCCTGCTGGGTGGACTGCTGAGCCTGGCCATGGAGGCCCTGCAGATGTCGCTGCCGGGCCGCGTGTCTTCCGTCATGGACCTGGCCACCAATGCCGGCGGCAGCCTGCTGGGTGCGCTGCTGGCCGCCTTCCTGGGGACCGGCGCCCGATTGGGACGCTGGCCGGCGGCCTGGCGCGCAGCCTGGCTGCTCCCGGGCCGCGGCACTGACCTGGTACTGCTGACGACCGGTCTCTGGATCCTTTCGCAACTGAGTCCGCTCGCGCCGTCCCTGGACATCGGCAACCTGCGCCAGGGCCTGGCACCGCTGGCGCAGGTCCTGAGAGGCAACATCGATTTCGACCGGGCCGCGGCCCTCGCCTACGCCCTGTACCTGACGGGCCTGGGGGTACTGGCGCTGCGGGTGATCCGTCCGGAGCACCCGCGCCTGCTGCTATACCTGGGCTTCGTGACGCTGATCCTGCTGCTCAAGGTACCGGTGGTGGGCCGGCAACTGTCCCTGGAGGCGCTGACCGGCCTGGCACTGACTGCCCTGTTCCTGCCCCTGCTGAACCGCCTGTCCAACACCCGGACCCTGCTGGCGGGCATCACCCTGCTGGCCGGGGGCTACCTGGCCACCGCCCTGACCCCGGTAGCCGATGCCGGCGCCCTGTACTACCCCTTCAACTGGATCCCCCTCAAGGGCCATATGCCCGGCATCATGGGCCTGGCCAACATCCTGGCCAGTCTGTGGCCCTACGCGGCGGCCGCCACCCTGTCACGGCTCATGCTGCCGCCATCTCGGCAATGGCACGCCGCCCTGGGCGGCGGCCTGCTGGTACTGTTGCTGACCTTCGGAGTGGAATGGCTGCAACAATCCCTACCAGGCCGCTATCCCGATTTCACCGATGTACTGCTGGCCCTGGTGGGTTGGTCACTCCCCTGGTGGCTGCTGCCGCCGGCCAGCCGGCCCATGCAACAGGAAGTGGCCAAACCGCCTGCCCCGGCCTGGCCCACACTGGTCACGGCATTGGCCGCCAGCCTGCTGCTGGCGGGAATCGCGGCCTGGAGCATGGCCCAGCATCCTTCCAACCCCCTGCCCCGGCCCGACAAGCCAGCGGCGCTGCCCGACCCCCAGGCACTCCCTGCCCCGGACCTACCGGGCTTCGTGCAGGCCCATCCACGTCTGCCGGCACCCGGCCCAAAGGACATCGCACGCCTCCAGGCCGAGAACCCCCGCTACCTGGCCGGGGTGATGAAACGGGCCGGTGGTGGCGGTGGTGCACTGGAAACGGTGGTCCTGGCAGCCTGGATCGAGCCAGGCAGCCAGGACCTGGACCTGTTGCACCGGCGCCTGATGGAACTGAGATTCACCGGTCGGGGCGACAGCCAGGGCAAGGCCCTGGCCCTCGGTTACGACTGGCTGCACGGTCAATGGAGTCCCGCCCAGCGGGAATCCCTGCGCATGAAGCTGGCCGAGGCCGGCGACTATCTCATCGATTTCACCCGCCGTAGCCGCCTCTCCCCCTACAACGTATATCTCTACAACAGCCCCCTGCAGGCCCTGATGGCGGTGGCCATCGCCCTCTACCAGGATGATGCCCGGGGTGATCCCATCATGGCCTTCACCCAGGACCTGTGGCTGCAGCGGGTATTGCCGGTGTGGCGCCAGGTAATGGGCGCGAACGGGGGCTGGCACGAAGGTGGCGAGTATGTGGGCATCGGCATCGGCCAGGCCGTCTACCAGTTGCCGGCCATGTGGCGGGCCGCGACCGGCGAGGATCTGTTCGCCACCGAGCCAGGCCTGCGCGGTTTCCTGGATTTCCTGGTCTATCGCACCCGCCCCGATGGCAGCCACTTCCGCTGGGGCGACGGTGGCCATTTCAACCGCGCCGTGCCCGACCGTGTCCCGCTGGCCCTGGAATACCGCCATGCCGCCGCCTACAGCCTGGATCCGCCGCGTGACATCACACCCTCCGCCTGGCCCTGGGGGCCGCTGCCCGACCCCACCCTGCACGATGCCGGCGCCATCGCCCGCCTGCCCCTGACACGATTCTTCGACGGCCTCGGGCTGCTGGTGGCGCGCAGCGATTGGAGCGAACAGGCCACCTACGTGACCTTCAAGACCGGCCCCAACTACTGGTCCCATGTGCACCTGGACCAGGGTGCCTTCACCATCTTCAAGGGCGGACCGCTCGCCATCGACAGCGGCCTGTACGGACCCGATTACGGTTCCGATCACCACATGAACTACAGCTACCAGACCGTCGCCCACAACAGCATCACCGTCACCGACCCGGCGGACACCCTGCCCGGGCCGGCCCGCCGCAAGGAAAAGGAACCCCGCCCCATCGCCAACGACGGTGGTCAACGGCGGGTGGGATCCGGCTGGGGCGAGGAAGCCGCCCCCATTGACCGGGCGGAATGGGAGGCACTGCGACACCTCTACGACACCGGCCGGGTTGACGCGCTGCTGGACGAGGACGGCCTGGCCGTTGCCCTGGCGGACGTCACTCCCGCCTACACCAACCACCGCTCCGGCACCGACACCTTCTCCGACCGCAGCCGCCGGGTGGAGCGCTTCTGGCGTACCTTCGGCTACGACCGGATCGATGACGTGATCGTGGTGTTCGACCAGGTTTCCGCCACCCGGCCGGAATTCCGCAAGCGCTGGTTGTTGCACAGCCTGGAACGGCCACAGGTCCACGAACAGGGTTTCACGGTGCGCGTGCCTCCCGACACGGGTGCCGGCCGTGCCGGCGGCCGCCTGGAGGGCCATGTCCTTCTGCCGCGCCGCGCCCTGATGCAGGTCATCGGTGGCCCGGGCTTCGAATACTACGTGGACGGCCGCAATTACGATGAGGATGGCACCCTCTGGGACAGCATTCGCAGCCGTAAGCAACAGCAAGTGGAACCCGGTGCCTGGCGAATCGAACTGCAGCCGCTGCAGGTGGCCCGTGACGACCTGTTCCTGGTGGTGCTGCTGCCCACCGACGGCACGGAACCCTTGCACAGGGTGCGGCGGCTGGAGGGCGATGACCGGGTCGGCGTGGAGATTACCGGGCCGCGGCGCACCAGCCGCTGGTGGTTCGTACCGGGCCGGCACCAGGTGGAGATCGAGGTCGAGGACCAGGCAGGCGTGCACCACCACCAACTGGCTGTGGAACCGCTCCGGACCACCGTGCGCTACCGGGCCCGGGAGCGCTGAATGCGGTCCGTCCGGTGCGCTACAGGCACAGCGCGATATGCTATTCTGGTGCCTTCACACACAACAAGAGCCACATCGGCGGAGGCTGCCGGTCGCAGGGCGGTAGCAAGGGGAATCCGGGGATGAGTTTGCTCGACACGCCGCGCAAGCTGTTGCATGAATGGAGCACGCGGCGCAAGAACCAGCGCACGATCGATTCACTGGAAGACGTCCTCGGCAGTGACGCCCCCATCCTTCTGGTTCACCAGATGGGGCGTGCCGGTTCCATGACGACTGTAAACACCTTGCGCGCCGCGGGTCTGGATCTGGCCGTATTCCATACCCACTGGCTCAATCCCGCCAGTGTGAAGCGACGCCAGGAATGGGTGAGCCACCTGCCGGAATCCCGCCAGCCCTTGAACATCAGGATGAGCGCCCGTATCGCCGCGCAACTCCAGCAGGAAGGGACGGCCCGCCGCCGCTGGAAACTGGTTACCGTGTTTCGCGAGCCGATCGCCAGGAATGTATCCGTGTTCTTTCTCAGCATCGACGCCTTCGTGGAAGATTTTCAGCAGCGTTTCCAGCGTGGCGAACTGGATAACGGGGCACTGATGGAGATCTTCCTGAACAGGTTTCCCCATGAACAGCCCTTGCAGTGGTTCGAGGAGGAGATCGAGGCCGTGTTCGGGGTCAATGTGTACGGCGAGTCCTTCCCGGTGGAGCGGGGCTACCAGCTCATCCGCGCGGGCCAGGTCGACCTGCTGCTGATCAAGCTGGAACAACTCAATGACTGCTACCATGCGGCCTTCCGGGATCTCCTGGAAGTCGAGATCCCCGCCCTCGAACACACCCACGTAACCGAGCAGGATCCCACCAAACCCATGTATACCGATTTTGTACGAAATGCCGTCTTCCCGGCGGAATACCTGGACCGCATGTACGACTCAGCTTTCGCACGTCACTTCTACTCCGAGCAGGAAAGAGACGCCTTCCGCCGGAAATGGTCCACTGCCGGCAAGTGAAACGTCGATTACGCATGCCAGGTCCTCTTACCGTTCATGACCGCGCCTACGCGGGGGCGCCCGTATGTACACAGCGGGCAGGCAGGCGATGAACCCGGTCAACAGCATCCGCCATGGGGTCACCTGGCTCTTCATGGGCAGCACGGGGGGCAAGCTCCTTGCGTTTGGCTTCGGCATCGTGCTGGCGAGACTGCTGGCCCCGGAAGATTTCGGCATGCTGGTCACCATTCATATCTTTACCGGGCTTGCGGGCTTTGTTTCCGGTGGCGGTATGGGGCAGGCGCTGATTCGCGCCAAGGAAGCCGTCAAGCCGGATTACGATATCGTCTTCACCCTGCAGATCCTCATCGGCTGCCTGATCTATTCCGCCTTTTTCCTCGCCGCGCCCTGGTTCGCACAGTGGTATGAGACACCCCTCTACGCCGACCTGCTGCGCGTCTCCGCGCTGTCCTTCATCTTCCGGCCGTTCGTGAACCTGCCCAGCAGCATCCTGCACCGGAATATGCGCTACAAGGCGAAGACCGCGGTCCAGATCGCGACCTTGCTGATCTCGAGCATGGTCAGCATCATCATGGCCTATTACGGCTATGGCGTGTGGAGCCTGATCATAGGGGGCATCGCCGGATCCGTCGTCAGCATGATACTGCTCGCCCCGCTGGCCGGCTGGCGGCCCGGGTTTTCGCTGGATTTCCGCCGGGCCCGGGATCTCGCCCGTTACGGCGTACTGGTCTCGGCCAATGACATCGTGGTGTACGTGCGCAACCAGGCGGCCAACTTCATCCTGGGGCGCACCCTGGGCGCGGCGCCCGTGGGGCTGTTCAACAAGGCGGACAGCCTGTCGCGCATGCCGCACGGTCTCATCACCGGTTCCGTATACCAGGTGATCTTCCGGGCCATGGCGAAGGAACAGGATGATCTGGACAAATCCCACTATCTGTTCATTCGCAGCCTGTGCCTGGTCTCGGTTTATGTGACACCCTTCTATCTCATGGCCCACTGGATCGCAGACCCGCTCATTACCTTCCTGTATGGCGCCAAGTGGGCCGGGGCGGCTGCGCCGCTGGCCATTCTCGCGCTGGCGGGGCCCTTCCTCACCATTGCCAACATGTCCGGCGCGGTCCTGGCAGCGCGTAACTGGCTTGGCAGGGAACTCGGGGTCCAGCTCATCCTGCTCGTACTGGTGGTCATCGCCACTCTGGCGGGATTGCCATACGGCCTGGTGGGCGTGGCCGGTGCCCTCGTGCTGGTTGCCGTCTACAATGCCGTCCACATGTACAGTCTGGCGTCACGCTGTCTGGGCACGACCTGGATACAACTCCTCGTTGCCCTGCGGCCGGCAATCATCCTGAACACGGTGCTCGCCAGCGTACTGCTCCTGCTGCATCACACCCTGCCCGAGGCTGTGCGTGACAACGACCCGGGCTACCTTGCGGCGATGCTCCTCGGCGGGGGGCTGATTTATGCACTCTGCTTCCTGTTCCTGCCGATCGCCGCGCTTGCCAGCGAACAGGACCGATGGAAGGCGAGATTGCGCCATCGCGGCAGCAGCAGACCGTGATGACGATTCCATGCCCGCAGGAAATCCTTCCATTGCGAAACAGCGCCAGACAGGAGGCATTGCGCACCCGTGATTGATCCCCTGACCAGCTTGCTGCATCGCCAGGCCGGCAGGCACGGGCCGGTGATGCTCATGTACCACTCCGTCCAGCCCGGCGCCGCAAAGCCCGACTGGCCCTGGGCCATCTCCATGCGGCGCTTTCGTGAACAGCTCGATTTACTTGCCGCCGGGGGATGGACCACGACCACCATGGCGGAGCTTGCCGCCAAGCCGGATCGATGGCCCGAACGTACCCTGGTCATCACCTTCGACGATGGCTACGCCGACAATCTTGCCGCCTGCGAGGAACTGCACAGCCGCGGCATGCGCGCCACATGGTTCATCGTATCCGGGTCCATCGGCCGCGCGCCGGGCTGGGAAGCGGATCGTCGTCCTCATGGCCGGATGCTCGATGCCGGGGAGTTGCGTGAAATGCATGCCGCGGGCATGGAGATAGGCTCGCACGGCGTGGGACATGTACGCCTTACCGAAGTATCCGACGACAGACTCCTCGAGGAACTGGCCCTGTCCAAGACGACACTGGAGGCACTGCTGGGAGAAGGCATCGACAGTTTCGCCTATCCATATGGCGCCTGGGATGCGCGCTGTGAATCGGCCGTACGCCGGGCCGGATACCGGTATGCCTGCACGACCCGGACCGGCTTGGCCCTTAAGGACGCTCACCCGCTGCGCATGCGCAGGCTGGCGGTATTCAATCATGACGATGCCGGCAGCCTGGCGAGAAAATTGTCGTTGACGACCAACGACGGGGGTTGGAATAATGTTTTTCACTATCTGCGCGCCAGGGCGGTCGCGCGCGTCAGCGGGAACATGACAAAAAAATGACCTCCGAAGCCCTTATCACCATCATCATGCCCTGCTACAACGCCTCGGCAACCATCCGCGACGCCATTGCCAGCATCCAGGGCCAGAGCCTCTCCGACTGGGAGTTGATCGTCGTGGACGACGGCTCCAGCGATGATTCCCCGGCGCTCGTACGCGCCATCGGGGAGCCGCGCCTGCGTCTCTTCACCCAGCCCAACCAAGGCTCCGCCGCGGCCCGGAACCATGGCCTCCGCCACGCAGCCGGACGCTATATCGCATTCCTCGACGCCGACGACTCCTGGAGTCGCGAGTTTCTCGAAAAGATGCTCCACGCGCTGGAGGCCCGGGATGATGCCGTTCTCGCGTATTGCGGCTGGCAAAACCTCGGCATTGAGGGTGGCCGCGGGAAACCATACATCCCGCCCGATTACGAGCCGCTGGATCGCAGCGAGGTCCTGCTGGGTGGCTGCCGCTGGCCGATTCACGGTGTCCTGGTACGCCATCGTGCCATCGAAGAGGCCGGCGGTTTCGATGAAAGACTCCAGGCCTCCGTGGACTATGATTTATGGCTCAGGGTCGCGCCCCGTGGGAAGCTGGTCCGCGTTCCCGAGGTACTGGCCTATTACCATCACCACGAGGGAGAACAAATCACCAAGAACAAGCTGAGTGTCGCCCTCAATCACTGGCGTGCCCAGAACAAATACCTGGAACAACACCCGGATGAAGCAAGAAGACTGGGCAGAAAACGTGTTCGGGAACTGGTCCAGGGGGAATTGCTCAGGCGCGCCTACACATGCTACTGGAACCGGGATCTTGCCACCGCGCGTGCGTTGTTCCGCATGGTCATGCGTGCCGGTTATGGACGGCCCAGGGACTGGGTATACATGCTGCCTGCCCTCCTGCCGCAATCCGCGCACGCCTGGCTTCTTCGCAAACGGGATATGAGCATATCGTGAATAAAAAAATCACCGCTGCCTTCTGCACCTACAACCGGGCAGCGCGTCTGCCCGCCCTGGTGACCGCCCTGCGCGCGCAGGCCTGTCCGATTCCCTTCGATATCCTCGTGGTGGACAACAACAGCAGTGACGACACCCCCGAGGTGCTGGCGCGTCTGAGCCAGGAAGACGGCCCGGTGCTGCGCCATGTCCGGGAAACCACCCAGGGCATCCCATTCGCCAGGAATCGCGCGCTCGAGGAATGCCTGTCGGCGGGTTCGGATTTCATGCTGTTCATGGATGATGACGAACTCCCCGGCGAGGGGTTGCTGGCCGCCGCCGTGGATGCCCTGGAACGCGAAGGGGCCAAGTGCGCCGGCGGGCGGGTCGAAATCGTCTTCCCGCCAGGGCAGCGTCCCGCCTGGCTGGAGGATGACCTGCTGGGATTCCTGGCCGAGATCGATCATGGCCAGGACGCCTTCTGGATCACAGACCGCGGCACTCCGCTATGGACCGCCAACATCGCCTACCGCATGGAGATCTTCTCCCGGCATCCGGACCTGCGCTTCGATACCCGCTACAATCGCCTTGGGCACGCGGTCGGCGGGGGCTCCGATGCCATCATGTTCAGGGCCATGGTCGATCGCCAGATCAGGATCCGTTACCGTCCGGACATGGTGGTCGAGCATTACGTGGACGACTGGCGGTTGAAACGGCGTTATTTCCTCAAACTCCACTTCATTGCCGGGCGCAAGCATGGCCAGTTCCAGACCGGAGATTATCCGCGCACCCTGTTCGGTGTTCCGCCCTTCATGGTCAGCCAGGCCATCGGCCAGTGGCTCAGGACGGGAGCGATGCTGCTGACCCGCCGTCCCGGCGTATTGCGCCAGGCGATGAATGGCACGCATGCGACCGGAATGATCTGGGGCCGCTTCCTGCGGCACCGGGAGCAGGCGCGAGAGACATGAGCGAAGCCAGCGCGCGCCAGGCGGGATACCCGGATGCACCGGATGTGGAAGTGCTCATCTGCACCCATAACCGGGTGGACCTCCTCGCACGCACCCTGAACTCACTCAACGCC